>ERZ894177.121-NODE-121-length-71722-cov-15.5638_pt1 | contig 71722 bp, 110 predicted proteins | sample MGYA00380277_ERZ894177 | MGnify/ENA primary metagenome ERZ894177 (study PRJEB32331, sample SAMN06328428) | human gut metagenome | biome: human gut microbiome; feature: stool | host: Homo sapiens | collected 2014-06-03 ... | reverse complement strand
TATCTATACGGTACTGTATAGCATGTATATTTAATAAACTCTAGGTCTTTAGAATCTTGGAGGGGATTATATAGACAGTTATTATATATTTATACGCCTTGTAATACGGTCATTTTCCGGCATATAGTGCACAAAAAGCCAGACCTTCTGGCACCTTGCCCGGCGTGATCTGGCTGCTAAATTCTTATTCTTTTCGCGCTCTGGCTGTCTCCCCCTCCTGAGTTCCTTCGCCTGTCGTTATTTTTATTTTATCCACATCGGTTTTAAAAATCAAGTCCCAAAATAAAAAAAATTTGCTTGACAACTTCGGCAGTTTTGTGATATATGTGTTTTAACAGCTTCGGCGGTGGGGCTGTTTACCGGCTGAGTGCCGCGCCGTCGTTACGCCGCCAGAATAAGACAGTAAAAGCCCCGGGATTATCTCCCAGGGGCTTTTTTTTGCGTCTTTTTAAAACAGTTGTGAGCTTGATGTAATCCTCCTTATTTTTACGTTCCAATATGGTTCTACTTTAAATAATGTAAAATTTTATAATACTTTTTACATTCCAATATGGGACTACTAAACTCTATTCTATTATACCACATATAAAAGTGATTTGAAAGTTAATTTTCAAATCAGCTCTGTTTTCTTTTCCTCCCTTATCTGTTCTTCATATTTTTTTATGAGCCATTCTGGGACCGGTTCGTCTCCGTCGTCACCCCTGTATTTGATTGGGTCAATATTATTTGTGGAGCACCACTCCCAACTATTGTAATCGTCGCCGTCTTTTGATACGATGTAGAATATATCATATTCGCTATCCACAAATGCCAACGTATCTGTTGCATTCATTGTGTACAGCATGATATACATGTTTCTCCTGTATGCGTACGCCATTTCTAGTGGTGAATCTTCGCCGCCCAGAAATTCCATGAACATTTCAACGTCGTACGAATCTTTTGACAGTTTGTTGTAATAATCGTAAACCTTTTCGTCCCATCCGTCTGGGAAAGTTTTACATTCTTTTATTTTCTCATTATCTTCTTTAGCCATTTTGTAAATGGTTTCAAGTTTTACTCTCTTAATCATTTTCTTACCTCCAAATTTTGTGGTTATTTCCAACGTTTAATAATATCTCCGTCATAATGATTGGGTGCGTCTTCGCCCGGGTTGACGCTTTCCAAGACGTAAAACTCCGTCCTTTGTTTTAAAGCATTATATAGGACTCTCCGTCTCCGTCATACTCGTTTGATGCCTCTTCCGCCTCTTCCAGGCTGGAATAAACACCAATTGTTTCATGACTTGGTGTTTCGACTACTTCAATTTTCATCGGGGTTGTTTCCAAGGTGTCCACGAAGTCCGTCTGCACGAGCTTTTTTTCATCCTCGTCAAACTCGAACTCGTTTTCCTCAATCACATATTCCTCGACTGAGTAAAGATTTTCAAGCTTGACGACGCTTGTTTTGCGTTTTGCAAGTTCCTTTTTAGCCTCTTCCAGATCGTCAAACGTTTTTATGTATTCAGGGGAAGGATCTAACGCTGTGCATCCTTCCCCAATATTCTTTCTGTTTTTGTAGCTAAATTCCGCCGTTCTTTTCACCAAATCATATTTTATCATTTTTTCCTCCTTTTAACTTAATGCGCGAGCGCATGAAATAAAATTTTGTTCGGCGGTTTCGTCAACAAGTTCCGCCGGGATTCTCACCCAGTTTTCATCCAGAGAACTTATAAAATTCTCTTTCTGGGATTGTGTGCCGCACAGCCAAGCTGCTGTGACTTTGGAACATCCGAAGTTTTCGGAATTGTTCCGCGCCACCTGTTTTAATTCAAATTCTTTCATTTTTCTCCTCCTAGTTAATCCCAATAACCTTAACCCGGGTCTGTAAAATATCCTCCGCAGTCTCCAGAACCTCGAAATCCACTATGTACTCCTCGCCGTCCTGATATACTGCGATTGCTCCAGACTCTATCAGTTCTTCGCCGTCCCCGTTTCCGTCCCAGAGCTGGCCGAAGAAATATTCTTTTCCGGCTTCAATTTTGTCCTCTGTTCCGAGGATATATGACAATGTATTTAACTTCATGTTTATTTCCTCCTTGACTTTTCCCCTGTGCTGACATATAATTTCGATATCAGCAATTTTTATTGTTGTTTCCCGGTGTTCCATGATTTCGCCGGGAGTCGTCCCGGTCTGGCGGAACGTTGAGTTGAAATATGTTAAAATAAGATTGTAAGTCTTATCAAGTAGGGGCGTAACTGTTTTGGTTACGCCTTTTGCTGTTATGACTCGTACCACAGTTTTTTTCCAAGACCGTGAATGTACTTGGTTGTTGCCTCTATGAGTTCCGGCTCAGTGCATCCCAAACCGTACATGAAGTCATTTCCGGGATTACAATGAGTTTTGCAGAATTCGACTACCTCAGACCAATCGCTCGTTTGGTAATAGGCGATCTGATCACCGCCTTCGTATTCAATCTGAATATTATACCAACATGGCGTTTCTGTGATTCTGAAAGCCACTTCCTGATGTTGGCTTATTAAATTTTTCATTTTTCTTTCAAGCCAAATTAAATCCTTGTATTTTGTTGCCATTTTTATTCCTCCTGTCCGCCCCTGCCCGGGGCTGCGTGATTGGTTTAATTCATTCTTTTTAAGATTTCTTCTTTTAAGAGTCTGGATTCAAAAAAATCATTATTAGTTGCATATTCATAAAGCAACCTTTCGTTTGAAAGCTTCAACATATCGTAAACTTCTCGCTTCCTCTTCGATATTTTTTCTTGATCTTCCTGTACCCTTTTCAACCTTGCATCAACTACTTTTAATGTTTCGAGATTGTACAAATCTTCACCGTTCAAAATTCCGGATTTTATTAATTTGTACTCTACTAAATACATTTTATTTCGAATTTCGTCATAATACAAATAATCTGATTCATCAATAACTTTTACAATTTTAAAATCAAAGTCATCATTTTTCAAAATATCCTGTTGTATTGACCTGTTATTGTGTTTTCCTCTTGCGATTTCTCCCTTGTGGACTTCCGCGCGCTTTTTTAATTGCGTAGAAGAACCTATATATTTCTTTCCGGTTCTTCTATTTGTTATTGTGTATACTCCACATTGGTCTTTACCTGGAATATTGAATAAATCACTCATTCTGTAACCACTTCCTTTCTATGGTTACATTATACATTATAATTAATGTAACTGTCAATACAAATTTACATTGTTTTTAAAGTTTTTTATTTTTCTGTAGTATCTACATATTTTATAATGTTTCCCGGCTGCATATCTAATATAGTACATATTTGGTCAAGGGCTTTAATCCCTACCATTTTATTTTCTCTCAAACACTGTATTGCATTCTCTCCCAGAAGCTTTTCCTTTCTTAGTTTACCGGGCGCGTACCCTGATTCGTTTAATGTTTTCAACACATCAATTTTATATACAAGCATTTTCTTTTCTCCTTTCAGATCGTCTTTGCATAGTTACATTATATAATAGGTAGTTTTTGTTTACAAGGACTTTTACATTAAAAATAATGCACAAATTATATATAGTTATTTACATTAATTTTGATGTATTTTGCATATTGATTTTACATTAAAAATAATGTATTATATAACCATCAACAGAGAACAAACAACCCGGACACAGAGCCGGGAGAAAGAAGGAAAAAAGCATGAAAAGAGAAGAAAGAATAGAAAGAGTGATTGAGTTATTAAACAGTTATGATGAAAACATCCAGGGTGCCGCAGAATGCGGTATTTCCGCTGAAGAATTGTGGAATACACTTTACGCACCACATATTCAGGCAATCATGGAAGAAAACAAGTAAGGGGGAAAAATTAATGTGTAAAATCATTCCTTTCCCGGTTCAGGAGTCAACCGGATTCATAAACTTAAAACAGTTCTTCGAGGTTTCTGGAACTGTAAAAACCACAGAGTTTTACCTTGGAACTGCTGAAGAATTAGCAAGGCAAAACAAAATAACACAGTTCGAACTGCTGACGCTTCGCAGAATCGGACGTCAAAAACTAAAGGCGTTAGAAAGCCAGACAGCCGCCCCGGTTGCCGCCCCTGGTTTATATATGTACACGCCGGAAATGGGGCAAGAAAAGCCAGAATGTCAGATCGACGCAAGTCTGAGTTATTACGGCGATCACTGGTTTTTAACAACTGAATTGAATTTAAAAGGGCGCGGGATTCGCCTTGATAAAACGGAAAACAGTATAAATTATTATATCGTCACAGAACGCGCTTTTGAGAAACTAAAAACAGAATACAGTATATCTAAAGTTAATTATTTAGATTAATTGCTTCCGGTGGCGGTCAAGCCGTAGCCCCAACGCAACCGCCGGATTTCAAAAAAAATAAAAAAGAGAGGTAAATGAACTATGAAAAACACAATGTTTTTAGCTCCTGAACAGGAGCAGAAAATAAAAGATGCGATGCTGGCACTCGACAGCCTGACATATAACACAATGTGTTATGGCTGCAAAGCACTTCACAAAACTTGTGGCGGAACCACAAGCAAGTTTTACGGCGGTTGTATTTACAGGGAGCCAAACGGATTAAATGCAATATTTGGCTTCGCTCGATTTGTCCCGGAACTTATCAAAAATGAGGATTTTTCATCATATGATGAGTTTCTGGAAGAACTGAGAAGCAACCGCGCCGGCGTTGCTGATTGGCTCGAATCCCGGGCACGCGGCGAACACTTCAAAAATGAAGTGCTGACCGATAAATATATTACAGCTTGCAAAAAAATTTTAAACATTTTAAAGGAGATACAACAGCTATGACGCAGAAAGAATTAAAAGAAATGTACATGAATATTATTAAACCAGAGGTATGGGAAGATGAATATATGCAGAACTTTGCAAAGAAAAATTGTGCTTACGTGGTTCAATTTTCAAATGGAGATATCGCAGATATTGAAAAACCATCTATAAAAAAGGACTTCTGTTTTGGTGCCGGCTCTTATGGTACTTGCACCAACGAAGAAATGAAAGACGCCGAAGACATGGCAGCATTAGCCCGAAAAAGCGAGCAATATTTTAAAGAACAAAATCTAAAAAAGATTGATTCTGATATAGAGGATCTCAAAAAATGTTTGAGCGGTTATGAATACGAGTGTTATACATATACTCATTATATGGGGCAACCAGACAACAGCAAATTAAAGGCTTTTACGGTGGTAAGAACCGGATATAATCCAGAATTTACCCCGATGCGTTGGATTAATTGCAAGGATATAAAAAAGCTGGGTGCGGACGATATCCAGAAAATTATTGACGGCTTTAAAGAAGTCAGAAAAGCATTTGAAAAACGGATTGACACATATTTGAAAAGATACGGAACAACAAAAGTAAATTCTTGGTCGTATATCTGCGATTAACAGGCCGGCAAGCGTACCGGGGAGCATTTCCCCGGCGGCCTTTTAAAATAAAATCAGGAGGAAAATAAAATGATTAAAATTGACATGTGGTACGATGACAAAAAGGAACAGGCAACCGGGCTTGATATTTGGTTTAATGATCTCGGCTGTTTTTATTCTGGAAATATCAAGATTTTTGGCAAGACCGTGGGTGACTATTACGCAGACAGCGTTCAGGAAATTTGCGAAGCGTTTCCGCACCTGGAAAAGAAAATAAATGATTGCTTGAATTAAATAAACAATTCCGGGCGGGGCTTTCCCGCCTGTTTTTCTAACCAGAAAGGGGCTTTTATATGATAGATAGAATTATAAAACCATCGTCGAAACAGACTATTGACGCCATAAAAAGCGGGGATTTTTCCGAAGTTGATAAAATTAAAGAATCGGCAGAAAAGGACGCTAGACACGTGTTTAATGCGGTTGCTTCCGGTTCCGTCCCGCTGATCTGGTACGACTTGCCGCCGGTGCGGTGTCAGTCTGGGGCGGTGTCTTTTATGCGGTATGCGCTGCATAAATCCACGAAAAAACCGGGATATTTACAACTTTCCTGTATGGAGATCAAAAACGGCTGCATGATTCCAACATCAGACCGTCAATACAATATCGCTGACGGCGGCTTTTCTGAGTTCTTCCGGGACTTTCCCCAGATTGCAAATATAAACTATTTAGAGCAGTAAAACCGCTGCTCTTTTCTGGTGTCCTGCATCCGCTCCGGGCGGCGGTGGTTCGTGACCTGTGCCAGGACTTCACCGGGGCTTGTTTCCCGGTGTGATGTGCATTGACAATTATATATAGTTGTATTGGCTTCTATTTGACGTTTTAACGGCTTTCAGCGTGATTCTGGTATATTTTATCACAGGCATATAAAACCGCCTTAAAACGTCAAATATCGAATTGATAACAGGGATTGACGACAGAACGCAAAGGGGTTATTATTTTGTATAGCTGTACGGCTATAAAAGGGAGATCACATGAGCAAAATAAAATACGTGTATCCATACAAAAACACTGATAAATGGATTACGCAAATAAATTATAACAGCAAGAATTACACGCTTGGAATTTTCGCAAGCCCGGAGGAGGCCGCACAAGTCCGCAAAGATGCGGAAATCGCAAAGAATAACGGCACGTTCCCGGAGTTCTTCGCGAAGCTGCGCCCGGGTGTGCAGATCACAAACAACAATATAAAACGATGCGTTGTCTGCGGGAAAGAGTTCGAGAGTCGTAACGGGCGACTTGTGTGCGGCCCGGAGTGCAAAAGGGAACGGCTGCGGATGTCTTACGCAAAAGCAAATTCCAAAAACGCTTATAAAAAAGACATCGTAAAATACAAAAATCTGCATCTTAACAGTTTCGGGCGCTGGGAGGTTAATGTATACCGGGATGGCGCAAAATATTACCTTGGCTCTTATTCTGCCTTAGAAGACGCCTTAAGCGCTCGTGATAGTTTTACGGGATGCACAGGAAACTACGCAGAAAAAGCGGAAGAAATCCGATCAGGGGCGTTAGCGACACAAGCACAAAAATGGTGCACCGGGTACAAACACGCTCAAGAGTTCTACAACCTTAACGGGGATTTACTTGTCCCCTACTCTTACGTTTGCCCGGACGGTTATAAACTGGGACAATGGATACGCTCACAGCGTAGCGCCAGAAAAGGCAATTCATACGCCCAGACCACACCGGAGCGGGTAGAACTACTCGACAAAATCGGGATGGTTTGGGACGTCAAGAAAGTTAGAAATACTTAATTAATACAATCATATCTGATTAGAACAAATGTTTAAAATTGGTATTACCGGGCAATTCCTGTATCAATTGCAGATGCACTGGAACTGGAAAACCCCGGAAAAAAATCGCAGAAATCTGGAACTAATTCAGACCTGCGATTTTTTATGCTTGTTAATTTTGGCGAAAATTCCGTAGAACGTACATCGGCGTGCTGTGAATTTTTTTGAATTTCTATTGACTTTTTAATTCGTAAGAGATATTATTATTCCAACGGATATCAATGGTGAAAGGCGTCCGGAGCCTCATTGATAGACGGATAAAGTATAACACATGGTGTTGGAAGGTGGCAGTAATCAAGCTGTCACCTTTTATTATTTCATAACGTTCAATTCGTCACTTCTGAAATTCTTTTTATTCTTTATAACGTTTGAAATTTTAACATTTCTGCGCTTCTGTCGGATCGTTTCCTTACTTCTGCGTTTCGCTGATTCCCTGCTGATGGTTCCCATGCCTACTCCTTTCTGAACATCTCCTTCATGTTCTGGCTCCGTGAATTGAGGTTTATAATTGGCACATCCACAACGAGTTCATCCGGCACGATACCTACGATCACAACCTTTGTCGGCTCTATTGCATCCAACATTTCTTTAAAGTTCTCACAAAACTCTATCCTGGCAGACTTTGACCGCACTCTGCCATTGGTACAACATGATACAGTGCTTCTGTGTGGCGTTCCGTCAAATATCCATGGCATTTCCTTTGGGCTGATAATATTTACGGACGGAATAATTTTAACGCCCATAACCGCCCAATAATAGCCTAAAGCATGGTTTCTGTACAGGTTGTAGATGTTCAACGCACTTGGCATCCCGGAAGCAATTGTGAAATCTGGGCTGCAAACTGAATTGAAACATTTTAAGTGCTCAATGTACTGGTCCGGCTGATTCCATACCTGTAGAAAGCTTTTGTCATCAATATAGAAATTCACCGTCAGGTCCTTATGCCCTTTCAGTGATCTGGATTTTGAAGACACAAAGTCAATCGACTTGCCTGCTGAGAAATCCACTTTTGGAAGCATTGGTATCTGAAACTGTCCATCAAGTTCTGCGCCGGTTATCAGATACTCTTTCATCACATCATATGCGGTATGTATCTGCGTCATAAAGCCCACCTCCATAGTATTATGTTAACACATTTTAGGCAACAAAAAAAGACCGCATTTCTGCCGTCTACGATGGTTTTTCCTGTGTCTCACACACAAGTTTTCCTCCTATGGTTTTAATTCGAATGTTTGTTCTTGTTCCTTACCTGTTCCCTAGCCTGTTCCCTCGAACTTTTAAACACCTCTAAAAAGCACAAAAAACCTTGATTTTACAAGGTTTTCGTTAGCAGCCAGTACGGGAATCGAACGTATCTTTAAACTGCTATTTTTCCTATAAAACCAATGCTTCTAACCTTTTGCAGGGTGTTCCTTTTTGTTCCCTGGCTGTTCCCTCTCAAAAAAAGCTATCTTGATACTACCATAAATTCATCTATGCTGTCCATGATTTTTTGTTTTTTCTTGAGGTCCTTTCGATCTCTGTGGTAGTAGTTCTCGGAACACGAAATATTTGTGTGGCCCATCTGTGATGTGACCATCTGATTATCTATGCTGTGGTCGAGTAATATCGTGCAATATGTTTTTCGTATTTTATGCGGTGATTTTTGAATACAACCAGTTTTCTTGCACACTGTTCTTAACCGGTTCCTGAACGAATAAGTATTTAATCGCTTTCCATCTTTAGAAAATATATATTCACAGAATGTCGACATATTTCTAAGCTTCTGTAATATCCATATACACCCCTGAGGAACCACTACATTTCTTACGCCTGCTTCTGTTTTCGGAAAGTCTTTGACTTCAAAAATGCCTTTATGGTTTTCAAAATGCCTTACTTCCGTTCTTCTGACTTTAATCGTACTGATATGTGGTAGCCAGTCATTCCATTTCAAAGCGCATAGCTCCCCAACTCTCAGCCCGGTTACGAACATAAGCATAATGCCAAGATTTACTATGTCCTGATTGTCTTTCAAGTAGTCAATCATCCTGTCCATTTCAGCGTCGTTGAATACTTCTTCCGAATCTTCTTTGATATTTCTTTTGAAAGATTTATCGGTGACATCCAAGTCATAGAATAATTCCTGCACGTTCCAATCAATCAGCTTGTTACGCTTCGCCCATTTCAGGGTACCTCTGGTAATTGTCTTAAGATTGCAGAAAGCTTTTGCGGTTAGATTGTGTTCACTGATCTGCTCTTCCAGGAAGTTGCTGATATCCTCTGACTCAATGTTTTTAATTCTGCGTTCGCCCATAGTCCCAAAAAAACGATTAAAGTCCTGCTGATATCTCTGATAAGTTTGTATTGAAATCTTATTCAGATCAACCTTGCGCTGCGCCCATTCCTCGAATATAGTCTTGACTTTCGGATTCTCTGCTTTCTCTCGGTGTGTTTTTACAATCAAGTCCTCTAAATCCTGTTTAGACCGACGTTTGAACATCTTCCGCTGTCCGGTTTCGTCATGAGTCATACGGATTTTCCAATATCCGTCAGATGCCTTCCATATACTGTCCCTGTATTCTTTTAAAATTTCTTCCCTTTTATTCATTTCAACTTGCTCTTGTATGTGAGACAAATTGATGATACCATTCTCAATTGCATATTTCAAGTCGCCATTATTCATAAAAAATAAGGAGGAACCGGGATATCCTTTCGCTGGCCAGCGGCTCCTCGTTCCTCCTTTCTTTCACACATAATCAAAAATATTCATCTGTCCTTCCGGCATATCATCTTCAAGATTGAAGAATTTACAGGCAATAAAATTTCCATGCCAGTCCCGATCACCGCCGTACATCAGACATTTTCCCCTCTTTCCGTCCCTATAGAATCTACATTCAGAACATTTATGCTGATATGCTGTTCCCCCGGAACGTTTATACATTTCGCTTATTGTTCTCATTTCTTTTCCTTTCAAAGGTTTAAATTCTCAAAGCTGCTCTTCTTTTTGTTCCTGTTCTTCTTTTAAAAATCCCTTTCATTACGCATTCCGTCGGTAGGCATCCTCTCATGCGATCGTTAATAAGGATGTAATCGCAAGTTCCATATGATAACCCTCCAGAATTATTCTTTGAAAAATAATCACAATGCTTACATTGCTTTTCTTTTAAATTCTGAATTTCTCTGAAAGACATTTCGCCCCATGGTTTAACAGCTATTTTCATTCTCTTTACCTCGCATTCCTTGTACCATCTTCATTTTCAAATGTTGTGCTATATGTTCTCTGACAGATTCCTCTGGAAATGGGATTTCAAGTGATCGCTCCAGAATCCTGTTTGTGATTCTCTCGTCATATTTCAGTTCTGATATCTGGCAGTTGCTCGTGAATATAGTGATTTTCCTGTCGACATACCGCCCGTTGATAATGCTATAGAATCTTTCGTTAATCCACTCCTTACCAGAATCAGCGCCGAAGTCGTCAATGATAAGGATTTCTGTTCTGGACAAATCCTCTATCAACTTTCCTTCCGTATTCCCTTTGTCTCCCCATGTATTCTTGATCTCATCAAGAATCCTGAGGGATGTGGTGAACTTTACTGGCTTCTGGTATTTCTTCATAATTTCATTCGCCAAGCTGCATACTGTTTTGGTTTTGCCAGAACCTTTTGCGTTTGAGAAAAGGTATAGCCCTATTCCTTTCTTCTGCATATCAGGAAGATTTTTAAACCAGTAATTTACCGCCTGAGCCGCCTGAGAAAATACTTTTCGGCTCTCGGCGTTCAAATATACACTTGACTTCAAATCATTGAAATTTGAGCCTTTAAACACGTTTGGAAGCTCTGCAAATTTCAATTGATTTTCAAGGATTATTCTTTTTCTGATTCCGCAAGGGCATTCCTCGCAATAGGGAATACCACTTGCATCTCTTACCCATCTCCACCCGCTGTCCCCGCATTCAGGGCATTCAAGCGAACGGGGTGTCTGATTCTTCTCCATTCCATTCTCCAAGTGGGATGATTGGTTCGACATTTCTTTGAGTTGCGTCAGCTCCATTTCGCATATCCTCCCTGTTGTGGTATTTGTTTTCGAGTATCTTTAAGAAGTTGTTTGGTTTCACAAACCATTCAAAATTTATCATAAAATCAGTTTTCTTCCCCATAAGGAAGTCACTGTTTTTTACGTTCCTCAGAGCTTCCATTACCTTATCCATGCCATATTCTCGGATTCTTGCTTTCAGCATTTGCGTTCGCCTTGCTGTCATTCTTGCGATTGGCTGAATCCCGAACTGCTGAAGCTTGTTCCATTCATCAACAACTTTCTGAACATCTCCGGGCTTGACTAAATCTTTTTCGCAAGAAATCTGCTCTGGAATCTTCGGCGTACGTTCTTCCTCTGATAATTCTTTCTGGCGTTTTCTGTGCTCGGCAACCCGTTTTCTTGTCTGCTCTCTGATTCTTTCAAGCCCGTCAATATTCTGATGCTCTTCCCATCCGGGAATTGAAAGCAATGTTCCATCTCTGGTTATCATGCCGAATTTTTCAAGAATTGTAAGTGCAAGTTCGATCACACTCTCATCAAAGTCCAGCTCGTCAGCCAACATTTTATTTGTATATGGAATATTCTCTGTCAAAAAAATAATCCCGTTTGAATTACAACGCCCTGCCATCGTCAGGAGCATCATCCAGATTAGAACGATGTTGTTCCCCTCTGGAAGTTTTCTGATATGCCGGATTTTTTTGTTATCGAACATATCTATTTCTAATCGAATCCAACTCACATTTGTCATTTAGCCACCTTCCCGTCTGACAAGGACATTTCCGTCCTTACCACATTGATTTTCGGATAAAATTCTCCATCATTGTTTCTTTCCAACTTGATATGTGCTTTTCACAGGTATCGTCTTCCTCTATCAGGATGCCTTTGCGGTCGCACAGCCCGTTGTCGTTTTCAATACAAGTTTCGCATGTTTTATCTGCCATTTTCTTCATCTCCTCTCGCAATCAATCCTCCACAATACGGACAAAATGTATAATCCAGTCGATTAAGTGGTTTTCCGCAACTACACCATGCTTTTACGGGCCATGATTTATAGTAGTCTGGCATAGAGTTGAAGTCATTATCGCTTAGCACTTTCATTTTTACAATTTTCCCGTGCTTCGAATATTCTATTCTCGCATCCTCTTTCCCATCAGAATACCCGTGGCTATATGCGCTGTTCAGCTGATATTCTTCAGCTGATATTCAATGGATTTGACAGCGTTATCTAAATACTTATAAGCCATTCTTCATCTCCTCCAACTGTTTTACTGCTTTTCTATAATCTCTATTCGCAGACCGGAACATCATCAAAAGTATTTCAGACACAGGCCTTGTCCGATTTCTTCGCTTTGCTTTTTTGACGCATGTAAGATCATTTGCTTCTGGTACATATATTCCTACATAATGTGGAATTTCAAGGGATACCGCAGCGTATACATCTGTCGGCATAACCAGGTAGTTATAATCACCAATAAAATTCAACCCATGACCAGAACGAAAATCTTCAGCTGATGATTTAACCTCATGACAATAGCAGTCACCTTTTTCTATCCCGGACACACTATTATTTGCTGGCACGAATCGCATATAATCCACCCTTACCGCATGATCTGTCGAATAATCGAATGTCACTTCTTTCGCCCAATAAATACGTGGATCATTGTGAGGATTTATTTTCTTTTCAAGCATGGCTGATAATTTTGCTGTAATCTCAGGTCTTGTCATTTTGAACCTCCTCCAACTTCTTCTCTATCGGATTAATAATCTCTTCCAATACCTGCTGCTCATAATTTTCTTTCCAAAATTTCTCTCTTTTCCAAAACGGAACTTTTTTAACTTCACCTATTAAATCAATACACGCCATTGCTTCCAGCATTCCCCAACATCCATCACAGGCTCTTTCATTGCACCACTTTGCAAATTCTTTAAATTTCATTTTTGAGTTCCTCCAGCTTCTTCACAGCTTCTTCACGGGTGAGGAATACGGTTTTGCCAAGTTCATTATAATAATTGCAAAATAGCATAAATTTCAGATTGTTTTCTACGATATAAAATTTCTTTTCAGAATCACAATCGCAGTTACAATTATAATTCTCACAATCAATAACTGTTTCTCCAAATTTACTACATTCCGTATATTCATAAGTTATTCGATATACTTTTTTAAATAAATCATCTGGCAATTTCACAAGCAAACCCTGTTCTTCTAAGTCTTTATAAGATTTCAGTTCTTCTAGCAGCTCTGCAACATCTTTCAACCAATACAATCCTCCATTTTCAAAACAACATTCATAAGTATCTTGATAATACGGGCATCCAACCGCTTCCTTGTCGCTGATAGGATCTCTTAAATCCTCGCCAGTTCCACAGACAATGCGTTTATACTCATCATCCATATGTATGAAGTTTTCGTGGTCTGCATAGCAACCACCTCCTGTATCTTGACTGGCAACACATCTAAGTGCTTTTATCGTATCGTCAAGTGTTAATCTCTCCATCTACTTCACCTCTTATCGCTTGCTTTTTATCGCTCATTTTCATCGCTTGTTTTTGTAATTTCTCTCAAGCAGGCATTCCAACCGTCGGCAAATAAGTTTTTCTGCACTTCGTAATTGCTCACGGGTGCAGTTGTACTTTTCTTCTCTGGTAACAGCTTCAATGGACACCAATCAGGTCTTGATTTACTTTCGCAATCATAATGTTCTTCTGTCATCAGAATTACATCATAATCTAAACAGTCAGCTAATTCGCACAAACCCTCATATTCAAGATCGCCACAGTATCCAATTCCAAATGGACAATTATAACAATTTTCTGGCGTATTCATTACCAACACTGATTTGTTCATTTCTTCTTACCTCTTTTCTGTAGGAACGCACCGTATTGTGCAGGACTGATAATGTCTTCCTTTTCTCTAGTAGCCTGACCGTATCCGAGTCTTCCATTCTTCTTGTTTTCTTCTCTTGTAAACATAGTAGAAATATCTTTGCCTTTACTCACTCGCTTCACTTCCTCTCAGCATCAGGCTCAAAGTGTTATATCCCGGACAAGTTCTGACCCCATTCTTGGTATCTCTTAGCAGGACACAGTACGGATATAATGCCATGACCTCATAGACGTGTTCTGTGGTGTCTTCACCGCGCTGGTCTATGTATTTGAAGCACTTTCCGGGTCTAAGAAAGTATCTTGCGCATACATACGCTTTTGTCCCGAATCTTACGCTTGCACTACTCATTTGTACGCCCCTCCATTCCTAAATCAAACAATGTGATCTGTGATCTAAATTCTTCTAACCGCTTACAAGCGTCATTGTAATAATTTTCATTAATTTCATACCCGATATATTCAAGTCCACATTCTTCATATCATCGTATGCACTAAACGTACCATCTTCGTTCTGCGCAAATGTCATTTCGTCGCTCATACTTCCACCTCACTATCCTCTGGCATCTGGAATATCATTTTTTTCATAAAATCTTTTCTAATAGTTTTTGCAATTGATGTATTATCTTTTCCCCTCTGAGATTCACTAGCCGATTTGCAGACATCAGGAAGAAGAATTTCATTTAATTTTGCATCTGCATATGCATCCTGAATCATGTCCAGTACTTTCATAGCTTTTTCTCTGGTGGAATATTCTCCGAGTAAATAACTGCATCCAGTGATATATGATGTTACAACTGTTTTTGTAGTCCCTTCTGCAATTTCGATACCAGCTGATACATTAAAATTAACTAATATCTCTTTATTCTGACTTCTGATTAACATTTTGCGTCCTCCTTGTAATTCTCAACCGCAGCTATCTTATTTTCGTACATTGCAATTATGTTTTTAAATCTGCGAATATCATTATTGTATTTTTCCAAGAATGTTTCTTTTACGAACTGATAATTAGGTTCTTCCAACACAATGTACGGTGTTGAAGAACCAGAAATTTTTCCAATATCTTCTTTTTTTACATATCCAATGTAAAGTCTTTCTGGAAACTGTGCTACTGCTCTGTACGTCTTTGGTTTCTCAATTACCTCGCATTCCTCAACTCTGACTTTAAAAACAGGGTCTCCGAATGTTCTAGTTTCCGGATTGAATTCTCTGTCATTGTCTAAAATGTAGAAATATAATTTCATTTTCCATCCTCACTTTCCCCATGTAAGTAGCTGACGCACTATCAATTTAGATTTACGTTCATTTTTCTTGCCATGGCTTCTATAACTGTCACTGTTACGCCGTTTCCTGCCTGCTTGTATAACTGGCTGTCAGAATTTACGAACTGTGCTTTTTCAAAATAATCATCAGGCCAACCTTGCAGCCTAAAGCATTCGCGCGGTGTCAGCTTCCGAATTGTTATGTAACACTGATATTTTTCATACCAGACTGCATATACCGTTAATTCTTCCGATACCTGCACGAATATTCCTTGATTGCAGCTTGTATCTAGCGTATTGGCAACTTCTTTTCCGACTCTTCCACGTCTGGTTTTACTACCCGGAACTGATAAATTCACTGCATCAATGCCGACTCTACACTCTGAATATCCCTGTTTAGTTGCTTCTGCCACTTTTACCGCAAGCTGATTATCCTTCTGGACTGTAGACAATGTATTTGCAATTCCATCTTCTCTGATTTCATTAGCAAGAAATTCATGTCTGGAAATATTAAGTTTTCCACTTTCGTAATCCTTGCGGATTTCTTTTCCATATTCTGTGCGAACGTTACGCAATACTCCGAGCGGATCAATTGCAACCCCATGTCTATCCTGAGATGTTAATGTGAACATTGGTTCTCCATCTTCTTTGAACCTTCTTCCGTTCTGACATTTTTCTGCCCGATCTGGTGTGAGAACTGGAATTGCAATCTTCGGATTGTTGTTGTGCCCTGCCGAATGGCATTTTGCTATTCCATCAATCCCAAGCACTTTTCCGTCTTGTGACGAATTAACTTCTCCTATAACTTTTATTGCAACTCCACTTACTTCAGCTTTATGATTTGTGATTCCTTTGTTGTATCTGGCTTGTAAACACCTTGCTTTATTGGTCAACTCTGTTTTTTGATAACTCAAATCAATAAAATACGGCAATGCTACATGATGCCCTCTTCCACCACCTTGTCCAGTATCAAGAGTCTCGGTAATTCCATCAGGTGCAAACACTTGTGTATTTCTTCTATATCCGTCTTTGTGTGCAATTATTTGAACACTATTTTTTCCGTCTGTTCCTTCGATAGGAAATACTTTTGCGGTACTTCTCCCTCTAAGATGTCCGATAATGAAACATCTTTCCCGGTTTTGTGGCACTCCGAAATCTTTGGAGTTGAGCACCTGCCATTCTGCATCATACCCCTGCTGATCCATTTCAATGAGCAATCTGGCGAAATCCCATCCCCCATTAACACTAAGCAGATTTTTAACGTTCTCAATGAAAAGGTAAGTGGGTTTATCTTCTTCTTTGAGTTGTCCGATAAGGTACATAACTCTGAAAAACAGGCTTGAACGGTTTCCTTGAAATCCGACTTGTTTTCCTGCGACTGAGATATCTTGGCAATTGTGGACAATTGCTCCGTTTGCAACATATGAGTTGTCTTCTTCAACACTGATGTTATACACTGTTCCAAAATCATCAGATTCTGTTGGCTGATACAATTCTCTGCAAACATATCTTGCACGATAATGTCCTTTAACTGATTTACTAGAGATTCGGAATGTATATGTATCTCTTTGTCGGCATTCCCTTCCTTGGATAACACATTTTTCATCTCTTCTAGTGTAGTAAACAGCTGGAACAGATTTCCCAATTCGCTGTGCAATAATACACATGCCAAGAATGAGTGCTGCGCTGGTTGATGTTGCTTCTTCTCGATCACTTCTTCCATCCCCGGACATATATCCATCGAAGAAGTATTTTGCTTTTTCTCGTGGTAAACACAATGCTTCTCTTGGAATTCGTTTTCCATGTGCGTATTTTCCGAACTTTTCAAGGTATTCGTATAATTGGTTATTGCACACATGATACTTTCCGCAAGTTCGTTCTTTTGTGTAAGTTCCATGTAGTTTCGCTTCTCGCAATCGCTGTTCGAATTCTGTCCTCTTATCATCGCTGATTGCGAACACGATTCTTCCTCCGCTTGGTCTGTCTTTTCTTTCAACTCTCCACCCATCAGCAAGATAACGTCCGATAATCCACCACATTTCCTTACTGTATCCATCGGATTCTGCATCAGGCAAAACCATTGTGGAATACCAACTGCCATCGAGTTGTTCCACTTTTTTGAATTCCATTGGCTGATCTGGCTTAGCGACATAATACGGATGCCCTGCCGTGGTTCTTGTTGGCAATATTCCGAATCCGTTGACATCCCAGAGTCTTGCTCCGTCCCTGTGCATTGTTGCTGTGACTTTTCTCCACCTTCCTTTGTGCGTAAGGACTTTATCTCCGACAGATATATCTTCAATTGGGATATATCCTTTTTCTGTAAGAATATAAGTTCCTTTGGCAAAACAGGGGAATCCGAAACACCAGCAGTCGGCTTTGGGAATATCTCCGGCATACACTCTTCGAATGTCATTTGCATACCATTCTCCATTTCTGTATTCCTCCTTTAATATTTCTTTCTGTCTCTGCTTGATAGGAATATCTTCTAATGCTTTTCGCTGATCATCTGTCAGCAAATGCATCGAGATGTAACTCGCAGTAGCAAATTTATCAAATTCACAAAAGCCAACACATTCATGCCCTGCCAATTCCATTCCTCTGCGGAATCCTCCAACTCCTGCGAAAAAATCTATGAATTTCATTTTTATCCATTTCCCCCGTTTTCTCCAAACCCAAATTCCTTGTTAATATCAAAAGAATCAAATTCAATCTGCAAACCCATTTCTTCCTTAATTTCCTTATATGCTGCTTCAACACCGATTTCCTCAACATATCTTTCGGCTTCGGTAATCTTATCAATGAAATTCTGGTTTGCTTTCTTGAATCCCCATGCTTTTTTGATTGCAATAACAGAAATTAAAATATTTGCCACAGCAATATAATCTTCTGCTTTCCACAGCTTTTCCTGTGATTCTTTGATAAGCTGCTCTCTAATTTCCTGTTCTTTTGAATCCAAATACGTTTTAAGAGATTCGATTCTTACGCCAGTCTGTCTGGAAGCCTGCTCCATTGTAAAGCCAGTTATGTTAAGTGGTGCCGGGATTAAGCTTCTTTGATTTTTTGGCTTTTTAATCTTCAACTTTCCCATCCGACAGCCCTCCTTATCTTCTGAGTCAGAATGTCAAATTCCATTAACATCCTGCGATCATTCTTGTTTGAGTATGCGATTGTTTGCTGCCCATCATATATGACCGCATATCTTCCGTTAATGTCATATGCCCCGCTGATTGCCTGCGATATCTGACTTCTTGTCTTTCCTGTCAATTCTGATATTTCAGCAAGCGTCAGCTCCCCGATATACTTTGAACCGTCGTATACGTCATACAGTTTCATGTTTCTTTACTCCTATCAGTTCGTATGTCCTGTGCGAACCAGTTCCGTGAAATACAATCAGTCCATCGTCCTCGAACTGCCTTAGATGCCTTTGAACAGCGCTCATACTGATATCTAGTTCCTCAGATATCTTCTTGGTTGTTGGAGTCCCTTTGTGAGACATTGCGTATTTACGGATGAAATAATAAATATCCTTTCGGTTCTGCATCCATTGCATGTGTTTTTGATACCGTAATGCGTCCATATTCACGATTCCTTTACAAAAAATCTTCTATGCTTATCTGACTGTTTTCCTCAAAAACAAGCATTTCTTCTTTTGCTCTCTTAAAGAAATTTCTATCAATTTCAAATCCGAAAGCATTTCTTCCTATTTCATGTGCAGCTCTTAACGTTGTCCCGCTTCCGCAACATGGGTCTATTACTACATCTCCGGGATCAGTAAACGTTTCAATCAATCTTTTTAAAAGTTTGACTGGCTTTTGTGCCGGATGAATTTTAGGAATATCTTTTCCATCTTTCTCCCAATCGAACCAGTTAAAAACCATGTGCCCTGTACCTCTGATTGTTTTTCCATTTTCGTCAGTCTGAACGCCGTTCCTAAACTTAGGAAGCCTGTCTCTGTAAAACAATAATGCGTATTCCGTAGCTCCAACCACACGCATATTTGCTTTTAATACTTGAGGGCTGTAATTTTTTATGAAAACAAGTGGGATATAATGTACAAAACCATGTTTTTCAGCAGCTTTAATCAATGTTTGTGTTTGTTCAAACGAGCAAAATACAATCATGCATGGAGAATTGCTACTTCTTCCTCTTGGCACAGGTGTTGTATCTTCTTTTTTTAACATTCTTGAACAAAAGTGAAAGTATTCATATAAGTTAAAATTAAAATCTGAATTAAAGGCAGCTTTTCCTGCTAGTTTACTTTCACCATTTTTATTATCCCCCCCTACATACCACATAGGGTTGCTCCCGTAAAAATTATTCGCTACATTATACGGAACATCAGCTATAACGAGCTGTGCTCTTGGAATTGCATATTTCTTGTAATTTTGCATTGAGTCTCTGTATATTTCACATTTTAATTTCATATTTCAAAGAAGCCCGGTGCACCCTTACGTCACATGAAGGCAAGCTCCTTTCATTTTTTATTCGTATGTTTTCTCATCAATCAAGTTCTGAAACTTTTCAAAAGCCCGGATTGACACCTTATTATTCTGCTTCTCCGGTTTCAGTGAAACTTGCAAGTGTGTATCTATGATGTATGAAAGTTCTCTGGCGAGGGATTTTTTGCCCTGCTTCAAACCATCGTAATAACCTTTTGCCGGTCTGTACTCATCAATCTGTTTCTTTCCTGCTCCCTGAGAGCCACCAGTCTTATTTCTAAGCTGATATCCCTGATCTGCAAGCCATTTGATGTAAAACTGTTCGGCTCTATCAAGGCTAGCTTCGGAAAAATTCTCACAGATCACTGTCCATCCGTAGGGATTGTTTTCTGAATATAAGCCATGTTTCTTAAGGCTCAAATCAATGTGTTGCTGATGTCCTGCACTGTGCTGGCACAATCTGGTGAGTATATGTTTTGCCTGCCCTGCATACCCAAACTTGAATCCGTCTTCATCAACTCTGCGTAAAATATAGACTCCCGAATTATCATTCAAATTTGGATTGAGCTTGAGCCATCTCTTTCGGTTCTCGGCTTCAATCGCCTTAGCTTTTACAAAATTTTTATAGTTACTATTCAAAGACTTATCACCTCGATTCATTTTCAGTGTGCCTTTGATACCGTTATGATACCACTTCGATACCTGTATTGCAAGATAAAAATGATACCACTTTGGTATCTGATTGACACCGACAGGCAAAAATGCTACAATATTCTAAAAAACAAGGGAGGGATTTCACATGACCGTCAAGTCTGATAAGACCAGAACTAACATCACGTTCCCGATACAGCTTAAAGAACAGCTTGAGCATATTGCCAAGCAGGAGAACAGGAGTTTTAATAATCTGGTCATTACTGTTCTCCAAGATTTTGTAAAAAGTGCCGATAAATAGTCGGTGCTTTTTATTTTTCCTTATACGGTTCCGCCAACGGCATCCATACCACAACCTTTCCGTTTAATTTCTTGTCTATCCTTCCGTAGCTGCATAGAACCTGCTTAACACATATCTTCTTCCTTTTAAAGTTTCGTATGTTACAAGGATTATAATGTGAATATTTTTTAATCTGGCATCAGGAATATAATTATCATTAACATAATTCGCTGGTATCCATTCCATTTTTACACCCCCAGTTCATAATTTGCGTCCATTCCAATGTCTCGGAAATTCAACATATCTGTGGTCTTCGAGGAAATTAATATATGTATCATTCGACATAACCATCACCATATTTGTTACACCAGGCGCATAAAAACTATATTTTTCCTCGCAATCTACATAAATCAGATTTCTTTCATTACACCAATCTTCAAGTTTCTTTTTGTCAAACTGATACGGTTGATTTACAAGTACAATTCTTTTCGTTCCTTTAGTCTTGAATATCGTGCAATGGTCTCTATCTGGAAAATTTTCACCATATTCTCCATGATAAAAGTTTGAAGTATTATTATACGTTTTTTCCCCAAACAACAACCTTTCATAACTTCCAATTGGATATCCACCATACGACATCAAGTCGAAACCAAAATAGCCGATAAAATGATGGAAATTTGCCATTCTTAAAATATTTCCGTTATCTCCTTCAGGAAGACAAAATGGATATTCAATTTTATCCCATTTCATTTTTTCTCCTTTCAAAACGGACATAAATTCAAATCAACATCCAGTCCCGGTCTTGCGATCTGCACCAGAACATCATCTCCGGCGACGCCCTGTATTTCCCTCTGCATCACTTCCGGGTCTCCCCATCCCTCTGACAGGTGGCACAGCGTTATAGTTCTGAGCGAAGCGGTCTTGTTCACTCGGATAATCTCTTTTACAGTAGATAAGCTACTGTGCCCCCGGATGGAGTGTTCAAACTTAAATGAATCCTGCTCCGGCGATTCGTCAAGATGATTACATTCTATAAGGAAGTGATTTATTCTCGTGTTCTTGAATGTGAACGGCAAATATGAGAAGTCTGTCGCATATATCAGTCGTCCACATTCTTCGTGAGATATCAGGTATGCAAAGTTTTGTGTCTTGTCGTGTGGGACGTAGAACGGTGTTACCTGGAACGAACCTATGCCCTTCGATTTCTTTTCTGGTAAGCCAATCATCAGCTCACCAGAGATGATTTTTATATGTTCTTCTGTCTCATCGTTGGTGTAAATCGGGATTCCTGCATTAAGGATTTCTTTAAACGATTTTCGGTGATCTCCTTAACCGTGTTCATGGGTTAGCAGGCATCCCGAAACATCTGATATTCTGTAACAAATTCCTTTCAAAATCTCTGGGTATTTGCATCCACAATCCAGAAGTAAGATTTCGCCGGATTCAGATTTAAGCGCATAACAGTTTCCCGGCTGACTTCCTGTGTTTATTATTTTCATGAACATTTTTCATCACCTCGCTTTCTGTTTATTTGTAGCTATTTAAAATTAAAGAAGCAGTTTCTCCAATCATATTTTTATCGTCCTGCTGATATGGAGGAGTTCCGCACCATAATTCTTTCATATCTTTTAAATCTGTAGCCGCCATTGCGTCCCTTATTAATTGAAGCTCTTTAAGCGATAATTCCACAGTCACAATGGAATCCCAATTTATTTTCTTTCTTCCTACCTCTTTCATACTTCATCATCCCCCGGGAATCTGAACACGATGTTTGCCGGTTCAAATTTTATATCTGGACTGTTAACCATGGTTTTGATGATTCCAAAACCTCTTGCAGCCATTTTTATGCATTCCTCGTAATCGTCATCACTCAATTCAACGTTTTGTGATAAAAACATTCCTGCATACACTCTATTTAACATTTCCATTGCTTTCTGACACTTTTCTTGGCTTTCATAAACTGCCATCATATATGGACTTTGCTGTATTCCTCCGGCAAATACCGCCTGTATGTAGTTGTCCGAAACAAGCAACGCTGTCATTTCATATGGAAGATTGATTTTTCCATCCTGCGATATAATCCTCATAGTTCTCACCTCGTTTCTCGAAATAGTCTTTTACCGACTCATAGTACGGGCAGTTTTCACACCGCCCGATACAAGCCATATATTTACCGAACTTTCCTGAGTCGCACCGATCAAAATTAATACAGTTGAAGTACATCATTTTGTCAATGAAATCATCAGATTGAAGAAACTGGAAATCACCAGTGCTACCAACATCGGTGTTGTTCTCTTTGATCTGATTGCATATAACGCAAGTGCAAAGAATACGGCGTATGCGATCAGACCTAATGCTGTGAATACTTCATGTGCTGCCATATTACATTTCTTCCTGCTTCATAAAATCTGGGATGCTTGATTCCTGCCCTGCTGCCTGAACTGGTTCTTTCTCGGCAGTCTTTACGACTTCTGCGACTGTCGGCTGCTTGGGCTGTTCTTCGATTGCTACTGGCTCATCTGGGATAAATTCTTCTGCATTGGCGTTCTGCTCGATTTCATAAGCGACTTCATGTTCAATAATGTCCTGCTTTGGAATTTCTTCTGTGGCTTCCTCAACTTCCTGAATGAAAGCATCACCATGACTATTGATAATCTGCTTTAATGCACGATTGATAACTGTTTTCTTTGCCATCTGGTCAGTGAATTTCTGGTGTGTTCCATTGCCGTTTTCCTTGTAACCGTATCCCTGTGACCAAGACTGTTTGATCTGCTTTATGTTCATTACTTCCAGATGTTTTGTTCCATCTTCCATCAGAACCACTGCATATGCCCCAAGAATCTTATCGTTGTCAATGTTCATAAAATCCTGTTCATGAGAATCCAGAACCTTGTTTCCATCTTCGATGTGGTATTTGAACTTATCACCATCGTAGATGATCTCGGCGTGAATATCTTTCATTCCATATCTTCTGGCGATTGTAATGTTTCCGAAGTAAGACCTCTGAAACTGGCACTGACCGGAATAGGCAATGAAATAACCCTGTTTTTTCTGCACCGAAAGTCCGAGTGTTGCCATGTTCATAAGGCTGTTTGCAATGCTTGTAGCTGTGCAAGATTCCAGAACTGGCTTATTATTTCTGTCTTTTGTTTCTTTCAGAGTCAGATATGCCCCCATGAGTGCATTACTGAGGTTGTAGTCTTTTGGGAATGAAAGACCGTATTTGCATTTTTCTTCAAGCTGCTTAACCAATCCATCAATGAATGAGTTGTTGATTACGATTGCTGCCTGCTGTTCTCCTGCTGTTGCTAACTGTGTTTTATTTGCCATAACAATTCTCCTTTTCTATTAATCGCAATAAGTTCTATTGCAAAATGGACATCCTGTAATTAATTCCTTTGATGCTCTCTCAATAGAAATTCCTTGCCATTCTTTTCCGCTTCTTGTTCGTCCTTTTTCGGAATAGATATTCTGCCCGCAACTGAAGCATTTTCCATTACGTGGTGCAAAATGCGGATAACCTTTTTCCGTACAATATTTTTCCTGTGCTTTTGCTGCTTTTGAAATGTCATAAGTTTCTGCCATTTTTATTCTCCTTTTCTATATTTTTATATATTTGCCAACACGCTATTTGCGTGATTGTATCGTTTCTTACCTGTGCTATTTTGTAGGATTCCAAGCGCACTGAACTCTGGAATCAGAGCGTATTTTCTGTTTTGTACCCATGTAAATTTATAGGTCTGTCAAACCTCAAATATTAAATTTGCATGGATTCTAGTGAGTGAACACGTTCCTCACTTTGCAGGTGCAAAATCACCTGTAGCTTGATTAAGCTAAAATTATCTGTTATGCTATTAGCAAATATAGTTTGCTCTATATTTTGTGTGGAGCAGCTAGGCTGTCGCCAAACAAGTTCCTAGCTGTTCCACTTTTCTCAAATTTCCGTTACCGTCATATCCCCCTCAGAAACTTTCAAGAATATCAACTGCGCATCTGCCTTAATGCCTGACAGACTGCTGTTATCCAGTTCTGCTGCACAGTCAACGAAAATCGGATAGCTCACGCCATAAAACTTCTGCAAGCCGTCCATGATGGCAATTTTTCCTTTCATCATCAGGGCTGTATTGGCATTCCCGACCAGTTTCTTCCAGTTGCCGTCCTTGTCCTGCACGTACCAGATGCAAGCGTCTACTACTTCGCCATTCTTCTGCGTATCGAATAGTTTCACTTTAACCCCGTCAAAATACTGGTTTACCGAATCTTCAAGGGCTGTATTCTTCGCCATACTCAGTGATTTCAGCTCGTCCAGAATCATCTGTGCATCAGCCTTGCTCTGTCCGTACTGTTTCTGACTTTCCTGAAGCTTCTCGATCTGTTCGTCAATTCTGACATTGTTGTTGGCTTCTCCGATTTTCTGGTTGACTACTGCCAGTTCCTGCTTCTTGCCAGATAACTGCTCTGAAAGCTGTTTCTTCGTTTCTTCGCCATCGTCCAGAGAATTAAGCTCCTGCTGTTTCTCTTTGATTGATGCAAGAATCTGCTGATATTCGGCATTTCCTGAGAAGTCTGGTTCTTTCGGTATGGCTTCCAGATTCTTGTTTTCTGCGTCCAGAGAAGTTTTGATCTGTTCTAATTCATCTGTCAGTTTGGAAATCTCAGATGTGAGGGTTTCTTCTTGCTTATGCGCTTCTTTCATATCGACAGACGCTTTGTTTCCAACCTGAATAACTTCATCAATTTTGCGTTTCTTGTCCTGTTCCCATTCTTCCTTAGCCTTTAACTGCTGATTGATTCTTTCCTGCTTTTTCTGTTCAAATCTGCTCTTTAACTGCTCAATCTGCTCTGGCGGAAGATTCTGACCGCAAGTCGGGCAAATGGTATCTGCGTCCTTAAATGTCTCGGATTTAATGCTTTCCAGAACTGTGTTGTCCCATTCTGTGTCTTTGATTTTGGGATACCGTGTTCTGGCGTTCTGTAATTTTTCAAGAAGATCTTTTTTCTGTGCTCTCAGGCTCTCTAATGCAGAAGTCTTTCTATTCAACTCTGATGTTTTGATATTCCTGTCTAATTCAAGAGTGCTAACTTTATTGCAAACCGATGATTTCTGCTCTAACAAGTTCGCTTTAGCCTTTGAGTCTATCTCTAACAGTTTGGTTCTTAACCCTGCCAGTTCTGCTTTAATCTCTCCGGCTTTCTCGTTGCCTGCCTGCGCAATCTGTTTTTCAAGGTCAGAAAACTGTTCCTGCAAAGCGTTCTTCTGCAATTCCAATTCGGCAACATCAGTGTCAACCTTTGACTGCTCCATGCCGATAATCTGGTTTGGAATGGCTTTCAACTGTTCTTCTGCCTTTTTCAGCGTTGCGCTGTTCATGGCTTTGATTTCGTCTGCCTTATAAGTTTCCAGAAGCGGTACCAACTCGGCACAGTCTGGAACCGTCTTGGCAATCTCTAAATCTGATTTCCCGGCACCGTCTGACATGGAAAACAGAATTTTTCTGGCATCTGCATCTTTCAGATCTGTGAAGATTTCCATGTGGGATAACATAAGGAAATTATCAAAATCAAATCCTCTCTCTTTTAAATCGGCTTTAAAGTCTCTTTCGGCTTTCGGAACGCCGTTGATTTCGTACTTGTTTGATAATGCAACCTTGCCCGGCTTTCCGTCCTTTGTCTTGCTTTCTGTGCGCTTCTGGAACTTTGCTACGCTTACAGGTTTCCCATCAATTACAAGGTCAACATCAACTCTTGGCAGACATTCTCTACCATCATCGGGTCTGATATCCGGGTTGCTCTTTAAACTGTAGTCCTTGTCACAGAACACCCACATAAAGGCATCTGCCAGTGTGGTTTTCCCGCATCCGTTCTTCCCAGAAACAATTGCTCTGTGTCCGAACCCTATTTTCTTTTCTGACTGGCCTTTAAAATCGGTCAATCTAATTTCTCTTACTTCGATTTTCTTCATATTACAAAATCTCCAATCTTTTTACTGATACCTCCAACGCGGTTAACCATGATTGACTCTGGTCCGACCACAGTTCCCGGCTTTGAAATCTTCCGCAGAGTTTGATTTTTGCTCCCTTTTTCAGATTTTCTACGGCATCTGCGTTTTCCTCCCAGCATAAACAACTGATGGCATCTGATCTGGTATATCCGTCTTTCTTCTTTCTGTTTACCGCTAGAAGTATTCTTGCCAGCTTCCTGTCGTTTTTTGTGCCAATCATCTTTATTGTTGGCTTTTTAATCAGATATCCAGTCAGATAAACTTCGTTTGCATCGTGTTCTTCCAGTCTTTCAAGGTACTGAATGTCCATTGCTCTTACATATGCTACAAGGCTTTTCTTACCATCTTCCCGGACTGTTCGACTTCGCATTTCACCATATACACTGGCAATCAGCTCTGTTTCCCTTGAAATCATATGCTCCGGCACAATAATCGGAAGAATGTCATAGGATGTACTCTTTCTAAATATTGTCATTCTTCCCTCGTACATCTTGGTTCCACCGTATTCTTCATGTGAGAATACGAACCCCGCCGGAATGTCACCTGATAAAAGCACTTGGTTCTCATCTCGCATCTTCATTTCCTAAATCACCTTCTTCATTCAACAGCAATAATGTCTCCACAAGAACTGCTGCCTGCTTCAAAACAATGTTACTGAGTTTCTTGTTTCTTGCTTCGAGTTTTGCGTTTTCCGCTTCCAGATCACAAATAATCTCGCTTGCAAGTGGTTTCTGTTCGTTGGATGTGTGTGTTTTTGACATAAAAATGCCCTCCTAATTATTTATTTGATAAATACAGGAAGGTGTGTTATACTTGTCCTGTATTTAACTTAGCCAAATTAAGTTAGATACGCGGCTCCATGTGGTATGTCGGTACCTGTGGAGCCAAACCTTTACTCTTCTGCAATAAATTCTCCATTTACAAGTTTATAAAATGTATCAGGTTTTATCTTTACTCCGTCTACTTTCGCAGACTTCACATCTGCAATATGGTATGTTCCGTCTTCAAATTCCTTCCATTCAGCAAGTACAATAAAGCATCCGATAGACCCTTTTGCTTTGGAATTGCATCCAATTGCCATTGCAACGCTCTCTTTTCCTTCTACGGTTGCCGCTGACTGGTCTCCGGTGTTGGTTGCCGCTGACCGGTTTCCGGTGTTGGTTGCCGCTGACCAGTCTCCGGTGTTGGTTGCCGCTGACCGGTTTCCGGTGTTGGACTTTTTATCATCGTCCCAGTTAACCTGATCTTTAATGTGCTCCAGACCGGCTTTAACAATTCCGGCAATTCCGATTTCTGCTTTAATCGAAATCTTCTTTCCTACTCTCTTGCTGTCGTCAGATTTCTGATCGTTTGCATCCAGCTCGACTTCGCAATATCTGGAATCAGCCGGTGCATAATATCCAAATACATCCAACGGATTCTCACAAGCATGAAATCCCGTATCACAAATCTCGGCTCTTTCTTCTTCATACTTCTTTCCGATTTCATACTGAAAATCACGGCATTTTAAGTCTTTGTCAAATCCCTTATAGCATTTCATTTTTCCTTGTCCTCCAAATTCAGTCCGAGTATAGCTGCACAAACCTCTTTCTTTAAATACGTATTTGCTTCGGTTGTGTTCAGGTACGCTTCAAATGCCTTTAATCTGCCTACCAGCTCTGCATACTCCTCGGCTACGGTCTCTGCTCTGAAATCCATCTTATTTTCTTTCTCCATCGCAATCCTCCTCACAATACGGGCATTTGTTGTCCATCAAAATTTTGTTCAAATGGTCAGTTACTTTCTTCACATTTTCTCCCTGCTGGCAACCGTCCTCTACAATGCTGTACATATCAAACTCTCTTAATGATTCTTTCTTATATATGTTGATGTGCAAGCTGCATCCGATCTTGTAGTTTGCAAAATGAAATGCTACCGTTCTGCCGGTTTCTTTCTGAACGCGTCTGCATAACTGGTATAGTTCGTCTACGGTTTTATTAAAATCATTCTCCTTTATCTTCATCGAAAAGCCCTCCAAGTAAATCATCAAATAATGTTTTTACAACTTCTTTGATTTTTTCTTTTTGAATAGTTTTAAATTCTTCTTCGTTCATCAGTCCGATTTTGACCGCTTCGTCAATCTCCTGCTTCACAGATTCCTCTGTTTTTTTGCCGTCTTCCATAATGGTTTCTTTGATTCCTCGAACGACAACCGCTAAGTCAGCTATTAATTCTGCTTTACTGCCTTTAAGTGTGATTTCTCCCATTTTTGTCTCAATCATCTTTCTCTTCCTCCGGTTCTTTTAATTTCATCCGGGTAAATAAACACGAATGATAATGCGAATATTACGATTGCTACTGCAACCGGCTGTGATGCACTGTCAAATCTCCAGAACGGCAAGTACGGTGACATACCGCCAATCAGAGCTGACAGGATTAATGCTTTTGCCATTTTTATATCCCTCCGTTTTTTTATGTGGTATACTCTCATTATGAAAGGAGGTGTTTTTATGGATAAGTTACAAATCGCTCATGATCTGGCTGTTGCTAAGTTATGCGCTGAATTACCGGGAAGCCTGGACAACTCTCATATCTGCCAGAAATACTTCAAATACCGTGCAGAATTTTCTGATCTTCTGGATTCCCACGATGAATATTACTTTCTCAATGAACTGGATAAAGAAAAAGTAAATAATTGTTCTCCATCTCGGCGCTACTTTTAATCGTTAGACTTTTCCCCGGATGTGCTCTTTGTTGTTCTGCCAATATAGAGCACATCCTTAAGGGAAAACTGAATTTTATTATTAATTCCGTTTTCATTCCATTCGTATTCAACAATTGACTGTTTGTCGAAATTAATTTTTTCATACACCTCTGCCGGGACACGCAACGTTTCTCCGCTTTTAAACTTAATAATTGTTTCGTCAGCAATCTTCATATTCTCACCTCCTGATTAATCTGCTTTAGCAAAGAAAACACCAATCGGGTCTTCGATATGAAATTCATCAATCATTGCCTGAATCTCATTACTGTTGAAAATTCCTTTCTGCATCTTTCCGTAAAATGTTTTTGGCGTAATTCCAAGCATTTTGGCAACGTCCGTCTGAGATTTTCTATTCTTCGCAAATATTCCTCGAAGTTCATCAGTTTTTATCATTTTGTCATCTCCTGCTCAATCACCGGAAGAATCCCACTCTCTTTCAGCTTGCCGTAAAGAAATATTCTTCCTTTCTGTGACCACTTAGTATTCATCTTCACATCCGGTCTACCGTCCGATCTCACGATATCAACGGTCTCGGAATGTGTATAGCCCATACAGTGATATTTGCTGTACAGTAACCACTGTCCGCTCTGCTTGTACTGGATTCCGATGTCATGCAGAATATCGTTCATCTTCTTCCCAGACATTCCATAATCCTTAGCAATCTGGGTAATGGTCACAAGTCCCGGATTCTTTAAGATTTCATCATAGTAGTCGGCTTTCGGTTTCAGTTCGCCGATTATCTGGTTTTTGACACTGATTTCCGTTGACAGTAACTTGACCGAATCTTTCAACTTCGCAATGGTCTGGTCTGCCATCTTCAATGCTCTGGCAAAAACCTGTTCTGGTGTGTTCCATGCTTTTTCGAGGTCTATGAAATACTGTCGGTATTGTCTGCCTTTTTCTGACCGCTGAATCATGCAAATCTGTTTTGCCATGTCTATAGAAACTTGATAATCAGAAATTTCTCTTTCTGCTCCGTTATTTACAAGTGTGGAACTTTTCACGCTTGTAAAATCGCTTCCCTCAGCGAAACCATATGTAGACATTCTTTCAAACCATCTCGAAAATCTGTCTGTAATTTCAAGCCCTGCATACAGCTCTCTGGCTGATACAGTAGGTTGTTCACTACTGTAATTAATAGGTATTAACTGTTCCGTAATATCGTCTCCTCTCTAATTACTATCTCTAATTGTTGCTTCTTCTTTCTGAGTATCACTCTCAACAGTATCAGCAACGCCATTCATGTATCCCAAAATGTAGTGTTGCTTATCTACCGGAAGCTTATTGATTCGTGTTGTTACATCTCTGATAAGCTGTCTCTTTTCTTCTGACATTTGTTCACCTCCACATCTCTTACGTTATGAACGTATAATATCACATCTATAACGCATTGTCAACGTGTTTTTAAATATTTTTACGTTGACAACGTATTTTAAAAATGTTATACTGTTACCATAAAATAAAGAAAGGAGGTGGGTAAATGGGCGAGCGGTTGAAAGAGCTGCGAAAATACTTAGGACTTTCAAGAGAAGACTTTGCAAAAAAACTCGGTTTAAAAAGCCGTGGTAAAATTGAAAATATAGAACTTGGAAGAACAGTTCCAGATGACGATTTTCTAAAATTGATCTGTACTACTTATAAGGTTTCTTATGACTGGCTTGTGAGCGGCGACGGTAACATGTTTATGGACGACGATGGCGATGCGCAGGCTATCGTAGATTCGGTAATGACCGGGGATAATGAATTTGCAAAAAAAATCCTTGTTAAATTCGCAAAGCTTAGTGAAGAGCATTGGAAACAGCTTGAAGAAATTTTGACCGAATTAGAAAGCAACTAATAAAAAGGACCGGGGTAAAAATCCCAGTCTTTTTTTGCGTTTTAACTATACTATCAGCCCTTTGTGTATTATAATATATAAAAAATCACCAAGGAGGACTTAAATGAGAAAAAGAAAAAACTATCGACAAAATTACCAGAAAAATAAAATGCCCGGCAATCACTTGTCGGAGTGCCAATGTACAGATAATTAGCAGGGGTTTCTTTTCTACTAAATATCAATGCAAAAAAATGCGGGCGCGTTTTTAAGGGATAGTCCAAAAGCCAAATATATATTGGTGGGGTAACATCTTTACGGAGTATAAGAAAACTAAAGTAGAGGATTCGGAATTTGGAGAAGAAATGGGAACTGCCATTGCGGACAAAATCAATGAAATGATAGGATCAAAATATGATAGTTCTAAGTTCGAATATTATTTTTCGGCTTCTCCAGATGATTTAAAAACAGAATAACAAATTTGCCCCTGTAAACGCAGGGGCTTTTATTTTTACTTTTCTTTTAAATACAAATATTCTAACAGTTTATATACCCGTTTTAATGTTTCTTCTGTTTTAACCTTTTCTAATAAAGCCATGATTTTCTCTTTATAATCCATAAATAGCCCTCCCTGTCACAACTACCACCTACATTACAGTATATGCCCGGCTTGTAGGAAACAGAACCGAACATTAGTTCGTTTTCATCATTATACCACCGATATTCCCTCTTGGCAACTGCCAAATATACACATGGACTTTTGTTATTTCGTAGGCAAACTTCGTAATCTCAAAGCAAATTGTGCTTTCGTGAATACAGCATCCGACATTGCAAATTTCCTTGATCTCGCTCAACTCCTGCATCTGGTCGGAATAAATTTGTTTCGCAGCTTCTTTTGTAATCTGCACATCTCTGCGGTGGCGTTCTGCTATATCATGTGACGGTATATGCACCGCACAGAATATTTCGTAAAATATCAGGATGAATACGACTATCCTGTATCTGTTCTTCTCCATTACTACCAACTCTTTCTAAAAATATATCACGCATTATAGCACACACTTGTGTAATTTTTCTGGGAAGTGCAAAATCAGGGAGTTTTTCTGCAAAAATAATCTACTTTTTTGATATTTTACTATGCATAGTTTGCATGAGGTGGTATAATATTGTAAAATTTTAACAAGGGAGGGGATTGTATGAGCAAAGGTGAAAAGAAGAAAGATTCAACCCTGAGCGTCATTTCCTGTATTCTGGCAGGTGTGGCATTCATTCTTCCGTTGCCAATTATCCTGTCGTTTCCTCTGGCTCTGGCAGGAGCAATTGTAGGATTAGTAGATATTGGCACAAAGAAAGAGGAATATAGACATATTGGCTCATGGTTCGGAATTATTGTCGGAATCATTGAAGTAGTTTTTATTGCAGTGCAGTATATGAGATTTCTTTAGCAGAAAAGAGGATTTTATGAAAAAGAGAGTTTGTGGAATTATGACGATGTGTGCTTTTTTATGCATTTCTCCTGTCAATGCCAGTGCTACTTCCTTTGACAACATTAATGAAATGCTTAATAAGATCAATGGTGAAGATGGGTTTGTCGAAGCATCTGAGTGTGTGATTGACCAAAACACTAAATCCTTGCATCTAAGCGTCGTTATAAGTGAGAACGTGCCAGATGATGAAGTTGGCACATTTGCTTCAAAGGTTTCCGGTGTATTGTCGGAAGCATCTCAGCAGGATTGGTATGATTATGATTATGTTACTGATGATTTCTATAAGGGTGGTTATGATGGAGTAGTTCTAACAAACGTTTGGAATTTCAAAAATGATACTCTGGCTTGCTCAATTTGGGATGATTCGCTATCAATCACGCGTCTTTCAGACGGAACTAAATTAAAAGAAGCTATTTTAAAAGACGTGGAAAGTGAAAATTCTAATTCTCAGGAAAACGATTCTCTTGATGATACCGGCAGGCTAAATCCAGGTGTTTATATTATTGGCGAAGATATTCCTGCCGGAAAGTACACCTTTTCAATAACCGACGGAGCAGGAATTATCAGCGTATATGACAGCTACGATGATTATAAGAATGATGATTACGAACATTCAGAAGAATACCATGTTGCTTCAAAAAAATATAAAGAAAGTCTTGGTTCTGACTTAGAAAGCATTAATTCTTTATATTCCAGTGAAATTGGGAATCTACCGTTAGAGAATGGAATGTGTGTAAAAATAGATACTGTTTCAGTTTTGTATTTAGCGAAATAAACAAGAGGGGCAACCGCCCCTCTTTCTTTTGCCTGTCGTTCTTGCAGGCAGTCTCTCTATCCACACATCCTCCCGGACACAGAAACCATATTTTGCGAATTATGTCAAACTTTAATGCTTTACACTAACAATTTCAAGTGCTACACTTTGTTTGTGGGACAATAATACCACAAACAAAAAGAAAAATGTGTGTACTGTCAAAATCATGGCGTATTTTGACAAATTGAGACTACGAAAGGAGGGTGCGCATATGAGAATAGCCATATGTGACGATAACCAGCTTGAAGTTGACTTGTTTAAAGAGTGCGTATCGGGATTCTTACGGCGCAAAAGAGATTATCGCTATGAAATCAACGAGTATTCGGCAGGTTATCCGCTTGTTGAAGATGTGAAAGAGGGTAAATGGTACGATGTAATTGTACTGGATATGATTCTGGAAAATGAGAACGGTTTGGAGATTGCGAACCGGCTCCGAGATATTGGATATGATGGAAAGATTATATTCTGGACAGCCGACGATTCTCATCTGCAAGAAGCATTTGACGTCGGTGCTATGCAGTATGCGGTCAAGGGTAAGGAATACGGCAGAATATACCGGGCTATTGACGAGATTCTGTCGCAGATGAAGGACGAGACATTTACATTTAAGTTCCGTAGGCAGATAAACCGGCTCAAATACGATGAAATTGAGTACGTCGAGAGTCAGGCAAGAGTTTGCCATATTTTTGCGGCAAATAACCGATGTTTCGTGACCACTTGCAAGCTGAATGATCTGGAAGAAAAACTGTCTGATAAACGATTCTTGCGCTGCCATCAGAGTTATCTGGTGAACATGGATCACATTCAGTCGGCGGGTGATAATTTCATTATGGATTCTGGGGACATTGTCCAGATAAGACAGAATGGGGCAAAGGAAATTAAAGAAAAGTACGAAAAATACATAAGCTGACAGCGAAAAATGACCGCCAATCCGGGAAGGAGTAATTGGCGGTCATTCTCATTGTCAACACTTAATAAATAAAAGGGGTTTCAATACGAACTACTATATCGAACACGTTTTATTATAGCATTATAAAAGTCATATTACAACTGTCATTTAGAAATATCTGTAATTCTGGTGAATGTTCCTTTTGGAATAAATTCAAAAACGAACCCATCATCGTTCGGATAAGGGATGCGGATGAAGTACCATTTCAGCCCTGAACTGTCGGTTTCTGTGTACTTCATCACCTCTATAACTGCACCTTTTTTCAGTTTTGGAAACATCTTTGACGGGCTGTTTTTGTTTGATTTTGTATAACATTTTGTGTCCTTTTTTAACTGTGCAATGTAGGCTCTGGTGTTCTGTTTTTTGGCCGTATCTGAGTCTAAAACTGACGTTGTATTTTTAACTAAACTGTAATTTGGAGTGCAGAATTTTGTTCCCGGAAGGTTGCTGTTGTAGTAATTTTTCTGGCATACACCACCGCCATTTGTGATAATTGTAGAGCTACCAGAAGTATTTCCTTCGACTGTCCAGAGCCGATCTCCTGATACCTTTATTACGATTCCGGTGTGTGTAAATGTGCCATTTCGATAAAAAATAACAATATCTCCGACTTTTGGATTGCTGTTCAGAGTAAACAAATCCGCCATTGTTGGGCAGTAAACGTATGGCCAGTGTTTCAAAAGTTTCTTTGCTGCGTCTAATCCGAATGCTTTCATCATGCACCACGAAACGAATGCAGCACACCAGGGCTGCCCTTGATAATCCGGCTTAATATCTCGCCAGTATTTTGTGTAATTATTTTCTCCGGCATTTGCTGTCTTACTATCAAGCTGACTATTGCTTGCCTTTTCAAGATACCCAACTTCATTCTTTGCGATCTGGATTAATTTATCAATTGCGTTCATACCTGTCTCCTCACTTTCTGGAAAATATGTTTTTAGTGCGTCATAAACAAAATTCTGTCTGTCCTTATATGCTCCTACCTGATTCCCTGCGTCCGTCTGGCAGGCTGCATAGAGATTATCGAGCGTATATGGCTTCTGGGTCTTTGCCAGAATCCGTGTTACCGCCCCCTGCCCGCCTTGATGTCTAAAGTTCACGCACATGGCTTGCGCTCTAGCGTCCGTAACGCCCTGTTTAATGGCTTCGTCTGCATAGATGGCTAATTGTTCATCCATAAGGCTATCTTGGCATTTAACGCCCAAATCGGACGAAATAAGGGCAACTATAGTGTCGGCAAGTTGTGATATTCTGGAAATATTGAAGCATTCCCAATTAGCGGTCTGAACTTGTTCCAAAAGTCTGACTTCGTCTATCTTCTCCCACTGTTCCGGGTCGGCATCGTAAATTCGTTCCAAAAGTGCCTTGGCTTCGGTTCCGTACCACGCTCCTGCACCGATTGTAATTGCGTGTTCATCTGAGTTATTCGTATAGGCTTCCGTGAAGTCCGAATAATCCTGTTGTCCGTAAACCTGTCCACCGGTTTCGGCCGCATAAATAATCTTCCTGAGAACTGCTTTTTGCTCATTTGTCAATAAAATCCGCTCCTTTCATTGTTTAATCAACCATTGTATTCTTCGAATCTGTATTTTTGTTGAATGCTCGGATATTTATTGCGATCAACTTCGCTCATAAACATGTCAAGCGGTCTGGCGTATAATTTCCCGCTTCCGTACAGTGCCCTGTAAATCATCATGCTTTCTTTACTTTCCGTATGTTCAGCCAATCCAACAATTTCATACAAATAGTCATTTATTCCCGGATTCCTGATTGTTTCCCGTTTGAAATGCCTTACGATTGTTCCCGGTTCTGGGATATTTCTGCCATATTTGTTCATATACATTGCTCCTTTCTGTTAAATATACTCTGTAAGCTTTGTATTTACCCATAGAATCAATTTTTATATATCATTCGAGGATTTTATCGAATTGCACATAAAATCGTTATATGAGTCAAATACAAGCTGGTTAATAAAAATGGTTTGCTTTGGACTGAAACGAATTAAAAATGTCAGGGTCAAATAAGGCTTATTTGACGATTAATATATATGTCATATATATATATTAATTATATTCTTATTCTATTTCTTATTCTTATTCTATTGCGTTACATTGCGTTACAGGTAACGTTATTGTAACGTTACATTGATATATTATGTAAACGAAAATCGCCTGTTGACAGAAAACTTTCATCTGATTTTTTATAATTTCTAAGATGATTGATTTATTCTGAAAACAAGCAAAATTTACGTTTATAAATTATTCATTTTTTATTTTTAATATAGTTACATTTTAGCACGGTCAGGACTGAGATTTTGAGGCTATTTCGGTGAATAAGGACTTATTTTGATTTTAAAGAAAAATGCGCTCTTATTTGCGATTCTGGGGTTCTTATTTGCAAAAATTAACATTAAAATAAGCAAAAAGAGCCGATGGATTGAGTCCATTTTGGCTTGACTCGTTCCGCTCGGCTCTGGATTCTTTTAAGAATCAGATGCAAATTTTTATGGTTTTATTATAGCATATTTGGGGCAGTTTTACAATAAATGTTTACTGTTGGTTGGCCTTTAAATCTTAAATATATCACAATAGGTTGTTAAAACAAACGGTCTAGAATAGACAAACACCGTTCCATCTTCTATAATTATTCCGTCAACACCAATGCAGCTCTGGCTTGATGTATATACAACATCGTTTTTACTAACCGCTCCGCCCTTACTAATTCTTACTGTCGGATAAATATTCGGTAATCCCAGACATAAATATTCGTTTCCGTATGGTACAAATCCGCGGCTTGCAGAAAAATCAGAATCTCGGCATTTCACTGCATAATTAGTACCTACAAGTTCACAAATGCTTTCATTGCGTCTCCATAAAGATTTTCCATTATGGTTTCCTGCATAATAACTGCGGTAATCGCCTTGTGTTCCAGATAAGACTTTAAGTGATGGTTCTTTCGTACTCACTTCTGTCAAACGTGAATCCGAATTATATCTCACGCCCTCAGTTGCAATATAATAATAATTTCCGTTGTGCGGCTCTGAGGATATAGTTGTAGTATAGACGCACCAATCGTCATATGAGTCGTATTTATAGTTGCAATTTAATGTCGGGCTTTGTTGCCGATCGATTAATTCCCCCTCTTCAAAAACAAGCGTTTCAAGCAAAAGCGGTGTATATTTTCCACTGTCCCAACTCGCTGATGTGCAGTATGAGCACACGAGATGAAAGCGATTATTTTCAACCCACATTTTGTATGGAACTACAGCTGCGCATTGAGAATCTTTGGTCTTATCGAATTCGAGCAGATAATCTTTTTTAAAATGACTTTTGAGTTTCATATCACTTGAGTAAATATAAAAATCCAAAATTCTAATATATGTAATCTCATCTGTCGAATCTGGAACTGTACCTTGAGATTTTGACCATTCCATAACATACAGTTCTCCGTTAAAAATACCCACAGATGCACTACGCATGACGCTATTGTAGCTTCCAACTTCATGAACTTTTTCATAGTATGGACTAGATGATTTTGGCGTAGCAATCATATAAGAACTCCCCTTACCTGCACCTGTAGCAGTTAGCGATAAAAGCGAACGTTGACCGCAATGAATTACATTTCTAACATGCCATCCCGAAAACATACCTCCATTCTCTTTTTCCCATAACAGTGTGTCACCTCCGTATATGGCGTTGGTATTTACGCCCAAAATAGGGAAATCTGTAATTTCTTTGCCGTTTGCAAAAGCCCTGTAAATCATCTGTCGCCCTCCTATTCGTAAGTAAAATATAATGTATCTTTTCGGTCTGTTCCTGCCGCTACAAGCGCATCATAATCGGACTTTTTAATTCGCTTTATGCACCTTAATTGTGCCTTTTTTAACTCGGTTGAAGAACTTCCAGAACCGTCCGAAAAATCATCAATCGTTGCCGGTGAAAATTCAGAATCCGAACCGTCTGTAAATTCTGCATAACTAATTGTCGGCATTTCAGATCGTGTAAGATTGACCGTTCCAGATATTTCGGGAGTATATTTTCCTAACTGCTGACTGTTACTATTAAACGGTGCATTGTTAGCAGAATAGGTGTCAATCATGTCCGTAGCGCCGATTTTGAGTGTCCTGCTCATGATGTATGAATGAACGTACCATTGCAGTTCTGTAGGCTCCTGATCGTCGTGCTGAATCTGCTTCTTATAGTAGAGTTCGACTGCCTGTCCAACCATGTTCAGTGGGTTTCCCTGAACCTCGGCGGTATATCCCTGCGCACGGTAATATTTCCGTAAATCTTGATTTACGAATACGCCATAGCAAATCTTCATAATCGGTTCAGCCCTTGAAATACCACCGTATTCGTCAGCGTTCCAAACGTAATTTAGCCAATCTTCATTTCCTACAAAGAAGCTATTTCTGTTGTAATAAACGTTGTTATCATACGCTTCCTGCGCTGTGTAATCACCTTGCGTAAATCCAAAAGCTCTATTCGGGTCAGGGTCACAAAATATAATATTTGGGAACCAGATTCTGCCCTCTTTTGCAGTAAAACTTTTGAACGTATCGAGATGGACTTCTTCGTTATTGTAGTACTTATAAATGTTCTGATTACCGGTGGTCTGCCCGTATCTGTAACTGTTCTGGCGAAGTTTCAGATACTCAAACTTGCCGTCCCTGTTCATCCAGCCAAAACGGTCATTCTGCAAGCACAAATCTTTCAGAATATTCACTACGTTCATCTCGTTTGAGTTATTCGTATCAGGCACATAGGTGTCGTCCCAATGCAGCTTTGTACTGACCTGTTCGAGTCCTAAAAACTCAAATAATTTATCCCTGAATTGCTTTTGAGTCAGCTTTTTCTTCTTGTCAGTCGTCTGATTTTTATACCACCTTGCAATGTCAGTATTTCGTAATTTATACAGATAATCATATGCAAAAAAATTACGTGTCAGGGAATTTGCTTTCCGCTCTGCACTGTCGATTTCACCTGTAAAGATTTTAATTTTTGTTCCTTTTCTTTCGATGTAAACTTCGATTTTTCCAGACGGGTAAAATTCTTCCGAAGTGCCATTAAACTGATCGTGGTGAGCCTGAAACGTTATCTGATTGCAGACACAGCCGCCGAAAATGAAATAGCTTTCAGAACAAATAGACTCCTGCAAAGTAAGTGTATTCTGGTCGATATTTTCGTTTGTAAGATCGGCAAATTCTCCGTTAATCCAGTGTACTGTTACTTTTATTGGCTCGGTTTTTTCTTCTTCAACATCACCGGAACCACCGCCAGAGCCACCACTTGAATTATCGTCGAATGGGTTCTTTCCGTCATTCGTGACTTTAATTTGAAAGTTATCAGAGCCGACAAATTTGGAAACTCCGTTGACTGTGACATTATAAGAAACTGTGATAGTCTTCGACCCTGCTGTGGAACTATCAAATCCAGATACGGTATAGTCTGTAATTTCTTTTTCGCTTCCATCATTCCTTACTTCCGCTACAGTTAACCCGGTTGGGTCGAACGATTCTCCGATTTTATAGTAAACCTTGGACGGAAAACTTGTGATTCGGATTCCTGAAAGGTCGTATACGGTTACTTTGAAAGTGGCGGTATGGGTTTTATAGGTTACTGTGATTGTCTTTTCACCAACAGAAGAACTATCAAATCCAGACACTTCAAATCCAGTTGTTTTTGTTTCTGATGTTCCGTCAGTGTATTTAACAAGGATTGACAATCCAGTTGTGTCGAATACATCTCCTTTTGGATATTCGATTTTTGTAGGCATGGTTTTTACTTCGATTCCAGAAATATCTACCACAAGAATACTGAAATCTACGGTCTTTTCATCGAATGTAACCGTTACAGTTTTGCTTCCGTATGCGGACATATCCGGGCTTGATAAGGTATATCCTGTTTCCTGTGTGGACGTGTTGTCGGCGTAATAAGCAGTAATCACAAGACCTGTAGCGTCAAATGGTTCACCTACGAAATATCTAGTTTTGGTAGGCATATGGGAGACTTCAATTCGAGTTGCCAGAATTAACCATGTAATTGTGCCTGTTGCTCCCCACGGCGAGCCAGAAATTTCATTAGTTTTCTTATTTAATGTGATATTTGTTGTCACGGATGTTTTGAAAGCGTTTTCGCCAATGCTTGCCACGCTCGCAGGAATAGATACATTTGCAAGTTGAGTATCTTTGAAACATTCTGCTGGAATAACTGTAATACCATTTTCAATAGTTGCAGATTTTAATGCTGAACATTTTGAAAAAACAAGAGTCCTTGAAAAAACCACATCCTTTTTCAAAGTAATGTTTTCTAAACTGGTTGTATAAAATATTTGGTCAATGTCTCCGCCCCGAATGGTTAAATTTTTGCAATCTGGAACTCTTATATTAGCGTCGAATGCTATGTTTTTTCTTCCAATTTCTATATAATCAAGAGTTATGTCAGAAAAAGCATAATCCAAAGCCCACAATGACTCTGGAAACACAATATTCTTTAATGAATTACATCCTTCAAAAGAACCTTCTCCAATCTCTTCCAGACCTTCATGGAAAATTATTTCCGTTAAATTCGGGCAAGACTTGAAAGCGTCGCTGTATATAGCGCTCACTGACGCTGGAATCTCAAGCCTTGTTCCTAAAAATATAGGAAAACTATCTGTATCAATATATGTGATTGTATTTGGAAAATTAATATCTACTAATGACTTAAAATCGCCGCTAAACGAGCCTACTACTTCTGTGATGCCGTCTTCAAAAAATAAAGTTGTACATCTTGTGTATAAATTGTTCGGGATATTTATGTTCTCTAAATTATCCGACAAACTATCGGTAAGTTTTCCAGTTCCAGATATGGTTAAAGTATTTGTATTAGGATCAAAATTAGCGGTTACATCCTCGTAATTTGGCGAACCAATATGAAGCAAAAGTGAGCTGTACACAGAAACGTTCACTACGCCTATTACATTAAAATATTTGACACTAATAGGAATTGTTCCGGATTCTGAAAGAACTTTATTTTCAACGACATAACCACTTTCTATTCTTTCTGAACCGTCTGAGTATTCGACAGTTATAGCTGTAACTTTTACCTCTGTAGTATCACCTACGAAATAAATTCCAGAAGTACTTTCTATGTTTGAGATTCTTTCTGGATGCATAATAGTAACTTCAAATGTGCAAGTGAAATTACCGTAAGTGACAGTTATTCCGCATTGTTTCGGAGAACTACTGTCAAATCCAGAATATGTGCAGCCTTTTGTGACATCTATAGCATTTCCATCACTTGTCGTTGCAGTAACCACAATGCCCGTAGAATTAAATTCTTTTCCAATGTGGTAATTTACCTTGGTTGGCATTGTAGTAACGGATATAGCGGTAATAGAGGTTTCTGAGACGGTAATTTCAAATGTTGCGATCTTTCCAGACGCAGTAACGGTTATAACTTTTACTCCCGCGGAACTGCTGTCAAATCCTGATAATTCATAATTAGTGGTGGTTTCTGATGTTCCGTCATTGTATGTTTGAGTCACCACAAGACCTGTGGTGTCAAATAATTCGCCCTGATAGTATGTGGTCTTATCTGGCATTTTTGATATGGTGACTTGGACAACATATTTGTCAACGAACTTCTCGTAGCTAACTGCCTGTGATACTCCCGCGTTCTTTACCAGAATTGAAATCGGTACCGTAGAAGATACAGAAATATTCAGATTTGTTGTGGTTTTACCGTCAGTGATTGATGATGTGCCGGTGTACGAACTGCTTGTAGGCCTCTGAATAACATTGACAAAAAGAGTCTGTCCCTCTATTAAGAATACTTCGTATTTCAGTGCGTACGATGAAGAAGTGCTTGAATAATACACATAGCCTTCAACCCTGATTTTGAGGAATCTTTTTCCCGACGTAAGTGTTCCTTCCTGCCGGTACACATAATAAACCGCACCATCCCTGCGCCAGATTTTGAGTTGTTCGGCTTTTTGCCCAAATCCAATGAAATTGTTCCCTGAAACGTATATGGTGCTTGCAGTCTTGCCCGCATAAGTAAACCAATCAACGCCTGTGACGTTAACTACATCATCGTCGTGTTTCGTGTTGTTAACAACAGCAGTCATTCCGGCCGTCGTATTCAATAAGCTGTCAAAAGATACTGTATTTGCCATAATCATCCTCCCGTCTATAAAATAAAAGAGCACATGAGCTGTGACACCCATGCACTCTGGTTGTTAGTATTCGATCAGTGCAATTCTGATTTTATTGTACAAAATGTTATTTCCTACAACTCTGATAGGTTTATACTCAATATCAGGCATATAAAAAACACCTGTTTTGTAGGTGTTTTCTTCATCGTCCCAGTATGTAACTTTGTATTTCCGCTGTGCCTTATTGACTAAGCCTGCTTTGAAAACAGACTGCATCTCAATTTTATCTGGTAACCACATAGGGCGCGTGTTGAAGTCTATTTTAGTCTTAAAATTCGGGCTTGTGTCCCTATGCAAGAGATTGTTCAAGTCCCTGTATGCTTCTATCTCTGTTCGCTGATTCGGGGTTGCGGAATAATCATCGTAGGCTAAGAATTTGTTCGAGAGAACACTTCCCCCGAACTTTAAAAAATAACCTTGGAAACTACTTCCCGCAATAAAGTCACTCATTCTATCACCTACCCTTCAAATATTCCGTAGCCATTACGGTTTCTGAACTGCTGATTTTCTTCTTTCAGATATCCAATCAGATGTCCGTCTGCATAGATTGCCATGCCGTTCAGGGCGCTTTTGACCGCCTGCCCGATCATCTGGTTGTTGTCGAACGTGTTACTGCTGATTGCCATGATTTCCTTTCGAATATCATCCACAAAATCATCTGTATCAACTGACATTCTGCTCTTTACTTCCTGATAGGATGCACTCTTTGTGATAATGTCTGCGGTTGGTGTATTAATTTTTTGCACTTCGGCGCTTATATCATTGATGGTGGATTCAACTTTCGGAAGCATATTCTGCATACCGAGTTGGAATCCCTCAACGGTAAATCCACCGAGTTCCATCATTACCTGCGACGGGCTATGAATCTTAAGAACTTTGCGGAACGTATTTGATATATTTTGTGCGATTTTTTGCACATTTGCATAAAGCTGTTGTGCCGCGCCTACAATTCCATTATTTAAGCCAATAATAGAGTTCCAACCGATATTATACAGGTTTCCAATGGAATTGCTGATTCTGCTTCGGATTCTTCCGAACCATGTGAACGACGCAGAAAAGCCCGGCTCTAATCCGTTTCGGAATCCTTGACCGCAGTACTCTGCAAGCTGCTTGAACCATCTGGACGGAGAATGGGAGTCTACTGCTTCCTGTGCAGGGGCTTTTACGCTGTTATTCATTAGATCAAGAATCGAAGTCTTTGTGCTTTCTTTCTTCCCGTTAATTCCAGTCTGTAATCCCTCTGCAATGTTGCTTCCAAGGGTTTTGCCGCTTGATTTCGCAGTTTCTTCTGCACCTTTCGCAGATGATTGAATTGTTGAGTTAAGCTTTTCAGTGACTTTACTGCCGTTTTGCTCAATCCCACTACCTACGGCAAGAATCTGATTCTTTCCGAGTTCTGTGACTAATTCAAAACCAGAATTGTTATCCAGAACGCCGTTGATTGCCCCCTGTAAAGTTGAATCCATTGTACTTTGTAGAGTGCTTTCATAATCAGAAATACCTTTTCCAAACTGCACCATCTGTCCGTTTGCTAAAGTATAGTAGCCGTTATCATCCGGTTCTAATCCCTTTGAAATTTCCTGATAAATCTGTAATGCTTTTTCTCCGAGAATCTGTTTTCCATTTTCCCAGATGCCGCCCATCTCATCAATTGCGTTTGCCGTATCTGTTACCAGAGTTGCAAAGTCAACGGTCTGGATAAGCGTCTGGAATCCTGTAAGCTGTTCTGAGATATCCTCAAACGACACATTGTTAATCCGATCAGCCATATTTGAAAACTGATTAGAGGATGTTTCCGCTGTATCTCCAAGGTCTTTGACTGGTTTGTTTACTCCTGCTATCGCATTCTCGAAGTCCTCTGATGAAACTCCAAGATTATTGAGTTTGAGTTCAAGTTCAAACAACGCCTGTTCTGTGCTATATCCGTTATCTTTCAATTCGGAAAGGAATGTTAATAAAGGATATGCTTGTTCGCCTGAAATCTGGCTTGCGTGAACCAAACCTAGAATAGCATCTTCATATTCCTGAAATACCTTTAAATCATCCTCTGTAAGTTTATTACCGACTCCGAATATATCTTTCATCCATTCGTTGATAGCACCGGTAAAATCTCCTTTTTGATATCCGAATACATTATCTTCCAAAAACTCTCCAAAAGTTTTATCTTCGCCGCCGAACAGATTAACACTTATCCACTTTCCGAGGTTGAAACCTGCCATTGCAGTTCCTAAGACAACCATGCTGTCTGCGAATCCTGCCGCAAGCGTAGAACCAAGTCCAGAGCCAAAGAATGTCTGCAATGCACCACTGGCTGTGGAAAGAACCGTTCCTAACCCACCGAAGATTGTTCTGAGTGCGCTGATAGAACTGACTACATTGTATATATTTCGGGCAAACTTAATGCTTCCCCTTATAATAAAAAACCGTGCTAGAGCTTCGCCAAGAGCTTCTATCTGCTTATCGTCAAGCTTTCCTAAGGCTTTTGCGAAAGCATCTAAGACGCTTACTAATGTATTAATCAGTGGGGCACCAATATCGTTCAGCATTATATCGAAAAAGCTGATAAATCCATCTGCGAATCCTTCAGCAAATGGCTGGAATACATCCCATACATCGCCGATTGTTTTTATTAACGAATCCCAATCAATGTTTTTGATGAAATTCACAATTACGTCTTTGAGATTCCCGATTCTTGTCCATAACCCGTCCCAATCAACATCAATTACTCCAAATTTATCAAGTGCAGCAACGGTAAGGCCTAATCCTACCGCTATCGAAGCATATGGATGCGTTGCTAACATGGTGATTCCTTTGCCTATCGCTCCATCTTTACCGAAAATACTTCCAAACCATGTAAGCCCTTTAAATGCTACAAAAGCTGTCAGGAGCTGTCCGAGGAAATATCCGATAGACTGTGCTTGCTTCGGTGAGAATGCTGCGATAAACTCTTTGAACCTGTCAATCAGATCAGGAAGTTTATTAACTCCATCTGCCACCTTGTCAAAGAAATCATCGAAGAAATCAAGTAATCCTGTTCCGACATTCTCAGCAAATGGCTCTAACACATCCCATAACTGCACAAGGGAAGCGTTGATTTTATCCCAGTTAATTTTCACGAGAAAATCATTAAAAGCATTGATTAGTCGTGGTAATCCTTTTTCCCCAAGTGTCCACTTGCCAAGCGGAACTAAAAAATGATTCCAGAAATCTTTTAATGCTGTCCATGTGAAATCTCTGAGCTGTTTCAATCCATTGTTCCAAAGATTTTTCAGCGCTTTTGTGGTAGGTTCTGCGGCTTTTGCAAGTTTCTTAAATGTGTCTGTGACCTTATTTGCGAATGCCATGGCCTTATTTTCCATGGAATTGTAGGCGGCATCCCATTTCTTCTGGTATTCGTTCAAAAGTTTATCCAGTGCATCATTGAGGATTCCTGCGTCAATCGCAGATGTGTCAATTTTTGGCGTTTTAATTTTAGAATTTGCAAGGTCAGACAGAGAACTATCGTCTTTGCTCATAATTTCAAGTTCATCATAAGATGCGAGGAACTGTTTTAATTTTTTTGCGCTCTTGGTTGCATTTTTCAGATTATTGTCTGTATCTTTTGTAGCATCATTTACGTCCGAAATTCCAGAATCGTCTATGGAATCAAGTGCATTCGAGAGATTTTCACTTCCACCACCGATAGAACCGAACATTTTTCCGATTTTGGTATCAACTCCAAGAAGCGAACCAATGTATGTCAAAAGTCTCTGGAATGCGATTACAAGACCATTGATGTATGGAAGCACTGCCGCAACTACAGGCATAAAGATGTTCCCTAATGCTCTGGCACAGGATACTAAGTTTGCACGAAGTATACGTAACTGGTTGGCTGGCATATTTCACATTGTTACCGTAAAGGTTTTTTATCCCTTACTTCTTACGGTTTCCCGTAAGGTCGGCGTACATTTTCAACCATAAAAATAAGACGTATTTCTACGCCCTATGGTTGTCGAGCACTCTTGGGAGAATTATATTTATTCATCTCCTACGCTCTACGGTGCTGCATAACCTTTCGAAATCTATGCAGTTACCTCGGTATTGCCTTGTTGAGTTCTCATATAATCGTCATATTTTCTCCAATAAAATCCTCTGCATCTTTTGTTTAGCTTTAAAGCTTTATGTATCTGCTTATGAACCTTTGTAGGCTCTCCAAGATATCTCGCAGCTTCGGAACAATTTGGAAAGTGATTTATAATTTCCCAGTTATCGTTCAGCTGAATAATTCCATTTCCTGCCTGTATGCCTTTAAAACTATAATCTTTTCGAGAATCGTAATCTTCTTTATAAATCCATTGGAATCCACCACATCTATGAGATTTTTGAGTCAAACAAGATGATATATTTGATCTGCATAACCCGGTTTTTATGCTAGCTTCTGTAATAGAAGAAAAAGTTGTTATATATTTTCCACCCTGATCTAGTTGAATGATTGAACGCTGGCGGCAAGAATCTGCTTTTTTATAAGGAGCTATTTTGCTTTCCTTGCATTCATCTTTGAATCTCCATTGGAATTGTCCTGCACGCTCTGCTTTCCTGTTTGCGCAATGGCTAATGCAATGTGCATTCACACCGGTTTCTGCAGAAGCATGAGCGCAACTCATATATTCATTAATATAATTTCCGCTTAAATCAAACTGTAAAACAGGACGTGAGTTCCAAGATGTTCCTCCATCTCCGCCTAACGTTATATTGTATCCATTTGAATTTTGAAAATGTATGCAACTATTTAATTTCTTTATCCAATAAATTTCCTTTTCTATAATTTCTTTATCATCAATACCTGTATCAATAATTTCCCATTCAAAATTATCAATGCCATATTTTTTTAACGCTCGGTGAAAAGGAATGTCATTGTCAATATCATAGATATGTTCTTTCTTTCTCTTCTCAAAATTATAAGTTTTTCCTACATATATTTTTCCATTTATTTTATTGGTAGCCTTATAGACTATATATTCTTTGTTAATAGTACCACCCCACATTCTTTAGGAATATGGGAACTCAATTTAGGTTTCACCGATTTTGCTCGATTTTCACTAATATATTGCTATATTAGGCGACAAGTGATAGCTCGCAGCCATCGTTTATCGTATTTGCCATATCCGCCCATGCGTACCGGGTGGAATCCAGTATTACTATCGTTCTCAGCATTGCCTTACTTGCCTGGTCCATATTAGAAACAGACGTTTGTATACCAAGATTTGCTGCATATTGCTGTAAGTTTGCCACACGAATGTTTGCACCATATTTGTCTACAGCACGGCTCATACCTACTAATCCAGAGGACAAGTTCTCATAAACTGTGCTAAAATCAAGATTCTTAACAGATGCAAGGTCAGCACCGATCATGGTTAATGCATTCGACAGTTTTAATGCCTGTTCAGAAGTTGTCCCCATAGAGGACGACAACTGTGCGAACTGGCCTTGATAATTCAAGAGCATGGACGGGTCCATACCGAGTGATTTACCTGATTTATTTGCGGTCAGAATCGCGTTGTCGGAAACATCAAATCCAGACATTTTAGATGTAAGTTCTCTAGCTCTATTACTAAATGAATTTGCATAAGCTTCCGCAGAATCATAGCCTGCCTCTGACCAAGTTTCTCCTGCTTTATCTGCTACCTGACGAAACGCCGCTTGAAAGTAGTTGTAATCTTCGAGAAAATTCATGGAACTTTCAATTGCGCTTCCAAATTTTCCAACAACAAATTTCAACGTCCAGAATTTTGCCACCAGAGACATGATGCTAGGCAAACTTTTCTTTGCCTTGCTTCCTACACTTCCAACGGCGTTTGCAAGTTTTCTGACCTTTCCTGTCGAAGTGGCCGCACCCTGTCCCAATCCTGAAAATGCACTTGCAGTAGACCTTGCCGCTCTACCGGCATTCGCCCCAGAATTTGCCAACTGAGCAACAGCCTGAGTCATTTGAATTGTACTGCTACTGATTCTAGGAGCGGTACTCATCGTCTGGAAGAATGATTTTAGGCTATTTGCCAGATCATTAAGCTGAGTTGCTGTCTTTCCGGTTTTATCTCCTGCATTTGCCAACTGAGATATTGACTGAACAAATGTATTAATTGGCTGAGAAATATTACCTATTCCAGAGAATGAAACTATGATTTTTCTAAGTTCTTCACCAAGATTTGGAAGTTTTGATGTAACTGCATCAATAGAGCTGCCTGCATTCGCCAATCTTGCCAACGAAGAAATAAACCGGTTCACGTTGTTTGATACGTCTGGAATACTGCCAAGCGTGGATAGCTCAGAAATCATGCTCTGAATCTTTCCAGACACATCACCTGTGGAATTTAATGTTTCGTTCAATCTGCGGATTGCATTTACGAATGAGTTTAATCCGTTGTTTCTCAAGTTCAGGCTACCGAGCGCACTCATGGACTGCGTAAACTGTTGCAATTGACTGTTTATCGTTGATAAATCAAGCCTGTCCAATTTAAGTGCTTGAACAGCAGAGTTGACCGTACCGACGGAAGCTGAAAAGTCTCTGAGATACTTGATGCTCTCAGACATACGACTGCTCAGGCGATTCAGTTTATTGCATAAATCATCAATGGATTTACTTGCATTTGATACGTTACTGCTGACCTCTATCGCAAGGCTATCTATTGTGTTGTCAGGCATATAAGCACCTCCTTTATTTCAAAAAAAATAAAGGGCAAGCAAGACTACTATTCATCCTGCTTGCCCTTTTCATTACCTATTTCAGATATATTTGCATTTGCCTGCCTGATAAGAAGTTCGTAGTAACGTTCTTCTTGTCTTAGTTCTGCTTCTGATTTCTTTGGCATATCTGGATTGTGTTCAACCCAATTATTCTGTTTTTCCTGCGTAATTGGTTTGCTCGGATAGCTAACCTTTCTCGGGAACAATGTACACAAAACACTTGTTTTCACGTACAATCCGGTCAGCCACGACTGATAGTCCATGTTTATCAACTGCGACTGAATTTCTTCGTTCTTTAAGATTCCATATTGTTCTATACGGATTCTCAGGTCCTTAAGAGTGCTCCTAAGAAATTCTTTTTTTGACATCCCAATGCGCACAGCCATTGGATATAATTCATCCCAGATTATTTCACTGTAGCTTTTTTCAGGTGATCTGTTGGCTTCTTCGGCGCTTTCTTCGCTTTCACAGAGTCCATTGCCGCATTCATGTTGTCCATGAAGGTTTCCAGACCGGTTAACTTGAAAAAACCATCTTCCTCCATCTGTTCAATGCACATGGCGAAAAGGCCATAGAAGTTACCCTGCTCATCATCTTTATGTTCGGTCATATACTGTGTTGCAAGTTTTTTGGCGGTATCTAAGTCCGGGACAGTGCCATCACCGTCAGAATGGTTGCCGTGATATTGAAGTAATCCGGCATAGAACGCATTGAGTGCAGTATTTGGAATACTACTCATTCCAGAAACCATTTCCTTAAGACTCCTGTCCGTTCCACCGCTTGTGGAAACCAGCATATTCATTACGGATTTCACACAATCATCAAACAGTGATGCTTCAATTCCATATTCAAGTTTGTAGTCTTTGCCGCCGATTTTTAAAACTTTATACATATTATTTGTCCTCCCAAATGTGTTTAAAGGCCGCTGTCAGTTGGAACTACTGCTTCACTCGGGCCGACATATTCATTGATAGTAAGAGACATTTCAACGGTTAACAGGCCATTCTGATCTCTCGCCGGTTTAGGAATGATTGTCGGTGGCTCGATTTTTGTGAAGAATGCTTTCTTAAGAGACGGGAAATATTCTTCATACCACATAGATTTTCCATCTGTTTTTCCTGTTTTATATTCGCTGATTAAGGTTTCCCATTCAGTGATAGTTTCATCAGTTACATTCACAGTTACGTTGAATGTACCACCTGTAGAACCACGTCCTGCAATAGTTCTTTCGACTTCATCTTCAAGTGCGGAAGCGTCGATTGTCTCCACGTCAATTTTGATTTCATCAGAAGCATTGATTCTGTGAAGAAGTTTAAATGTTGTCGGTTTAGTACCTGCTGTTGTTTCGACTGCATATCCAGTAAGCGAACCAACGGTACTTACGCCTGCTATATTTCCTTTTTCTGCCATATTCGGCTCCTTTCTGCTTTTCAGCTATAAAATCACAATAAAAAAGAGCCACATGGCTCTGATGCGTAACCCTGCATCCGGGAGATAAAAGGATCACCGTCCTTTCTATTCATCTGTGCCTGTTTTCAGTTCTGGAAGCCCTGCTACAGATGTAAGCAAGGATAAAACGCCGGAAAGAACGGACGCAGATACGACCATCTTCCAGTCAACGCTTCCAAGGACTGTCGCGGTTCCGATTGTCGCAACTGCTGTCTGAGCAATTGTCTTAACAGCTCTGATTCCTGCAGCTTTCAGCCATTGTAATTTATCTTTACTCATAGGACACTCTCCTTTCTTTTTTGGTATAAAAAAATAGAAGCTGTTACGCTTCCAATAATTGCCCGGTGTAAATTCTACTGTACCGGCTTATGATTCGTTTGAAACTCTTTTCGGAATTTGCGACTTCTTCCGGTCCGTATGTCCGGCGAAAGCCCATCGAAACCATAGCCTGATGACTTTTGCTGTCGATTTCGTATGCAGTCGATAAAGCCTTTGTCCCAGATGCGTAACTTTCCGTTTGAAACGAAAGAACTGTTGCGCATTCGTGACCTTCGAGACTTGTTGACTGCGTAGGATTCCCCATCATGAACAATCTGGCGTATTTCGTTTTACCAGATGCTATTGTCTGGCTTTTTTCCATGGAAAAATTGCCTTTGCCGACTGTTGGTTGAATATCTTTACTCCACCTAGAAAATACTTCTGATACTGGGTTGTTAATCGTGTCTGGCATTTTATATCACCCCGCCTGTTCTAGCATATTCTGAGACTGGTCTTAAGGAAATCTCTTATTTGAGAATATCCCCATCCGCAGTCAATCAAGCCACTAACAAGCATTTCCTTTGACTGGACAGCTTTTAGCTCTTCTTCTGTCAAGAAATCTCTCAGATTATCTTTTGTAGACAGTCCCTTTTCCTCTCGAAGCTGTTTTGCGGTTCTTCCAAATAAAGTTCGGTACACCATATCCGTATACGTTGAATACGCATGACCATGCATTCTCTCGTTTTCCTGTGATTCTTTAAGCGCATTGGTCAATGCCTGTCTTACTGCAATGCCTTTGTCTCGTTCTCTGATTTTTCCCAAAAGAACTTTTTCCATTGCATTGAATTGGCGAATGTATCCTTCTTTGAACTTCATGGCTTTTTCGCCAGTGTATCCCATAACAAGAAGCGTAAATCCATCTCTCGTCATGCAGTACATAGGTTGTTTTTTATTCTGGATGCTTGTGTATGAGGAAAGCACGAAATTGTGCTGTCCGAATTCTTCACTGCATCCTAAATTTCTAATGTCCTGCAATACTCTTTTATGTTCTTTTTCAAAAGTTTCTGCGACATCTAGGCTTGTGACAATGCTCGTTTCTACTTTTTTGATAATCATTGTTTCTACTAACATGCTTACATTCTCCTTTTCTATGTTTTTTTGCATGAAAAAAGCACCCACCACTCAGGTAGATGCTTTTATATGTTATAGTATATCAAAGACAGAGGTATTATTCAGTATTATCAGGTATTAACTTTCATGATGCAAACACTTCTTTTGCAATTTTTCTAATACTCTGCATGATTTCTACGCTTGCCTTATAAACTGGCATGGTGGCTTCAGTACCATAAGAGCGTACCCATTCGCCAGAATCGGAATAATAAACCCACGATTCATTCTTTCCGTTCCCTTGCCCGTATGAACCGATTGTATATCCAAATTCCTGTCCTTTTGGATGTGGGCTGGTTCCCGCCGGAGTGTTGTAGTGAATGCCCGACCCGAACTCAATGAACAAAAGGTCAGAGCCTTCGCACACAAGCGTCGCCTGAGAATAACCACCAAAGTTATTGATTCTGATATAGGTGTTATGATTTTTTTCAGAATCGCCTTGCGCCAATGCTATGTTTTCATCTATGACCGGGATTCCAAGTTCTGTCAGCCTGCGGACAAATTCCTCATTCTTGCTTGCAAGCGACTTCTGATACACTCTGAGCTGCTTTATTGTGTCCTGTATAGATTTATGCGACAATTCCATTTTGATAGTCTTATTCGCCATCTGAGCCATCTCCTGTGTACTTAATACCGTATCGTGCCACATTGCCTTTCTGGGTATCAAGAATCTTTTTTAGGCGGTAATCTGGTGGGACTGCAGGCTCTCCATCTTCACCTAAAACAAGTTCTCCTGCGTCGGTCAGTTCTGGTTTGCGGTCAATCCAGAATACATCGGCAGTCTGTGGCTTGAAGTTGCGGTCGAAGTTTGTGATATACCTGTCATAATCCGGGATATAACCGGCGGATAATTCCTCTGGCGTTCCGGCAGTCGCAGATACGGAGAGGTGATGTAATTCTGGCTTTTGGTACGTTTTGATTGTGTCTATCCCGTCAAGGTATTCAGTTACCCTTGACCAATACACTGTCTGTTTTTGACGTTTCAATCCTCTCATAGCGTTTTCTCCCTTCAAAAAGAGTCTTTTTATTTTAATCTTATATTGCATATTTCATATGAGACACTTTTACATCTTCATTAGATACCTTTGCATAGATCATTGTCGTGTTAATGTTGACATGTCCAAGAATCTTCTGCACCTCAGTAATCGGCGTACCTCTTTGAAGCATAAGAGTCGCAAGAGTATGCCTAAATAGATGTGGTGTCAGAGGTCTATCCAGTTCTGACCGCTCACCGATTATTCGTACAATTCTTTCAATTGCTTCTTTCTTGAGTACTTTATGTGGCTTTCTTTCGCTTACAAAAAGATATTCCGACTCATCATCTCTAATTGCGAAGTATTGTTTTAAAAGTAATTTACACCGGGCATTTAGGTATGTTGTTCTATGCTTATTGCCTTTCCCCAAAACAACTACTTCGCCTTTGTAAAAGTCTATATCTGTTTTCTTTACACCACATACTTCTGTAACCCTAGTTCCAGTACTGTACAAAAATTCAACTAATGCTCTTTCACGTACGGTTTCGCACGCTTGCCTGATTCTCTCTAATTCCATATCTGTCAGAGGTTGCTTTTCGATACGCTCATATTTGATATTTTTGATAACTCTACATGGGTTCTTGCCTATATATCCTTCGTTTGCAGCCCACTCGAAGAAAGCGTGTATGGCAGTTCTTCTACTATCAAGTGTTCGATTACTCAATCCTCTGCTTTCCTGAGCGTTATACAGATATACACGAATGTCATTTGCAGTAATGTCTTCAGCTTTTTTATTGACTGTGAAAAAGAAATCATCCAGATAAAGATTGTAGAGTTCGAGCGTCTTTTTACTCAAACCCTCGATTTTTCTACTTACAATGTAAGTTTTGTAGAAATCTGGCAAATATCCAGTATACTTTACAACTGCTGTTTCTCTCGGCTCAATGTCAAAATTATTCACATACAAAGACAATTTGTTTCTGACTGTTTCAAGATATTCTTCTGGAATTTCTTCATACAACTTGGCCATAAACCCATTCACGAATTTATCTCTCATAAAAAATACCCTCCTTTTGGGTTCACAAAGGGAGAGTACCATGTTATAATAATACTGTACCCTTTGTGGTGTTGGAGTTAGGTTTTTTTGATTGGTAGTCGGGAACCTAGCTCCTTTTTATTATGCTTTTTTGATTGTTATTTTCTCTTCATCATATTCGAGAATTACTTTTCTGTCTTCTTTGGTAATACCTATCATCCGAACTGCTTCTGACGGAAGTGATATTTTATAGTTGACAGATTCTTTTCCTGCGTTTCCACCAGCCTTGTTAATCATGATATTTCTTTCTACTTTTATTGAACTCACCTCCATATAATGAATTTATACTCATTATATATCATTGGTGTCCAACAGCCAATAATTAACTTTGCACTGATTAACTAAAGCCCTCTTTAGTTAATTAGTTTCCGCTTTCGGTTCTTCTTCATTATTAATATCCATCAGCTCATTATACTGTTCCTCAGTAATCCTGCCCGTTGCGAAGAAAATATCAATCTTATTTTTTAAATCATCTGTAAATCCGTTTCTTTCTTTAAGTTTCAGTAATGTTCTATATAACATAATCACACCTCCAATTCCGTTAATGCTACTGCATATTCGCTGTTTACATAGGCTTCTGCGCTCTGCATGTCCATGTCGTAGATATAGTCACGGTTATCGTTAAGTTGCTTTTTGACATAATTCCACCCATTAGCCATGCTTATTGGGTAATTAAATACTGTATATCCGTCAAGCTGGTCTGAGGATACCTCTATATTTGTTACTGGATAATTTGTGGAAAGGGCTTTAAATGCGGATATTTCTTCTCGTGTTAGGTCTATTTCTTCTGGCGTGTCTAACGCAAAAAGAACATTTAACGGTTTTCCATTAGAATCTAGCCTAGCCAAAAAACTCTTAAATTCCGCTAAGGATGCAATACTGGTTATGCACACATCTAATGATCTAGTATATGCGGCAAAACAATTGTCTCCTTTCTTAATATCAGCACCAATAGATCTTAAATAATTTGAAATTCCAATCGCACTTTTTATTTTTTTGTTAATTTCCAAATAAAATCTTTTTTTAGAATCATCAGTTGCATCAGAATAATCCCATCCTTCATTTCCAGTAAATGTTTTTACAAGTACATTCCTCACCAGTTTTCCCCGTTCCACATCCACATAATCCGCAATATACTGCTGACCATCAATTGTGACGTTACCTCCTGAGTTTACAGGGATTGCATTGAGGGTGTATGGGAGGGTGACGGTCTGTTCGTCGCGGTAGGGTTCATAAGGTGTAGCTTCTGAACCCATTTCCAACTGGACATCATATACTTTATCTCCTGCAACGCTTCTATATAAAATAAAACCTATTTTTTCTACATCTCTTTCGGGAACAAAATTAATAAAATTATTGTTTATAAAACGAATGTCCTTGATTTCACCATTCGTATATCTTAAACATACATATCTATTACCTGAAGTACTAACTGTGGTTTTTAATGAAAATGTATAAGTATTATTCGCTTTTAAAAGCAACGGTCTACTGCCATTAGAACTAGGTGTTACGTCTACTTGCATAGTATCTGTTGTTGCTATATATGTTCCATTTTTTTGTTCAACGTTTCCTGATGATAATGTTTTAAAATTATCCCATAAATTCTTCCCACACACCTTCACCGTTGGATTCACCACACTCTTAATCTCCTGCGGATAATCAGGGTTTGGGCTTGGGATGCCGCCGGTGTATGGTTCGAAATCTGCATAAGTAGCTGTTGTATCTGTTGTAAGCATTGGCTTAAATATTAGATTATTTACTGTTGCGCCACTTTTAACTATAATTGCTATGTTACTTTCAGATTCTTTAAAACTGCCAATTGATATTCCAGAACCATACTCATCTAAGATTTCTGGATTTCCACCTTTTCTGTATGATCGGAGAAAATACTTTTGTGCTGAACCACCACTAGGACAACCAACCATTTTAAGGGAGCTTGCACTACCATATACATCTGCAAAATTATAATATACAGCAAAAATTGTAATGCCTGTCGCTGTACCATTTACAGTATAAGTCCCATCACCGTTATTCGTACAAGTAGCGGCAGCAATGTCACTAAGACTGTAATTTGAACCATTCATCATGTTTTTAGTCTCCTTAAATTTTATTTACAATAGGAGACATCCGCGGCTGTCGTCCCGAATTGTAGCGATTTTTAATCACCCAATTGTGGGGAAGTGTTATAATCCAAGGAATTTTTGTATAATTCCATCTGGAGATAAATGTTTTTCGTTGAATACATTTTGCTGTATTTGATGTAACTGGTCTGTATCACCTTTTTTGTATAAATCCAACGCATTCTTCAATGTTGGATTATTTCCTGCAAATTTACTCATATCGCTCATCATGTTGTCAACACTTCCGAACCTCTGAGAAATCATTTTCTCAAATTTCTTTTTCATCATGGCGTTTGGGTTGAAATTCATCTCTGCCTACCTCCATTCTGCTTAGGTTCCGATGTCCCCGACATCTGTGTCGGAAACATGCTCTTTATTTCAGAAATCTCAGAGCAAACATCATTCCGAAGCTGATTAAACATTGCTTCAATATCAATCTGTTTTTCATCTTGCTTAGATTGCTGTTCATCTGAATTTACGAGTCGGTAAACAAAAATTCTGCTCCTTCCATCGGATTGAAGCTGTTTTCTGTAAATTTCAGTTCCGTCTGTTTTTGGATAGTAAACAGGATTGCCGGACATATCCACATCTTTAGCCTTTACAGTATCAATCCCATCCACCATTTGTCCTTGAAGCATAGGGGACTGTGGAACCGGCTGTAACTGTTGCATCTGTATTTGACCATAAGGCATTGCCTGCTGGTAATTATTCTGCAATTGCGCCAGCCTGTCCTGATACGGCTGTATTTGCCCGTATGGATTGTTTATCATTGGCTGTTGTGGATAATACGGATAACCTGCCATAATCTATTCCTCCTATCCGGGATTCAAGAATCATGTCCATATCATCTATGGAACGATGCTTTTCCCATATACCCTCGTAAGGGTTTCTTAACATAATCATTGTGTTTTCTCCTATGATTATATTATATAGGAAGGAACTCTGTTTTTGAACGTCACTATTTCGCCACGTTTTCGCCATAATACAAAGAAAAGCCCCGACAATACATCGGGGCAACTTTGGAAATTTTCTTCTTTATTCTTTTGTTAATTCGGTCTATGGTTCTCGGACTATACCCCATAAGTTCAGATGCTTCCCATAGTGTCTTTTCGCCATAGGCCCGTAATCGAAACAGTTTTTCTTCTCTGGAATCAAAGCCTGCTTCTTTTAAATAAAATTTTCTTTCATCTTCTGAAAAGTCTGTATAATTCATATTTCCACCGTCCTCCCTTACAAGTGGAATCAAACTGGAAGAATACCGCTTAACATAAAACCGATAACTGCGCTGACAATCGCTGTAATAACGCATACAATGATTGTATCGTAACGCTTTCCCGGGACTGCCATGAGAGTCTTTATATTGTTATTCATCTCATCCACAGTTGACTTGATATGGTTCAAGTCATTCTCACTTAATGCTGTCTTTCTTTCCAGTTCCCCGATACGCTCATAAAACTCTTTACTACGATCAGATTGCTTCTCTTGCATCAGCTGAAAATTCTTTTCCAGTTCTTCTATGCGGTGTTCATTAAAACATTCATGTTCACATCCCATCGCCAGTTCCTTTCTTCACTCCCTTAACATTTGCTTTTCCCTACTGAATATAAGCAACCCAGCGGCACTCCGGGAGGACAAAAATACCGTGCCACGTGACCCAACCATCTTAGTTAAATTAAACTTCCTGCAAATGGAAAAACGCCATGATTAATATATATTTCTGTTTCGGATTCCCAGTTTCGACTTACTGAATTTTCAGAGTGCGATTCTTGGAACTCGGCTCCCTGCTTCACAAGGAAATAAAGAGCCAGATCAAATATGCAATCATAACAGCATTCCATATCGGTATTGATTTTTTCGTCTGTATATCCAGACGGATAGTTGCGTTTCTTTTTGAATGAACGAATTGCACGCTTCACAGACAAAGAAATCATACCGTCAGTTTCCGCATCATCGGATAGATATTCTTTCAGATCATTCACAAGTTCTTCGTTCATTCAAGATCACCTACCCTTGCTGAGATAAAATTTCAGAGATAATACCAGCCTTATTTGTCGATGTCAGGGCATAGCCATTGTCACTTGCGAGCTGTTTCAGTTGAACCACTGTCATGCTTGACAGCTCGTTTTCTGTATACTTGTGTTTAACACTTGCTACAGATGGTGACTGGCTGTTCTCGTCGAGACTATGCCCGTTTATTCCCCCGCTTTGGTACCGATTACGATACCGCCATTAGCTTTTGCTGCTACTGGAACAAACATACCTGATGCTTTAGTCCAAACTGCAACTGGGTCTTGTGTAGCCCACATGGACAGTGTTACAAAGGAACGATTTTCTTCCTGAATAAACTGTCTGTATTCAAGTTCCTCTGGTGTTACGCCCCAGAGTCCAGTACCAAATGAACCGTTCGGCTCTGCTTCATACAAAGTGAATACATTCTCTTTGAAGTATCTTCCTGTTTTGAGTGAACCATCTGCTTTTCTGAATCTGAATTTCTCGTCACAACGATCAATTGTGATTCCGTATTCCTGCATAAGCAGATTTGCAAGTTCCTGTTTTGTTAAGAGACGTTTGTTTGCTGCTCCTAAGACTGCTGTCTGCATTGCAGTGTTATTTCTCATGTAATTAATCATTTTAAGGGATGTCAGGGCTTTGTTTACCACAAAACCATTATCCTCTGCAACAGCAACCATCTTCTGGATATCACCCATGATATCTGCATCCGGTTTAGACCAATCTGACATTTCTACCTTTGCGCTGGACGGAACGCCATAATCAATGCTCATATCCACGTTGTTCTCTTTGACTTTTACGGCACCTGTAGAAAGGAATTGTCCTTTCATGACATTTGCTCTGGCAACAACGCCTTCAAACAGGTTAGCTGCATCATCAAATACAAATCTCTTTAAGTTCTCGTCATCCGGCACACCGTTTTCAATTGCCTGCTGTAATCTCTCAGACTGATTGATTTTTCTCTTAATAAAGAGCTTTTCAGTCAGAACTTTTTCGAAGCCCGGTCTTGTCCCGATTTCTGCTTCAGTATCAAGCGCATGAACAAATGCTACCTCTGGAAGTCTCTGTCCAGCCATAAGTCTGTAGTATTCAGCTTTCAGGAACTGGGTTTTGACATCCGGGAAGATGGTGTCAAGAATGCCCGGTCTTTTTACGCTGAAATCCTGAGAAAAGTTAAGTCTTTCTTCCTGTGTGATTGATTCTAAAATATTAAATGGCATCTGTTTACCTCCTTAAAATTCTGGGTCTGTAGTAGTTACAAAAACGATACCTGCTTTTTCAAGCTCTGTTTTCGCAGTGATTTCTACTGTTACCGGAAGTCTTTTTTCAAGAACACGTCCTGCAACAATTACGGAAATCGGTCGTTTTGTATCGTCTGTCATATCAACATCTTCAAACACGATGCCGATTGCACCTGTTGCGTTTGTCGGATATACAGAACCTGCCTTGATAATCTTCTTAGTTCCAACGGTTTCAGCATTTGTCTGTTCTGCTGTATAGGTTTTAAGTACCAGTCCTACCTCGGATTCGAGGATATTAGGTGTGGATTCGTACTGCTCTGTTTTCATAAAAGCCATAATCTAAATCTCCTTTTCTTAAATATTTACTGGGGCATTATCATCTGCCGGTTTATTTTCTGGACACATTTTTGCTGAGTACGCTTTTGCGTATTCAGATGCTTCGCTTTTCTTTTCTGGTTCTCCACCAGATTTACCGCCACCCGGATTAGGCGTGTTTTTAAGGGCTTCTTTTTCCCATGCGGCCTTTGCGGTATCAAGCGTTGATTTATTTACTTCGGAAATTCCATCAACAAAAGTCTGGGCTTCTTTGAGTGCATCTTCGGCATCCATATTTGAGAATGCTTTGATTGCTCCTGCGTAGGCATCTCCTTTCATTCCTGCACTCGCAAAAATAGAAGTGATTTTGCCTGTCAGCGCTTCTCTCTGGGAAGTCGCAAGTGCAGATTCAAGGTCAGAAATTCTTTTCTCGTTTGCAGCTTTTTCTTTCTGACGTTCCAGTTCTGCTTTCTCAGCATCTGTCATGTTCTGCTGTTTGAGTTCTTCCAGTTCTTTTTCCAGTGCATCTGCTTTTTCAGCTTGTTCTTTTACTTTCTGGGCTTTTGCTTTTTCCTTAGCCACATCAGAATTGGACTGATTCAGGAAAGAGGTAATCTGCTCATCGGTTGCATCTGGAAAGATCTTCTTTACATCTTCTCTTGTCATTGAAATCTCCTGTCACCAATACGCTTTTTTACGCTGTTCGCTCAGCTCAAGGTGTCTCCCATGATTACGCTATCGGGGTGCATTTTTTTAATAAAAAAGAGACGATTTTACTCGTCTCTAAATTAACTGTATTGAATTGAACACCGGCAGTTCACAATCTCGTCTGCCGAAGCTCCTAGCAAAGTGTCTTTTGGAAATTGTAGCAAGCTATCTCCAACCGAGAACGGCTCATCAATCGGGAGTATGGTTTCTCCGACTTCGAGGTGTGTCTTTCGTTCCCTTTTGTCTCCTACGTCAATCCATTTCTTCTTTGTCTTTCCTGCTTTCACAGCTTTTGAATACTGTCTGTAATTCAGTATCGAATTAGCTTCGCATTCTGAAATAAACATTGCCCGGTCATTTGACAGGTAATAATCATCAGTAATGCTTTTATCTTCGGAAGAAAATCTTTCAAATGTTGCATCAATAATTTGTTTTGTCACGCCAAGAGCATATTGCTTGATATATGTGTCTATAAGCATATACGAAGCAATTACATCCAAATATTTGTCATAAAATTGAGTCTGGATATATTCTCGGTTTGTTTCTCCACTTTCTATGGTTGTTTCTATCAACGCTAAAATATAAAGGACAACTTCTTCCATTTGTTCGGAAAAAGCTATCCTTTCTTGTTTTTCTTTGTCTGATATTGACATTTTGCTGAAATACTCTTTATACGGTTCACTTCTGCGATTGTTTGGTCTGATATTCAATTCATCGTATGATGAAATACTCATTCTGAAATCACATCCTTATTGAAGCCATTCAGCAAATCTTGTGCTTTTTGCAATTCTGAATCTGGGTCTGCTAATTCTGGGTAAATGGTTCCGAGGTAAGGTAAACTCATTTCATATACTTTTTGTGGATCACTAAATAATCCGCAAGTAATCAATGCAATAAGCGGATGAATTTTATTTTTGAACAGATAATCAAGCGCCTGCGCTTTGACAAGCATGTTATCCGTTGGGTTTCTGGTGATTTTTACATCAAAATCTCTGGTCGAGATATTTACATCCATTGAAGTTTTTCGGATGATATTCAAAATGATTCTGGCAGATGCTTTTTCAGCTTCTTTCGTAAATGCTTCTACCAATTTTGCGTCTCGTTCTGCAAAATCCCAGCCATTCCTCAGATACACTGCATTTCCTGTGTCTCCACCGGTATTGCTCTGTCGATTCGGCATTGCTTCTACAATCAGCATATTGTTGTAAATATCATCTTTAGCAACCTGACTTTCTGACTGATTTAATTCAGCAGTCATTAAGTCAACGTCTGATTGTGTTCCGTTCCCGACGTCTTTTACAGATACAGCACCGAGTTTTATCATTTTTACAAATTCTGCTTCGTCAATCTCACAGTTTTTGAATTTCATCAGAGCTTGTACAAATTGCTCAACCCCATTCAGCCTGTCAGATTGATACTTATTGATTGCGTCATACATTGTGATCGCAATTTCAATGTCAGAAAGTCTGTCGTGATTGTTTGGATATTCAATAATAGGAATACCGCCAAAACCATTGATTCCAGATTCTGTTACCGATCCATTTTGAATTTTGAAATACTGTCTGGAAGAATAACACTGATAATACTGCTGATTGTCCTCGTCTTTTAAAATTTGAACGGAAAGCACTGGTTTGCCAGTAACGCTTGAATAAACAATATATACATCCTGTGGTGATGGGATAAATATTCTGAAAGGCGGTAAGTCTCCATCCTTTGTCCATTCATCCTCTCTCAGGATTGCTTTATATGCAGTTCCTACTGCACTCTGGTATATCCCAAGTTGAATATTTCTGGCGTCTGCATTGGCTTCGTCCAGATAATCATTAAGCCTATCAACTTGTTCGTTTGTTGTTTCACTCGCTTTTTTCTTTTTACAGACATACTGAATAGGTTCTCCGTATATCTGCCCTGCCTTGAATTTGACTGTTTCAAGGGCATGATTCTCGACAACTTTATTGTTGACCTCTGAGCGAACAAGTTTTTCACGATATAAAATTGGCTGATCGCCTTTGTAATATCTGTAAAGATAATCCATCAGGGTTCTATTCCTGTTATGGATTCCGATTGTATCAGAAAGGACCTGTGCCACGTTCTGGGGAGTAATCTGGTCTACGCCAGTATAGGCAGTTTTTCTGCCAAACTCGCCTTGGCATAGGTCAACAAAATTTGTTTTGTTTCTCCCCACTGCCTGTCCTCCTATTTTTCTGCATGAAAAAAGCACCAAGGTTTGACCTCAGTGCTTATTTTACAGCTTATATTATATAATATATGCAGGTATTATTCAGTATTATCAGGTATTAACTTTCAAAATTCTTAATGTTTTTGACGATATTCAGTGCTTTCGAATGCAATAATTTCACATGAGAATAGGAATATCCCATTTCACAGGCAATCATTTCAAGCCTTTCATCTTTTACATATCGCCTAAACAGCAGATCATACAAATCTGAATTGATATCGCTCACCTTGTCTATTGTTTCAATAATGTCTTGCTTTTTCTTTGTGTATTCAATAACCATTTTTTTGATTTCTGTTTGAATGTCAACAAGTTCGCTTACGGCATCGGTCATTTGATTGGGATTCGGAGTAGACTGAACTTTTTCACCATATGAGAACGATTTAAGCCCAAGAGCAAGACTTCTTAAATGTTCTTCTTCGTATTTTTTATTTTTAATAAGCTTGTCATATTTCTGAATTTGCCCTAAGTATTCTCTTGTTGTCATATTATCTCCTTCCCCAAAATGGATTGCGCATTGCAGTTGCTTTTCCGCCTAATGGATTCTGCACGTACTCTGCCATCATCGCCAAGCTGTCCGGGCCATCATCATGAGCTACTTTTGCCCTTGTGGTATATGTGGTCACATTTCCCATAAACATTCCGTAATCAGATTTAGGCTTGTATTGGCTCGGATGTAAAAAATAAAAATGTTTTGATATGTAATCAGAGTTTACGAGAATTTTTGTCTCTTTATTTGCTTGCGTAGGTCTTGTTTCGATATCCGCTCGGCATTTCCCTGAGATTATCTTTTGAATGTTGTGTGCAACACGATTTCCTACGTTATTTGACTCGAATCTGATTTTATGCGGATTGTGTTTTATCAAGATATCAGCAGTCTTTCTGTCCAGGATGTCATAATCTGTGGTATCATCGAAAACAACGTCCGGGATAAAAAATTTATCCCCATATTGATATGCAATAGGTAATGATTCAAAATCTGTACCTTTATCTTTTGTATCACATACTGCCCATATCGCATCTGCTTCTTTGTCTGGTATAATTGTGTATTCGTCCGTGCATCCGTCGGGAACGTCTTCTTTGCCAAAGAAAAATCTTTTTAGCTTATCTGGCGGAAGCAATAATCCTTCACGTTCTACCGGTTGTTGCTGATAAAGACAGTTATAAGAGATTTCGTCCATAGATTCTTTAGCATCGTTGAAATACTTTTCAGAGAATCCATTTACTGTGAATAAAAAATTACTTTTCCCGTTATCGTCAAGCGCCGGTACTGCTATGAACCTCGCTCTAGGGTTCCCGGCGTATAACTGCTGTAACTTTCCAATAGGGTCATGAACTGACCATCTTGTAGCTATATAAAACTCTTTGCAACCCTCTAGCCTACGAGAACGCAAGTCATTTACTACTTTTGTCCACAGGGTATCTAATCGGTTTTTATTTAATGCTTCCTCAATACCAGATACAAGGTCATCGGCGGTAAGAAATCTATTACAACGAGTAGCACCAGTCAGAGAACCGTCAATTGATCGGAACGTCCATGTTTTAAAACGTCCATTTCTTTCAAGGTTTACTGTCGTTTCCTTTGCGTTTGTTCCCTGTATTTCTACATTCGGAAAAATCTCATGCCATGTGTACTCAACCGGATCATTGATGATTTCCAGAACTCCATCATAAAGTGAACGTGTCAGAATACTACTGTGCGCTGATGACAGGTTGAAATCATTCGGAAACCACCCGCCTACCAGAGACAGAAAGAAATCTTCAAGAGTAGATTTTCCGCAACCGGGTGGTACGCTCAGCGCAAATATATCAAGTTTATCATCCATCAAGTCTTGCAATGAACCTATGATGTTATGCTGCAAAAACACATTTCTTCGTGGTTCATAAAATCGTTCTTTTGGAATTCGGTTCTTTTCAAGATAAAGCAATCCACTGTCAACTTGATAGTTCTGTGCTTCCAACAGCAAATATTTCCAGTAAATATCATCAAAATCTCCGCTTCCAGTAATAGCAGCTTGCCTTTCTGCGATATTGTGTGCATACTGGCTTACCTTTATTCCCATCTGTTGCGCATCTGGATTATCCTTGAAAGGAAGGTCAATATTCATATTTAACAGCAGATCAAGGCAGTCTTTCTGGTTTTGATAGACTGTCATATCGCCATTAATGATTTGATTTAAAATTGCCCGATACCATTCAAGCGAACCTTCTGTGAATTTTTGCATAAAAATAGAGCCAGACCTCCTTTCTTCTTAGAATTTAGTCTGGCTCTCACGTGGCTCTCTGACTGTTATTCACTTGCTTTGAAGTTATATATAGGTTTGATAATATCAACTATTTCTACGGTATCTTTGATGTTATCAATAATTTCTTTCGGTGGTTTGTAAGCCATAGGGCTTTCATCAATCGTAGATTTCTGAACGGATGTTGTATATATCCCATTCATAGACTTCTCAAATTCTTCTAACGATATGTTTTCTTTTGCTTTTGACCGACTCATAATACGTCCTGCACCATGTGGGGCTGAACAATTCCAGTCTTCGTTTCCTTTCCCGAATGCGATAATGCATCCGTCCCGCATATTCATTGGGATAAGAACTTTCTCACCATATTTAGCTGATATTGCACCTTTCCGAACAATATTTGTATCGTGGTCAATATAATTATGAATTGTGTCAAACCATGTATTTTTTTGAAGTGTCCAATTCATGCTGTAGAATATAGCCGATTGTATGCACCGCCTGTTTATTCTCGCAAACTCTTGACAGATTTTCATATCATGCAGATATTGCTTTCTATGTTCTCCCATCAAGTAGCATAATTCTTTCGGAATACCTAGTTTGTCCGGCTTCCATTTTCGTTTTAATTCGTCAATGCCATTTTGAATTTCTTTGTGTCTGCCAGAACGTTTGTATTCTTTTACTAATTTTTGTATTTCAGTTTCGAGCTTATCTGTGCCCTGCATATCTTCTATTGCAATTTTCTGATATATTTCGGCTACTTGTTTTCCAAGGTTGCGACTTCCAGTATGAATTACAAGGTATTTTGCACCTCTTGAATCGGTATCAACTTCAATAAAATGATTTCCGCCCCCAAGTGTACCAAGGCTCCTGCGAATCCATTCAATATTTTTAAGCTGATGGAAGCAGTGAAGTTCTTCTAATTCTTCAAAATTTATAATTTTGTCACGTACATTTCTTCCTGCCGGAACATTGTTTCTTATTGCTTTGTCAAGGTTTTTTAAATCTATTGTCCCCACATCGGTAGGAATTTGTGTTGTAAGCATTCCACATCCAATGTCCACGCCAACAATGTTCGGAATCACTTTGTCTCCGAAATCAGCAGTAAATCCAATTACACATCCTGCCCCTGCGTGAACATCTGGCATGATTCGTACTTTGCATTCAGAAAATGCAGGCTGTTTTATCAATGTATAAATCTGATTTAACGCTTCTGGTTCGATGTTCCCTGTAAATATCTTCAAGTCACTCATAATGGCACTCCTTTCTGGCTCTCTGATTAATTATTTATTCTTTCCTTTCAACAACAGTCACGCTACCCTCAAATACTCCGAAATTAGAAGATTCCTGGAATGTGTGAGTCTCGGCAATATCATCATCAGTCATAGGGCGTGTGAGATACCATAGTGAATCATCTTTCCATGTAATTTCCTCTAACTTTTGGTTTGGTTCCAACTCTAATGTTGTGTTTCCGCCGCAATTTCTTGTGGTAGACTGTCACCCTGCTATTCCAAGTGTCAGTGATAAAGCTGTTATTACAACGGTTATCTTTTTCATAATCATTCTCCATTCAGCACGTTTGCAATAATTTCTTCAATTGCGATAAAATCAGAACACGACATATTGGATTTCTTAGAACGAAAATATATATCAATTTCTTTCAGTAACAATTTATGTATCCTGTTTTTCTGGTCATCTGTAAGATAATCTTTTTCAATTGGTTTCTGATTGTATATATCAGACCATTCTGATGCAGTTTGTTTTATTGTGGTTCCTCGGAATGCATTATTAATTATTAACAGCCATTCTAAATAAGGCAGTTTTTCTTTGCATACTAGTGTTATTTTGAGCGGTATGCCTTCTTCTACGTTTATGAGATCAAACGGAATTATTTTTGAACCAATTTTAATAAGGCATGTATCGTAATTGCATATTCTTTGAGATTGTAGCTTGATATATGTAACTTCTTTTTCTAATGGATCAATTTCAATCCGTGCTTTTACTTCTTCGCCTGTTTCTATAATTTGTACAGGTACATATTTTATTAAAATCATGCATTCACCTCAATCTGGAATACCTAACTGTTTGTAAGCGAATACGACAGTATACTTCTTCCCGCATTTGTAGCAAGTTTCCGTAATAGTGCAAGTCTTTTCTTTGTCGTTACATTTTGATTTTATATCAGAACTTTTGAACTTGCATCCACCTGTCAGGAAGCATTTAATCCGTTTTCTGTTCATACATTGACCATAAACTCTTTCTTGCAGTTGCTACCCTTGCATTTATACGGCATCCGATAAATCTTTGTGGTTGGAAAAATCTTTAAGGCTTTCTTTCCACAAAACGGACAAATCACCCACTTTGTACCATTTTCCATTTTAATTTGTGCTGAGCCGTCCCATGGCTCTGGTATATTCATATATTCAGAGAAGTCTACTCCCTCTGATTCAAGTGCTGTTTTAATGCTCATTTACCGTTGTCCTTTCTGATCAATGTCAAAATCGTCAAATAATTGTCCCCGATGTAATCTGCTTTCCATGTTTTAGAAAGATTTCCCGTTTGGTTGTATATTACGGTCGTATTCCCTGCCAGAAGCAAGCGTCTGTCTGGATAGAACCTAGTCGGGATGTTCATTCGGTGGCATTCTCCCTCGATATTGTATGTGGTGTCAAGAAAATCAATGTCCGAGCCTGAATAAATAATTCTCATCAGCTCAGTCCATGAATCTTTCTCAGATTCGCATATCGGTCAACAAGTACGTCCAACGTAGTCTGAAGCTGTTTAATCGTAATGCAATCGGACTGGTGCTGCCTGTGATATTTTGAGATTTCTGCAAGTTCATCCAGAATCGACACATCTGCTTTTTCACTTATCTGCTTTTTCAAATCATCGTTATAATCGCACATTTTATCCAGTTCCGTCTGAAGCTCATTGATTTTCTCGTTTTTGTCTAAAATCTCATGCTGTTTCTTCTCACATACTGTCGACAACCGAACAACTTCATTTTTGAGCTGGTCTACGCTCCATTTTTCTAAGTCTCCTATTTGCATCTGATTCCCTCCCACTAAATTTTTGTAAAATTTTCCATGTCGTAGTTATCCCGAATGTAATTCACGCATTCAGACAACTTTTCTTTTAAGAACGGGTCGTTTGCAATGTCTGGATGCATTGAATATAGTGTGCAACTATCTTTTTTACCGTATTTCTGAAATTTCTTCCAGTCAAATGTCATTACGAACAACGGAATTGCTTTGAGATTTTTGGTCTTGTATCTTATGGCAATCCGCTCCTATCTTGTAGACCACGTAATTATTTTGTTATGGCACTGCGGACATATGATGTATTTCTGCTTACGTCCATATCCAGATGGCATATTTGTAGCGAACGCTTTTTCTATGCACTCCTCTTTCACGTCTTCGTTTTCATCATAACTCAATAACGCACCACACTTGTCGCAAGTCACTTCTTTCTTTGTTCCCGGTTTAAGTATTTTAATCATGGTAATCCTCCTTTCACAATCAAGCTGTCTTCTCAAGTAATCCAAGAATGAACTCCCGTCCCATCTGTGTAATCCGTCTATGGTAGATCACTTTTACTTTCAGTTCGTTCATTTCTCTCTTTCCTCCCTGCGCTTCTCTGGCATTCGATCATCTTTGCTATGTTCTCACGTTCCTGTTTTATTCCATGTCCCTGACGGAATAACTCACATTCGAGAATATTACCGCATCTGGAACACTCGTCTTTAATTTCTTTTCCTGCTATTTGCATTCCCATCCATCCTGTACCATTCTAGGTTTGTATATTTTTTCAGTATACCCTTCGCCGTTGCATAAGTCGCAAGTGACTTCTTTTTCTACGTAATCAGCACAACGTTCCCAGTATTGCGCACGATTTACTCTTTTGATAATAGTTCCACTTCCGCCGCACTTCGGACATCTGTGAATTTTGTTTCCTTGCATTAGTTTCACAAGGTCATCAAAAGTCGTTTTTCCACCATAGTCATCTCTCAAACATATTGCTTCATGAATTTTCATTTTCTGCGTCCTCCCAAAATTCGCAAACACAATCTGGTTCCGTAAAATCAGCGCAGTGTTCACTGTCGCCGTTGAAACATACCCATGTAAAATCGTCATGTTTCTTACATGTTTTACAACACTTTTCTTTTTGCATAATTAACACATCAATTAAAAAAGTCCAGTGTGCCGACTTGAACGGCATAAATCTCCCAACGAGAAACACTGGAACCGAACGAAGTAAGAGAAAAAAATTCCAATGATTGCAGTTCATTGGAATTGAAAAGGGAAGATTCGAACTTCCATGTACATCCCATGTCCAAAGACACATACTCACCCATTACGATGTACTATCCTCTGCGTCTGCCTTTCTATTGTATCAGATTCATCACCGTCAATAGTTCCGCCACTTTTCAATCAGAGCATTATCACTCAATGCATCAAACGTCCATATAGGAGGGGATTTCCACCCTTTTACTCTCATGCTGCCGACTAAGGTCACCTAAGTTGTGGGTTTAAACCTATGCTACCACAATAGCGTCTACGTATTCCGCCACTATATGGAATCGGAAAGGCAGGAATCGAACCTGCGGCACATAGCTTACAATGCCATTGTTCTACCACTGAGCTACCTTGCCATATTCACCGCCTTTAACGGTCAGACATTGTCTGGGCTGAATTTTACTTCTTTCGCTATAGTGTAAATCCACCTGAGACATAGACCGCCTGTATACAAACAGCTTAACTCTAAGCGGATTAAAGCGGAACGCCCGGAATCGAACCGGAGACTAGGTTGCTCGTCCCTATCAGCTTTCCACTAGCTGCACATTCCACATAACCCGGAAACCCCGGGTTAGCAATATGTTTATCGTGTTATGCTTTCCACTAGGCAATTTTTCATGGCTTGGACTATCGTATTTTTGCCAACCTGACGGCTTTTTGGTAACCGTGGTATGCTCCACGGAGTTGTTTCGGATTTGGATATTAATGTCTTTTCGGATAACGACGAAACCTTTTATATATCTCCTGAAAACTTCCTGTCCTCAACGTGCACCTATTGACGACAATTTAACTCAGAGACTGTGCCGAACGGGGAATTATCTTCATTGAACAGGCTGTGCCGTTACACACCTTTCATAAAAATAATCCACATACACTCATTCAGCAGTTTTTTCTGTCCATAAAACGGATAGACAGTATATGGAAGAAATGGAAACTACAGGACTCGAACCTGTGACTTGTCGGTTATGAGCCGACCGTTCTGCCAACTGAACTAAGTTTCCTAAGCAGAGGGTTATTGCAGTTCAAGAGTAACTTCCTCTGCTGTTGCGATTCTTGCCCTCACAGTCGCAACAAAGGGTCTAAATGCTGTTCTGCATAAGCAGAGTCCATCCGGGGCGTTTGAAGCCCCTTTAATCATCCCCGTTGGGATAGACGGAACCAATTCGGAGGGGAACTATATCATGGCTAAACAATATAGTCCGACTAGGCTAGCGGGATTCGAACCCGCGAATACAGCAGTCAAAGTGCTGTTCCTTACCACTTGGAGATAGCCCATTATTTGTCCGGGATTTTACCCGGACTCGTGATAGAGTGATATATTTTATAAGATTTTAGAAAGCATCATGTCTATATTTGTATCGTTAAGTCCGCGCCAGTTACTTCGGGAAATTATATTTCACTGACGCAGACCTAAGCTACTCTGGATGCCTCGACCTGTCAGATTCAAAGGCTTTCCCTAACCTGAGAACGACAGGCTTCTGCTTTTCTTGTATTTTCACCCGTTCAATCAGTATGGTGAACAGGGGAATTTGTATTGTGAACGCTAACCACATTGGGTTCTCCTCTTATTCTGCAAAAATCCAATCCTCTGCTAACATATCTGCCTGAGTTGCAAGCCATCCCATCTGTACGCCAGATGTTCCGACAAAAACAATGGCTTTATTTCCGATTGCATCGTGTTCGCAATTTATAATCTCATTATCAGCAGTCTTATATGAAATTCCAGTGGCGAGCTGAATGTACTGTTTCTTTCCGTTCCAACCTTTTCTTGCCACTTTAAGTCCGCGCTTCATGTACTTAATTGCATCCCCGAAAGAGAATGTTGCTTCACCGCCGAGTACCTGGCAGTTTGTTTCGTCCGCAATAATCCATTCATCAGACTGCATATTCATAGTTGTATATTCCACCATCTGCGTCTCACGAATATCAAGTAATTCTCCTTTTTCACCGTTATCCTGTGGGCGGCACTGAATCATAATTGTTTCTTTTTCTGCATCCCAATACCAATATCCGCCCCATGATGGAAGCTTTACCTTGGCTCCCTGTTTCATAAGTTTGAATGCTTCTGAAAATTTCATTACTTGTGTCCTCCTTTATAATCTAAAAATCACAACTGCATTAACTGCAAAACAAATTTCCATCAATATA
>ERZ894177.80-NODE-80-length-94246-cov-77.4498_pt1 | contig 94246 bp, 80 predicted proteins | sample MGYA00380277_ERZ894177 | MGnify/ENA primary metagenome ERZ894177 (study PRJEB32331, sample SAMN06328428) | human gut metagenome | biome: human gut microbiome; feature: stool | host: Homo sapiens | collected 2014-06-03 ... | reverse complement strand
ACTAACAATAACAACCAATAATTAGGACTATAATAATATCTAATAGTAGAATTATAGAATAGGATTCAAATCCTAACTATCAATATAATATGTCTATTATAGAAATAGGATTCAAATCCTAAGGACTACTACGATAGTAGTAGGAACTTAGGAACAACAACAACCAACAGTAACAATAGACAATATAATATCTAAGTAATAGTAAGGACTATTATAGGGACTATTATAGGGACTATTATAGTGGAAATATGATTAGGATTCAAATCCTAAATCCATAGATGAAATGGTTTAAGTAGTAGTAGGAACTCCATAGACGAAATGGTTTAAGTAGTGGTAGGAACATTACTACTACTTAACCAACTCATCTCTCTTATCTACATCCTATTACTACTCTTACTCCACTAGTATTATCTCACTCTATTGTCTACTCTACTATCTAGCTTAACGAGGAGCCTTAGCGACCCTTCCGAGCATTGATGTTGTCAATACTAGTAATAGTCTTAATACTATTGATACTATTGATACTATTGATACTATTTGTTGTTATTGGTGTGATTGTGTGAGCTTGCTCCTATTGTCTACGACAATAGTCACCGAGGGGGGGAATTTATGCGAGATTGTCTGATAGACAATTTCGCCTAATATAATACTATTACCTATACTTCGCGTGGGCGGGCGCGCGCGTACCTATTATACGCATGCGCACACGCACGTATATAATAAGGTACGCGCGCAAGTGTTGCCAAACTTTTATATATATATATATATATATATATATAAGCCCACTTTGTTATTTAGAATCCGTCTAAGAGAAACGTCGTCGAAAGGCGATTTTAGCTTGCTAACTAGTCAAGCTTAGATAATATGTCTGATAGTCTTTTAATATCGGCTTTTAGCTTAGATATGTATTCGGTTATATCATTAGGATGAATCATTTGAGTTGTATGATTATTGTATGTGATTTCAAGAGTATCAACAGCTATAACATCTATGTTTATTATAGTTTTATTTTTATCTATTTTCATAATACTTTTGTTATTTAAATTGGTTTATAATTTTAGCTTATCAGTTGGTTAGCTTCGCTTATCAGTTGTAGCATTTCGCTTATCAGGTGACTAGGGTCGTTTCCGATCCCGATTGGCTTTGCCGGATAGCTTTGCCGGATAGCGAGCATAAGTCGAGAGTATTGTCGAACACGTGCCGAATGGTGTATTCTTAGTTTAGTAGGAGAGGTTTCCCTCTCCTACGTAACTGGTTAAGCAACACCCTCTGCATCAGGTTGGTATTTAGCCAACATGTCAGCTACGAGCATTTCGTCCGCAAGGGACAACGTACGCATACTAAGTTCGTACGGGAAATACTCGTAACGGTCGTGTTCATTAACACGTTCTTCACGAGACATTTTAGCGGCATACGGATTAACGAATACTTCACCTTGCGCAAGTACGTGTCCAAGCACGCTAATACGTGCCTTCTTGAAGATAACGTGCAACACTGACAGAGGTGCAGTCATAACAGCATTGGCAAGCATTGGTTCGCCTTGACCTTTCAGTATTGCAGATAGCTGAATACGAGTAGTAAATATATTACGAGTCGTAGACTCGACATAAGTACCACTAGCAGCATCTTTAACAAACTGTGGAATGTTGCGATTAACAACAACAGTAAGTGCACCTGCATAACGACTACTATTATCAATGATATTAGTAATCATCAAGCTGTCGTGATTCTCAAAATCAGGACGGTCAAGCAACAGACGAGTAATATCGTCTGCATCCTGTCCTTGATACTCGGATAGGTCAACTATACGAGTATCAATAGCTTTATCAGTTGCTGCATCAGTAGCAACTGATGAAGCGTTAGCACTTGCTGCATCAGTAGCAAGTGTTTCAGCGTTAGCACTTGCTGCATCAGCAGCTTCTTTTGCAGCTTTTGCAGCTGCTGATGCTGCTAATCTAGCAGCATCAATAACTTTAGTTCCCATAATAAAAATGAAATTAAATGTTATAAATCAGTCGGCAACTGTTCAACCAATGTGCATCCCGACTACACGCACAATGGCAATATGTTTATAGTCATTTGGTTTGATAGTGACTGCAATATGTTTATAGTCATTTGGTTTGATTAAGCCAATAGTTCTTTAGCAACATCGTTAGCATCTAGTATAAGTACTAATACTACTAATAGTATTAGAAAGCTATTCACATGGTTATCATACAACTTAATGTAATTTAGATGTATGAATACTGGCACACCTAGCATACTTAATGCTAAGTGTACCACTTTTAGTTTATCACTAATATTCATACGTATCTAGTGTAATAACGTGAACAAAACTTGTCGTAGGTTTCACCTGCACGACCATACTTTCTCCAATCCCGTTTCTGTCTGCTAATAGCAGAAAGATAAGTAGCAGTAGTCATAGCTACTGCTATAAATAACAACAATAGAAATATCATAAACATAAGTATTTAATTAAACATTTATATTAATAGCAATATGTTTAAGGTCATTTGGTCTTGACGGGGGTATTGGAATTGGTTTGAGAGTAGGGGGCTATCAGGGTAGGAGCCTCACCTCGATAAAAATATACTCACTAAAAAATATTTTTCTCCTAGGAGTAGCACTTACAATTCTCCTAAGTTCATTATTAATAGTTCTAATACTAATAATATTTATAATAGACTTTTAAGTCTAATACTTCCTATTATAGTTTTGAATTCATAAATAGAAATCCTAAGTTCATTACTAATAGAATTTATATCATTTCCTATAAGTCCTTTAAGAACAATATTATATATAAGTCCTAAGTTCATTATTAATAGTTCTAATATTAGTATTTCTTCTAAGTCCTTTAAGTCTAATTCTTCTGTTATCTATTGTCTATTGTTGTTAGTAGTCCAAAGTCTATCTTCGATATACTTAGTCCTATTAGTCTAGTTAAGTCTTACTATTGTATTTAAGTCCTTAATTGGTCTTACTTATATTATATAGTATTGGTTGTCTATTGGGTCTTATTGTGTAAGCCCTTTCTCCTCTTCTATCGAAGAGTTCGAAGATTTAGCATCAGGATTGTAAAAATAGAATGGTAAGATTTAGTCGATATTTTAGTTAAGTAGTGGACTTGTATTAGAGTGTATACTAATGTGAACTAGTGTGAACGGATGTGAATTATATAGCGAATACAATTCTAAAGGTTTTTTAACGAGTTAGATATTAATAGTACGAATATTATTCGTATACTTGTACTATTAATGACTGGTGCATATATTACTCTTAGTAATGCTAGTCAACTTAATTAATAGTATTAACAATCTAATTAAAGTAATCATGTTACACTTAGAGAACAAAACTAAAGGAGAAACTTTCCTAGTTCCTCAACACATTGGAGAAATTGATTTCAAATATGTTTCTGACCGAGTTAAAGATATAACTCCGTTTAAGCATTTTGGTATTGTCGCTATTATTCAGACTGCTAAACTTCGTGAGATTATTAATCCTGACTTGAAAGGTACTGGTAGTACTAGATTTATATTAGTTAAGACTAACTATGCCGATGATGTTAAAGAAGAAGATAGAGCTATGCTTAATCGTTTCTTATATGTTGCTCCGTCTGATGTATTTACTGGCATAGATTGTAATCCTCGCAGTAACGAACTTACTCCTTATAATCTTGCTGAATTTATTCGTGGCGACCAAGACTTAAATCTTAGTATTGCTCGTGGTGAGATATTCCGTAAAGTTGGAAGTGGTTCTGTTATTAGTTTACTTGGTACAGAAGTGAATCCTGTTACTACTGAAAAAAAAGGAGATAATGGTAAGTTGATTACTACTATTGCCGAAACAGTAGTTTGTATTGGCTATAAGATTGTCCGTCTTACTGATATTCAAGGTCAGAACTCTGTCGAAGGTCTTATTCCTAGCGGTAAACCTCAAAAGTTTATAGTAGCTACTAACTTACTAAATGTATAAACTAGATGCCTTCTATTGATTTAAAAGAGAAAAAGGAGTTATTAGTAACTCGTCCTGATATTATTAGTTTATTAGGTGTTACACCTCTTGAAGCTGAAATAATAGATGATATTATAGATAATATCGAAGACCAAATTATTGATAGAATTAAAAGTCTACAACGAGTTTCAATTCCTTTTATTGGTGGATTTATTGTTAATGAAGGCAAGTTAGATGCAATAGAACATCATCCTGTAATGAAGGCTAAAAGGCAAGAACTTACTAATGAAGAATATTGGAAATTTAAAAAGAGCTTAGTTGCTACTCGAAGGATTCAACGTAGTAAATTTAGAAGTAGAACTTCGATAATATCTCGAACTGTTAGACTTAATCGTAAATTAGCTGCAAGGAAACTTAGAGAGTTTAATCAAGATGAAAGGTCTTTTAAATTATATATGTACTTCTTTAGTAAGATGAAGCCAGTTAATGATTCTGATTACTATATTGAACTAAGAAATAATAAAGGTTATGATTACGAAGATTGCCCCTTTGGATTTAACAGGTATGATTAGCGTTGACGAGCAAGGTTATCCCTTTGCTCCTAACGTTTATCAGATACAGGATAAAGATGTAAGAGAGTTATATCTTCGTGATACTAGTGAAGATAAACTTCGGTATCTTAAAGAAGCCGGAGTTATTTTTTATCTAGCCGACCCTAAGTCTCCGCCTAATCAAATGGGATATAGTCGTTCAGAAGCTTTAGCATCTGCTAGAGCTAATTACGCTCTTCCTAATGATTGGCAACCTGATGCTCTTATTCTTCGTCTTATTGATAGATACCATGAAGATAAGATGGGCGTTGCAGGCGAAGCTCTTGAAACTATTCTTAGAGCAGTTCATAATAGTTCTCGTGCAGCTAATATAATTAGTGAACAACTTACTAACAAACTTAATGCTGGTCTACAAGCAGAAGATACTTTACCAGTTATTGATTTGATAACTAAGCTAAATGGTATTATTAATATCATTCCTAATCAGATTAAATCTTTAGGTGAAGCTAAACAAGCTGCCGCTCTTGAAATAGAACAGAAGAAAGCTCGTGGTGGTAAAGTAGTTACTAGTTCTATGTCTGCTAAAGATGCTAGTGATTTGGAAGCTCAAGCAGAAGCTCAAAAGAGAGAGCTAGGATTGGTAAGTGATAGCATTGTTAACACTCCTTTACGGGGGAAATACGAAAGTACAAAATGATACCAGTTAAACCTGAATATAAGCAAACTAAGTTATACTTTGATGAACCTACTCATAAGTATACTGATAATTGTGGTAATTCTTATATTAGTGCTACTACTATTATTCATTCGTATGTTCCTAAATTTGATTCTAATTATTGGGCTAAGTACAAAGCTAAAGAAGAAAACACTTCTATCAAAGATATAAAGAATCAATGGGATAAGATAAGAGATAAGGCTTGTGATATGGGTAATGTCTATCATAATAGTTTTGAAGATGGTATTCGTCAAAATAGTAAATTCTTCAATGCTATTAAATATCTGAATAAACAAGAAAGTAAACAAATGGTTACTGTTGCTGATTTAGATGTTGTTGATAGTCATGTAAGACTTCTCGATGTCGATGCTTTCATTGAACATACTGAAAATAAATATCCTGAAATATATAAAGTATTTAAGTTCTATACTGAACGAGATTATAAGATATATTCAGAGATAGGAGCGTTTCTTCCTAAGTATCTTCTTAGTGGTACTATTGATATACTTCCTATTCGTGAAGATGGTTTTGTTATTCTTGATTGGAAAACTAATCGTACAGGTCTTAGATTTCAAGCAGGATACTATAAGAAAGATAAAACTGTTCGTCCAGTACAAGAAACAGATGAATGGATTCATAAACCCGAAGATGTTCTACTTCCACCGTTTGGTGGTCTACCTAATTGTAATGGTACTACTTATGCCTTGCAGTTAAATCTATATGCTAAAATGGTTCATCTTATTACTGGTTTGCCTTGTCGTGGTTTAGCTCTTTGTCATATTGAAGTTCCATTTGTTCTTAACCAATATGGTAGACCTCAAAGATTTAAAGATGGTTTTCATATTGATGAAAGTAAAAGTGAAACAGCTAAATGGTATAAGATTCCTAGGCTAGAGCCTGAAATAGATACTATGCTTAATATCCGTTATCAAACTGTTAATGGAAGTCAGAAACAACAAATGAATTTATTTGTATAATATAAATGTAATATCATGTCTAAATATAATAATTTATTAATAGATAGATGTCGTACTGTTGATTGGAGAAAGACACTAGAAAATAAAGGTTATTCTTACTTTAATAAAGGTAAGTATAATCTTAATCTTATCGGTGTTCGTTCCAAAGAACATGGTAATGAGTTCAATGATGTTTTTATAATTGATTATTGGACAGCTAACGGTAAGAGATATACTCCTATATATCCTTGCACTACTGACCCTGGTTATAAAAGTCTTACTAATCCTGTTAATATTAAAGGTTGCGCAATTCTAGTCCCAGGTCAGTATCGTGGTTGTTTTAAGAAAGGTTATCATAAGGGACAATATCTTGCTCTTGTTCAACATAAACCTGTCAAAGTATTCCGTGATGCTAATAAAGACTTTTATCTTGATTGTGATGAATCGACAATAGAAGAAGGAATGTTTGGTATCAATATTCATAAAGCAGGAGAATCAAGTATTGTTGTTGATGGTTGGTCTGCTGGTTGTCAAGTTCTAGCTAGAAGTATGGATTTTAGAGAACTTATGAATATAGTTAACTTAGCAATTCCTTTGTGGGGCGATGTATTTACTTATACGTTGTTAGAAGAAAAAGACTTAATAATATGAAACTAAAGAGTATTGGAATAGGACTATTAATAGTAGTAATCCCGTTTGTTATAATTGGAGTATTAAACAATTTTGTTTTTAATAAGGAAAATGTAGAAGTTCCGCTTATCGTTCCTGATACTATATATCAGGAAATAAAAACAAAAAGAGATAGTTTACAACTAGTAATAGATTCTATTCTCAATACTCTTAATAATACTAATCAGTATGAGAAAGAATTTGATAAAGCAATTAGTGATACTGATAGTATTGCTATTCTCGAACGCTTCATATATCTTGTGTCAAAACCAATCGGAGTTGAGAATCCAAAGGTTGGAGACGAAGGTAGATAGCTTACAACAATCCTACTCCTTTATGGGGGATGGCGGAGCGAAGCGACGCCTAGATAAAGAAGTATTAAGAATAGCCAATGCAAAGTTAATACTTTCAGAAGAGTATAAAAGTCAATATGAATCCTACAAGAAGTTATACGAACTAAAAGTTAGAGATAGCTACTTGCAGGATTCTATTATATCTAAGCAACGTGAAGAAATAAAGAGAATAACAATAATAGGAAATCAAGCTATTGTTAATCTTAATAAGGAATATAATAAGTCTAAAAAGTATAAGAAGCAACGTAATGGATTCATAGCTAGTACAGGTGTGCTAGCTATTCTTGTTGTTATACTATTAAAATAACTAATTGTGAATTATGCAGCTAAGTGAATATCCCTTTTATCAATTCTATTATGAAGAAGATAAAGGAAAGAAATATAAACACGCAAAAGACTGTGGATATAAAGACCCATTCGACCATTTCTTAATAGGAGAAAGTGGAGGGTTCTTAATGAATATTGACCCACATAAGCGTTTTGTTAATACAGACCTTTTACGTCCTGCTGCTGTTACTTATGAGAAAGAAGGAGTTTATACTAAGTTTGCAGTAGATAGTATGCCTCATATAAACTTTCGTAAACAGGAAACTCTACGTAGACTTGTTGGTTTTAAAGCTCCTTGTCTTATGGATACTAGAACTGGTGAGATAGAAGATGTCTATATTACTGGTGAACATTATAATTTTATTAATTATGGTCGTATTCTTAAACTAGATACTAAGACACTTAGAGTAGAAGAAGGTAAGGTTACTGGTCGTAAGATAAGAGGATTTCCTAGATTTATTGATTGCCAGTGGTGGTACTTCTTAATCAAACAGTTTTGTCGGGAGAACGGTTTGTTCCTTATTAATGATAAGACAAGACGTGGCGGATTTAGTTATATGGAAGCTATTGGTTCTGCTAACTTTATCAATCTTACTCCTAACCGTGCTGTTATTCATGCGGCTAGTGATAATAAGTTTTTGGTTCAATCAGGAGGTCTATCTGACTTTATGAAGAAGCAAATTATCTTCTATGAATCTAATACTCCTTTTGTTAGAGGTATAGCTAAGATTGATGCTAGTGATTTTATCTTAGGTTATAAAGACCCTAGTACAGCTATTATAGATGATAACAGTTGGAATAGTGCTTGTATATCTGTATCTACTAAGAACAATCCTTCTGCTGCTGTTGGTAAAGATGCCGGAGAAATCAAGTGTGAGGAAATGTCAGAGTTTGAGAACTTCGATGATTTCATGGATGTAACTGAACCTACTCTAAAGACTGGTTCTGTTACTACTGGTTTTCTTAATGCTTGGGGTACTGCTGGTAAAGCTAATGCAGGCTGGGTAACATTTGAACAAAACTTCTATGACCCTAGAGGTAGAAACTTTATGGCATTTGAAAATGTATGGGATAAAGATAGTAGACCGGAAGTATGTGGTTACTTTAAACCTTATTGTTGGGGACTTGAAGGTTATAAGATTGGTGATGATAATCAAATTGCTACTCTTACTTCTCTTGATGATGATGGTAATTCTGATATAGCTCTTGGTTTTCAAATAGCAGAAGAAGAACGTGCTGCTGAAAAAGCTAAGAGTAAATCATTCGCTAAGTTTATTAGTTATTGTGGGCAGTATGCTAATATGCCTAGTGAATCATTTAGTTCTGTAAGTGAGAATATATTTAGTAGTGAGATATTAGATGAATGGGAGCAAGAACTAAAAATGTCTAATAAATATAACTTCTATATAGATGGTAAGTTTGTAGAATATGATTCGGATAACTTCGAGTTTATTCCTAATGAACGTATTGCTGCTACTGGTGGTGTATTTAAGAAGGATTACTTTGATTATATTAAGAATGTTCCTCGTCATTCTAATGAAGACCCTGAAGGTTGTATTCGTAAATGGTTTAATCCAATTAAAGTAGAATACATAGATAAAAAGACAGGTCAGCTAACTAAAGGTACTCCACCGGGAATATATAGTATTAGTTATGACCCTGTTGGTATTGATAAAGATAAGAAAGAACTTACTAATAAACATTCACATAATAGTATTAAAGTTTGGATGAATCCTTGTATATATAATGGTTATCGTCCTAGATTATGTGCTGTGTATTATGGTCGTCCTGATGAACTAGAGAAAGCAGATAGAATCTGTTATTATTTTGCAGTTACTTATAATTGTCTTGGTACAACTAATGTCGAGATTAACCGTGGTGAAACAGTTAGTAATTTTAAGAAGTGGAAAGCTATTAGATACTTAGGTTATCACCCAGTTCATTTATGGGATACTAATATTAATACTAAGAAGATTAATACTATTGGTTATGATATTAGTAGTGAAACAGTTAAACTCGATGGTCTTCGGATGTTAAAGGAAATGTTGTATTCCCCCATAGGGAAGTTCGAGGATAGTCGTGATATGCTTGTTCTTCATACTATATATGATTATCAGTCTATACTAGAGTTAAAGAAATGGTCTAATACTGGTAACTTTGACCGTGTATCTGAAATGATTGTTCGTGGTATTGAATGGGCTGCTAATGATAAGTTTGCTAAAAAGCAGCTTGAACATAGACAGAGAGTGCAAACAGAGAAAGAAAACTTTTGGAATCGTAAACGTTATTAATTATGAGTTGGTTAACAGAAAGTAACAGGTTAAAACATTTCCTCTACGCAATCCCATATGGATTACTAGGAATAATGTTAGTAGTAGGCTTAGCCGTAGGCATGGAATTTAAAGATAAAATGTATGGCGGTAAGTTTGATTTCTTGGATATTTTAGCTACATTGCTTGGCGGAATGATAGGATTCGTATTAATGCTAGTTATAGTAATAAGTACGGGTGCTATTAATTGGTACATTAATATACTTATTAAACTAAGCGAATTGTTATGATTGATGCTAAGCTAAATGCTCGACTTGGGGACATGCCTAAACAGCGTGTCCCTAATTCTGAAAAGGATGAATACTGGGCTGGTAGAACAATAGATTATTGTATTGCTGCCGGACTAGCGTGTAATGATAGAACTAAGACGGAACAACTTCTTGAAATACTTCATGGAGAAATGCCTGACGAGCTCTATCGTAAAACACTTAACCCTTATAATGCTACGAAGGAGAACTTTAAAAGATTTCCTGCTACTCTAAGGAATCTTGATATTATTAATGATGTAGTTCGTCGTTATTTATCAGAATACGTTAAATCTCAACATGAATTTATTGTTGGTGCTAATAATCCTGAAATCATTATGGCTCGTGATGCTGCTATTCGAGAAGATATAGTTAAGCGAGCTATGTTAGCATTTCAACAAGAACTTCAAAGGAGAATACAGCAACAACAAGCTGAAAATGCTCAACTAGAAGCTCAAGGACAACCAATACAAGAGGTTGACCCTGAACAATTAGCAGCTGATGCAGAAGAGTTTGAAAAGAACTTTATTGATAATTATATAGATGAAATAAGTGCGCAAGCTCAGCAACTATTAGAAGTTATTGATGATGTTCTTAATAACGAGACAATAATTCCAGTTGAGTACTTTAACTATATCGTTACAGGGGAAGTTTATAGTTTCCATACTGTTCGTGGTAAAAAGCTAGTTAAAGAGTGGGTTCCAACTACTGATATGTTTCCTGTTCCTAATGGAGAACAAATGGTATCTAAGTATGATATTGTAGCTCGTAGAATGTTGATGAGTTATAATCAAGTAATAGACCAGTTCTCCGATGAACTATCAGATGAAGAACTAGAGTTTATAACTAAATATTATAATCCTAGTACAGTCGGTGCTACTCGTACACTTAGTCTCAATGCTTATAGTTATTATTTTCCTGAAAAGTGTAAGAGCTATGAGAATGATAATAGAGAAATATTTCCTTCTGATGGTTATGATTTAAGATTAAAAAACGGAGAACTACTTGAAGTATGGCATGTTAATTGGAGAGGTTATACACAAGTTAAGATATTGAAATATGTTAATGAAGTAGGATTAGTTGATGAAATGATTGTTCCTGATGATTTTGAATTTAATCCTGAACTTGGACATATTGAGATAACTTCTGTGTATAAACCACAAGTTTATGAAGGTTATCGTATAGGAGGTCAACGTTTTGGTATATATCCAGGTGGTGCTAAACCTATTCCTTTCCAATTAGATGATGATGTTAGATTGCAGTATTGTGGACTTCAAGAAGTACTTCCTCAAATGGGAAGATTCTCTATTGTAGAAATACTTACTCCATTCCAAATATTAATCAATATCTTCTCTTATCATAGAGAGATGATGATAGCTAAGAACAAGATGTTTATTCTTGTTGCAGCTAAATCTTTATTTGGAGAAGATGCAGAAGAAGCTATTTATAATATAGCAGCAGAGGGTATATTTCCGTATGATGATGCAGAAGATATTAATAGTACTAAAGCACAATCTATTAAAATGCTTGACGCTAATATATCTGGTTATATTACTGAAATATCTAATCTTATTGAATCTATTAAAGCTAGTGCTCGTGAAATGGTAGATATGACACCACAACGTTATGGACAAATAGCAACTAGTGCTGGTAAAGGTACAACAGAAGAAGCTATTATTCGTGGTTCAATGGGTACAGTTATTATTAACTATATGTTCGATAAGTTCCGTGAGGACGAATATCTAATAGATTTAAATAATTCCAAGTTAGCTTGGATAGATGGATTAGATACTTCTTACTATGATAAGTCAGATAGAAAGCAATATGTCTCTCTTAATGTAAATAATCATACTCTCGGACAATACGTAATCAAAGCTAAAAACTCTGATAGAGAAACAGAGAAGTTTGAACAACTTAAAGAGTGGGCTTTCAACGCTAGTCAAAATGGAGATTTAATGTCTGCTGTTGCTGCTATTACTTCCGGTAATATATCCAGTCTTAAACTAGCTATTAATCGTTATCAAGAGATTCGTCAGAAGAATGAAGAATCACTTAGACAATTAGACCAACAATTAGAAGAAGCTAAGAATAAAGCTGTTCTTGAACAGATAGCTGCTAAGGGAGAACAAGATGCTAGGCTAGCAGAAATCAAAGGTTATTATGATTTACTTGCTAAAGGAATGGATACAGAAGCTGCTATGGCTGCTTTAGCTAATCAACCTACACAAGCTGCTCCACAAGATAATTCTGCCGAACTATCATTGAAACAAGCTGAACTAAATGAAAAGAAACGAGCTAAGGATTTAGATATGATTAACTCTGCGTTAGATAGAGATAATGAACTAAAGATAGCTAAAGAGAATAAGAATAGATATGATAGTTCTAAGTCTAAATCTAGTTCTACTAAGAAGTGAATACTAAGTTATAATTAGCTATATACCATTCTCTATGATTCAGACGTGCCCTACGGAACTTTCCGTAGGGTTTTTCGTACCCATAAAATCGACGTAGATAGCGTTTCCTTTGCCTCTGTTGCATTTACCCTATCGAATGGATGAACTGTAAAGGAAAGCATTAAAATGCCGTGACGGGTCTTAAAATGGCTCATTCTTTTGCCCTGTATCGAACGCAAAATTTCTGCTAATAAGATTAGCTCTAGTAATACTTAAATACGAATACGGGCAATTCTAAACCTAATAATAAGGGTATTCAGACTAGTAAGAGTTTGCTTTCTCATATTATTAGATTACATTTGAGTGAAAGTAATAATCAAAACATATTTATTATGGGAACTTTTAGTAATAATAATGATTTAGATTTAAGTATTAGTAGTATTGATAATGGCGATACTACTAATACTGGAGGTCAAGGTACTGGCTCTGGTGCTAACGGCAATCCTGCCGGACAGGGACAACAAGGTGCTGGACAAGAAGGACAACAAGGACAAGGTGGAAGTGCTGATACTAGTACTGTTGATAATGGAGGTGAAAACCAACAGGGACAACAGGGACAAGGAGAAGGACAGCAAGGAAGCTCCTCTACGGGGGAAGAAGTGGTATTATCAGAAGGTGATACTGTAAACGTTGATGGTGTAGATTATACTATTGATGCTAACGGTAATGCTCTTGCTGCCGATGGAACTGTGTTCCGTACTGCTGCTGAACTTGCTGAACTTATATCTCAAAATGGTTCTGAACCAAGTGTTCTTGAACAATTACAAACTCGTTTCGGTTCTGACTTTAAAGATGAGAATGGTAATCCTATTGTATTCGATAATAATACAGAAGGTATTGCTGCTTATGTTGATACAGTAATTCAGAATAGAATTGCAGAAGCTCAAACTGCTGCTCTTAATAATCTGTTTGAAACTTATCCGCAAGTAGAACAAGTTATCAATCATCTTAAACTTAACGGTACTCTTGAAGACTTCGTAGAAATTCCTGATAGAAGTCAGATTACTGTTAGTAAAGATAACGAAGAACAACAAGCTACTTTCATTCGTGAAGAATGGAAACTTAGTGGTAAAAAAGGAGATGTAAATAAATTCATTGACTATTGTAAGAACGCCGGTATTCTTTATGATACTGCTGTTGAATCTAAAGAAGCTGTTGATAGCATTTATGAATCTCGACTTGCTGAACAGAAAGCACAAGTAGAAGCTAAAGAAGCTGCTGCTGCTGCCGAAGAGAAAGCATATTGGGATAATGTAGAAAAGACTATTAGTAAAGGCGAACTATTAGGTTATAGTATTCCTGAACAAATTCAGTGTAACAAAGACGGAAAGAAAGTAATGCTTAGTCGCAAAGACTTCTTGAAGTATGTGTCTACTCCTGTTGACAATGAAGGTAATACAGCCTATATGTTAGACGAAGCTAAAATTGATTCTAATGCTCGTATGCAGGATGATTTACTTAAAGCATTTCTTAGGTTTACTGGTGGCGATTATGCTAGTCTTGTCGGTATGGCTGTTAACAAGCAGAAAGTTCTATCTATTAGAACTACCGCAGCACAAACTACTGGTAAAAGGACTGTTATTATCAATAGTAAAGGTAATAATTCTAAGACAGTTGATAATGACCAACTTGTCTTGAACTAACTAAATTAAAACGAATATGTACAAATTAAGAGAAGTCGAAAGAGGTAGATATGATGATAGAGGTTACTCTAATGAGCAATCTCTTGCTGCCTTAATGATTCAAAAACCGGAGGAGATTAACAACTTCCTGACTTACACTTATGGTATGGAAGATGACCGATTCCCGCTAACTTTCCTTACAGAAGGACAAGGTGCTGCTGGTGTTCGTGATATTACTACTGTTGAGTGGACTTGGAAGACAATGGGTCGTCAGAGATTCAATGATTATATTGTTTGGTCTGACACTAATGATACTACTCCTGGTATTGGTGGTAAACCTATTAAGGTTGAGTTTGCTACTGGTCTTATTATTGAACAGTATGGTTTGCTTGCTCCTGATGGTAAGACTGCTGTTCGTGTAATGCGTGACCATGGTGCTGGTAGTCATGGTGGACATCTGTATTCTTTGCAGTTAAAGAATCCAGATAAGAGTGCTTATGTTGACCCTGCTAACTTTGAAAAAGGTAAGTATTGGTGTATGTTAGCTCCGTCTATTCCTGAATCTTATTCTAAGGGTAACAAGACTAATGTAATGGGACCTGGTGTTATGAAATCCCAGCTAGGATTCAAGCGTTATAGCAAGGAAATTGCAGGTAACATTAGTAATGTTATTGTTAGCTATGCTTTCAAGACTAAAGGCGGTGGTACTGACACTCGTTGGATTAACGAAGAAATGCGTCAGTTCGATGTTCAGATGCGTATCTCTAATGAGATTGACTTGTGGACATCTCGTTACAATCGTACTGTTAATGGTACTATTGATATGAAGGATTGGGATAACGACCAACCAATTCCTGAAACTGCCGGTATGTTTGAAATCCTTGAAGAATCTAACTATGATACTTATGGTGAATACTTGCCACTTAGCAAGCTAAAAAGAACTATTGGTGACGTAGTTGATAAAGATACCGATACTGGTTCTATGGAGATTACTCTATATGCAGGTAAAGGTGGTATCGAAGATTTCGATATGGCTATCCGTGAAGATGTTAAGTCCGAAGGATTTATTACTCCACTTGGAGAGAAAATGATTGGTGAAGAAGGCGGTGGTCTTACTTATGGTAAATACTTCCGTAAATATAAGACTATTGACGGACATACTGTTACTTGCATTCATCTTCCTTTCTTGGATAAATCTCCTATTGCTGAAACAGCAAAAGCTAATGGACTTATTCATCCTCGTACTGGTTTACCTATGACATCTCACAAACTGATGTTCATTGACAACTCTGTATATAACGGAAATCGTAATGTTCGTATGGTACGTATGAAAGGTCAGTCTTACCTTGTTGGTGTATTAAAAGGTCTTACTCCTATTCCGCCGTCTTGGGGTGCTGTTCCTAGTAATTCTATATCTACGGATATTGATAAGTCTCAATATGAAGTTAAAATGTCTCGTGGTCTGCAAGTAGATAGACAAGAGAAGATGTTCATGTTGGAGTGCATACTCTAAGTTAAACAATTAAAATTGAAATTATAATGGAAGGACAAGCACCAAAAGCCGGAACATTCGGCAGTAGTCTAAATAATCCAACTAATAGTCCTAGTGCTACTGCACAGGCTAAAGCTCCGGAAACTCCTAGAGAAACCTATGAACAACTTCTTAAAAAAGAAGATGGTTTAGATAGAGACTTCTTAGAAGAAAGATATATTACAATAGCTCTTGCTACTGATATTACTATTAATTCTGTTTATCGTCAAGTTAATGCTAGATATATCGTTGACCGTCACGATAGCATTGGTGGTAGTATTAATTCAGCTAGAATCTTGACTAGTAACTATAAAGAAATGGAAGCATATATGCCTTCTCTTGTTGGTTGCTCCGTTAACTCACAGGAATATATTACTCGTGTTCAACGTTGGTTTAATAGTATATCTATTCCTGTTGATGGTGATGGAAAGAAACTTAATTGTTCTTTCCAATGGAATAAGAAAAGAGATTATCTGAACTATAAGATAGACGAGACAGAAATTATCGAAGAATACGATAATGCTGAAAAATCTAATCCTAAACAGTTGAAAAATGCTATTGCTAAATATGTAACTAAGATTAATGCTCTTGAAGCAACTCGTTATCAATACGGACATCCTATTAAGGTAGATGATTACCTAGCATATCGTCATTGTTTACTTTATCCGATTGTCGCTAAAGACGTAGCTATTATTAGCTTCGACCCTCGTGTTAAATTCTATATTAAAGATGAACAACGAGAAAACAATCGTCTTAAACGTAATCGTATTCAAGCTAACAAAGCAAGACGTAATTATCTTGACGCTATTGATAACGATGCTAAATTCAAAGCTATTTTCGTATGTTACTCTGCTAGTAACAAACAGGATGTATTATCTAACTTGTTACTTGATAGAACTATCCAAGAAAAGATGCTTGATGACTTTGCAATTAAAGAGCCGGAGAAATTCAACAAACTGTTTAACAATTCACAAATTGAGCTTCAAGCGTTCATTGAAGAAGCTATTGCCAAAGGTGAGCTAGTTCGTTCTGATGTTAATCAAACTGTTCTTACTCCCGAAGGTGGATTTATCGGAGCTAACATGAAAGAAGCATTAGCTTATTTCAGTAATCCCGAAAATGCTGATTATAAAAGAGCACTTGAAACTAAACTAAAATTATAATAACTATTTATTATGAAAGTAGCAGAGATACATAATGAGTTCATGCTTCTAGCTCAACAAATGGGCATGAAAACTGTGCGAGCAATACTTCCCGAACAGGTAGACGAAATAATCAATTTAGAGACTATCGAATATGTGAAAGATGTTTTTTCTCGTAAAGGTAATCGTGAACTCGATGGTATCTCTGATAACGTTATAAGATTAACAGAACTTAGTCCTCTTCATACTAGTATTAAGATTGAAGCTGAACAAGGAGATATAATGTTTGGTACTGGTTATAAGATAGAGTTAAACGACTATCCAAAACCCATGTTCTATACATCTGTCTACTCCTTTAAGGGGGATAAGTCTTATCGTTGCAGATTGATAGACTTAGATTTAGTGAGTGAAACGATGAACGATTATCATTCAAAGTCTATTGTTATAAGTCCTATATGTTATAAGACTGAATCTAATATTGAAGTAATTGCAACATTTGAAATAGATAGGTTCTTAGTTAATTATATTAAGTATCCTACTCTAGTTAGTATTGCAACTAATACTACGAATGAACTATCAGATGTTGCTATGCACGAAGTTATTAAGAGGGCTGTTAATACCTTTAATGCTATCTCTAATAATAATAGTTATGAGAAAGTTTCAAACGAATTATCTAAATTAGAATAAAATGGAAAGACTGTTATTTGCAGGTAATGTTACACTGGCTACTGCTCCCGTTAGTCTTGCGAATGTTAATGCTGCTGGTATTATGGAAGGTGCTGTTGCTCTTTACGACCATGAAGGTAAAATCATCTCGGAAGCTCTTACTAAGAACATTCCGATGTTTACCTTATTTGTTGGTGGTGGAGCATTTGCTAATAAGAGCAAGTATGCCAATATTGTATCTAATATTGATACTAGACGTTTCTCTTATGTTAAGAGTGTCTATGCTACCGGAATTAAATTCCGTGCGGAAGTTACTGTTCCTACCCCCGTAGTAGGGAAGGATTATACGTTAACTATGGCTAAAGCTCATACTGTTCTTAATGAACGTTATAAGTGGTCGGCTAGTGAACGTGCTCGTGAAGGTGATACTGCTGCTATTATTGCTAAGAAGTTAAGTACTCAACTTAATTCTCTTGGTAAGAATGAAGGATTTACTGCTAGTGTTGCTGCTGCTGCTGATGCTAAAATTACCGTAACTGGTACTGATTATGAAGCATGGAATCTGATTGCAGGAGATTCGTTATTTGGAGCAGAAGTAACTACTACAAAAGCTATGAAACCAATTAATGATGATGCTGCTCTTAAAGAGTTACAAATTCGTTGTATTGGTGCAGAAGGTATTAACTCTACTAGTAACGATGCTCGTAAGTTATATACTCTTCCAGAGTTTTCTAGTGCTAGTGGTTGGACAGTATATACTCTGACCTTCTATCCACACCGTGACCTTCGTAGTGGTAGCACCGAAAATGTTAAGACTATAATTCATCTAGCTATTCCGGAAGGAGCTGGACAAATTGCTACTCTTGACAAAATCTTGGCTTCTATCAATACTCCAGCTTCTATCAATACTCCGGCTGCGGCAGAAGCTTAAAGCAAGGCTTAAAGAATAACTCGTAATAGTTTAAATAAAGGGGTTGCTATTAGTATTTAATATTAGTAGTAATCCCTTTAATCATAGATAGGGATGAAGGAAATTATCGAATCTGCTCTTAATCAAGGATTAAGTTCTCTGATAACAATTTCTATTTTCCTACTATTATACAAATGGTTGGATAATAAGAAAAAGACTGAAAGCGAAAAGTTTGTTAGTTCTATTAGTGATACTCTTGATGAAGTATCTAAATCATTATTACAAGTCTCGACCTTTATCACAGATATTACAAAGAATATTATAGATAAAGATAAAGACAAGTGTAAGACTGCAATAGAAGATTCTATGTTCGCTTCGGCAATGAGATTGACTATATTCGTTACTAATACTGTTATTAATAACCACGTCCATACTAATAAAGATAATATACTTGCTAATATCCATAATATAGTTAATGCAGAGTTTTACAGTGTATTCTCTAGCTTAGCTTTATATAAGATTAATGGAGTAAAAGCTAGTGATAATATGAAAAAGGATTGGATGCCGTCAGTGGAGAAATCTATAATAGAAATAGTGTTTAATGACAATCTTAGTAAAGAAGATAAAATATCTAGTTTTAATAATAAAATAAACTTGAAGTTTCAGTCTTATATAACTTATATAACAAATAATATATTAAAGTAATGGACATAAACTTCGATAATGTAAAAAGCAAATTGGTTGATAGAGGTGTACAAGTTGTACACCTCTCCGACATTGGATTCGTTCTTACTGACGAAGATATATGTAGATATAATGCTATGATTGTTCTTAGTAATATGTCTAATGTAGAATCTAAACTTAGTGAAGAACAACAACAAAATCTAATTGCAATGTATAACGAATTAATAATAATGCAATGAGAAAGAACGAAAATGGAATGTATACTTATCTTGATGTTCCAAGTAAGTATAATTGTGTTTATAAAAAACTACTTATTAAGTTAAGTGACTTAGGAGTAGATATGATTAAAGATTGTACTTCTACTTGTAAAGGTATCAATCGTCAAGTCATTAACTGTTGGAATATGTTTCAATCTGCTTGTGCAGCTTATACTCTAGGGTATTGGAAGCAAACAGATTTACTTATTAATTATATTAATGCTTCTTTAGCTTTAAACTGTACTGAATATACTACTGATGAGAAGCCTGTATTTATGACATTTGAACTTAATATTCCTATGTCAATTACTGGTGCTCAACAGATAAAATATAATGAAGCTACGTTTGTTATCGCTAATAAAGAATATGTAGTTAAAGATACTCTTACTATATATCAAGTTATTAATGAAAGAGAGAATATTATAGCTTCGGGATTATCTATCGATAGTCCGGCTAAGTTTAATGAACTAACGCTTAACGCTCAAGTAGGACAGGTTTATATATTTAGAGCTAGTGTAGAAGGAGAAGACGGTGAAACATATTATTCTAATGACTTTATTGTAGAATGTAAGTCTGTTCCTAAAATGAACGTTATGTATTATGGACATACAGATATTGCACCACAGATATTTCAAAATATGTCTATTAGTGATATTATGGCATTAGAAGATAATACTCCTAGAACTATTACAGGAGATAAGAATAATACATTTACTATTCATCAAGAAAAGAAGATTCATTATCTTCTTATACCTGATACACTTATGACGCTTATTAAAGCTGAATATGGTACTATTCTTGTTACTACTCTTTGGGACGGTTCAGATGGTGCTTATAAGACTAATAATCCTGGTGGTACTGTTGACGATATACATTATAAAGTATTCTTCTTATATTCTCCTTCTGTATTTGATGATGCTATTCGTATAACCTGTAAAAATAAGTAATATGAGAAAAGGAATAAGTATAGGTCAACCTATTATTAATAACAGCGTAGATGATAACTATAATCCTCTACCTGATATTGATGCTAAGTACGGACCTTATAGTAGTATTAAAGAAGCTCTTGAAACTCTTACTCCTGAATTACGTAGTATTGGACTTACTATTGGCGTTAAACAGAATAATAGTATTAATGAATATTGGTTTAATGGCGGTATTGATAACGAACATTTAGTTATTAAACAAGCTAGTGGTGGAAACACACCTGTACAAACAGTTTATATTCAAGATACTCCGCCAACTAATATTAATTCTCTTTGGGTAGATACTTCTGGTCTTGGAACAGCTCTTGAAGAGGATGAGAAATTAGCTCCAATAATTCAAGCTATTCAAGTTATACAAAACTACCTTAATACTATTGTACATCAGAGAGACTTAATTATAAATCCCGGTCATGTTAGTAATACATTTACAAAGTCGATTCTAAAGGAATACAAACCTATTGACCCAAATACTGGACAGTTAGCTATTCGTGTTGCAGCTGTTGGTGAAAATCTCGAACCTGAAACAGACCAATATGAACCTAATACTAAAGCTGTTCGTGGTCATTATGGAACAATTAAAGAAATTCAAGATAATTTTAATAACTTCGTAGATTATGAACTTCTTATTGCTACCGATGTAAAACGTCTATATACTAAGATTAATGGAGAACCTGTTAATCTTACTGGTAGTAGTTCAGAAGGTGGAGGTAGTATAGATTATGATGCTTTAGACAAATTAGATACTATTGGATTTGTTGCACCGAATGGACAAATATATCGAGTTAAGGTAAATAACAATGGACAATTAGTAGTATATAAGAAAGAACTAGATACAGCTCAAGCCGAACCTACTGGTGGACAAGAAGACCCTAATACTGGTTGGGTTTATGTAACTACATTATATCTACAAAAGTTATATATTAACTCATTATATTGTGGGGGTATTACAAGTAATGAATATAGTTATAATCCATGCTCTCATAACTTCGTTGAACTTAGTAATCTTACAGGTAAAGATATATCTCTAAAGGGATTATCGTTGCAGTATGGTACAGAAGGAGGAGACTGGGAAACACTTCCTCTATGGGGGAATATCAAAGCGGGTTCGACATTCCTAATTAGAGGTGCTCAATGTTCAGTAATGAATACTAATACTACTCGTATTAAAGTTGAGAACTATGATATGGAATGGATTGCTAGTGATGGTAATCCTATTAAGTTTGATAATAAGAAAGCTAAGTTCTTCTTGACTTGGGGAACAGAACCTAGTTCAGTTGCAAATCCTTATAATAACGCGACTTCCCCCATAAGGGTATCTAAAGGTTATATTGATTTGGTTGGACTACAAATACCTAATGCTGGTGATGCTGATAAAGTTGATGCTGCTGAAAATACTGCTTATGGTTATCTTAGTAGTAAGTATTTGTTTACTAAGTATTATACTATGGATAATGTTAAGCAAGCTACTAAAGCTCTTAGTGCTAGAAATAACGCTAATGATATGTACTTTGTTAACCTAGAAGCTGATGTTATTCCTAGAGTAGAATCTTATACTCCTAGAGCTAGTTTTGAGAATAAGAATATATTCTTTAATAAGACTTTATTAGATAGTACCAAACCTAATAAAGTTACTATGAGTTTAGGACGTAAGGCTTGTTATACTATTAATGAAAGTAACGAACCTAATGATGATGCTAGTAGATGTTTTAATTGGGTTTCCGTAGGTTATTATGATGAATACTTATGGTATCGTGCATACCGTAGTGATAATAGTTATACTAATTGGACAAAAGTAGAATCGTTTAAGAATGAAACCGGTGTTCGTAAATACTATAATCGTATTAGAGCTATAACTACTGACGGTACTCCGTTTACTACTCATAAGGTAATACTTACTCATCTAGGAGAACAGTATGATACTCATACAAGAGACAAGAATATCTATTATGAATATTACGTAGGTAGAGACGAAACTTATAAGAGTGATGTTCGCAGGTTTGTAGTTATGAGTGAAAATATGGTGAATGATGTTCTTAACTTTGTTCAGACTTCCGACCAACAAGGCTTTAATTGGGATGAATATAATGTATGGAGAATAGCTGCCGACCAAATAAAGAAGGACTTTAATAGATATGAAACTAGTAACATATCTGTGTGCTACTTTATGATTAATACTGGTGATATGACACAGAATGGTAATCGTATTAATGAATGGTTAGATTACGAAGCCGGTAGAGCATCTTTATATGATATTGCAGAAATGGTTGCTGTTGGTAACAATGACCTTACCCCTGCTAATGTCTATGTTCTTGGTGACGGTGGAGATGATTCTAAAATCAATGCTACTAACATTCGTTTCTTCTATTGTTATGAAATGGATGAAGAAAATCCTCCTGTATTTACTGTTGAAGGAAAGGAAATATTTGTTGAATCATTATACTCATTCGATGTTGGTCATACTCATTTCTTATGTGTTAATAGTGAGATAAGTTCTAATACTGAACGAAGTGTTTATGGACTTTCTACTACCGGAGTAATGTATGACTTAATAAGACAATGGTGTGAAAGAGATGATGCAAAAGCTATTAATGCTAAAGCTAAGATAGCTTATTGTCATGAAATGCCTTTTACTATTATTACTCAAAATCTTATTAATTCATTCTATTGGGACGGTAAAGAAGATACTAGCGTAGAACGTAGTGGTAGTCGTTTGAACTTTAATACCACTAAAGCTAATGCCTATTGGTTCTCAAAGTTCTTACAGACGCATAATTACCGTTTATGTCTTGGTGGACACAAACATACGTACAGTTGCAGCTATCCCATTTTAGAGAACGAAAACAGCTCTATGAAGCCTATCATACAGGTTACTGCGGACGTTTTAAAGAAAGATTTTAATTCGGATGAATTATATACCGAAACAGCCGAAGGAGCTTTACAAGGGCAATCTTTCCCTAAATCTTGGGAGAATAATGCGAACTTTGATATGCTTAAACATTTATGTACGTTTCAACTAGTTAATGAAATTACAGCTCCTATATATTTAATGTGTCAAGCTACGGGATATAAACATACTAGTAATAAAGAACTACCTAGTTCTAATATTCCGTGGTTAAGGTATTTCTTTCCTGCTAGTATTACTATTAATAGTAGAGACGATGTTACGGCTAAAGTTAATGCAGGTCAACGTTATCCTTTCTATATTAAGTATTTCTTGAGTAAAGGTAAAATCAACGACCTTGTTTATTATCCTAAACTAACTGCTACTGTTAGGAAATTATCTAATGTATTTAATAATTCAGGTAAATACAACGTTAACATAGAAGGTCTTAATCCTAATTACAGTGTTGTTGGTGGTAATGGTGAAACTAATAATGGTAATGATATTATAAATATTAAATTTTCAAATTATAATATTGGATAATTATGGCAGATAATATTAAAAGATATAATCCTAATACTGGAACTTGGGATATATCATCTTCAGGTAAAGCTACTGGAATTGTAGTTGATGACCCTCGTCTTATTGACCCTGAACTTGCAGAAGAAGGTAAGACTACGGAGAGTCTTAATGATGTTCTTGTTCGCCACGATGAAGCATTAAAGAAACATGGTGGTTACATTGCTTGGCTTGCCGAACATGGTGGTGGTGGAAGTGGCGGTGGCGGAGGAGCTACCAAAGATAAAATAACACTTACTAATAGTAATATAGTAAAAGAAGGTAATATTAATTATCTTTATTCTACTGTAACTACTAATATTAAACTGGAATATCTTATTACTTCTTCTAAGAATAATAAGCGATATTTTATTACTGTTACTCTTGACGGTAATAAAATTATCGAAGGTAAAGAAGCATGGACTAATACTCCTGGAACTCTTAATATTCCGCAGTTAGACAGATTCTCTTCTAATAATAATCACTCTGTTGTAATTACAGCCAATGATACAGACGGATTCTCTGCTGAATCATATCTATTAAATATAGTAGAAGCAAGTATTAAACTTGCTAGTTCTGTATTAGGAAATACTGCAACTGTTGGTATTGATTACTTCTTTACTTATAGTATTACTAGTAAGATTATTGGTTCAGATGTTAATCTTGTAGTTACTAATGTAACTAATGGTGCTAGTAAAACTATTGAATTAGGTAAAACTACTTCTACTGCTCCTAGACAAGTCAATGTTAACTTATGGGATTTAGGAAGTATTATTGCTGGTAGTTCTTATACCATACAGGCGCAAGCATTTACTTCAATGAATGAACAAACTGTTCAATCAGATAAGGTAACAAATCGTGTAGTAGTAGAAGACGGTGTAAACCTAGTAATACTTGTAGAAGGCATTACTAGTAAGGCAGAAGTAGATTCAGGAGTTGAAAGAACTAAGTTCTCTCAAAGTGGTAATATATCATTTGCGTTCACTCCGTATCTTGCAGGAGTAAGTCTTATCTATTATGCTGTTAGAATAGAACATAATAGTATTGTTAAAGATATAGGTTACTTTGATGAAGGAAATTATAATGATAACCAATATGTTCAACGTGGCAAACAACAAGTATTTAGTTATGCTATTCCAACTGAAGGAGAAGTATTAGGTAATTGGAATATAACTCTTCGTTGTTGGTCTGAAAAGGGCGACCCTATTACCGATACTGTTTTAGCTTGTGAAGTTGTATCTAGTTCTCAAGCACTTATTGCTGACCAAAATCCTAATAACAGTAGATATGCTAGTTGGCATATTCGCCAAGAAAGTTTTCCACAAGTATCTACTACTAAAGTTTGGACAAGTAATGAACCTTCATTCACAGTTCCTGGTGCTATTGAACCTAGTGGTGCTACAACTGAACTAAATGTATATAATACTAATGGTGTTCTTTCAGGCTTCTTAACAAAGAACGGACAATCAATGTTACGTATATCAGGAGAAGCCTATGGAGTAATTGATGTACAACCATTTAAAGATGATACTACTACTCTTAATAACTGGTCAAGACAAGGCTTTGGTATATCATGTACATTCAAGTCAGATAGACATCCTTTCTCAAATAGAACAGTATTCTTTATAGGGGATTACAATACAGATGAGAAATTCTCGGAAGGTATTAAGATAGGTCTTGAAGATATTACTTGGTCTTATACTGACGGTAATATTAAAGAGACTATGAGTTGTAAGATACAACAAGATGTTATTAATACTGTTGATTTTATAGTTAATAAGAATCCAGGAAAGATGGTTGTTGCTATCTTTATTAACGGTATTCTTAGTACTGCTCGTGAAATAAAGAATGACTTTACTTGGAGAACTAGTTCAAAGATATATCTAGGTTGCGATATTAGTAATGCTGGACAAATTCAGAATTTTGCTGATGTTAACTTCTATGATATTAAGTTGTTCCGTGTTCCTGCGAATGATAAACAGATTGTTATTAATGCAATGAACTCAAAAGCTAGAGCAACTCTATTAGCTGACGGTAGTATAGATTTTACAGAGTACAATAGAATGAAGTTAAGAAACTTCTTCTCTACTTCTGATTCTGAACCAAACTCAACACTTTGGGATGATATTAATCAGACTTATGCTAACGTTAACTTTAATAGTCTTATTTCTGATACTACTAAAGTACTTCCAGTAGATATTATGTTGATTAATTGCGCTAATACTGGTTTTACTCGTGCTGTATTTGAGGAAATAGGTGGACAGAACAATAACTGGTACACTGGTTGTACTATGAGTTACTTTAGTCCGACTTCTGGTAAATCAAGTTCTGAATATACTACTGACGTTGCTATCTCTAAACAAGGTACATCTACTATGAACAATCTTATTAAGAACTTAGAAATAAGACTTGATAAGATGTTGAAAACTGATGATGGAAGTAACCTTGATTATGAGTTATTTCAACCTAAAGAGACTTGGTTTCCTGAAAGACAGTTTACTCTCAAAGCTGATGTTGTAGATAGTGCTCATGCTAATAATGCTTCTATTGGTAAATGGATTAATGATAACTCGGATTTCTTATTCGAGAAAACTCCACCTATGGAAGAGTTAGAAGCTCACCGTCCAGTAGATACTCGTGATAAGACAGTTCATAATAAGGTAACTATTAAGCAAACACTTGAAGGATTCCCTATTATATTACTTATTCAGTTTGACGGTGAAGAAACTCAAACTATGCTTGGTATATATAGTTTTAACTTAGGTCGTGGAGCTTATTATAATATGGGTTTCCGGTTTATGAAAGACTTTACTACTAAGATAAAGAATACAACAGGTGAGTATGTTGATAATAAACTTCCTGCTTTTGTTACTTCTTATCATACTTATGCACAAGATGAACTATTCGGAAACATAGACCAAAGAAAAGTTTATTCTTATGAGTTTGGGGAAAATGCAAATGTTATTGTAGATGGAGAAAAGATATTACCATTAGCATTGTTTATGCAAGACGATTTATCTATTATCAAACATGTAGGTGAATTTAAATATAATGGTGGTAATTGGCTAGAGCCTAGTGCACCTGTTACTGACGATAATGTTTGGAAAGCATTACAAGAGTTATTCTCTATCTTTGCTCAAATGACTTCATCAACAGTTAAGAAATATATTTGGGATGAAACTTCCGGTGGTTATAAAGAAACTTCTGGCGAATATCCTGCACAATCTAGTTGGTCTACTCTTGCTGCTGAACTTGATACTAAGTTCTCAATTAAGAATGCTTACTCTTACTTATTAACGTGTGTAAAGTATGGACTTGTCGATTCTCTTGGTAAGAATATGACTATCGTATGTTACGATATTAATGGAAGTAAGAAATGGTTTATTAGATTCTATGACATGGATACGGCTAATGGACTTGATAATGTTAGTCTCGAATCTGTTGCTAAAACCGCTTGGTTGGATAAGTTTAGTAATAATGATAAGAACAACGTTAATTCATTAGTTATTACTAAGAACGCTGCTGACGGTGGATATGATACTTATAGTTCTCGTATGTGGGATGTATTAAGAGATACTATCTTTGCTAATACTGGAGTATTCGATAGTTCTCTTGAAACTCTTTGGGACTTATGGAGAAATAACGATAATATATGCAAAGATATTAATAACTATGTAGATAATTATTTTGCAGCTCAAACAATTAATTGTGGCGAGTTACTATTTAATTATGATTATAATGTTAAGTATCTTACTGCTTATGTTGGTGAATCAGGTGGACAACCTTCTTATGCTAATATTGAATTTCTACATGGTACTCGTGTTGAGTATGTTCGAGATTGGATGAAGAAGAGAGTTTGGTTCTTTGACGGAGTATTTAAGTATAGCAATGCTGCTAATATTCAACCTTATAATAATAAGGGTACATTTTCCGCAGGTGGTGCAGAAGCTACTAATCCTAAACTCATTATTACGTCTAATTGTCCTGCAATATTTGTGGTTAATATTGGTAATACTACTGATACTAGATATTTCTTAGAAGAAGGTAAACCTACTGAAATTAGATTATCTCCTATTAGTTCTTTCAATACACAAGTTACTATCAATAATACTCCTCAAATTAACGATATAGAAGGATTAGGTGGAATGAGATTCCAAAGATTCATGTCTAGTATGAAACTTCCTAATTTCTCTAAACTAAACTTATCATCTATTGATACTCTTAGTGATTCTCCTATTTCATTTGAAACTATATTCGTTAACGATGAAGACTTCTCTGAGGTTCGACATATTGATTTAAGTAATACTAAGTTTTGGAGTGGCAATGCTGGACAAGGTACATTTACAGTTAATATAGAAAAGTATACTAAGTTGAAAGACTTGAATATATCTAATTCTGTTGTAACTTCTGTATCTTTACCTAATGCTTCTCTTTCATCTTTGAATATTACTAATTCAACAGTTGAAAATATTAGTTTAGTTAATCAACCGTTCTTGAATAGATTAGATTTCTCTGGTTGTAAACGGTTGAAAACTGTTACTATTGATTCTTGTGATAAGATTACTGAATTAAACCTTAGTAATCTAGGAGACTTACATACTATTAAGATTACTTCATGTCCTAACTTAAAATCTATTGTATGTACAAATAATGGTAACTTAACTACATTCAATGTATCTAATTGTAATAATGTCGAAACAATTAATATATCGTCATGTACAAACAGAAATCTTATTGTTTATATTGTAGGTGCTCCTAATATTAAGACACTTAATATGTCTAATACTAATACAGCTAACGATATTCAAGCCGCATCTGAACTTCCTAAACTTAGGACATTGAATATAACTAATAGTAAAGTTGAAGCTATACAATATGGTAATGCTGCAATTCCTATTTATAACGGTAATAAAGTATTTGATGTTAGTCAATTAATCGACTTACAATTCAGTGTTCAAAACGCCAAAGGTGTACATTACTTTAAGTTTAATAATAATAAGGAACATCCTTTCAATGTAGGTTCTGCATTCTTTGTTGGTTGTTCTAACTTAAAGAGAGTATTTGGACATATTAGTCTTAATGGTAATGATGTATTCAATCAATGTTCTAAGTTCTATATTCATGAACCCAAAGAAAAGGTAGAAGGTATTACCCCTGATTATAATGGTGAATGGTTTGGTCCAGATACTAATACTGAACAAGGTTCTGTTGATTGGAGAAATCATATTAATTTATCTACTAACTTTAGTATTGGCACTACTAATTGTAATAATATGTTTAGAGCTACTAATTGTAGTATATATGACGTTTATTATTTCTTATATAAATGTGATAATGTTACAATTCTTAACGGTTGTTTTGCTAGTGCTAAGAATGTTAAATGGGATTTACTAGATAGTCCTAGAAGAAATATGTTCAATCATTGTACTAAGGTTGTTAATATGGATTCTATATTTTGGGGATTACAGGTACAAGATTTTAAGATACTTACTAGTACTTATGAATATGGCTCTACTGAACATAATGGTTTATTTAGTCCTCTAGTTAGTTTACAGTCTATGAGCTCAGCTTTCAGTTTTGGTGGAACTAGATATACCGACCCTACGTTCTTAGCTAAGTTTAAAGGAAATGTAAGTTCTAAGTTAATTAGATTAGATGGTGTTATTGGAGGTGATGAGGCAATTAAATTTGTAAGTAATATTAATAATTCTCCTAGAGATGAAACTATTGCAGATAATTTAGTTGCAGCTGATTCAGGAAGTTTGCTTGCACAATTGCCTGACTTGGAATATATAAATAATATGTTCAATGCTAGTAATATTAACTTTAATCAAGTAACTGATGAAGATGTAGAAGATGGAGTAAAGTATTGTCCTTTATTCTATAAGAATACTAAACTTAAATATATTCAAAGTTCATTTAAAGGACTTGTTAATTCTACTGGTTCTTTATATAATATATTTGGTGGTACTGTTAAGAATAAGACACAAGTAAGATTCCCGACAGCTTTGTATGGTATCTATGATTCATTTAGTTTAGGTTCAGGTTCTAATGTTATTTTCCCAATCCACAACTCAATGTTCAGTAGATTAAGAAACTCATTAAAATATATAACTGGACAACAAGCTATTAATGAAAGTACTTTAGGAAGTTTTCAAGGATTCACTAAACAATTTGTTAAAGAAGGAGATGAAGTATTCCCATACGATGTATTTACTGGTTGTAATGCTATTGTTGAAATACCAGGATTCTTCTCTAAACTAGTTCTTCCTGCAAATAGTGTAATAGAGCTTCCTCTTAATTCATTTAAGACTAATTACAATCTTACTAATATATCATATCTATACTATGATATGAAGAATTGTAAGTACTCGCTTACTGGTAAGGGCTTCTCTAATTGTAAACTAATTAATGTTCATAGATGCTTCTCTGAAATAGAAACTAGCTTCGTTAAGAAAGGTTTTATTCCTTATGGACTATTCTATATGGAACAAACTTCTAATGTTAGTTATAAAGGTTGGAATGAAGTAGATGCAGCTAGTCAGAATATTACAGAGAACTATGGTATAGATAGTGGCGGTAATTGGATTGAAAATGCTGAAATGCCAGTAGAGATTACTTATAGTAAACAACGAACTCTTCCTAGAAAGACAATAGTTAATATGTCTTATTGCTTAGAAAGATTTCAAAGTACAGAAGCACAAGGTTATACTATGAATTATGGTAATCTTACTCCTAGTAATTACGGAGATATAATAGTTCCTAATGAAAAGTATAATCCAGCTAAGTATATTCTTAATCCAAATTATGACCCTAGAGAATGGTTAGATGACGAACATACTATGCCTAACTACAATAGAGATATTCATAGAGTTATCTTGAATAAAGATTTCGATAAGTATGAACTTGCTTGGAACGAATATTGTGTCGATGGTCTTAGTGGATTAGAAGATATAATTAGAGATAGTGCTCTTTATAATGCAATTAGTACAGGAAATATTAATTGTTCTCCTGTTATACCTGATAGATTTAAAGATAACGCTGGTTCTTTTGCTCCACCTTCCGATGCTAATATTAATAAAAAGGTACTTAACTATATATGTTCTCCTGACTTATTCTATTATTGCACTAATGGTAATAATATGCAAGTAAATGGAGTGTTCTTTAGTAGTGGTGGAGTTAATGATTATCTTAATTATGGATTAAGAGGACGTATTCCGCCACATTTATTCTATCCTATTAGTAACGCTACTGATTTGTCTTATACATTCTATCTTATGCCATTGTTAAATCCATATAAATGGAATGTTACTAATGGAGAAGACGGAGAGTTCTACTCGGCAGATACGTTCTCTAAGTTAACTAAGTTAATATCGTTATCTAATATGTTCTACTTTTGTATTATTCCTGCACATATTAACTTACCTGTTGATTCTTATATAAACTGTATACAGTTACAAGATATATCTTCGATGTTCTTATCTGCACAGTTTGAATCAACATCTGTAATGAAACAACAAGTAGACGGAAACTTATTTAGTAAGAATGTTAATCTTAGAAACATTAGTTATGCTTTTGCTAGTGGAAAAGGTACAGGAGATTGGTTAGGTAGAAGTCCTAAGAAAATAGATTCTACACTGTTTAATGCTAATAAACATAAGCAACTTAATAATGTTACTGGTGTGTTCTATAATGCGACTTCTACTACTGGTAGTGTTCCGGAATTTTGGAATTGGCTTAATGCTCTAGGTGCTACTAGTAGAGCCGATACATTCTATGCAATGAAAAAGTCTAATCTTAGTAACTCTGAAAGTATTCCTACTGATTGGGCTAATGGAATGACAGATTAAAAAAGTTAATAATAGTATTGTGTAATTAAACAAAATTTAGTTTCTTGTAGCATCCCCCATAAAGGAGTGAGTATTAACAGTAATCACACCTCTTTATGGGGGAATGTTACAAAGACCAATTAATAATCATTTAAAAGTAATTATCATGGATAATCGTATTTATAACAGAGCTAATTCAGCTAACAGTTTACAGATTTCTATAATGGGTAAAGTTGAAGCTGTTGCAAAGTTTTCTATTCCTAATGGAATGGGTGGTAAAGAACCATTCTTATTAAAGAACATTACCGAAGACCCAATAACAGTTGAAGTAGTTCTTGCAGGTATGGAAGAACCTATTACTACTGTTCTTTATTCCGGTTGGAATGTTGAGTTAGTTAAACAAGTTAATAACGCTGTTGCTGATACATTACAATATGGGTACTAATACTGGTATAGGTATAGGTATCGGTATTCCTTTTAGAAATAATGCTCTTGGTGGAGATAATATGTATTTTCCACCGGAGCTTAAAGCTCGAATGATTGGTGTTTGGGATAACTATGGTAAGAAGAATACTGATGCTGATAGGAATATTATTAAAAATAAGATTCCTAATGCGGGTGGAGATTTAGAGATTCTAAATAGTGCTTATAGGTTAAATAGTGGATTTGGTGGATACAGTAATGACTTTCAAGAATATACATATCATACGAGTGTAGTAATTAAAACTGATACTAATGCTGTTTTTAATGCTGGCGGACAATTATTAATTCCATATCCATCATTAACTAAAGATATTCCTTCTTTTAAGATAAAAGTTAGTGGATTAAGTAACACTTATCATTTTCGTTATTATTATAGAGATAATAATGGTGTTCAACATTTCGTAAATATGGGTAAAGATGGTAATTACGAATTACCTATTTGTTATAATGTACAGAATAGTTCAGATGGCACTCATTGTGGTTTTGCTAATAATGGTAGCGATATAATAACTGTTGAAATATTACCTGCATTTGAAGGAGCTTTAGTAACAGATGGTATTAATGATATTATCGCGTCTATTAAAACATTAGAAGAATGGAATATTGGTGATAAAGGAATTACTATTGTTAGTATGATTCATCAAATCAATACTAACTCTAATAATTTTATTACTACAAATAATATTAGAACTGATAATAAAGTTGTAGGTAGAAATATAGTTAGTAATATAGAAAAAACCGGAATATACGGATGGTATAAAAAAAATATTCAAAGCAATACCATTAATGTAATAAATAATATATTAGGAGACGAAAATGATTATACTTCATATTCTACTCCTTCTACAAATATTAATTCAATTAATAATTCCAAGTTTTATGTACAAGGTTATGCTGTTGAAAATGGTTTTAGTGAATTATCTTCCGTTGCTCACTATTGGACTTTTGCAGTATTAGATAAAGCTACCGAAGATGAAATTAATCTTATTATTGCTAAATATAATCTTGATAGAACACTTAGACCTGATATACTTTGTAATATAGCTAAGCAAGGTATTACTAATGATAATCATGCAGAGTTTAATGATAAACTTATTGATTATAGTGGTAATGGAAGAGATATTCAAATGAATAATCTAGCTTGGAAAGGCGGTAGTGGTATTGCTGCAAAACCTTTTGAAACTATTAAGGATTATGCCATCATATCTGATGAACCTAGACAAAAACTTACTATTTATAATGAGTTTAGTTACAAAGTAAAGTCTAATATCCCTAATTGCTATTGGACAGTACAATCTATTATAAAAGATAATACTTCATATCAAGTAACTATTATTACTGACAAAGATTGTTATTGGATTAATTCGACAACTTTTACTAATAATGAAGGAAATAAAGAGAGTATAAGAAAAGAATATCCAGTAAAAGCTAATACACCTACGCAAGTTATTATATGTGGATTAAACGAATTTGAATATCCCGAAGACATAGAACCAACAACTGCTGTATCTTATGTTAATCTTAATTATGCAGGAGAAGTAACTGTTACATTTATTCCTAGTTGTAAAGGAGGATTATTACTTGACGGAGTAAATGACTTCGTTAAGGTAACAGGATTGCCGATTTACAAGGATTATACGGTGGTTGCGGATAGAGAGGTAATAGATAGATTAGTAGAAAATGCAGATGGTGGAGTAGCATTAAAGGGTGGTAGGTATCTTACAGGAGCTTTTTGCTTTGATTATAAAGATGCATCTTTTAGTTTTGGCACTCCAAAAATGATACCTTTAGACACAAAAAGATTTATCAGTTATCAGTCCAAATATGTCAGCAATGGAATTAGAATGAATATAGGAAAAGCAACTGATAATGATGAACTATGGATTGGTAGATTAGGTAATGATGAAAGATATAGCAAGATAGCTATTCGTTTTTTAATGTCCTTCCCATATAGTATGTCCAAGTTCTTGATAGAACGTCAGTTGAAGAAGCACAAGCTGGGTACGTTTTATCCTAATATGGTGGAGTTTAGACCTGTTATTAAAGCTAATGCTAATTATAAGATAACATGTTATCAAATAAATAGTAATAATACTTGGAAGTTAATAAAGGTAGGTGATTACATTGTTATCGGAGCAAAATTAGCTTTTCAAATTACTTTTGATAATGATGCTAGTGAACTTAAAGAAGTTGTAAGCCCTCAATTATCAGATATAATTGTTGAGAAAAGACCGTCAAATCTGGGATATAATATATATAGTTATATAACTTCTAAATCCCCTCAAAAGATAAACATCACTATTGACGAGTACATCAGGTTTGAGGACATTGTTCAGCCATACCCAGCTCTATTGCGATTCAATGATGAAAACGGCAATAAAGTATCTTGGGGAGGTAAATTCAAAGTTGGTTCTACTATTACTAGAATAGGTTCTGCTGCTGATTCTAATCTACTTCCTAATATATATAATATATTTGGATTATTATTGAATGGCAATCAAGTAACTAGTTCTAAAGTTATTGTTGAAAAAACAATGGTATTTAAGGCTAAAAGTGCTTATATATTTGATAACAACGAACCTAAATGTATCCTGTCTCCTAGCAGACTAAGAATACCTAATAGTTCATATAAGCTACTCGGCTATATTCCCGATATATCCGGTCATGGTAATAATGGAGTTATCCATAACTCGGCTTATGCAGAAGGAAGCGGAGTTAATGAAGATGGTTCATATCAATTTGATGGCGTAGACGACTTTGTTACTATTCCTACTTTGTCTAGAGGTGGTAAGCAGGTGTTAATGAAAGTGAATTTGCCAAGATTAAATGAGATTATCTATGACCAAAGAAAAGAAACAAACACTTACACTTTTGCTATTCTAACAACACCGTCCGGAATTGCTTACGATCAAAAGAATAGTGAAAGAATTACGTATATTGATGGCATCTTAAACACAAATATTATAGCAGAACAACTAATGGGTGTAACTCACAATATTGTAGTTATAAACAGTAAAGCAAATCTGGATAATACTCGAAGCCCTATCATTGGTCGTGATATAAATGGAAATAATTGGTCGCGTATGCGCATCTACGACTTCATGCTTTTCGACAACATCTCAACAGATGATAAGATTAAAGAGCTGAATGAGTATGTAGGTATTGAAGCTAAGGTAGAGTTACCTCCTTATTACTGGGATGCTTATGGTAAAACTAATCTCGATGGAGATAAAGCAACTATTCAGCAAAGAGGTATAGCAGTAGGTGATTTTGATTTGACTAATAATAACTTAGCTTACGAAGGTATGTCTGGTTATAATGGTTATCCTGTTGTGTTTGGTGCTAATAAAACTTGGGCGAATGAATCTAACGGATATGTTACTAGTATTACTAGTAATACTATTCATATTACTAATGTTCTAAATGCAGGTTTAGCTTTATTATATTCTTATGTTAAATATAATGGTAATCTTCAAAATATAAAAGAAATACCTCCTTTTAAGATTAAAATTAAAGGGTTAGAAGGTAGATCTAAATTTATATATAAGTATTTAGCAACAAGCGATGCAACTAAGGAAACAAATCTATATCTTGGAAATGGTACTCATGAATTACCCAAATCATTCCTTCCGACAGAGGCTTTGATTAATAATGCTGTGGTAAGTTTTTCAATAAGTCCAATTGAAGAAGGAGTTACCAATTTTTTAAGTGATATTACTATCGAAGTTCTTCCTGAATATGAAAATGGTTTAGTATATGACGGAATAACTGATTATAGTAAGAACGCCAATATTCCCGCACTTGATGATTTTACAGCAATAATAAAAAGGGAATGGCTAAAAAAACAGGGTTGTCCTTTAATAAAAGGAAGTAAAGTGTATGAAGAAGGCAATGGAAATGCTTTGTTACTTGAATGGGATAAAGCATATAATTTTGTTTTCTATAAAAGAACTGACATTATGGAAGGAGAACTACCGGACAATATATCTTTTATTACTCCTACAAATTATAACGGTAATGTTATAACTAGAGGAAGTGAACAAGATACAAATGGAATATGTATCGCTGGCGATGGTAATGCAGGATTTGCTAATATGGTATTCTACAAACTAATCCTCTATCCTAAAACCATTCCACTATTGCAGATTAACTTCCTAAAGAATCTAATGGAAAGAGACGAGATAATTGATTTAACTAATCCTATATTTATAAAAAATGAATAAATGAAAATAATGCCTTATAAACTACTTTAAGTAGTTTATATAATACTTGCTATAATTGCAGTAGTTATGTATACATTAAGTTTAATATTTAATATTTAAAGATTATGATTGATTACATTGTATTTCCTGTTGCTGATATAGATGAAGAGAAGTCAGCAAAGATTGATGAACTTAATTTAGTTCCTCGTAGTAATGTTAGTAAAGACAAAGTATTGATGAAGTGCCAACATTATAAAGAAGTGTTTCCTGAAAAAGTAACTAGAACAGTTACTACTGATGAAGAAGGATTGGAAATTATTAGTATTGAATATCCTTATGAAACTTATTCTAATGAAGCACTTGCTACTTTATTGTCAAGTCCTGAATGGAATTTTAAAGAAGATGAGGTAATAGAAGATTCCCCCATAGAGGAATGACATTACTTTTATTGCTTAACTCTAAGCCCTGCTTATAACAAGTAGGGCTTTTTATTTTGTTCATACAATACCTAACTTTTAATAAAATTATTGTTTATAGCTAAAATAGATAATGGTCGAACTTCTTATATTGTTCTTTTAGATAATCAACTAAAGTTAGTTAAGAATCTAAAGACTAGTATAATCGAGATGTCACAAAGAGAGATGCAATTGTTCAATGCTTTTAAAGAAGCTAGTGCAAAGAATCCTTCTCTTACTTATGAAGAATTTATTAAAACTATGAAGTAATGATAGAAGTAAGTGTAGTAAAACAAAAGCTGCAAGATTACATTGTTAATCAGATAGATATTCTTGGCGAATCTAATCCAGCTATTAAGTTAGTTAAGCCTTTGGCTAAACGTGCAATTATTAATAACATTGATAGTTTTGATAAGTTTATCAATACTATTGCTAAAGACGGAAAGATTGATATTGAAGGTATAGTTGATGAGGAGATTGAAATAATCAAATCTATTCCTAACTTTGATTTTAATATTCCAGTTCTAGGTAATGGTAACATCTCTAATGGTGACATAACTCTTTCTATTCCTTTTATTAATAAAGGAATTATGTTTAACCAGTCTGATTTGGAAACATTCAGACAACTATTAACTAAGTAATATTATTATGAGAGAAGTATCAGCTTTTGGTTTGATGATGTAGACTTCGGAGAAGATAAACTCTGGAAATACTTTAATGAATTAAAGTAATACAAGTTCTGTTATATTCCTAAAGAGAGATTACTAAATAATAGTAGTCTCTCTTTTCTTTTTAAAATAAAGTCTTATATTTGCACCTGTAATATAAAACTTAATGCTTATGGGAATATTTGTTAAAGTGTTGTTTGTAACTATAATAGCTATTACTATTATAGTATTCGCATGGAAAGAGATTACTACTATTCTTCCTGTGAAGGTTGTGTCTTATGTAAAGATAGCAGGTGTGCTATTAAGTGTTATTCTAGGTACTATATTATTCTTATTGTAATATGGACTTCGGGAATATACTTAATGAGATTCTACGTACTACTGCTACTAGTTTCGATTTTGCATTTGTTATCTGTGTTAATGTACTAGCATATCTAGTAATTAAACTAGTTGACAAACTTAATGGAGATAAAGTAGTAAGTACTTGGAATAAAAGAGTGATAACTCTTGTGTGTGCTGTATTAATGGGAGTAATATACTTCTCGTTAAAGTTAGGTGATGTTAAAGTAGTACTTAATTCTATTATTCTTAGCTTCGTTTTTTGGAGTTGGATTCTGAAACCAATACTAGCCTTCTTCAAGATAGATTATAAGAAGTTTATAATAGAAGATGATGAACCTAATCAATATCCAAAGTAAGTACTATTAGTGAGAGTAGTAAGTGAGGGTCGGCTAGCAATGGTCGGCTCTTACAGTTTATACACCTCTTTATGGGGGAATAAAATTACGTCCCATGCTCCTACGCTTTCATAGAAGCTCACCATAGGACTTTAGTACCTTTCCTTAACTTACTATTATCCGACAGTATTGCGTGCCACCACGGGTCTTAAAATGCGTCACGTGTATAAAAATGTTTACAATGCGAATATCAGTTAGCTAGATAGTAAGCTAGATAATAGTGCTGAATCAAAATTATTAATAAAAGTCTTGTTAATACCAATATAATAACTATATTTGTTATAATACTAATTCAAAATAAAAGTAATATGGCTTCATTAAATCAAATTGTATCTGAAATAGCTCATGCTATTCATCAGCCTAATAATTTTACTACGAGACAAACTATTCGTAGTGCGGTTATTCATACATTCAATGAACAGATAAGACAGACTTATGAGCGTCATGCTAATGTCGATAAGATATTAATGCAGAGATATAGGATAAGTCTTATTAATGTTCCTGACGGAGATATATTTCAAAGTCTTGTAAGTACGAAGTATAAAGTTAAAAGAAGCAAGACTAGAATACCTAGACCAGTTCGTCTTGATAATAATCTTCCTTTTGTTAGTGTTCGTACTGTTGGTTATGATAATATGGCTATTCCTTTTATTAAAGAAGCAAATGCTCAATTTTATAAAGCATTACCAGGAATGTGTACTAGTCTAAGTTATGATTATATCAATGGTTATCTATATGTTAATAGCAATGGTAATCCTTTGATTGAACCGCTAGGACATATTGTTATTGAATCGCCTTTTGAAATACCTACTGAAATACCTGTTGAAACAACAGAAGGAGTTGAATCTAACTTCGATAATGATGATGAGTTTATCATTCCCGAAGACATGGTAGAACGAATCAAAGATGTAATCTATAAACGTAATCTACTTAATGTAGAGAGAGTAACTAATGAAGTCCCAGTTAAGGATGATATAAATAAACAACAAATAGAAGTATAATTATGGCTAGCGGTGAAAGATACGACCACAGAAATATGTATACTAGTTTTATAAAGACAGCCGAAGAGGATTATGTTCTCGTGTCTGAAAAGATAGCTAGATACAAATCTTTATTATATAAAATCAAATATTCTATTGAACAGAATAGAAATGCTATTGAAGCTATATTTGATGTATGTGTCTATAACTATTGGGAATGGAATACTGACGAACTAGATGTTGATAGAAAGATGGAGACAGCAATAGATGCTAAGTTCGTTAAATTCGATTCTTCTAAACAATTAAGATACGGTAATATATATCATAACTTAAAACAATACTTTAGAGTACTTCGTAAAATAAAAGAATATGAGATAAGACAGCAGAGAATTAAACATCGTAAGAACATTACTCGTCCTCAATACGAAGCCTATTGCAAGTTATTCTTTAGAGAAGTATCTAAAGAAGTTCTAAGAGGAAAAGTTTATAAGTTTGAAAAGAGACTTGGTTGTCTTATCATAGAAAGAGTTATAGTCAGAGATAGTTTTACTACTGCTGATGGAAAAGTTATTAAGTTCAGAAAAGTAATTGACTATTATAAAACAGAACTAAACAAAAGAAATCTTCTTGCACAAGGACTTATTCCTTATAATAAGAAAGACCATGCAGCAGCCTTACTAAGAGGTGAGAAATACGAAGGAATTAAATATGTGGAGTATCTTGATAATCCTTATTATTGTAAGTTACTTATGATTGATGGTACAATTAAGAATAGACCATTGTTTAAATTCTATGGAACTAATCTTCACATGAAGCGTAGTAACGATGATATACTATCTGAATGTAAGACTGTTGAAGATATTATTAATGTCGATACTGATATTAATAATCGTCTTTCTTTAATTAATAAGTTTGACCCAAGTTACACTATAAAATATATTAGAAATAATGAACAAAGAGCTATCTTCCGTAGAAACTATTATCGCAAGACTTGATAATGATTTCAATATTATGAATAGTGATTATATACCTAGAGTGGGTGCTTGGTGTATAGATGCTATGAATGAGATGGGTATTCTTCAATATGAAGAAAAAGAAATTACTATTAATGTTGTTGATAGAGTTGCTTATTTTCCATGTTGTATGAATGCTTTTAAAGTGTACGTAGATGGATGCGAAATTTCCCCCGTAAAGAAAAGAAAGTGTGGTTGCTCTTCTGGTACTACTGAATACTTTACTCAAGACAGAGAAAGAGCTAGAGAACGTGAAAGTAAGCGTACTGTTGAGATTGACCCCGAAGGTTACGAAGGAAAGAATTACGTGTATCTTCGGGATGCTAATGCAATCCAATTAAACTTTGATACTGATATTGTTACCGTATCCTATCTTACAGTTAAGACTGTATATAGTGATACGTTTCATTGTAATATACCCGTTATTCCTAATAACGGTAAACTTATTGAAGCACTTGAATGGTTCTGTATGTGGAAGTTACTAAGTAGAGGAATTAAACATCAGGTCTATTCTTTACAAGGTGCTATGCCAGTTAATCCATATTTGTTATGGAGAGATTCTCGTGACAGAGCTAGAGCTTCTGTTATTAATGAAAATCAAGATACTAATGCTTATAAAGGTTGGGCGTCATTCTTTTATAATTCAACATTTAGACCTAGAGACTAATGGAAATAGTTAAAGAACTTAATAAAGATGGAGGATATGAATCTATTAAGAACGGTTCAATGACTCATGCTGTTAATGCTATGGTTTCTCGTGATGGTAATTCTATTCAGAATGAACAATCTATTGAGACAATCATAACATTAGAAGAAAACGAAGAGATAGTCGGAGTTATCTCTTGTTCTGATGAAATAGTTATATTTACTAATAATAATAAGATTAGAAGATATAAAGAATCTACTAAAGATATTACCGAAGTTATTACTAATTGGAATTATCAAGGAGGTAAAGTTATAGGTACTTATACTTATAATGTAAATAATGAATTAATTGTTGCTATTACTGAACTTAATTCTAATGAAGATGTTTCTTTAAAAATAATCAATCTTAATAAACCTAATTATTTAGAAGGAGGAAATGATATAAAATATACATTAGTTCCTAATATACCTAAAGCAAATATTAATAACTGGAAACTTGTATCAGGAAATTCTATATATAAAGGTATATATAATTTCTTTATAAGATATAAGCAAGGAAGTGATTATACTGGTTGGTTTCCAATAGGAGTTCCTGTATTAGTATATGATTTTGATAACGAAAGCGTTGTTGAAGATAGTAGTTTCGGCTATGACGATAGTAGTGGTAACCTTCCAGTTAATTATAAGATAGGAAACTTCGCACTTAAAGAAAGAACAAATTTAAGTACTGAAAAAGTTAATCTAAATATTGAATTAGGATTACAAATAGATAATTCAGGTCTTAATTACACAGCTTATCAAATAGGTTATATAATCAATACTCAAAAAGGAGATACTAAAATATATAATACTTCTGATATAAATATAAGAACTAGTAGAATAACAATAGATGATGTTTATAATGAATCATTTAGTCTTGACGATATTACTAGTTCCTTCTTTAATTTGTATAATGTAAAAACTATATGTAACTATAATAATAGATTATATGTGGCAAATTACAAAGAAGAAAATATTAATAGTCTTGTAAGTTCTATTGATACTAGTAATATACAAGTTAGAATTAAAGATTTCAGAGGTAATAACACTATTAAAGTTTCTGCTAAAACAAGAAGTGTTGGTTCTTCAATAATTAATAATCCTAGAACCTTTGATATTGGTAAAGGTTATGTAGTTACTATTAAAGGACGTGCTTACGGAGATGGTAATAAATATAAAGAAGCTACTAGAAAGTTCTTTCTTACTCGTATTGGTGAGAATAATTATGGTACTAAATGTCTAATGATTGCATCACAAGACTTTATTAGAGCTTTCTATAAAGATAGTAATTATGATAGTCACTCTACTCCGTTCTATGTTTCTTATCAAAATGCTAATAATCTATATGAACCAGCAGTTTCCGTAGTTATTAAACCTGATGATAAGAATTGGTATATATTAGAATTTAGTAGAGGATATGACCCAGCAGATGTATATCCTGATGAATATTCTGTTATATCGTCTTTAGGGACCGTAAGCCATCCTTATGTAAGATATGGACGTACTAACGATTTCTTTACTAGTATTAATTATACTGATCCTGATATTCAAAGAGATTTTAATAACGATTTCAAAGTAGTATCTATTGAAGAATTTGATTTAAATATGGATACTAGAAAAATTGTTGAACCTATGTGGTTCTATTTAGGAGATGTTACTATTGGAGAAAATACTTATAAATTAAAGTATGACCATTATAATCCTACTGACTATTGTTATTATAGATATGATATGTCTAGTGGTAGTCCAGTAAAAGTTGGTGTAAGGTTAAGAAAATCTTTTCAAACTGCTTATGTAGATTATCCTGAAGTAATGCAGGAAATTCGTACTAAGTTTCCTAATTCACAAATAATTCTTATTACAGAATATGAAACTGTTAATCCTAGTGGTGGTAATGCTGATGAACTTGCTAAATTTAGACGTGAGATTGCTGATGAAAATATAAGAATAGCTTATGATGTATCTAAACATAAATTTACTTTTTCAATTAAAAGAACTAATATAAGAGATAATTATTATGAACGTGAATCAGATGCTGTATTAATAACCAATGCTGATGGAGAAACTACTAGATATACAGTAAATGAAATATTTCCTAATATATCTGTTACTTTCAATAATGAAGATAAATCTACTCAAGATTTAATTAATGAAATCGAAGGTATTCATGAAACTGTATATCGTTGGAAAGAAGATAGAGAACCAACAGAAAAAGATTTTAATATTAATGAAACTTATACTGTTGATTTCTATGATATAAGTAGTTTATCAGGAAATAAAGGTTCTACTAAAAGTTTTACTGATTTAAAAGTATATCCAGTTGGTTATATTAAAGAAACAGTAAAAGAAGGTAATCAAACTATAATAACTGCTGAAAAAGAATTTATGATAGTTATACCTTTTATTGATTATCTTAAAACAGTTTCTAATTACAATTATGACGGACATGAAAGATATCGCATATATAATAGAGTAAATGTTGGGAGTACATTAGCATTTGAAGGAATAGTAAAAAACTTATATATCTGTTTCCAAAAGGATACTAAATTCAATATGGACGGTATAAGTAATTATAGTGCTTTACTTCTCGATATTCCTGCTTTTGGTAGAAGTGACGCTTTAGCAATAAGTGAAGGAGGTGTTCGTTCTACTGGTAATGAGTTCTTTGCATTAGGTAGTAGTAATAAATATAAAGAACTTCGTATTGATGGTCCAGAAGGAGGTTATCTTAATAATGCTTTTGGTTTTGCTTCTCCTAAGATATTAGATAGTCAAACTAAACCAGAAGATACAGAGTTCTATGGAAATATCCATAAGTATGCTATTAACTATTGTGTATATAACTTCTTTATTCATTATGTTTTTCCTAACGGCAATATAACTGATGGTGTTCGTATTGCTAATAATATGACTTATTCAGAAACTATTAGTTTAGGTACTGTTAATGAAGGAAATATTCCATTAACCATGGATGTTAATGAAGATACTTTAATATCAGATATTAAAACTAAATTTGATTCTTACAAAAGTCAGTATGGAAATATAAATACTACTAATGCACATGAAGTAGTTAATATATTCGATGCTATAAGTAATGTTAGATTTTGTAATATATTTCCTAAATATAATGATAGTGGTATTGCTCTTTATAAGAATAACAAAGGAGATAAAATGTTTAGAGGAACTAAGGTTGCTGATAGTACTTATGTTCAACCAATAGAGTTCTTATTTGATAATATACCAATGAAAAAAGATTTCGTAGGATATTTTATATCTTATGAAAAGACAGAACCTATATTAGTAAGTCAAGGAGTTCCTGTACGTAGAGATGATGATTTTAATACTGCTTTTAATGAACAGGTTAATAATATTCGTTTCTATTATCCTGAATTTGATATATTAAAGAAAGCTGGAGCAGGTAATATATTTATTACTCAATCTAGATATACTATGGGTAATGCTCAAAAAGGTCCGATGTTTACTGACTTTTATAATAGCGATGACGTTTATGGTATGTCTGCTCCTGATGAAGAATTTGGAGATATTAGAGCTGTTAAAAGTTCTAAGATTATAATGGCAGATAGTAAAGATGATAACAATGCTGGAAGAGAAGCTGTTGTTAATCTAGTATTAAATAAATCATTGAAATTAGGGTTATATATAGGAAGTGGCAGAGGTTATGTAAAAGGTATTCTTCTTAATATAAGTGATAACTTATATATGTCAGAGAATAAAAGTCTTATTCCTCTAGGTTATATTAAATATGTTAATCCAAAAGGAGATATTTATAATTATGGATATGAACAATACTATTATAATTATAACTATTATTTCATGACTAGTTCTGTATATGCCTTTAATCGTAATGGTGTATATTATGATGCTAATGACCCAATACCTAAAAAAGCTACTGATAATAGTAATCTTTATCCTAAATTTCCTAGAGTACATTATGAGAATCAAAGAGTTGGTAATACTCCTATAAGTAGAATAAAGATTGATGTTTTCTCTTTATATCCATTATTTGCTAAAACAATTAAAACTGCTCCTGATGAAAGATATTATACTATTAATACAGATGATAATTCTTTTGTTCAGAATGTTCGTATGATTCATATGTTGCCTAGTACTATTAATGATACATTTGAAATAAGTACTATGTATCTTGATTATGCAGGTAAGAAGTTTATTAATTATAATGAATTACTATATACTAACTTTATTACAGAATATAGACAAACTATTCGTAGAAGCGATGTTATTAGTGATGAATCAGTAGAAAATAAATGGCGTATATTTAGACCTAATGCCTATAAGATAATTAGTGAAAACAAAGGAGACATTATTAATGTTATTGGTATAGGTACTTATCTTATTGCTCATTGTGAACATTCAATGTTTATCTTTAATAGAGATAATACTCTTTATACTAAAGATAAAGATGTGCAAATGTTAATGCCTGATACTTTTGATATAGATTATCAAGAAGTATTTACTAGTGAAAAAGGTTATGGAGGTCTACAAGATTTTGAAGCCTATGTATGTAATGAAGCCGGTTATATATTCCTAGATAGAAGTAAGAAACGATTATATAGATTTGATGAAAAGAATCTAAATGATTTAGGTGATGGTGTGCAATCTATATTAGATGAATATCTTACTAGTGATACAAAGATACTAATGGGAATGGATAAAGAGAATAATCGACTAATCTGCTCCTTTATGGGGGAAGTTTCAGATTTTACCCTTAGTTATAACTTTGTTACTAATACTTGGATTAGTGTTCATACTTATTTATGTCGAGGATTTTATAATACGAAAACTAATTTGTATATTAGTTCCTTCAATAAGAAAAACATTATAGGTAAAATAGGATTTGTAAAACCTTCAAGTTATCTTAGATATACAGATTTTGAGATACCTGTTGATAAGAATCCGTTCTATGTAGGAGAGAATAACAATACTATGGTAGTCGATGTATTATTTAACCTTGAATACGATACTATTAAAGTACTTAACTACATTAGTTACGACTTATATAAAGCAAATGATATTAATTTTGCAGGTAATAAGATATTGTTGTTTAGTAACACTTCTATTAGTAGACTAGAAGACATTACTGTAAATGAACGTAATACTTTTGATACTGTTAAGCCTTATTATGAACATGGCAAATGGAATTATAATTACTTCCGTAGTGTTCTTAATGAAGTTGTTACTAGTTATCCAATAGATAGACTTACTGGTAAACTTAATGTCGATGTTGATAAGAAGTATGAACCATTTAAATCCAATCTTATTAACGGTAAATATTTAGGTGTACGATTTGTAATTAACGATGGTACAGCTAAAATAGAGATTAAGAAGATTGAATGTTATGTTAATAAATACAGAGAATAATGAAACGTATTAATGAACAAAGACCTAAAGCATTTATAGGTGCTGCGATTTCTGTTGGTACTAGTATTGTTAGTGGTATCATAGGTAATCGTAAGAAAAAGAAAGCTGAACAAGCTGAAAGGCTTAGACAAGAACGGCTTCAAAATCTACAAAACCATCAGGCTTTAGCTAGTGCTCAAAATGAAAGTATGATGTCAGAGGAAGATAGGACACAGTTTTTAAGCCAGTATTTATCTAAAGGAGGGAGAGTGAAAACTTCCCCCCGTAAAGAGGTGAAAGCTCGTATTGTCGAAGGCGGTACAGCTATTCCTATTAAGAAAGATTCGTTTCTTCTTAAAGGACGTAAACACAATGCTGGTGGAATTGTTATTGACGCTGGTAAAACTGGTGTTGAAGCTGAAGGTGGAGAAGTAGTACAAGTTACTCCTAAACAACTTAAAGTGTTTAGTGCTCAACCTATTCTTAATGGTAATAGTCCTGCTGAACTAGTTCAAAAAGGTGTAGAACCTTCTAAAGTATTTAATGCTCAAGAATCATTTAAGGATAAGAATGGTCTTAATGATGATGGTACTAAAAAGAAAAGAAATATGAGAACAATAACTGGTAAGAAAAAACTAGGTGGTCTTTCTCGTAGTAAAGATTATGGTTCTGATAAGAAACCATATCCTAGTGTTAAATCTAAAGATTTTGCAGGTGGTGGACGTAGTTATCCTATCCCTACTAAAGCTGATGCTCGTGATGCTCTTAGGTTAGCAGGACTTCACGGTCGTTCTGATGTAAGAGCTAAGGTGTATAAAAAATATCCTGAATTAAAGAAATCAGCTCTTGGTTCTAAGACAAAACTATTAAAAGATAATTATAATAACTTTGGTTTAGAAAAAGATTATAGTAAAAGTTTTGCTCCAAATGCTTTAACTAAAGCTAATATGAATTCTGTTAAAACTAATAGTATAGTTCCAACTAAACCTGTTGGAGCTTCTATTAGTTCTAGTACTAGTCCTTTATCTAAATCAGGAGGTTTTAAGAACTTTATGAGTGGAATTGGAGGAGAAGCAATTAGTGCAGGAATAGGAGCTTTAGGAAATATTATTAGTGGTGTTACTAATAAAAACAGTATTAATAATATTCAAGCTCCTACTAGACCTAGAACTGTTGTTCCTGCAAGAATGAGAACTACATATAATATAAATCCTCAATTAGCAGAAAGTAGAGATTCTGAAAGAAATATGGCTAGACTTATTGATTCTAATACTTCTAGTTCTTCGGGAAAGATTGCTCGTATTCAATCTCTTGCTAATCGTGGAGTTCTTGAACGTAATAAATTAAGAGGAATGAAAGAAAATGTTGAGACTGACCTTCTCAATCGTTCTACTCTTAATCGTCAAGGAGTAGAAGCTGCAAACAATCAAATACTAAATGCTTATGATAATGCGGTTACTCAAACAGAAAACGAAAAGATTCAAGCAAGAGCTAATAATCGTACTAATATAATTGAAGGTCTTACTAGTGCAGTTAGAGACTATCAATTAGGTGTGGATAAGAGACGTTCAGAAGAAAATGCTGCTGCTGCTATGATGTCTGCAAATCCTGAACAAATGGAATTATTCTTAAAGTTAATGAATAAGAATAAGAGTAGACTAAGTAATATACGAAGTACTTTATTCAAATGTGGTGGTAAGAAAAAGATTGCTTAACTATAAATACTATAACTATGCCGATAGATATTAAGACAGCAGGTTATCAAAAGAGGGAGCGGGTTGCCGCTCCTTTAGATGTTTACAATAGTACGTTAAATACTCTACAACAGAAACATGATACTGCTATTGAAACTAGTAATCAGATTAAAACATTTCTTGCTAATAAGCAATTAAATGAAGCTGAAAATGAATGGCTCGATAACTATTCAAGAGATATTAATGCTCAAATAGAAGCTAGTGCACAAGACGGAAGTTATGCCACTGCTTTAACTGCTGCTAAAAGATTAGCAGGAGAAGTAGCTAGTAATCCAGGTCTTATTGGTCGTGAACGTTATCAACAAGAGTTTAAAAAGTTCCAAGATGAAGTTACTAATAGTAATGCTTATGATGGTGACGTTAAAGCATACACATTAGAACAAAATAAATATAATTATCAAGACCAAATAGATGAAACAGGTAAAGTAATAGGTGGTAATCAGTTCAAACCTAATTATCGTCCTGTTGAACAAATAGATTATAGTGCTTTATATCAGAAAGTATTATCTACCGTTGGTGTTGATTCTAGTTCTGGTGAACAACTAGTATGGGGAGATGCAAAAGGTAATCTTAAAGATGGTCAAGGTAATATTGCTGCTGGTGATGTTCCTTATCTTAAAACAGCTAGTGGTGTTCAACAACTATCAGCAGATAAGATTCGTGCTGCATTTGAATCTGCTTTAAATGAAACTCCGGGTGCTCGTGCTTCTCTAGAACAAGACTATAAAGTAAATGTTTGGAAAGCTAATAAAGGTAATAAGAATAATCTTGTTACTAAGCCTGACGGAACTATTATGTCACAGAGAGAATTTGAAGAGAACTTATTTGCACCTAGATATGCTGCTTCTGCTTATCGTAGAGTTGAAAGTAGAATTAATCCTGAATTAGGATTTAATATATTAGCTGCTGCTCGTAAAAATTCTGCTAAACCTAAGACTGGTAAAGAACCTGATTTACTTCCTTCTTTGGCTACAATTGGTGGTAAAGAAAAAGTAGAACCTGATACTCCTGCTAAAGTACAGTCTCAATTAAATACTCTTAATGGACAATTATCTAATATGTTTTCTTCTTATGGAATATCTAAATCTCTTCCTTTAGATGAAGCATATAGTAAACTACGTTCAGGTATTGCTAATAATGTAACTTTATCTGATACTGCTAAGAAACAATTATTGGATGAAGCTAATACCTATTATAGAGGTATAGCTAATGCTAATAATCGTTTAGATGCAATGAAAGGACATCTTACACAAGAAGAACAATATGCTTCGGAGTTCTTAGGTAAGAGACTAAGTAATGGAGATATGGCTGATACTAATAATCCTATGCAACTAGAATATGCTAATAGAATGAATAAGTTATTTACTGATTCTAAAGGCAATAGTTTCGATACAGTTCTAGTTAATCCTCTTAATGATAGTAGTAAAGCTGCTATTATATCTAAACTTAGAACAGATATGGGACTGACTAGTAAAGATGTATCATTTAGTAAAATAGGAGATAAAGAATATATTCGTATTAGTAAAGACGCTTATATTCGTTTAGCTCCTGAAATAGCAGATGTTCTTAAACTTAGTCCCGTAGGATTTACTACTGGTAATAATGCTCCTGAAAAATTTACTAGAAACGATGAAGTTTTCTATGGAAATAAAGTATATGGTAGTTTAACTACTATGGGTATTGCAGGTTTTAGAGCAATAGGACGAGGTGAAATAACTACTGCTAAGAGTACTAAAGATTCTCCTGCTTACGTATATGAAAAAGCTGCACAAATGTCTAATGCTGCAACTAAACGTATATCTAAATCATTACCACCTAGTTATGTTGATGTTAATGTATTTGATTTACCTCCTCATATAGTTGCTACTGGTCAAGGATTTGAAGATGACCAATTAAAGAACTACAATGAAAGAGTAATGAATATGATTAGTATTGCTAATCCTGGAAGTATTGTTATTAAGAAACGTAATGCCGAAGGAGTTCTTGAACCTGTTGAAGATAGTAGAGAACGTGATGCTATTATGCAAACTATTCAAGCACAAGTTAAGAAGAAAAACATTAATAACGGCTGGTGTTCATCATCTTCTACGGGGGAATACGGAGTATTCTTAAATATTCCTTATACTCCTAAGACTGGAAAGAATAGTGCTAAGAACCCTGATTCTGAAATGGAAGAAAGAATACAAAATGCAGTAGCCGGAGACTATATGATTACAGGTGCTATCCTTAATGATGAAATAGAAAGATTCAAATCTTTACCTGCTGTTAAAGCAACGGACACTCTTAATTCTATTAAGTATAATAACGCACTTAAAAGGAATTATCGTTTATCTGATGCTGAATTTGGAGATGGAACATATTCTGCTGTTACTGATGGCGGTAGTTTCTATCAGATATTAGATGCTAATGATGAACCGGTAATTAAGATTACAGAAGGTGAGTTATTTCAACGTATGTTTCAGAATAATCAAGCTAATGCTATTCTTGCTCCTGTTAAAGAGGATATAAATCTTATTAGTGCAAGGAATGGTTCTATTGCAAATTCCCCCATAGAGGAGCAACAAGTTATTGCTCGTCCTCTCATGCAGAAGGCTATGATTATGGCAGGTGCTACTGGTAATCTTAGAGAACTAGATATTGATACTAAGAGACAAGTATTCCAGTTCTTTAATAGAATGTATTCAGGACTTACTGGTGAATCCCCTAGTCAAGTGATACTTAATCAAATGAACGATTTAATGAAATAAGTTATGCCAAATATATTTGATGATATATCAGTAGAAAAAGCTCCACTAACTAGTGGGGCTAATTCTGTTAATATGGCTAATGATGTTCCTACTGTTACTAAATACAAACCTGATGTAGCTGCACAAGGCGACTTCATGTTTCGTAATCTTAGTGGTAGAGAAGTCTTTACTGGAACAGAGGAAGATTATCATTCTTTAGCTAAGTATGGTGCTGAACCTAATAGATATCAAAGTAGAGAAGAATTAGAAACTCTTCGTGCTAAAAATCAATCAGCTTGGAAACAGGCAGGTAATGCTTTAGGACAAACTATTGGAACAGTTATAGGAGATACTGTTGGTGGTATGGGTATGTTAGTAGATTTAGCTACTGCTGGATTATGGGACGATAAACCATTTAGTAATCCTATTACTAGAGCAGGCGATGCTATATCTGACTATGTTCGTGATGATTTATTTCCTATATATCGTGAGAACCCTGATAAAGCATTTGATATGAATGACTTTTCAGGTTGGTTCTTTAGTCAAGTTCCTAGTATTGCTAGTTCTCTATCTTTAATGATTCCTGGTACTCTTTTAACTAAAGGAGTTGGAGCTGTTGGTAAAGGAGTTGCATCATTAGGACGTAGTAGTTCTAAAGTAAGTCGTGCAATGAATTGGGCAAAGAAGGCTACTAAATTAGATAATGTGTATCGTGCTAATAAGTTAAAACTTATCGCTAAAGATGGTATTACTGCTATTGGTATGCGTTTAGGTGAGAATTATCAAGAAGCTCGTGGAGTTGCGGAACAAATAGAAGGAGAAGCATTGTCGTTATTTACAGGAATGTCTGACGAAGAGTTTCAGAATTGGTTAGATAATAATCCCGATATTGCAAATGAGACTAAAGGTAGAACTAAAGAAGAAGCCGCTCTTATAGTTGCAGATAAGGCAGCTATGCGTAACTTTGGTTATAACGCAGGTAACGTATTCTTTGATTTCATGCAGTTACGTGCTGTTAATAAAGCAATAGGACAAGTCAATCGTGCTATTACTCCACGTATTCGTTATTCACAGAATCAAGCTCTTGATAGAATAGCTTCTACTGGAATTGAATCTACTAGTCAAACACTTGGACAGGCAGCTAAAGGAACTATTAAAGATTTCGCAGGAAAGATAAATAGAGTTATTAATTCTAGTGAGAATCTTTTGTTATCTGAATTATCGGAAGGTATTGAAGAAGCAATAAACTACGTAGGTCAAGAAGAAGGTACTTTATACGGTCGTTATTTATTAGGTCAAGCTGGACAATATAATGGTGCTATATCTATGGATAGAATAGAGAAGTACTTACAGAATCCTCAACTATATAATGCTGCATTATGGGGAGTTATTGGAGGTGTTACTTTTGGTGGTACTATGTCAGCTATTAATAATCGTAAAGGTGGTAATGTAGAAGAGAAACAACGTATTGCTGAAATCAATGGTCGCGAGCAAGTATTCAATGAATATGCTCGTCAGATGAAGATTATCGAAAATGGTGAGAATCCATTTCAGATAGAACGTGATGCTAAAGGTAATCCTATTACCTATCTTGATGATGGAACTGTTAGCCAAGACCCAACAATAGGTACTACTCGTTATAGTAAAGTTAGTCCCGAAGAACAAGAAGATTTACGTGCTGCTGCTAAAGAGAAGTTCACAACTACTCTTACTTTAAATGCTATTCGTTCCGGTAACTATGAGTTACTCGAAGATTATATTGAAGACCCTAGACTAAAGAAAAAGCTAGTAGATGCAGGTCTTGCTGATGAAGCAGAGTATGATAGAGATACTCAATCTATAAAAAAGACTATGCGTAATGTTCTTGATAGATATATTAACTATTCTAGTGCATTACGTAGTGCTAATATAGACGATGCTCTATTAGATGTGGCTATATCAGAGAATATAGTTAATGCACAAGAAGCTGACTTACTAAATAAACGAGTAGAAAGACTTAATACTATTCAATCTCAATTAGAGAATACTATCCCTGCTATTAATGAGATTCTTGACCCAATGGCTAAGAATCGTATGCAGTTAGGTATATTAGAACAGTATCGTCGTGAAGTAATGTCTACTTATAATAGTCTAAAGGATAGTAATAATCCTTTGGATAAAGCACAAGCTAGTCAATACTTAGATATATCTAAGATAATAGAATCTAAAGTTAATGACTTACGTAGAGGTTTAAGTCCTATGGAAAGTTTATTCTTAGATAATGTTCGTAGTGTAGAAAATATAGCTCTTGGAATAGAAGGTAGTCAAGAACAAAATGCGCTTATTAAGAAACAGATAGAAGAATTAGATGAAAATGATGTAGCTCTGTTTAAACAAGTAGGTAAAGACTTTAGTCTAGGAAGTTTATCTAAACAAGTTCGTGCTATTAATTCAGAATATATGGATAATATGGGACAGATACTTCTTGATGAAATTCGTAGAGATAACTATCGTTCTAATATTATTACTACTAATGAACAAGCTAAAGAGTTTGAAGATACTCGTAAGAAAGAGTTTGAAGAAGCTGCTAGGAAGTTAGTTAAGTCTGCAAAAAAGAATCTTAATGATTTCGTTAATGTAGCTACCGAAGAAGAACTTGCTAAGTTAGATAAAGCGTTAGATAATGCTTTTACAGAAGAAGAATCTCAAGATACTAGTAATAAGAGTTTATCGAATGCTGTTAGTATTCTATCTAATTCAGAGAATGGTAAGAAAGATATAGCATCTTTAAGAGAAGCTATTACTAAGAGAAGAAATAGTCTTGCTGCACAAAGTCAGGCACAGCAACAGAATGGGAATAATCAGCAACAAGACTCCTCTATGGGGGAAGCGAGGAGCGAAGCGACGAGGCAAGAAGAACCAGAGGTTAAGCCTATTCCAAAACCTAAACCAAAGACTGCTAAAGAGAAGAAGCTAAAAGAGACATTAGATAAAGTAGTATCTAAAGCTAGTTCAGGTGTTATAAATAAAGCTAATATTAATAACTTAGAATTTACAATAGTAAAGCCTTTTGCTAGTTTAGGAGATGTTAGTAGAAAACCAGTTAAAGTAAGTGCAATAGACGTACGTGTTAGTAAGTTTGGTAACGTTAGTATTGACGGAATGGATGCTAAAGGTAATATCATTGCTGATGTTACTATCGATGAACTAAATGCCGCTATTGCTATCGGAGATGTTACTTACGTAGATACTAGTAAATCTGATGAATCTGCTCCTGCTGATACTAACGTTCTTGAATCAGCTATATCTGATAATGACTTAGAAGGTCAACGTCAACGTATAGAAGAGATAAATTTAATTATAGATTTATATAATCAAATACAAGGTAATCAGATAGAAGGTAAGACATTTACTAGTCTTAATGATATGATGGTTTATCTACAACAGTTAAATCCTAGAGCTGTTAGTTTGTATAATGATATTAAGATTCTAGCTAATCGTCAAATAGTAGACGGTAAGATAGTTAATGTTGATGAAGAGATTAAAACTCCTTCTGATATTATACAAGAAGCAAGTAAGACTTTAGATAAAGCTGTTGCAGAAGATAAACAGAATAGTAAAGACAATGGTTATTTCTTTAATCTAGTTAATCTAAATGATAGTAAGGTTTATTCTCGTATTGGTCAATTAAAAACTAATGATACAGTAAGCGTAGAACTAGATGAAAATGATAATCTTATTGTTAAGTCTCGTGGAATTAAGATAGGTGAGTTTCCTAAGATTGGTTATAATAATGGTAATGTTGAAGTTATGAATCAAGGTTGGAGATATACTGTTAGAAACGATAGTATAGATTTCATAACTCAACTTCAATCTATTATTGCTAGTGAAGAACCTAGTGCTAAAGAATTTGTACAACTGCTTAATAATATACGTCGTTTGTATCGTGTTCATAATAACCCTGAAGTTGAAGGAACATTCGGACATCAGCTTAATGCTCTACAAGAGAATGGTCACTGGCAGAATCTAACTAGTTTATTCGGTGATACTCAAACTAATTTATTAGATAGGATTAAACATCTTAATAATATCATATTCTTTAATAATGCTCTTAATGTTAATCAGTCTAACTTTAGTGCTATTGTTAATGAATCGTTGACTAATTGGATGAATAAACTCAAGAAGTCTTATACTGACATTAATAACTTAAAGTCCTCTATTAGTAATACTAAGTCTAAGAAGAAACGTTTAGTTGTTGGTCGTACAAGTTCAGGTAGTGTTATTTATGCTAGAGATAAACAAGGTAATCCTATATATCGTAAGTTTGGAGACGTAGCTACTAGTGAAGCTACTGACGGTTATCGTCTAGTAGTAGGAGTTGACGGAGGAGTTGCCGATATTAAATCTAATAGTATTATCGCTGCTAGTCGTATTCCTAGAGGTGTAGTTGGTATGACTATTAAAGATTCGGAAGGTAGACTTATTGCTGTTACTAGTCGTGAAAATACTATGAGTAATAGTGAAACAGAAGCTACTGAATATACTAAAAGGTTTAACGAAGGATTAGATAAATTATTCCATTCATTAGTAGATGCTACTCTACAAGGTAATACTTACTTACATCAACAACTATTAGACGAAATATCTAAGTATGTAGGTAAGCAAAAAGCTCTTTATGGTTATGAAGTTGTAGGTCGTGCATTTCGTCCTCTTAATAAGATTGGAGCTACTATTTACTTTAACGTTGCTGATAGAAACGTAGCATTTGCTATACCTGGCGAAACTAAACCTAGAAGACTTATGGCTCGTATGCCTAATGGTTTTGTTCCTACTAATAATCATGGTAACTTTAGTACTATGATGGAAGGAGTATATGCTACACTTACTCGTAATGTTATTAGTTCAGCTATTCGTGGTGAATCTAATTTATTTAGAATGGTAGACGGTAAACTACAAGCTAAGATACCTAATATACTTCAAGATGAATGGATGGACACAGGTTACAGTAGTTATGAAGAGTTCGTAGCTAAAGACGGAGTATTAGTTACAGACTTAGGTAATGTTACTGATAGTAAAGGTAATATCATTAGTAACTTTAATTATGTAGGAGATGTATATAATCGTAATATTACTCTTATGAATCCTAGTCGTAGTGCTGGTCGTACTAACGCGGCTAACGCCGCTATTTCCCCCATAGAGGAGCAGCAAGTTGTATCTCCTGTTGCTACTCCTGACCCACTTGCTAGTCAAGATAGTACTTCTCAAGTAGGTACTCTTATGGAAGTTGCACAAGCTAATACTACTAATCCTAATCTATTATCTGTTATTTCGGCATTAGAATCTGCTGGCATTGCTCTTAATCCTGATATTGAAATAGTAGGTGAAAAAGGTAGATTTGCAGGAATAGTTGCCGGTGGTAATACTATTACTCTTACTAATAGATTCGATACTCTTGAACCTGAGCGTAGAGTACTTACTCTTATACATGAAGGTGTTCATTATCTACTTAATGATGAACGTGCTAATATAGAGCAATCATTTGGTGACCTATATGATAAGTTTAGTAGTTTTATTAATCAGGATTCTGCTTTAGTAGAAGAATACGGAAGATTCTTAAATAGTGATAAACCTAGAAGTGTAGCTATTGAGGAATTTGTAGTTGAAGCTATTACTAATCGTACATTTGCTAGATTACTTTCTAGAATTAAATATGATTCTAAAGCTAGTACTGAATCTAATAATTTATTTACTAAGATTGTTGATGCTTTAGTAGAGATTATAGGTAAAGTTGGTAATATAGATAATACGTTACTTGGTGAAGTTCGTAATCGGTTATCTACTATTGGATTAGAAACATCTGATACAGCTAGTACTACAAGTACTGTTCACGATGATGTATTCGACAGGGCAGAAGAAGATACAGGTGTTCCTACTGATGATGTTTTTGATATTCCTGATATAGACCTAGACTTAGATAGTGCTATAAGTGATAACTACCGACAAGTCGATAACTTCGATAGTTTAGTGGAAGGTTTGAATAACCGTCAGAAGGCTATTGTGAGCCATTTGTTTGACACTGGTGAGCTTAGTTTTGTATGTAGCTAACTAAGATAAACCTAGAGACGAAAGTCCCGTAGAAAGCCTAAGAATGAGCCATTCTAAAGCCGCCTACGGGACTTTTCTGTTTTTCCTATCTTACTATCGAGACGCTATATAAAATGCGAATTTCGGCAGGATTTTGCGGTCTACGGGCGTCCGTCAGCCTTCGGAACGTATGGTTTCGGACTATTCGATAAATATATTTGATAGCGTTGATAATAATGCTATCTTTGATACTGTTAGTAATTATTTAATTAATAATATAAAGTATATGAGTTGTACTCCTAGTAATCCTAAATTAGATAAGCTATTAGAGCTTACTAATAATGATGTTAGAAAGTCTACTGAATATCTTGCTACTATCGAAGATACTAGTTTTCGTGAATGGTATCAAGAAAAGACCGGTAGAGATTTCAATGAAGAGAGTATTGATGCAAACACTGTTAATGCTGTTATAGCATATAATAACAGAGAGACGATTAATACTCAAGATTATGTTCAGAACGTTCGTACTTCACGAACCGGTGTATTTGGTAATGATATAGCAAAGGAAGACCATGCTATTAATATTCTTAGTACTATTTATCTAAAGAGCCAAGGAAGTATTCGTAAAGCTCTTGCTAATAGAAAACGTAAAGGTGAGAAAGAAGTCCTAAAGGATAAAGCTGGTAACGAGTTAAGTCCTCAAGCTGCTGTAAAGTTAACTATGATTACTTATCTTAATCGACATCTTAAAGAGAATGATGAGAAACTTACACAAGAACAAAAGGCTTATATCGGTACTATTATTCGTAATCTTTACGATGGTGGTAATTATAACCGTAATGAGTTATTTGATATTGTTATTAATTCACCCGAAGTTATTAGTCTTAGCAAAGAGTTTGGCATAGACACTAACGAGGATTATGAAACTAATGATGATGCTAAAGAAGATAGTGAACAAGGTAGTCGTCAAGAAGACCCTGAAACTATTGCTTCTTTACGTGCTGATTGGTCTGAACTAGCTGACCAACGTAAAGACATTGATAAGAATGTTAGTAAAGAAGTAAAAGAATGGTTTTCTCGTTTACCTAAAACTAATAGTAATTCTTTTATTAATGAAAAACCTGATACAGCTAGTGATACTTATTCAGGTATAGCTGAAAGTGCTGGATTTTCTAGTTCTTTTAAAGCATTGAATAACTATGGTAACTTCTCTAGTGTTGAAGCTATGGTAGAAAGTTTTCATACTATTGCTGAAAGGTTTGAAGAAGTATCTCATTTAGAATATGCCGCTCGTCTATTAGAAGATGAAGCTAATATTCAGATAAGAAATAAGATATTTACTCAACTAAAACAATCTATTTGGGAACGTAATGAAGTAATTCAAAGTGCAGACGGTTCTAATGTAGTGACTAAGAATCGTAATACTTTCCCTAAACTTAATCTGCAAAATAAGATACTTAATAGTTTTGATTCTCTTGTTCATAATCCTTCTATTATGAATGGAGATGTTGCAGTATTAGAAGAACTTAAAAATAGATTATCCACATTAAACAATTCAAATACAAATGAAATACAAGAAATCTCGGAAGAGCTTGCGGCAATCTTTAATAAATATAACTTCGGCATCAATAGGCAAGGTGTTATTAACTACATTCGTAGCTTCGGTGATAGTCAACTTTCTAATATTACTAGTCTTATCAACGATTTGCTAGAATTTAATAAAGTTGTAGCTAATGCGTCTAATATATTAAAGATAGATAATGAAGCACAACGTATATATTATGCAGGTGAATATAATAAAGCTAAGAACGATGAAGAATATGTAGTAGTTCCATTTGATAAGTCTCAACTACAATATAAAGGTAGTTATGCTAATAATATAGCTAATCGTATATCTGATAGATTTAAAGATTATCAAATAGTAGATTCTGAATTTAATAGTATTAATGCAGAGAACAATCTAGTTAGTGATATTTTAAAGAATAATTATATTAGTAAGTTCTTTGAAAGAATTAACGATAATCGTTATAATGATAATCCAACTGCTAATGCTGAACTTCGTGATTATCTAGTTAAGTTTACTAATATTCCTCAATATCAGTACAGTAATATACTTATTGAGAAAACTTTATCTAACGGTAAAGTAATTCCTGGTCTGCTTCGTCTTACTGATACTGGTTACGAACTTACTGAATATTATCGTGAGTTTGGCGCACAATTATATAACGGTGTTAGTAATGAAGTTACAGGAAAGGCTAAGTCTTATAAAGATATTAATGCTCTTGAATGGGATATTATTACTCTAAACGAATACGCTAACAATGGAGACAACTATGAGATGGCTAAAGGAGTTAAGAAATCTAAGTTCTTTACTCAAACACCTTCTGATGCTCCAAAGACTTTCGTATTTAATAGTTATAAACTAGATTATACTGGACTATTTAATACTAATGGTGATATTTATAGAGGACATCCTATTTATGTAGCTTATGCTAACATCTATGCTAAAGAATTAGCAGAAATGGCACAAGCTATCAACTTCTTATTCGAGACTACTGTTGAGAATGGAGTAGTAACTATTGTATCAGATGAGAACGGTAAACCTAAGATAAAAGAAGAGTTTAAAGATTTACGTAAATCAGAAGCTAGACTTAATTATCATTATCGTAAAAGTATTCTTGATAGCAATGGCAATCCTACTGGTAATGTATTTAAGTTTAGAAGTTTACTTATTGATAAAGTTAAGAATCTTAGTAGATATAATAGTGAGACAGCCAAAAATGTAGATATAAATTGGTTGTTCGAGGGAGGTGATGTATTCTCACTCCTTTACGGGGGAAAGAATAGTGAAATATCGCTAATACAAGATGAGAATGGAGAGTATAATATTAGACTTACTGGTGGACTTCGTAATTCTGTATATAATTATATAGATAACTATATTAATTATAGAATACAAGAAGCTATTGCTAAATATAGTTCTGATAAAGAGTTTGTAGATAAGTATAAGAATGCTAGTCAAGAATCATTTAATTCCTTCATTGCTGAAATGGTTCTTAACTATGAGATTCAATATAATAATCTAAATGATATGTTCTTCGGAGATGAAGCATATTATAAAGATTCTCGTGATACTATTAAACGTAACAAAGAATATCAAGCCGGAGGATTAGCTTATGCAGGATATGATTTGTATAATGTACAGAAACATTTGGGAGATATAACAGTAGCTCCTAATAAGACTATTAGTATAGATAGTAGTTTCAAATATATTACTCTTGAAGATGTTCAAAGTAGCGGTAAAGTTCTAGATGATTTAAAGAAGCAATTAGATATAGCTAATGTATCTAAAGAGACTAGAGCTTTTATACTTAAACAGTTCTCTAAAGATAAGTCAGAAGTAACAGATGCTCAATCGTTTATTACTCTTGATGAATTTGTTCGTAGAATGTATCTACGTGGAGAATATGATAGTTATAAAGATTTAATCGAAGCTCTTTATGATGAAACTAAGCCTATTGACAATGTTAAACTAGGAGAATTATCTAAGAAGATACAAGTTCAGAAGAACTTCTATTATGATTTAGAAATAGATAATGATGCTAAGTTAGCTAATCCTATTCAGATTAAAAATGCAGAGTTCGTACTTATACCTAGATTCTTAGGCAATAGTGAACTTGGTGCTTTGGCTAAATATATGACTGATAATAATATTGGTCAGGTTAACTTTACTACTACTGAAAAAGCTACTACTAATAGAGTATTAGAGTTTTGGGATTCTCATGGGAAATTCCCCTCTAAAGAGAAGTTGAAACAGTTTAACTTGGATGTTCAAACTAAGTATAAAACTGGTTGGTATTCCAATCTTTATACCCAGCAAGATATTCCTCAACACATGGATGGTGAGAATAAAGCAGGATTACAGATTGTTAAGAAACTAATAGATAATATTGGTAATACTCTCGAAGGTCAGTCTCTTATTAAAGACTTCTTCGATAACTTTACCGCTAATATTCAAGATAGTTTTAAAGATGCTGCTTCTCGTATTGGTGTAGAGATTGATGCTAAAGGTAATGTAGTATATGAAGGTAATCAAGCTAAGATAGATAATAATCAGTTTATATCTCTTATTAAGGATGAGTTAACTCGTAGAGGATTAGACAGTAATTATCGTAAGTATGCTGAAATAAATCCTGAAACTGGATTGCCTTATATGCCTGCTTGGACTAATCTAGTTCGTAGCAAGATAGAAAATATTGTAAATAGTATATTTACTAATCGTGTTACTCGACAAGTACTTCCAGGATTTCATGCTAGTCAAGTTTCAGATATTGGTATGACCGAACTATCAGGTCGTAGTGATTTAAGAGATTTGATGCAATCTAGAGTAGAAGAGAAACACGGTTATTCTCTTGGTCGTAAACTAACGTATCATAAAGACGGTAGTCAGATAGTAGAGATACTGTTACCTAAATGGATGGTAAAGGCTTATAATACTTATGATGCAGAAGGTAATCTAATTAAAGAAGTTACTCTTGAAGATTTACAATCTGCTGGACTCGATACTATGATTGGTTATCGTATTCCAACAGAAGGTAAACAATCAGTAGCAGTAATGAAAGTTGTAGGTTTATTAGATGAATCTCAAGGTTCTACTATTGTTGTTCCTGATGAATGGGTATTACAAACCGGTGCTGACTTTGATATTGATAGTATTTATGGTATTTATCATACTGCTACATTCAATAAGAATGGTAAACCACAGAAAGTTGAATATATAGAAGGAGAAGATGATGCAGCAGTAAATAGAAGATATAATAATTATCTATTTAATAATCTAAGTAGAGAGAATATTCAAGATGCTAGAGATATTGCAATAGATTTAAGTCAAGAAGGATTTAGTTATGCAGAAGCTTATAAATTAGCTATTACTAAATATGCTGAACAAGGCGGACTTTATTCTAAAGAAGAATTTAGTAAGCTGACAGTAGCTCAACAGAATACTCGTGATGCTCGTAACAATAAGATAGTAGATACATTTATTAATATAATGAATCTACCAGTATCTATTGGTGAGAACTTATCTTCTAGTAACTTTGAAGATATTAAAGCTGCAAAGGCTAATATCTTTGAAGGTTTATCAGAGACTTATCGTAATATTAATTCAGTAATTGCTCAAAATTGGTATCGTGATGCTAATATGTCCGGTGCGCGTCTTAAAGCTATTTCTGTTAATCGTGACAACTTCGCCTCTATTAGTAACAAAGCTAAAACTATTGTTGACGGTGCACACGGTGGTTTTAGGTTTACTTATACATATAGCACAGAGAAAGAAGCAAAAGACGCACAAAGTAAACTAAGAAAACGTTTTAGAGATGTAACTAGAAAAGGTAAAGAAGTAACAGTAGACCATAATCAATTAGGTTGGAGTTATGATAATCTTAATATAGATAATCGTTTGATTACCCCTTATTCTTCTGAAACTACTGCTCTTATTCTTGACGGTGTAAAAGAAGGTGGTGTTCCTAACGTAGACTTGTATACTTTTGATGTATATAAATCTATTGTAGATTGTGGTGCTAATTATGAAACATCTATTCTATTTATTAATCAACCAGTAATAACTGAACTTATTACTAGACAAAATGCTAACGATAATGTATTTGGAGAAACTGGATTTAATCCTCTTATTGGATTAAGACGAGATATGTATATAAGATTAGCTAGAACTGTTGGTATTCCAGCTAATAGTATTACTAAAAAGACTCGTCTTAAAGATGTTAAGAAAATGCTTGAGAGCAGAGGAATAGAGATTAATGAAGATGAGCTTCTTGAAGAAGGAATAAAAGTAACTGAATTAAGAGAACATCTTAAAGATGATGTAGAAAGTACTAGTTATAATAATACTGATAATCTTATATATCAAATTAAAGCGTTAAGAGCATTTGAATATTTCAAAGAGATAGGCGACCAAATCAATTCTAATATGATGGTTATCACTAGTGATAAGTTTGGTGCTGGTAAATCTGCTAATGAAATAGATAATGTTATTAATCGTATTAATGATATTAAGGAGAATAATGTTGGTCGTATAAAAAAAGGTCAACCTGTTCTTAAAGCAGTTACAGAAGAAGGTAACAAGTATCTAATAGATGCTATTTATCCTAAGACTAATTTCAATACTATTAATGATATTAATCAGGATGAACTAGAATCTGTATATCCTTCTTTATATTATCAGTTAAAGTATAGTTGTATAGCTACTGAAAAGATTATTCGTGATAGTGAGATATTCAAAACTCAAACACCGCAATTCCGTGAATTAGTTAGTAAGTTTGGTATTCGTAATCTTCAAACTATTCAGCAGTTAGAGAGTTTCATTATTAATATGAGCCAAGCACAGTCTAACTTTGTTAATACTAACAGATTCATAACTAGAAGTGATAACGAGTTTATACCTAGCTATAATCTAAATCTTATTAGTAGTCAACAAGATACTCGTGCTAGATTATATGGATATACTGGTATAGTAGGTAGTTTCGATATGTCTGATATGTCTGAAAAGAATGTAGAAGCATTTATGAAACTATCTCCTGCTAATAAAGTAGCATTGATTCAAAGATATACTTCTGACAATAATCTATTTAAGAACTTAAACGTCGAATATAAAGGTCGTCGTAATAGTTATGATAAAATAACTATTATCGATAGTACTATATCTACTGAATCTCAATATCAAATGTTCCGTAATGCTTGGCATAACAATAATCCGTTTATTAAACTTGCTACTATGGATTTGATAAGGTATTCTATGGTAGTAGAAGGTTATAAGTTTAAAGGTGGTACGGTTAGTAAAATTATTCCTGTTGAATTATTATATGGACAAGATACTGGTATTGATTCTGATAATGGAGTTTCTTCAGCTACTAATATTATTAACGATTCAGATAGGGCTATTAATAGCATGATTCAATATGGTAGTGAGATAGGAACTTATGAAAGACTTAGTAATGATGATAAAGCAATAGAGAAACTACGTGACTTATTCTTTAGAACTAACCCTAATAATCCTGATGTACTTACATTTGAGAATAAGAAGTACAAAGAATCTAATAAGATAGTATTCAATAGACTTGGTGTAGGTATGCTTAGTTTTAAAGAAGCACAAGAACGTGGAATGATTACTGGTAGTGAGAATAACCGTAGGTATCGTCATTATGCTAAGACTAATGACAATAATAAAGTTCTACGTTTATATAAGCTAGTATATGATAATGATGTTGTATATATGCTTCCTACTAATCCATTGGAACAAAACGAAATTGGAGAAGTTAGTGTTAATCCTGATAATAATAGAATGTATCTTCCTTTAGATATACTGGAAGAAGTTTCTATTCGTCAGCACGACCCTGCATTTATTAGTTCTATTAATATAGCTATGAACTCTGATATTCGTAAGTTTGTAGTTCTTCCTAAGGTATTTGAAGTTGGTGCTAGTTTATTAATTGAAGAAGCATTTCCTAATAGTACAGTCTTGACTTCCCCCATAAAGGAGCAACAAATCAATACTTCTCGTAGATACATTATTGCTACTACTGATAATCAAGCTATACTAGATACTATTGAATCTCTTGAAGCTGTTGGTATTACTAATTATGTTGTTGCAGCTCCTAATATGAATTATGGTAATATTCGTAAACTTATTAATGACCGTAATAATAAGGATATTGCAGTTAAGAGACTACAAACCGCTATGACTAAGTTAGATGCTAATGAAGTTCAACTTAGAAAGAAGAAATCAGATAATTCTGAATCTCCTTATTATGCTCAACTTAAAGCTAGCATTAATCAAACTATTAATGATGTTAATGTTAATGGTATTGGATTTGTTCCTGTTTTACAAACAGTAATAGATAATACTGGTTTTAGACCTAATGGATATTTCAGATATGAAAAAGAAGGCAATGCTTATATCGTTACTAACTTAGGACGTATAACTACTAAGTCAGTTAGTCTTGCTCCTGATTATTCATATAGTAAAGAGACTGTTATTAATAGTGTATCTCAATTAGAATTTCCTAGACGTAATGCTTTAACTCAAGTAGTTAAAGAAAATGCTAGATTAGATAAGTTCGCTAATAATAATATTATTCGTGTTCAGACAGAAGATAACTTTATTAATGAAGATATACTTGAATCAGCATTAGTAGATAATGATAGAGAAATTAACGAATATATTTCTCGTGTAATTGAAAGTGTTGAGAGAAGTAATGCTAACGTTGAAGAAGTAGCTCTTAATGACGCTTTCCGTTCATTTGCTGCTATTGATTTACGTTCTAATACAGCTACTAAGTTAAACGATAACTTACGTGAGCAAGCATTGAAAATTATTAATGGTTATACTAATAGACGTATTGATGATTTCTTATTTGATATTCATAATTTCTATACTACTTATGTTACTAATCCTGATGGTACTTATAAACTAGACGAAAATGGTAATAAGATAGTAATGGAGAAATGGGGTATAACTAATAAGAAGTTATTCGACCGTATGTTAGAAGATGAAACATTACGTACTCGTTATGAAATGTTCTTAGATGACATTAATAGATTCGTAGAAGATTATTCTATCATTGAAGCTATTCAACCTTACGATATTGATGAAGCTCATAGTGTAAGTGAGACAGAAGAAGAAATAGAAGGTTTACGTAGAACTAATGATATGCTTAAACAAATCAAAGATAAGTTTAAACGTATCAAAGACTTAGATAATGTAGTTAAACGTAGTACTAAGATGTACTTTGATAGTTATATTACTAGTCTTTCTAGTGACCCTCGTGTTCAATCTAATATGCTTAGTATTACAGAAGCATTTGAAGATGAGAACTTCTTCCAGTTTTGGCTAGCCGATAGTCAAGAGACACATATTCCAATAGTTCAGATAGTTCTTAAACAAATGATGAATCAGTTAAGAGCTAGTGAAATAGAAGCTAGAGACAAAAAGATAGCGTTTACTTCGGCAATATCGGCTATCATTGAGGACGCAAAAAACAACGGTATAGACGTGTCTCTGAACGATATTTTGGACGAAAATGGCAATCTTTTGCTGCCGTATAATGAAACATTCACTGAAAAATTAAGGTCGTTAAAAGAGGCTGTAAAGCTGGCTCAAATCGACGACCCGAATGGTCGGGACGGTCTTATATATAAGAAAGCTAAAGACGAACTAGAGAAGTTCTTAATAGATAATGTAGAAAGAGAGAATGTAAAAGAGTTCTATCAAGACTACTATGACATGAATCAAATACTTAATAAATATCCTCAAACTTATGTTAAGTTAATGAAGATATTACATGAGGAAGGAGATATATTAAGTACAATGATTGATAATGATTATAGTACTCTTACTGTTCAGAACGCAAGAAGGCTTGAAGAGCTTAGACATGAGTTAGCAGAAATGCGAGCCACTATTGATATGGATGGTAATTATAAAGAGAATTATCAAGAAGCTAATGCTGTCAATAATTACTTATCGCGTAGACGTCAGTTAAACAATAAGTATAAAGAAAGTAAACCTAAAGATGCTTTTACTATTCGTTATAAACAAGCTATTGAAGGTTTACAATATCCTGAAACTTCTGAAACTTATAGAGAATCAGTAGAATGGTTAAAAGCTAATACTGATTATAAGTTAAAAGAAGAGTTCTTAGATGAACTAAAGAAAGCCTATATGGATACTCGTCTAGGTAATCCTTTTGATAGTTTCGTTCGTACTATGGCTTATGGTAAGTATGATTCAGAAGGAGTTATTGATGGTACTAAATTTACAGATGTTCAAATAGCTAATCTAAAGAAACATCAGGAGCAAATGTTTGCCGCTGCCGTTGGTCGTGTTAAGCCAAATGAACAGAAAGCTCAAGAATGGTTAGATAACCATGTTAGTTATATCAATACTGTTTACTATGAAGCTATGTATGTAGCTATGAATAAGATGGGTAAAGAAGTATTTGATAAATGGTATACTGATAACCATGTTGTTAATCCTATTACTAAAGAATATGAACCGTTGCCTATTTGGAGACAAATGGTAGTTAAGGACGAAGCTAACAACATGGAATATAGTGCCAAATACAAATGGTTAGAAACTAAAGTTAAAGACCAATATAAGAATCCTAACTACGATGAAGTTAAGCTACAACCTTCTACTAATAAATATCGTAACGATAAGTATTATGGAATGAATAAGTATCAACAACAATTATATAATGAAGTAGATTCTCTTCTTAATGAACTTGTTAAAGATAAACGTAGTCGTGCTTATATTAATCGTGGTTATTTACCTAATCAAGCTATTGAACAACCAAGTCAAGGTTTTGCTGACTATTGGCAAGACTTTAAACGTAGTCATGGTTGGTATGATACTCCTAATAAGTCTGATATAGAACTTAATCTATATAAGAGATTTAGTAATGCTCCTATGCTTCATAGTTTATCGGAAGTTAAGTTACTTCCTATTCGCGAACAACAAGAAGGAGAAACTAAAGAAGAATATCTAACTTATGTTCGTGAAACTCAAGCTAAGAATAATGAGTTACGTAAACAAAGAGCACAGGAGAATGCAGAACGTAATAATCCAAATGTTCTTGAAAGACTTAATTCATTTATAGATAGTATGTATAACTTTAATACTCGTAATGATATAGCTAGATTAGCTAAGATTACTAGTAATCAATTACGTAACATGGATATTATTAAGAGAAATCCTAATGATAAACTTATGGATAATAGATTACTTAGTAGAATTACTGGTAAACAAGAAATACGTACTACTAAGAGTGATGATTCAAATATAGTTAAACACTTCGAGAATCAAGTTCGTAAGTTAGTATTTAATGAATTTGAAATGGATGAAGGTACTCGTTCTAAAGTATCTCGTGTTATGCGTAATATGGTATCTAGTAAGTTTATGATGTTAAATATTACTGGTGGTATTGCTAACGTTCTATACGGTAAGACACAGATACAAATGGAAATGGCTGCCGGACAATTCTTTAAATACAAAGACTTCCGTAAAGGTGAAAACGAATGGATGCAGAATATAGGTAGTTATCTAGCAGATGCCTATAATGAAACTACTAATAATGAAACTAATGCTATTATTAGATTATTTAATGTTATTGAATCTGATATGGTAACAGAACGTTATGGTAAAGGTAGTAATCCAATGGGTAAATTAGAAAACCTATTGTTTATCCAACAGACAGCAGGTGAGCATTATATGCAGAATACTACATTATTAGCTATGCTTCATTCTCATAGAGTAGTCAATGTTGATGGCAAGAATAAGATAATGTCATTTGAACAGTATGCTATGAATCTTAGAGAAGAAGCGTTACTTAAAGTTCTTCGTAAGAATAATCCCGAACTAGTTGCTAAGTACAAAACCTTTAAAGATAAAGTACTTGAATCTTATGTTGAGAAAGAACGTTATGTTAAGTTTAAAGCTGATATAATAACTGATTTCTTACGTTCGATTCCTAAAGAACTAAGACAAGAGTTTAAAACTACTTATAAGGAAGATACTAAAGAAGAACGAATTAAGTTTGAACAACATCCTTCATTTAGAGAAAGTCTTATATTGAAGAATGGTGTTGCTACTCTTAAACCTGATAGTGGTCTTACTAATGAAGATATTGCTGCTTTCCGTAATAAAGTTATATCTGTTAATCATCAAATACATGGTATCTATGATAAGGTAGGTGCTAATCAATTACAGCAGTCTTGGTGGGGAGCATTACTAATGCAATTCCATAAACACTTAGTTCCTGGTTATCAAAAGCGTTTTGGTTATCGTTTAGGTCACTTTGACGGTATATATAATGAAACTAGAGAATCTATTAGTAAAGGTACTTATGTTAGTCTAGGTGAATTTATAGCAATGCCGTTCAAGAAGTATTATGAATTAAATAATAGTAACGAACTTCAAGCTGTTCGTACTCTTCAAGGTATTGCTAAAGGTTATGCAGATTTTGTAGCTAATCTTACTACTTATTATAATATTCTTCCTGAATATGATAAAGCTAATATTCGTAGATGTTTGGGTGAATGGATAGCTATTACTAAAGCAGTAGCATTATTCGTAGTTGGTAAGTTAATGCTTGACGATGACGATGATTCTACGCAAGTAGCAGATTATATCTTATATAGTGCTGACCGTCTAATGTCTGAAACTATTCAGTATACTCCGTGGGGTATGATTAACGAAGGACAGAAACTATATAGTCAACCTGTTGCTGCATTAAGTATTGCATCTGATAATCTTAAATTACTAGAAGCCTGTTGTAGTTATATAGTTACTGGTAATCCCGATGATTTATATTATAATTCAGGTACTTATTCAGGTGAGAATAAACTTAAAGTTAATATAATGAAACAGATACCATTACTTAATCAGATTAACAAACATCAAAGACTTGGTGCTAATAATAGTTACTATAAAGTTCGTAGTAGTCCGTTTAGTGGTCTAGGTCAAGTTGTTGCTAATATGATTACTGGTGAAGATGAAGAATAACTAACTACTTAATATTACAACTCATAGGAAAGCCCGAACTGCTCGTGAGAGTAATTCGGGCTAATTTATATTCTTGAATTATTTTGGATATTGCATACACACTGTTAAGTCTCCTCCAATTTCTATATCTATATTATTAGCTAAGACTTCTATATCATCTTTATTTGTCCACTTTCGCTTAGTAAATTCGAGTTCATAAAGATAATCTACTGAACTGTCGGTTATAGACTGACAAATAATATCTTCTCTACGAGTATGATTACGAACTATCTTGAGTTTCATGTAATCTCCTTTATATATCTTCATTCTAATATCTCCTTATAAATCAATTCGTTATTACTATTATATTCAGCTATATATCTATTACTAAAATCAGTATAAGATTTCTCAAAATCCACAACACTACAATTAGTAATACACTTAGGATTTACAACATAAATACTCTGTTTATATGTCTTATATATAACTTTCTTTTCAATAAGTTCATTTATAGCATTAGGAACACTTCTAATACTAAGTTTTGTTTCAGAAGATATTCTGTTAAAATTAAGATTAATAACATTAGAATTATAATCTAGATTAAATATAATATAAAAGTATAAAACATAAGCCGATTTACTAAGACCATAACAAATAGACATATTAAATTCATTTCTACGTACACTAGCGGCAACTCCAAAAGTTCTACCTTTAATAATAATCACTTGACCGTCACTATCCGTAGTACTATAAATAGTGTCTCTAGCTCTGACTTCGACATTAGGTATTGTAAGAACTGGCTTACAATCAATCATTATCTCTCGATATCTCATAACATTTAATTGAAAATTATTTACCACAAATATACACAATATAATGTAAATTTTGCATAAAATAAGAACTAAATAATGTAAAACTTACACTACTTTCTGCAAAAACATTCAGTATATACTGCAAACTGGCGAAACGTAAACGACTAATAATCAACACATTAAACAAATAATTACGACTATAAAGAATAATAATCTCTTAATAAAATAACAATTGTTTTAATACTAGCAAGACTTTCTTCATATATTTACCTAGTTGTTTATCTAACCTGTTGTTTATCTCACTATATCCCGCTCGCCTATCGGCTCGCTTTCCTCCCCCATAAAGGAGTTGGTTTACCGGTAATTCCACTCCTTTATGGGGGATTTAGCGAGCTTGCGAGCGTAGGCAAGTCCAGCAATACAATTATCCCTAGTACGTTGGTTTTATCCAAGTACAGTTTAAAAAAAAGAACTATCAACAGTATTGCTACTATTAATAGTTCTAAGTTCATTTACTTTCTTTCATATCTTTCTTAGCTCTTTTGTATCCTTTCATATAACCTTCTACATAGGCTTTAGTACATAGATTTGATTGTATTGGAGTACAAGGTCTATAAATACAATTCTTACAAGCTCTACTAAATCCATTAGATTGATAGGCTTTTACTTTAACGCTTATTCTTTTTGTCATAGTATTATAAAATAAGAGTACCAGTATTACTACTAGCACTCTTATTAATGTATAACTAAAATGATTATTACTTATTCGTTCTTATATTTCTTCTCTACTTCTTGTAGTTTCAGATAGATATTATTACGAGCTTTAAGTTTTGGCAGACTAGCTGCATATCGCATAGCTTTACGAATTTGATTACGCATGAACTTCTTCTCCGACTTCATCATTTATTTCTTCTTTTGGTTCAACATAAGGATTCCAAGTATTCATAAACTGATTAAGTTCAACTATAACTTTTTCTCGGTTATAAATATCATTATTAGCATCGGGAGTTATATCTTCAAGAACAACATGAAGAGTATTACCACCGTTCTTGTCTTGCATACGAGCTAGACTATTACACTGATATACCTTATATGGTATTTTAGGATTTACTACTTTAGATTTATCTCCATAAGTCTCTATGCATAATATATTATTTAATTTAAGCATACTTTTTAGTTTAAATAAGTTCTTTGAAATCAACACCAGCTCTAGTAAGACGAGAAAGAAGAATATCAGAATAATTTCTCATAGATGTAAGCTGACAAGCCATATCGTTTCTCTCTTCTGCATCAAGTTTCCTAAAGATAGGACCATTAATAAACGTATTAAATTTATCAATCTTATCATTAAGTTCTTCATATTCTGTAATTACACGTTGAATATTAGAAGGATACTTACTTTCTTTAGGCTTAACATTAAGACCATATTTAGCCCATTGAAGAACAAATCCAAGATGTCCCCAAAGACTATTAATAACTTCTTCCATAGCGTATTGTTTACCAAGTTCCTTACTATAATTCTTTGGGTCAACACAAGAAGAATGACGAACAGTATCAAAACCACTACGAGTATAAGCATTAACAATGGTAGTTTTTTCACCAACTGTCATTACTTCTACATCAGTAATAAAGTTTTCAACATCTTCTTTAAGAATCTTAGTACCATCGTTATTCTCTGAAAGAGGATAATAAGCAGCATCAGCTACATCTTTTGGTGTCCAACTCTTATATCCGTCAGGATAAGTAACTTCATAACCTTCTTCTTCAAAAGAATGATTACCAATTCTATGACCTTTGTCATTAGCTTCTCTTGCAGTCATTGGTTGAAGTTCAACCATTTTAATTCCAATTGCTTTCATAATTTAATTGTTTATTTTCCAGTACTACCAAATCCTTCTGTACCTCTTTTAGTAGTACCAAGTTCTTCGATAGTTTCAACTTCATCCCAAGTAATCTTTTCACGACGACGAACAAGAAGTTGACAAACACGGTCACCTTCTACATAAGGACATCCTTCTTTCTCAATTAACTTATTAAACTCTTGTCTTGCATATATAATAGAATTATAAGCATTTTCGTGTTTAACACGTGTAACAATATCGTTAAAAGCATTACCAAAAGTACTAATAATTCTAATTAATTGACGAGAAGTACGATTCTTGAAAATAACAAGAAGTTCTCCTCTATAACCCCAATCAAGAGTACCAGGACTATTAGGCATATAAAAATCTGTTTTAGTATTGCTACTACGAGGACGAAGTTCCATTTCATATTCATCAGGAAGAGCAAAATGTAATCCTGTATGAATAATAAATCTATCTTTGTCTGCATCATATTCTATACTCTTAGCATAGACATCACAACAAGCATCTCCTTCTTTACCATAAGTAGGTAATGGAACAGATTTATCTTCACGCCATACTTTAACAGAGACATTATCAATGTCTTGTTCTAGTTTATCGAAGAGTCCATCTTGAGTTAATAAACCACTGTTAAATTCAATAATAGCATTAGCTATTGCTTTACTTAATTTACTCATTATAATTATTGTTTTTAAATTTATGATAAGGACAATCAGTTGGAATACTAGGTCTTCTATAACAAGAAGTAATAATAGTATCACTACTTCTTTCTAAGCACGTATAATGTTTATAAAAACAACCTTTTTCTCTCTTTACTAAATGAATACAGTTACCACAAGTTCTGACTTTATTCTTCTTTTCCATATAGATACTTTAATAAATGAACAAACCTGATTATAAATATTACAAATAGAACATGACCTAATATTGGAACAAAGAATAAAGCACAGTTAAGAGTAACTGTGCTTATTACTTCATCATCTAGTCTTTCATTAGTAATCTTTAGTGCTATCCCAGTTATTATAATCTGAATAAAACATTCTATAACAGGGACATCTAATAAGATTGTTTTTAATACGGTTTCTAACTCCATTCTTTACCACAGTTAATACACTTAAAAGCAATTGGGTCACTTTCTTCTTCACGCGGAACTTCTTCTAGTCTAGCACCACAATTAGGACAACGTGGAACAGTAAATAACCCAATTAGTTTCTTAATAAAATTCTTTATTCCCATACACCAGCCAATGCGTAATTAAGAGCTTTAAGACTAGTATTATAGTCGCCCTCAAATACAGTGTTCTTTAAACGAAGTTCTTCTGTCTTATAGTCTTTGACATTAGAGAAGTAGCCAGTAACAGCATTATAAGCACCATAAGCTGTACCTGCTATCTGTCTTTGTCCAACACCTTCTTGATAATACTCGAAAGTATCACAAAGAGTATTTAGTTTCTGCATAGATATTTCAGCGGCTTCAAAAGCAGAATTGCTTCTTTGGAATAAACCATTATATAAGTTTAATTCATCTACTCTTTCAAATTCTTCCCCCGTAAGGAAGGTTGCCGACAGATACTTCTTTACTTCTGCATCCGAAACTTTAGTCTTGAACATTACTTTATACATATCCTCTTCCTCTTCTATCTTACGTTCAGTAAGACCGAGTATTTCAGGAACAGTAAGTATCTTAGTATTGACACCTCTATTATGTCTAAAAGATATATAGCTTTCAGCAGATATTTTAGCAGAATGAAGAGCGTTCATACAAATAACTCTTACAGGAGTAATCATCATTTGTACAGCACTACCACCATCATGGCTATTAGTAAAGACAAAATAATGTTGAATAGTATCATTAATACCACCAATATTAATATCCTTGTCAAAACTAGCTGACATGAATATCTTTTGTCCATAACCAAAGTAACCTGCTCTATCAAGTTTAACTCTACCACCAAGAGCATCATCGAAGAATCCGAAAGCCATTTGATTTTGTACTACTTCATAACGAGACTTTACTTTCCCAAGAGGAATGTTAGAATCTGTACGATAAGTTGCAAATTCACCAGGAACATCAACAAATTCAAACCCATTAACTACATTAGGAAATATGGAACCGTCACGACTAGCACCATTATCGTGTGCTGGCATTTTAGCAGATAGCTGACATTTAGCAACTGTATAATCGAGTTTAGCTTTTACAATAGCTTCTTCTGTTGTCTTACAATCGCTAATGTCTACACCTATTTTACCTCTCCAAGCAATTCCTTTTGCTTTGAATTTACTTCTATAACTTGAATCTCTAAAGTTAAATTCCATAATTATATGTATTTACTTATTTCTATCATAGCTTGTTCACGAGTACATCCAAAGGCATTCATTATTCTTTGGATAAGTTCTTCTACCCAATCTTCTACTTCAAACATATTACTTAATTATTAATGATGTATTACTTTCTTGTTTAGCAATAGTAAGGTCAGTATCCATACTCAAATTAGCTGCGATAATAGACTTACTAGTACAAGACTTAAATTCTACCTTATGAGGATTTTGTCCAATCCATTGAGCAAGATTAAAATTAGTAACATTAGCAAGTTCTGATAGACGAATATGAATTGATATTTCAGTATCAATAGAAAATACATCGTCAACAGTAACATCTACAAATGAAGATTGTTCAGATTCCTGCTCTTCTATGGGGGAACTTTCAGCTTTCATGTGAGCACTGATAATACGAGATAGATACTCAATACTAAGACTTTCCTTAATTTCAGTACTTGCTAGATATTCAGTAACTATATCCATAAAATGTCTGATAATATCAGCAATACGAACATCGTCCAACTTAGTAACAGTAGTATTACGAGAATAGACTTTATAAGTACTACCTTCAATTACTTTATTACCGGATTTGCCCGTAGAACCAAACATTATAACAGCTTCAAGAACTGCTTCTTTAAGACGTTCAAGAGTATTATTTCTTGTTTTCTTAATTTGGTTAACACGAGCAACTTCGTCACTACATTCTTTAACGTCACATTGATAACGTTTAATTACTTGAAGATAATCTCCAATCTTGTCTTTAAGATTATCTTCTGTAATACCTAGTTTAGCAACAATTTCTTCTGTTGTTTCACCTTCTTCGAGTTGCAAGATAATATCCTGCAACTCTGCTTTAATACTAAATAAACTACTTCCCATTATGTCTTAATTTAAAATAAGGTTTATCTTTAGTAGAATAACACATATAACTAACAGGACAATCCATAGTTCCCCGTCTTTCACAATCATGGCATCTAGGAGAATTATCCTTTTTAGTTAGTTTTAATAATTTACTTACTAACTTTTTTAGAACTTTCATTTTCAAATACATTTATTGGATATTTACTTTTAGTTTCGATAACATTTCCTTCAACAATAGTAGCTCCTCTTTTAATAGCTCTAATACGAACTTTTCTATGATATGCAGCTTCTTTAAGATTACTTCCACATTGATTAATTAATCTCTTATTTTTATAAATAGCTACATAAAGACCTGACGCATATTGTTGAGTAATTATTTCTATATTACCAAGTTCTTTATCCTTTATTACTGTTATCATATTCTTCTTTGATTAACTTATTCTGTTCAGATATAGCTTTCATAATAAGCTCGCGAGAATCCCAAAGACTTTCAGCACCAACACTTAGATAATAATGTTCAAGTATTTGTTCATTAGACATATTTTGAAAGTCTATAATATGAGGACAAGCTATCATAACTTCATTAAATTTCCTAGTAACATCATTCAATAGATTATATAGTTTACTACGAATAACTACATTATCTGTATTATTCTGTCTTATTCTAGCAATAAGAGCAGGAATTATCTCACTATTATGCATTATCTAATGATTTAATATATTCAATAGCTTCATCACGAGAATCACACAGCTTATCTAATTCGATATTGCGTTTCCAACCATCTCCTTCATTAGTAATAACAGTAACACCATACTTACCTTTGAAGGTAATACCATTAATATCTCTATTATAAAGTCCATGTTGATTATCTTTTTCAGAACAACTTAGTTCTACTATATGATTACCAGTACAATGATAACTATCAACAATAGGAGTAAAGAAATTACTTCCTTTAACTACACTTTGAAATATTTCAGCTTTTTCCATATTTACTTCCAGTTTGATTGCGACACCATTCAAGATTAGACCAATGATTATTAGCACTATTACCGTCTTTGTATCTAACATATTTATATACATTAGGTTTAGGATTAGTAACAAATGCTTTAGCAACGAGAGTAGCTATAAATAGCTTAGAACTATTACCATTGTGAAACAATGTAACATGAGGTCTTTCACAACCTTTACCACGATACCATTTAAGATAACGTTTACGATTATCAGACCAAACTCTTCCGTCTTCTCCTACACAATAGTTAGGGAATTCTGAAATAGTAACAAATCTGACTGTTGTTTTATTTTCTTCCATACTTTCTATTTAAATAATATGCACGACGTTTAGCTTCTTTAAAGGAATAAATCTTCCTATGCTTAATAATATGATTAAACAGGTCAATAGGAGCATAAACATCAGGAGTTCTTTTAATCTTACCATTAAGATAATCATCAATCTTCTTATGTAATTCCTTATAGGTTATTACTATATGAATAATTCTAAGACCATGACAATAAGCATTATTATCGTTAGGTTGTCTAACAACAACATATCTACCTTTATCTTCTCCTTCTTTCATTATCAGTTTTACAAATATAATCAATCTTACTAATAGACCAAAGAAAATCTTACTGTTTTTCAGCATACGCAGAGAGCGATTCTAAGGCTCACTGTTAAACGCAATGCAAAAATAATATAGTTGTTCAGGTAAGTATAGTAAATCGTACAGAGACGAAATATCGGGTATTCTCGTTGATTTCCCCCATAAAGGAGTGTCGTTACTGTATACTTCCGACAGTCCTCTTTGAGTATAAGCTAACGATTTATCTCACAATCAGAGTATACAATAGAAACACTAACTTTACAAGGGAACAACAAAAAACCCTACTGCCAATCTCTCGACTAACAATAGGGTAAGGCATCAAACCATGACTTACTTTAACAACTTATATACTATAAGGGTATCATCCTTTTCTTCTTTTTCTAACTTAACGTTAGTATCAGATGTAACACGAAGACTTCGTATTATATCAGAAGCATTAACAGAATAATAACCATAATCTGAAACAGATACATTTCGGCATTGACCTTGAATATCTTCTGTAAGAAAACCTAGATATATTGATTCTTGTCCTTCGACTGGGTCGAACTTAGTCATCAATAACATCTTTAGTTTATCTTTCAGATGTATGTCTTTTATTATCAGTTTCTTCTTCTTATAGTCTATATAAGATTTATTATAATCAACTTTCTTCTTCGATATTATTTGGTAATCCAGTAGGCTCATTATTAAGTATTTTAATTAGATTTCCATGAGACGGAACATTCTTTACTCCTGACCTACATCTATATTCGACAAACGCTGTCTTACCAATAAGTTTATCTTTGTTAAGAAGATAACTTTCACGAGTAGAAGCATCACCAATTGGCATACATTCAAAGGTTTCATTATTAATATCATTACTAAGAACGAATTTACTAAACTTAGGTCGTTTAGCTCCTTCGGAAATAACATCAATAATCTTGAATTTACCATCTAGTATTGGTTTACTTTTGTACATAGTAGAATTACGTTTGCCAAATTGATATGTAGCATAAGGATTACGAAGAATAGCTCCCTCGAACTTAGCTTCAACAAAGATGTCTCGATATTTAATAATATCTTCATCTCCATTAAGATTATCGTAAGTATGAATAAGTACGAAACGTTTCTTATTATTCATGTGATAATCAAGAATAGCTTTAGCATTAACGTAATTAGGCATCTTAAACTTACCAAACTCTGACTTCAATAATGAGATACGACTAGTTTGAATCATATCATCAATAGCTAAGTCGTAACACCAAAATTGAAGAAAGCGATTATATGGACTTTTAAGATTCTCGGCAGCACTTAGAATATCATTTAGTTCAAGACCGGGAATATATAATTCTCCGTCTAATACTAAATTATCTTCTAACATACGATTGAACTGTCTGTCTGTAAGTACTTCATTCAGCATTATATTCTCTAATACCGGACACTTATATTCAAGTCCTTTACGACTACGAAATACAAGTCCTTTAGTTTTAAAGAATCCTTCACCACGCATAACAGCAGATATATTACAACGAACACCATTAATCTTCATTTGAGCTAATAGTCCTTGTTCGTTATTGTATTCATATATCTTAGCTAACATAGGAAGAACAAAACCTTCGTTATTAGTATTGTACTTAGGAAGATACGCATCAAGATAATATTTAAAAGCATTAACATCAGGTATTTCTTGTGGAGCTGAATCATATAATTCAGATAATTCCATACCACCTTCTCTACGTTTAGCAGCAACAATAGTTTTCCATTCTTTCTCAACACCTCTAGGTGGAACATATTCAGATGTAGTACCTGTCTTACCAACAATACCATACTTTAGAATTATCTTATGACCTAGTATCTCTGCTGACCAAAAGATAGGTTTACCTTGTGCATTACGCTTATAAAGAGTAATACTTTTCGATTCACTCATACTTCTTCAATTTTATATTTATTAGGTTGTTCACGCATAAGACCAATAGCAACTTCTCTATCTATTATCATAGATTTATTAGTATCTATAACAATAATCCTGACTTTAGGATTAGGAGAGGGAGATGTAACAGATTTCCGCTCCTTTATGGGGGAAGATTTGGTAATCCGTTTACTAGTCTTATTAGTTCCATTTTTCTTTTCGTAAACAATAGGAGGATTAACTTCTTCATATTTAAGATTAGCTTCATGAATCTTTTCAAGAGATTCTTTATCATAACCTAAATATATAAGAGCTGCCATTATCCATCTATATCTAAAATGAATAGTTTGAATATAAGGATAATTAGGTAAATCTAATTCATGAAGATAACTAGCAATAGTATCGGAAGTACCGTTAACTTTAAGATTATGTTGAATCATTCTTATATCAGAACCATCTAACTGATAACTAAACGGATTTACGTTGTTTAACTTCATTTGCTGTAAGTCTTACAATTATATACTTTTTAGGTTTACCTATTCTCGCATGATAGAACTTGAAACACTTTAGATAATCAGTACTTTCAGTCCACTGTATAAAGTTTCCTTTAGATACAGATGTATTAGTTTCATAATTAAACTCTCTTGGAATCTTATGACTACTATATATGTCTTTATCTAAGTAATTCTTAATGATAGCTAAGTGTTCAGGATTATCAAACTCAAAGTTACCATAAATTTTTATCTTAGAAAAGTCAATTGGTGTACCGTCAGAAAGAGAGAGACGAATTAAAATATCAGGATTATCAACCATTTGTTGTCTGATATCATCAAGATACTTCTCTTCTTCATCTGTTAAAGGATACATAAAATAATAGCTATAAACATTTCCGCTATTACCGAAACTGTTTATAGCTATTCTCTTTAATGGAGCAAATGAATTAAAATCAATTACTCTACGTTCTTCTTGTGCCTTTGGAAGCGGCACATACTCTTCTTCTCTACTCATATTCAAATAATGATTCAGTTTGTTCTATAAACGAATTAATAGTTTCTCTTGAATACATACTAACTAACTCCGAGAAATCTTTAGCACCATAACTTCTTGGAATAACAATAGGTATAATACCATATTCTTTTCGTAACCTACGAGCACCACGTACTCCTGTCAGGTCACAATCAAAAAAAGAAATAAGTATTCCATTATCATTTAGCTTAGATTGAAGCCAGTTATATTCGTAATCTTTGAGAACATAACTCTCCGAAGTAACATTAATTACTCCTATTTGAGACTCTGACAAATTCCCCCGTAAAGGATAGGAATGTAACCAGTAACTTAATGCTAGATTGTCCTTATATGATTTAGTAATAATAATTATATCATACTTAGGTTTATCAAGATTAAGTATTCCAACAAGACCATTATGATTAGTTATAAACTTGATTTCTCCCTTACTTCTATCTCGAAGAGGAAAATAACATTCGATATTATAAATACCGTTACTATCAAGTCCAGTAACATAAGCATAACAAGGGTCTGATTCCTTATATGTATATTTAGGACTAGGTTGACAATACCTATTAATATACATTTGGTCAACAGGATAGACAAAATGAGTATTAAGCCAATGTAGACTAACTCCCCATTTTCCCCAAATATTCTTATCGTTATTAGTCCAAGTTCTAGTAGCTATTTCAATAATTGGTTTACTAGCTTTGATTTTAGATATTACTTGTTTAAGTAAGATTTCATTCTCTTCATCTACTTCTCCGTCATATATTATCTTACGGAAAGTATAAGCTATATGCTTTAATATATAATAGAAATCTGCCTTATTAGCAACATTTATATGACGACCAGTTTTAAAGCTTAATACATAAGCTACTAGGTCGAAACAATCACCAAAGAAAGAACCATTAAAATCACGAGCTTTTAGCTTGTGTTTATTATTGAAAGCAAAACCAAATGTTGGATGATTATCAACACGTAAAGGAGAGCAAATAAGTTCATTATTTTCTACACAATTATTAACTACGGATATAGGTATACCCATATATTTAGCCATAATCATTTCTTGACTAACTTTAGATAATATAAACTCTTTTGTTAAGTCTTGTCTTATTCCTCTACGCATAGTATAACTAGATAAAATAAGCCTAGCTTTTACACTAGGCTTATAACATTATTAACGAAATATATTTGGATTACTTAGAATGGAAGTCCACCATTATCTTCTGTTTCAGGAGCAAAAGCAGAACTTTCAGTAGAAACAAATCCACCTGCTACACCACCTGCAAAACCGCCCATAGGCATAGATGGATTAACAATTCCTGCACCCATAGGAATACCACCAATACCAGCAGCAGTTCCAAGATTAGGAGCTTTTCTTTGTTTAGACTGTACACCTTCCATTGGAGCAATACGTTCTTTAGTAACGTCGAACGTTAGACTTGGTTCTTTGAAATGGTTAGCATCAAGCATAAACTGTTCTTCAAAGATTCCTTGACCTACAATATTTGGGAATACCAAATCGCCTTCTTCTGAACCTTGACCGGAGAAAGCCCAATCACCTTTGTTCTTATAATAACGATTAAGTCTGAACCAGAATTGTCTAGGTTTACCTGTCTTATCGAGTAATGCAGATTTACCATTTTCTCCACCTGTTTCAACAAGTTTAACTACATTGTCAAACAGAACTCCCCAAGCCTTGATAACATCTTCGGTTTCAACTGGTTCATACTGACCATTATCGTCATAATCAACATAACCAAGTTCAAGCATTTCAGATTCTTCATCAGTCATTTCACGACCTTTGAATACAACCACATCAAGGAAGTGTTTTATCCAAGCAAAGTCCATATTAATAAACTTCTCTTTAGCACCGCCAGGAATATAGTCAACATTACTTTCATAGGGCCAAAATGTCTTACTAGCAACACGAACATCAACAGGATTAGTATGAAGAGAAGTAGCTTCAATAATAAGCTGTGGAATAACTTTTCCTGCAAATGCTGGACGCATATTGTTATCTTCCTTCATAGTTACCAAAGCAACACGAGCATGAAGATGTCCAACAAATAACCAAAGATTATTAATAGCATCTTTATGAGAGAACTTCTTACGAGTAGTAGTTCTTGTCTCATTACTAATACCTCTACGACGCTTCTTAGTTGCAGTAGTTGCAGCATTATTAGCTGATTGATTAACTACTGGTTCTTCTACTTTAGCACTTTCTTCTTTTTGAGTACTCATAAAATTTGTTTTTATAAAGATTAATACTAACAACAACAAGTTGTACAGGCTTGTTGTTTATTGCAAAGTTTCCAAATATAATAATTTTTTAAATCATAGTCAAATAAAAAAGAGCTAAATTCAATTAAGAATTTAGCTCTTTATAATCTAGCTTTTATCTAACCGGAAGAAGTTCTTATTTAGAAGATTGACGAGCAATCGGTTCTTCATCGGCTTTGAAAGAAATCTTATAAGCGTTAACTTCAACAGTTTCTTTTTCATCACCAATAACTTTACCAGTTTCAACAGCAACTACGAACGGTTCGTTCAAGTTAACCTCGAATACACGGTTAAACTTCTCTGCTTCGTCACCGAGATTTTCTTTCAGTTCCGACCACATTGAAGAATCAGAGAAAGTCAACGGCAAACCAAGACCAGTAAGATTGGAAGAAGTAGAAGTACGAGCACCGGAATAAGCACGAGTAGTAGGATTGTAGTCATCAATAGTAACTTCTTCTACTGACTTACCAACTTCTTCTGCGATTCTTTCTTTGTTAAGTTCAAATGCAGCAGCTTTCTGTTCAGCAGTCATACGAACACCTGCAAGTTTGATTTCTCCGTTCTTCTCGAACAAAGGTACACCTTTGCAGATACCATATTCACCGAAGTTCTGAATAAGAGCAGCACGAGCAGCTTCTGTACCAAACTCAACATTGCTCTCTTTGCACCATGCCATTACTTCGGCATCACGTTCAGCAATAGCTGCATCAATATCAGCAATATTACTAACAAACTGTACGTTATCACCAGGAACAAGACCCATAATACGAGTTACTGCACCTGCCAAGCTAAACTTAGCTTTAGTACTGTTAGCAGTCAATGTAGGTTCGTTACTAGCTTGCATTACTCTCTTGCCGCTCTGAACGGCAGTCATTCCAAAATGAAGTCCCATAGTTGTAAAAATTTAAATGATTAATAATTATTAATACTAGGCTTAAAGCCTATTGTTATCTTAGTTTTTGTCTTATTTCGTATCTATTGATTAGTAATAGTTAGACTTCTATCACTATCAAATCTCTACAATATCAGCATCGCTGATATTCATGTTGTTTACTATCTTAGCTTCTGTTGTTTCCATACAACCAAGTATAACATCAGCAGCTATATCACGAGCAGCTAGTGTAAACGCTCTATGTCCAATAAGAGTTCTCATATATTTAGTATATGTATCTTTACTAGCAAGTCCAGCAGTTACAGCGTCACTATAACTAAAATGTCCTATACTAGTAATAACTCTGTTATCTACCACACGAGTAAGTTTATATTCAGTAATATAATCACAAGGAACATTAGGTATTCGGAAGATTGGAACTAATCCCTTAGCTGCAAAATCTTTAGCTTGTTGTTGATTAGCTGCAACGCCGAACTTATTATTTAACTGATATTCCTTATATATAGTACCATTATAATCTTGATAATTCCTAACTGGATAAATACCAATTTCGTCATTATCAGAACTAGCATTAAATTCATCAGCTTCTTTCTTGCTTTTGAATCTCCTACAATACTCTGGTATCTTACTATCAATATAAACATTATTACCGTCTGTATATTCATACAGAGCTATATAATCTTTAGTGCATTCCCATGTTATAGCTGCCTTCAATAATAACGCTTTAATTAAGTGAACGTCTAATGTAGTTTTACCATTAATAACTCCTAGATGTTCAATACAACTAGTGAATGGTAAACCTAGTTCTTTAGCACGACTATATATTGCAAGACCATCTTGAATAGTCTTAATACCGCACTTATCACTAGACATTACTGATTTCAGATACAACTCTAACTTACTCCTATCATCGGGATTGTAAATGTCTAGGGTATTCAGAGCAGAAGCCATAACCATACTATTATTATTAGTAGGTTTTGCTTTTGGTTCTGTCTTAGCTAGAGTTTTTTCATTCTCTGTCTTTACTTCTTCCATTATTTCAAAGGTCGCTTATTGATTACTCTACAAAAATACTAACTTCTTTTATAACTCCAAAGATTAGCATCTATTATTCTCCTATTATGAAATCATTTTCACTATCTTTAACTATTTCATAATCTTTTCCTCCTTTCGTTTCTGCTAGCTTCTTTTCTTCATTCGTACCTTTACAATATACCTTATATATTATATTAGGTACAGAACTAAAAGATAGATTAGGTATTCGATATTTTAAGTCTCGTATTGAGCTGCAAAGAGGTGAAGTGAAAATCACTATATCTACAACTCCTATAAAGCTCGTATCAATAGAATTATTTGCCGACAATACTTTCATATAGTCGTCATTAAATAGCTCCAAATTTCGCGTTCTCTGCGCTCTTGCTTGCATGATTACTGGCTGTCCGATTTTAGCTCCCGTCTTATATACTTTCGGTTTACCTTCCTTATCATAAGCCTGTATTCCTTCCATATCGTTATGATAGTTTCCGCAATAGTCATATTGTAGAATACTCATTCCAGTTTGGAATATCTCGCCATTAGTCATAATAGATTTACCTTCATATTTTATATTAGCATTTAGGTACTCTGTTATCTTACTAGCAAACACTCCATTCTTTGAAATAATAAGTATTCTTTTGCCTATATTTTCCTTAACTATATCAAGTATTACATCTAGCTTAACAATATTATCAGTAACTACCTTAGTACGTTCTCTAATAATATTATAAGTTTGAGTAACTCTCTCGACTAAAGCACTAGGATTATATAATTCATCAATCTTACGACACATTGCATCAGTCATATCCATTTTAGCAGACCAACCATTACTTTCTGCTACTTGTAATCTACAAGTTTCAGCAGCAATATTAAGTCTAGTATTACCAACACGACATTCTTCTAACTTTTCAAAAGTACCAAATATAGTAACACTTTCATTAATATATTGGCTACATTTATCATAATAGATTCTATCAGCATCAGTTAGAATAACACCCTTTTGGTACTCCTTTATGGGGGAATGAATAGAACGATTAATTAAGTGGGCATAATTAATTTCATATACTTTAGGAGCATACTTATACATAAGTACAGCATTATCAGCAACACTATCAATAGCATTAGTAGCAAGTAGTTTAAACTTAAAATAGTTACCACTATATTTCTCTGCAATCTTTCTGAACTTCTTTACATTAATAGTAATAAGTACATCTTTATGACTACTAGGACTAGGTTTATACGGAGAACGCTCAACATAATCACGAGTGAGTATAAGACATTTCTTATCAGTTATTAATTGTTTATGAATCTCTCTAAATTCAGAAGTATTATCGAGATAATAATTAATGTTAGCTCTATCTTCCATAGTCTCTGTTATAATAAGAGATGTTAAGTCAGGAGTTTTAACTACCATTTTATCTAACACCATTGTAACGAAGTTCATTACACTTAATGGTTCGGATAGAATAACACTACCCACACCTTTGTTAGCAGACCATTTATTAGCAGCTTCATTATAAATATCGGTTACATCATTCATAATACAAATTGTCCTTTATACCATTTAATACTAGCAAGAACATGACTACGATTAAGAGGAATATGTAGAAGAATAATATCACTACTTACAAAATCATTCCAACCACAATCTTCAACAAGAGATAAGATTAAACATTCTAATACTATATTATAGCCTACTACCATTCCTTTAAGACTACCATAGTCAACTTCCTTTCCTAGATTATTTATACATATCTTTTCTATATCCATATCAGTCAAATAAAGTATTTCTCATTCCATAGTATTTCTTAACTAAACGTTTACCTTTACCTTTATTATTACGACTTTGCTCTATTGGTTCTATAATAGCCATAGCTTCATTATAATAATATAAGTAATTAACATTTAATTCAGATATATCAGTATCATCAACAGTATTACATATAGAAACACGTTGACCTGCACATAGAGAACTTTTCTTAACTTGTTCTTCATTATGTTCGTTCCAGCCCATACTCTCGACTTTCATCAATGTTCCCCCCGTAGAGGAGATGTAAAACCTTGTATTCCTCTGCACTACATCTGTTCTTATCTTTCCGTCTACGACATGAGTAAACTCTAGTCTATACTTATGATTAACATTTTGAGTACGACAGAAATCAAGAATAGATTTAGCATTTCTAAGAGTTTCCATTACAGGAGTTCCATTAATAAAGTATTCAGTAACACATTTAGCTACAATAGGAGAATTATATCCTTTAGATAAATCCTCTAAGAACATCTTAGGATTCATTCTACCTTTGAACTTACTACTTCCACCACGTTTAACAGTAAGATAACTATTAACACCTTCGGTTACATACTTTGTATAATATGTAAATTCTAGCTCTAACCCTAGATGTTTCTCCCACCAATGACAAATATCATCAGCAGTTTGTTCTAATTCTCTAGGAACAATAGTTACAATACCATCTGTATTAGCACTTATAACATGAATACCTGCAAGTTCAAGTTTCTCTATTAACATCAATAAAAATAACTGACCGTTAATAGTAACTTGATACATTGCTTTCTTGTCACATAAGAAAGACTTTTCACTTCCCATTTTACCAAATATACCAGCATTTGCTACAATCTTTAGACAAGCAGCAGCAGTAGCATGTTTATCTCTCTCCATAACATCAAGAGATTTATCTTTGGCTAAATGTTTATGTTCTAGTCGTTCATCAACAATAGTATCAGCTATACGAAACCATGCTTTAGGAATAAGGTGTTTCTGACATACTTTAAGACTACGTATCATATTAGGATAATAACTTGCAACATCTCTGTCAACAATAATACTATCAGAATTTTCAATATATACAGATGGAATCTCATTTGAATGTAGACCCCCAGTTGCGATGGTATAGGACGTGCCCATAAAGGTAAATTCTCGGTCAAATTCGCCCTTTTCTCCCTTCAAGGTAAGGGAACGTATGCCTGACAAAATATCGTTCAATTCAGGGGTCGAAAATGCGATTTTATCTGACAAGATTTCGGAAACCAAGATTTTCCTACGTATTGTCTTAGTATCAATAAAGGCTTTAGGATGTAGACCAGTGAATTTACTATATAGTTTAACAATAACTTTATCAGCTATTGTACTTCTACTAGCAGAATACACATCTACTTTATATTCCTCACTAATACGATACCTTAGAAGAACTTCTTCCTGATTCATCCTGATTAACTCGGCAACAATATATACATCATTGTCGTTATAATCAGCCATTTCATTAAGATATTCTTTAGGAATAAATCGCTCAAATACATTACGATAATGAATGTTAAGTTCTCTATCAGTCATTCCCTTTGCTTCGGGTAATCTCTCGTGATAATAATGTCTATCTAAATCACCAATAGGTGGCATAGTATACTCTTTTAGATTATACCATTTAATATTAATAGAAGTCTGTTTAAGACTTTTATGATAATGGTCTAACCTAAATATTTGGAATAAATCTAAATCTCTAAATGCAACGTTATTACGAAGTATAAGAGAAGTGAAGTTATCAGTCCAAAGAGTATCATTATTAGAACTACGAATAACTCTCTGTGATGTTTCATATAAGAATGTGATTAACTTACTAGGCTTATCAAATTGATTATAATACATAAGCAATGCACTTAACATTAAGCGGTCGTAACGCCTGTTATTATATCCGAAATAGTCTGCTTTCTGTTGTAACCAATATAATAAACTGAATAAATCAGTATCATCATCTTCATATAAAACAAAACGTTTCTTAGGTATTGTTTCTAAACGTTGTTTTATCTCTGCAACAGTAAGTTTATCAATAAGAGGAATAGCTTTTCCTTCATTATCAACACAATCACTAAATACTTTGAGATAACTACGTAAATCAACAAATACTGCCGAGAAGTAATTTCTAGTTACTTCGACATCATAACACATAGAGTTCATACTTATACTTTATTTATTGTCCATAACACAAATATAAACGATTTTTACATCTACTACAAGCTGTATATAATCTACGAAGGGTTTCATCTATATTTCCCCAAGGATTACCAGTTCTAGTATCAAATACAATATCATTTATGTCTACATACACATCAGCATAAGTACTTCCTTGTGCTTTATTTGCAGTAAGAGCAAAACCATAATCTAAATCACGACTGAATTTTATCTTATTAGTAGCTTTATCTAATAGATTAACTAATAATAAGTTTCTTTCCCTAAATTCATAGTATTCTTTCCAACGTTTAGTTCTATTATATTTATCAGCATTAATAGCATTATAAATATAAGATTCACCTAACTTATAATAAAGCATAACATTATTAAAATCAGAATGGTCTACTACAAATAAAGGCTTAGTTCTATTACCACCATTAACTCGTATAAAGGTTACATTAAATCCATGAATATTATCTCTATTAGTAAAGTTCTTAATATCATGTATTATATAATCTTCGGAATTAATAATAATAGGTTCTTTAAAATCATCAATAAAAGTATTATAAGACATTACTAAATCATTCTTAGTTAGAATTGCTTTACCACTATCTTCAATAATATTCTTACGAATGAATTTATTCCAGTCAGACACAGATTTATTAGTATAAGTAACGAGACGACAAGTATCAACATTTCTAGTAAATTCTTCATTATAAAATCCGTCTATTACAAGAGATTGAAACTCAAATGTACCACAAGTATAATATCCTTTAGTTTGAGTAGAATCAAAAGCATACCGATTTCTATTGATAAACTCTAGGAACTTCCAAGTTCTATTATCAATATCCTTTCTCAATATCCTTAATAATTCACTAACAGGATTACTTTCTTCTTGTCTTACAATCTGTCTAAGAGTATAAAACTTAATATTATCGAAACAACGTGAGCGAGTTTCTTTAACTGGCTGGAGCTGGTGCGCATCACCCATGTAAATCAACATGCACTTAAACTGTTCACATTCTCTTTCTATCAGAGTTTTAAGATTAATACCAATCATAGATGCTTCATCAACAATATATAATTTATATTGTTTAATCTTCTTTTCAGCTAAAGGGTCAAAAGGAGGATTATTAACATCAAAATCAGTAACATCTGTATTAAGTCTTAAACCTAAGTCACTAGCAACAGTAGATGTAGCATATCCAGTAGACAAACGAAGAACACGAGCAGCTTTATGAGTAGGAGCAGCAAGTCCAATAACAGATTTAGCTAAACCACATCTCTTTATTACTTCACGTATCATATATGTTTTTCCAGTACCCGCAGAACCAATAAGAGCACGTTTATAATCGCCTTCAACATAACCTTTTTCTATAAAGGCTACAAGATTCTCATAAGCAATCTTTTGGTCACGAGTAAAACTATTCAAGACACTATCATCTTTCTTAGCATCATCAAACTTTTCAAAATTCATTGCATTTCAATAAAAATTTATCAATATTATCACGGCATTTAAGAATATAACCTTTAACTGGCAATCCTATCTTAAATGGAATATAACAACTAGGCATAGTACAATAAGCATCAGTACATCTAACAATCTTAGTAGGTCTACCATGACTATCTAATGCACGAGTATATATTGTCTTAAAGCCTTTACATGAGTATGAACGTTCAGATAGTGTAATAAGTTCATCAGTACCTTTAGGTTTAAACTTATATTCATTATTATGTAGAACGATAGTACCTATAACAATTTGCATTATTACTTTCTCACGAGGAATCTTCTTTTCCTCATTTACAGCAGATAGTTTAAAACTTAGTCCCATATTACTAAGGTTTAACAATTTGATTAGGAGAATATTGCACACAACACGCTCCTTTACGGGGGAATATCTTATACTTATCAGTATTCATAATCCTAGGTAATGGAGTAATTTCACAACATCTATCGCTATGAACATCTATAATAATACAATGATAAGTATTAACAGATTCATCATGAGATATAACAGCTTTAAGTCCTTCAAAATATACATCAAACGTACTATCAGGATTAACACATTGTTTTAAATCTACAATCATATTAATTAGCTTTAGTTTTATATATTTCGTATAACTTAGTAAATTCATCAGAAGGCATACATATAATAGGAGTATTAGTATGCATTTGGTCTTTAGGAATAATACAATTTCTAGCAGTAACTATTCTATCATCTTCAACAAATATAGTTTCAAGAACTAAACAATTACCACCATCTAGTATTTCCTTACACTTAGGACAAACATATATCTTGTCTGTACCAAATACAATAAGCTCATCGCCACAAACTAGACATTTACCAGTTGTGACAATGAGCCTACCATTATCTTGTTTAAACTCGTTTAACTTCGGCATAACTAGGAATACGTCTCCTTTCTTCCATTTTAACGAGTTTAACACTTTCAAATACATTAAGAGTAAAAGCTACTAATTTATAGCTCTTCTCTTGTCTTCCAAGTTTTACTTTCCTTTTAATCATTACGTTTAGTATTTAATTATTATTTAATAGGAGCATCTGACCGCTCCGCTTCGCTCCGCTTTCTTCCCCCGTAGAGGAGTGTGAGTTGTTTAATCTTTTGCTTAATAGGAGCATCTGACCGCTCCGCTTCGCTCCGCTTTCTTCCCCCGTAGAGGAGTGTGAGTTGTTTAATCTTTTGCTTAATTTCATTTATAATAGCTTTATTCTTATCAATACTATCGTTACTATAAAGATTGTAACTATATACTCTAGTAATGTTTCTATTACTATTAAGAACAAATAGATACATACTAATATAAGAAGTATTGTTAAGATTACAATTAGTATAAAGGTCACTAGAGAGTTCAGTACTATACAATAAACTAAGTTGTATCTTCTGTAACTCTTTAAACAATTTAGTAAATTCTTTCTTATTCATGTCGGTATATTAGTTTTAATTAATAATCATAGAAAAGGAGCAGACGCTTCTGCTCCAAGCTAAATAATTATAACATTTATAAAAGTCCTAATTCTATCTCACGACAGTAATTAATAAACTTGTATTAAACACAAATACTATGTATTTATAGCTGACACTTTACGAAGAGGATTTCCCTTACTTCAACCATTTGGTAAATGTTTCAACTTAGATTAGTCATCATCAGAGCTATCAGAATAAGTAATAGTACGATTCTCACGAACAGTACTATTCGATTAATAATTCCATAAAACCAATAGCTATAATTCTCACGAACAATAGGTATTATACTACAATATGATAAAATTTTAGTTTAACTAAAACAGACAAACAAAATATCAATCTTTATATATATTACGATAATCTACACAGTGATACTTAGTATTGACTTTAAGAAATCCTTCAACTGTACCAACAGCTTCATCAAGACTATTGCCTTTATAAAGAGTCATTGTTTCACCATTGAAAGAATTTCTAAGTCTATTATTCTTATCAAGAATAACAAGGTCAGTATGAGTATAGAATACGGAATAGGTATTAGTTTGTTTCTCGTGATACTTCTTACAGAGATTATCATAACCTTCCATTGTTTTATCACGAAGTTCTTCCATATATTTGACATAATTAGTCATTATATCATCCCATTGTTCAATAGCTTTAATCTTATCTTCAATAGGATAATCAGCTTCAAGAATATCATTAAGAAGATTATTTAATCCTTTGACATTAATAGATTCTATATCTTCTTTAATCTTATTATTATATTCTCCGGAAATAAAATTTCTACGATAATCTTCTTTAATTTTATCAATAGTTTCGGAATCAGAACACATAGCGGCAGCAATAATAGCTTTAATAATTTCTTTCATTATAATAGCTTTAATAATTTCTTTCATTATAATAAGTTTTATAAGTTAGACAATAAAAAACTCTACTAATATTACTCTAGTCTCACGACCTGAATAATCTTAATAGAGTGGAAACCGACATTTATTTAACCCTTTGTCAGATATTAATTAAATAGAGTACGTATCGGCATTATACTAAACGTAAAATAATAACTGCAATAGCTCCTAGAGCAATAAGAGAAGCAATAACAAAATCAACAGTATTATACTGTCTTTTAGCTTTAAGCTCTTCGTAATCTTTATTAGCTTTATCTAACTTAGATTCAAGAGATTTAATGTCGTCTTTAAGAGCTTTATTATTAGCTTCCAATTGATTATTAACAGCACTTAATTTAGAAGACATACTACAAAGAGCTTTATCTTCATTACAAATATTCTCATACATGACCTTATAATGATTAAGACTAGCATCAGACTTTTCATTAGATTTACGTAGACGAATAACTTCTGTCTTTAATTCGTTAACTGTTGGACGTTTCTTACTAAGAACATCAACTTCTTTCTTTTCGTTCATAACTATTAGTATTTAATTAATCTTCAATATGAGTTATATCTAAGTCGAGGTCTATGTTATCCTCGCTTAGAGTATTTCCAGTATTCCAATTATTAGCCATTTCACAGTCGAGATAGTCTATATCAGTTACCAAACCACAAATAGGAAATTCTACACCTTCGTCATACATAATCTTAAATTTTGCAATACGGATGCAAGTATAGCAATAAATAATGGAAATACCAAACAATAATGATAATATTTAATGAGTATTGCTATGAGCTATATCATCTTTGAATCTATCCATTATATCATAAACTGATATATTAGAACAATTCAATAGAGTATTAATAGTATTAGCAGTACGTTGGTCTTTACAAGTAATATTAAAATTATCATAATTGAACTTACGAACAACATTAGGACTAGCTTTATGAATATAATAAATATCCATAGCAGAGACATTGAAGTCTACAATATCATTTTCGTATTTATCTAATACGTCTTTAAGAGATATGTAATATCTACAATCACCAATAGCTCTAGCAGCACTAGCAGTATCTTTAAATCGAATAAAGAAACCGGAATCAATAGAATTACGAATAGTTAGCCATTCAAAATCTAGCTCGTATTCTTTATACGGTTGAACATAAAGTCTCAAATCATAAAGTGCTTGTCTAAAAACGCTTAAAGCATGAGTTCTTTCAGCTAATCTAGAAGTCTTTTCTTCCAATTGTTTATCGAGCTTATCAATATCTTCTTTAGAACGGCTTAATTGAGTATTGAGTTCCTCATTAACTTTAACAGTAGCATTAAGAGTATCTTCGATATTCTCTAACTTAATAAGACTATTAGTTTTCTCTTCAATAATCTTATCCTTCTTTACAATAATATCTTTATATTCATTTTCTTGCTCTTTGATTTGATTACGTAATTCGGTAATTCTATCACCACTATTAATAAGTTGTCCTTCAAGAAATTTAATACATTCAGTCAACTCATTATTAGTATCTTTAAGAGATTCAATCTCATCACAATCTTTAATAGTATAAGTATTGTCTAAGTCAGCAATCTCATCACAATCTTTAATAGTATAAGTATTGCCTAAATCAGCAAGTTTAAAAATAGAAGCAAGTGATTGAAAATCTAAATCAATAATACAACCGCTTTCTTCAACAATAACAACTCCATTAGTATGAGATACAAGAGTTAGATGCTTTTTATCATTTACAATAGCTTTCATAAATACAAGTATTAATTATTAAGAATTTAATTTTAGAAGTAGAATCCATACTATAATAGTATAATACTATATAGTAGACGAATAAAACTAATAACTATTATATAAGTTATTATAGTTTGAACTAAAGAACGAATGATAATAACCTTCTTATAAGAAAGGTAATTAAACATTAAATAACATAGGCATATAACTATCCCAATTAAAGATAGAAATATATGGAACTGATAATCTGTCATGGTGAAGTAATATCAAATAATATTAAGAATATACATAAAGTAGACGCAACTATTATTAAAACGAATAATGTAGTAAGAAGAGTAATCTTAGTGTTAATAAAAAACTCACTGCATTTAATAAGTGCAATAATAAATAGTAATGCTAAAACAGTAATATCGTAGTTAGACATAATAGTATAAGTTAATAAGTGGATAAGATAAAGAGCAAAAGAAGTACAGTAATGTCACTCCTTTATGGGGGAGAAAAGCGAGCTTTGCGAGCGGGACAACTCAAGCTACACAACAATACAATTATTAATAATAGTATTACTAATAGTACTATTCCCGTTATCAGTTGTAATACATAGTATTGTTATTATCGGAATCGTCCGAACTACTATTGTCAAAGACAATGGTAGTGATGCTCTAATAATAACAACTATAATATAATAGTAGACAATATAGTAGTATTATTATTAAAACTATCAATCCGATATAATAGTGAAACTATTATAGAGGACTAATAACAAAGACAATTACAATAATAACGACCATAATAATAACGACCATAAT
>ERZ894177.76-NODE-76-length-95024-cov-29.6673_pt1 | contig 95024 bp, 94 predicted proteins | sample MGYA00380277_ERZ894177 | MGnify/ENA primary metagenome ERZ894177 (study PRJEB32331, sample SAMN06328428) | human gut metagenome | biome: human gut microbiome; feature: stool | host: Homo sapiens | collected 2014-06-03 ... | reverse complement strand
AATCAGACCTCTTTTCCCAAATTCTTGATTTGGGTGTCCCATTGTCGAAGTCAGGATTAAAATCGAGTAGGTGGTAAACTCCTCCTACTCGATTTTCTTTAGATGTTGCCACCATTTTGCATGCAAAATGGTGGCAACGTTTTATAGATATGACTTTAGCAATGCGCTTTTCCCCCCTTTCAATTTGCGGATTGCCTTCTCTTTGATTTGGCGCACTCGTTCCCGCGTCAAATTGAACTTGTCACCAATCTCCTCCAATGTCATCTCTCTGCAGCCAATGCCGAAACACAGCCTTAAAATCTCCCTCTCTTTACCTTGCAATTGATTCAATGCTCGGTCAACTTCCTTCGACAGTGATTCTTGCGTCAGCGTGGCGTCAGTGCTTGGCACGTCATCGTTGGCAAGCGTGTCGGCCATGCATTTGTCATCTCCGTCAGCGACAGGCTCGTCGACCGACACAGTGCGGTAGAAGGCTTTTAGGGCACTTGTCACCTTTTCCAATGGCATATCAAGGCGCTGCGCAAGTTCTTCCGCTGACGGGCGGCGTTGATTTTCCTGCTCAAATTTGGAGATCTCCTTGCTTATTCTATTGTTTAAACCTACTTGATTCAACGGCAGTCTGATTTCCCGCGACTGGTCCGCCAATGCCTGCAAAATCGATTGGCGAATCCACCAAACTGCGTATGAGATGAATTTGAAACCTCTGGTCTCATCAAACTTTTTAGCTGCTTTTATCAAGCCTAAATTACCCTCGTCAATCAGATCTGGCAGACTCAATCCTTGGTTCTGATACTGCTTTGCTACAGAAACAACAAATCGAAGATTTGCGCGCGTCAATTTATCCAATGCCTTTTGGTCGCCTTGTCTGATTCGCTGAGCCAACTCAACTTCCTCATCTATTGAAACGAGGTCCTCTTTGCCAATTTCCTGTAGATACTTTTCGAGTGATTGACTGTTGCGATTGGTGATTGATTTTGAAATCTTTAACTGTCTCATACAAATTAATCTATTAGCTTCTTGTTGTTATTCACGGATAAGTTTTGTTCAAGAAACAACGATTCGGCCGAGATGGTTCACTGGGACAGATGTTTTTTAGTTATAAAATGCAACGAATCCCGACTGAAATAGCCGGGATTCGTTGCATTTTATAATTGTTCTTAACTATAAATACGATTTTAAGAGTCTGCTCTTTTGTCCTTTCAATTTACGGATTGCTTTCTCTTTAATTTGGCGCACACGCTCTCGTGTCAAATCGAATTTGTCACCAATCTCTTCCAAAGTCATTTCCTGACAACCTATGCCAAAAAACATTTTTAAGATTTCGCGTTCACGGTCATGCAATTGGTTCAATGCTCGGTCAACCTCCTTCGACAGCGACTCCTGATTGAGCGAAGAGTATGCCATGGGGGAGTCGTCGTTGGTCAACACATCAAGCATACAGTTGTCCTCTCCTTCGGCAAATGGTGCGTCTACAGAGATGGAACGACCGGAAACACTGATTGTACTTGAGATTTTCTCTACCGGAATGTCGAGTCGGTTGGCAAGTTCCTCTGCTGAAGGACGACGCTGGTTTTCTTGTTCGAATTTAGAAAGCTCTTTGCTAATTTTGTTTAGCGAACCAACTTGATTCAAAGGTAGTCGGACAATTCTTGATTGCTCTGCCAATGCCTGCAAAATCGATTGGCGAATCCACCAAACTGCATATGAGATAAATTTGAAACCGCGTGTTTCATCGAATTTCTGAGCGGCTTTAATCAAGCCCAAATTACCCTCGTTGATCAAGTCTGGCAGACTCAATCCCTGGTTCTGATACTGTTTTGCTACAGAAACAACAAATCTAAGATTTGCGCGCGTCAATTTATCCAATGCCCGCTGATCGCCGTTTCGAATACGTTGAGCCAACTCAACTTCTTCTTCTACAGAGATAAGGTCTTCTCGTCCAATTTCTTGAAGATACTTATCAAGCGATGCGCTTTCACGATTGGTGATTGATTTTGAAATCTTTAATTGTCTCATTCAGATGTTGTTATTTAAAATCGGATTTTACGTGCAAAGATAATAAAAATTTATCACATAATTGCGGCTTATCCTCCAAAATAAATTTAGTTACAGCAAAAAAGTTATAGAAAAAGTCATCGGACACGCAATGCTATTGATGTATCCGATGACTGTAGTGTTGAGAGTGATGTTTTCTATTCCTTGACCGCTGCAATCAGAGCATTGAAAGCGTCGTGCAACCCATCAGCATTTTTACCGCCTGCTTGTGCGAATCCAGGTTGGCCACCGCCACCACCTTTGATTGCCTTTGCTGCCTCACGTACAATTGTCGCAGCGTTAAGCCCTTCTTTCACAAGGTCGTCTGTAAGCATTACGGTAAGCATAGGTTTCTTCTCCGGACTTACGGTTGCTGCTACAAATGCTGTTTTTGTAGGGGAGGCCTCACGTATGGCAAATGCCACTCCTTTGACAATGTCTGGAATGCGCATACCGCCCAATGATGTCAATTGGATGCCGTTTGGCAGTGTTTCTTTCTTCCCAAGAAGTTGAGAACTAAGGTTCTTTATGCGTTCGATTGCCATGTCTTCAGCATCTTTCCGCAATTCGGCATTTTCAGAGATTGTTTTCTTGACAGCCTTCTTTATATCCGAAGAGTTGAGCAGTGAGCCAACATATTTTATCGTGTTCTGCAACTCGTGGATTGCGTTTTCCACATTTTCGCCAGTTATTGCCTCAATGCGTCGTATGCCGGCGGCGATACTTCCTTCTGAAACAATCTTTATAATTCCAATGTTGCCAGTATTTGGCACGTGCGTACCTCCGCAGAGCTCAACAGAGTCGCCGTATTTGATAACGCGGACTTCTTCCCCATATTTCTCTCCGAACAATGCCATGGCGCCCATCGCTTTAGCTTCCGCAATAGGGACATTGCGATGCTCGTCAAGAGCGATGGCGTTACGTACTTTCTTGTTTGCAAGTCGCTCAACTGCCTCTATTTCCTCTTCTGTCATCTTCTGGAAGTGCGAGAAGTCAAAGCGGAGTTCTGTAGGCGATACATATGAGCCTTTTTGCTCCACGTGTGTGCCGAGCACTTCTCTCAGCGCTTCGTGCAACAGGTGAGTCGCCGTGTGGTTGCATGACGTAGCCAAGCGTTTGTCGGTGTCTATTTTTGCGATTATTGCAGCCTGAGGATTTGACGGCATCTTTGTTGTCAAATGAATAGGCAGGTTGTTTTCGCGTTTTGTATCGAATACTTCGATCTTCTCATCGCCTGAAATCAGCCAACCAGTATCGCCGACCTGTCCACCCATTTCTGCGTAGAACGGTGTCTCTTTCAGCACAATCTGATAGAACTCTTTGTTTTTCTGTTTTACCTTGCGGTATCGGAGAATGGATGTCTCACATTCAAATTTGTCATATCCGACAAACTCCGATTCCCCGGCATTGAGTTCAACCCAGTCGGAAGCCTCTATTGCGGCAGCATTGCGCGCACGTTGCTTTTGCTTCGCCATTTCTTCGTCAAACTCTTTGTGGTTGACGGTGAAACCATGCTCTTTCAGAATGAGTTCTGTAAGATCAAGAGGGAATCCATAAGTGTCATACAGTACAAACGCTTCCGTTCCGCTCACTTCTTTTCTGCCATCTGCCTTGGCCTCGTTGACAACCTTGTCAAGAAGTTTGATTCCTGTCTCCAATGTGCGGAGGAATGTGTCTTCTTCCTCTTTAATTACCGTCTTTATCAAATCTGGCTGTTGCTTGAGCTCTGGGTAGGCATCGCCCATAGACTCTATCAGTGTGTCCACAAGACGGTATATGAATGCTTGACGCTGGTCAAGGAATGTGTATGCATACCGAACAGCACGGCGCAGGATGCGTCGAATCACATAACCTGCCTTGGCGTTAGATGGAAGTTGAGCTTCGGCAATAGAGAAGGCGATTGTACGTACATGGTCGGCGATTACGCGCATTGCTACGTCAACCTTCTCGTCTTTGCCATAACTTTTTCCTGACAATTGTGAGATTTTCTGAATCAACGGTTGGAAAACGTCTGTGTCGTAATTTGAGTGTTTTCCCTGCAATGCGCGCACAAGACGCTCGAATCCCATTCCTGTATCGATGACATGCATAGGAAGCGGTTCGAGGCTGCCGTCTGCCTTGCGGTTGTATTGCATAAATACGATGTTCCAGATTTCAATAACCTGGGGGTCGTCTTTATTGACCAATTCGCGGCCAGGCGTTTTGGCTTTCTCCTCAGGTGTGCGCGAGTCAAGATGAATCTCGGAGCATGGACCGCAAGGACCGGTTTCACCCATTTCCCAAAAGTTGTCGTGTTTATTGCCGTTAATGATGTGGTCGGCGGATACATGCTTCAGCCAATATCCGGCAGCTTCATCGTCGCGTGAAAGGCCATCTTCTGGAGATCCCTCAAACACAGTCACATATAAATCGTCCGGATTGAGATGCAATACGTCCACAAGATATTCCCACGCATAATCGATGGCTCCTTCTTTGAAATAGTCACCAAACGACCAATTGCCAAGCATCTCAAACATCGTGTGGTGATATGTGTCAAGTCCCACTTCTTCCAAGTCGTTATGTTTACCGCTTACGCGCAAGCATTTTTGAGAGTCTGTGGCTCGTTTGTATTTCGGCGGGACGTTGCCCAATATGATGTCCTTGAACTGGTTCATTCCGGCATTTGTAAACATCAATGTCGGATCGTCTTTGATGACCATCGGTGCAGAAGGCACAATCTGATGGCCTTTGCTGTGGAAGAAATCTTTAAAAGATTCTCTAATTTCTTTTGCTGAATACATATCGTAATATAAACTTTCGTTTGAAATCAAGTTTTTTGAACGAGAATTAACTCTCATTTTATCTTGCAAAAGTAATCATTTTATTACTTTTGTAAAAGAAGAATCCACCCTAATGCGTAGCACTGAGAAAAAATATTATAAAATCAAAGAAGTTTCGGAAATGCTTGACATCCCCATCTCGACATTGCACTTCTGGGAACGGCAATTTACGGTATTGTCTCCTCGACGGTCGAGAGGCAATGATAGGCTGTATACGACCGACGATATTGAAAAAATCAAGATGGTGCATTATCTTGTAAAGGTGCGCGGCATGAAGCTCGCCGCTGCCCAAGAACAGATTCTGCACAACCGCAAAAATGTGTCAAAAAGACAAGAGGTGGCGGAACGTCTTGAGGAAATAAAAACCGAACTGCAATCGTTGGCTGACGCACTGGACGGCATTTGGAAACGAGGCCGTGAAAACAGCCCTGTCTCCGAATAGCTATCTGTCAGTCATCAAAACGCTTTAGGATGTTTTGATAAGCGTCGATGCGTCGATCACGCAGAAACGGCCACCAGCGTCTCACCTGTTCGCTTCTTGTCAAATCTATTGCAACAATTTTCTCCGCCTCGCTGTCGGTAGCGGCTTCATCAATCAGCTCGCCTTGAGGTCCCGCTACAAAGCTTGTGCCCCAAAATTGGATTCCGTTGGTTGCATTCGACGGGTCGGGTTCGTGTCCAACTCTGTTTACTGCGACAACAGGCAGCCCGTTGGCTACAGCATGTCCCCTCATGGACAACATCCATGCTTGTCGCTGACGCATTTTTTCCGCTTCATCGTCTGAGCTTTCCCATCCGATGGCGGTGGGGTATATCAATAATTCTGCGCCTTTCAATGCCATCAATCGAGCCGCTTCCGGATACCACTGGTCCCAACAAACCAATACACCAAGTTTTCCGACAGATGTCTGGATTGGTTCAAAACCTATATCCCCGGGCGTAAAGTAGAATTTCTCATAATATGCCGGATCGTCAGGAATATGCATCTTGCGATATTTCCCGGCAACGGATCCGTCTTTTTCAAAAACAACGGCGGTGTTGTGATATAACCCCGGCGCTCTGCGCTCAAACAGCGATGTCACAAGCACTATGCCGCATTCTTTTGCCACGTTGGAATAAACACCTGTTTCTTCGCCGTTAATGTCTATCGCCAAGTCAAAATTGTCGACGCTCTCCGTTTGGCAGAAATACAAGCTGTCGTGCAATTCTTGCAGCACCACAAGTTGCGCGCCGTTGTTTGCCAAGCGTTTTATTTTTGCGACAAGTTTTTCTCTATTCTTGCTTATGCAGGCGCTGTTGGCTTGCTGAATGTATCCTAATTTGATGATTCTACTCATATATTCAATGAATTTTTAGGGAACTGCATGGTAACGCAATGGAGCGATCCGTGCTGTTTTATCAATGCTCGGCAGTCAACGCCGAGAACCTTTCTGTCTGGAAATGCAGAGGATATTATGCTCATGGCTTCGCCGTCGTTGCTTTCCTGGCCGTAAATAGGGACAAGAACGAATCCATTTCCAATAAGAAAATTGGCATATGTTGCTGGCAGCCGCTCCCCGTCGGCAAAGATAGGGGCGGGTAACGGCAGTGGGAGCAACTTATATTTTCCTCCGTCTGCGGTTGTGAAACTTTGGAGCTGACATTCCATGGCTTTCAACTCTGCGAAATGCTCGTCACGTTCATCATCGGTTGAAACATACAGAATGGTGTCGTTTGGCGCCAATCGCGCCAAGGTGTCTATGTGGCTGTCGGTGTCGTCGCCACTAAGGTAGCCATGGTCAAGCCACAACACTCTGCTTATGCCGAAGACCTTTTCCAAGTACGCTTGTATTTCCTCTTTGGATGATTGACCGTTTCTATTCTTGGAAAGAAGGCATTCGCTTGTGGTAAGCAGCGTTCCTTTGCCGTCGCTCTCGATGGAGCCTCCCTCAAGGACAAAATTCAAGCTGTTTGAATATTCCCCCTTAAACATTCCGGAATCGAAAAGACGGGATGTTATAAGATTGTCTTTGTCGGCGGCAAATTTCAGACCCCAACCGTTGAACTTGAAATCGTTGACCACGGGGCGGTTTCCGCGAAGCGTGGTTATGGAACAAGTGTCGCGTGCCCAAGTATCATTTGTCGGACATTTGACCACGGATATCAACTCGTTACTGAATGATATGTCGCTGCTGTCGTCAGGGTCTGCTATGACGATGACTCTTTCGCCTTGGTCAGCAATGGCGTTGACTATCTCTTTGTAGCAAGAGACAACTTCTTCCAGCATATATGACCAATCTGTTCCGGCATGTGGCCACGCAAGCATTATGGCGTCTTGTTCCGCCCATTCGGCGGGAAGGATTGCGCGTTCGTTGTTATTCGTCATATTCTGTAAGGGAATCAAATGCAGATTCGTGATTGTCCAAGTATTCGTGACAATAATCAACAAACGCTGTGCGTTCGCGGTAGCCCATATCGTCACACCATTCCTTAAAATAAGCCTTAAGCGCCTCGTCCTCGAAAATCAGACGTTTAAACTCGCTCTCGGCAATGTCTATACTCCCAAACCTGACCAGTAGTTCCTGAATCATTGATGAAATATCAGTCATAGTTTCAATAGTTTTATACGTTTCCCAAAAATAGCCATATTTCCTCTAACTTCCAAACTTTATAAAAAAATAAGCACACGTAATTGAGCGTGCGCTTATTTTTATTTTGATGTAAGTTGTGTCTTATTCAGAAACCACCTCGAAAGGAATTTCTACAGAAACTTCTTTGTGGAGTTTCAAGAGAGCCTTGTAGCTACCAACTTCCTTCACAGCCTCTTTGAGAACGATAAGTTTGCGGTCTACGTTGAAACCCAACTTCTCGAGAGCCTCTGCAATTTGAATATTGTTTACTGAACCAAAGATTGTGCCGGTAGAGCTTGTCTTTGCTCCGATAGTCAAAGCAACGTCCTTCAAAGACTCTGCCAATGCCTCAGCGTCGGCTTTGATTTTAGCCAGCTTGTGGGCTCTTTGCTTCTGGTTTTCTGCCAAAACTTTAAGCGCCGATTCGGTAGCGATAACAGCTTTGCACATTGGGATAAGGTAGTTTCGACCGTAACCGCTCTTAACTTCTACAACATCGTCCTTGTAGCCAAGATTTGCGATATCTTCTTTTAATATGATCTTCATAATTGTAATCCTTCTTTTAATGTTATTTCATCAAGTCAGTCACGTAAGGAAGAAGTGCAAGATGACGGGCGCGTTTTACGGCCTGTGCCACTCTTCTCTGGAATTTGAGTGAAGTTCCCGTGATGCGACGAGGAAGGATTTTGCCTTGCTCGTTCAAGAATTTCTTGAGGAATTCAGGATCTTTGTAGTCGATATACTTAATGCCACTCTTTTTGAAACGGCAATATTTTTTCTTTTTGACATCTACTGAAAGCGGTGTCAAGTATCTGATTTCTGATTGTGGTTGTGCCATGATTAATCCTCCTTTGTTTCGTTGTTGTTAGACTTAGCTGCGCGAAGACTTCTGCGTTTTTCAGCGTATTCTGCAGCATACTTGTCAAGACGGAATGTCAAGAAACGGATAACTTTCTCGTCGCGACGATAAGCTGTCTCAAGTTTCTTCACAACCTGCGGTTCTGCATTGAACTCAACAAGGCAATAGAAGCCTGTGCTTTTTTTCTGAATAGGGTATGCCAACTTGCGGAGGCCCCAGTTCTCTTCATTTACTATTTCTGCACCATTTTTAGTGAGAACAGCAGTGAATTTTTCTACCGCTTCCTTCATCTGAGCATCAGACAAAACGGGAGTTAAAATGAAAACGGTTTCGTACTTGTTCATAATTAATTGATTAGTTTTTAAAATTTGCGGCACAAAGGTATGAATTTTTCGCTGTTTACGCAAGCACTTTTTGTGAAGATGCAATAAAAAAATGAAAATTTAACAATAAATGGTCGTTTTGATGGATTTTGAGCTACATGTCACTGATTTCCGCATGAAGTTTTGACGGGATTCTAAAAAAATAACTAAATTTGCACATTTGTAAAGCGAAAAATCTATTAAATGGAAATAACAGCAACGCAATTAGCGACTATTATAAGAGGTGAAATCGAGGGCGACGGCTCTGTGAAGATATCCTCTTATTCTAAAATCGAGGAGGCTCAAGAGGGTTCTTTGTCATTCTTGGCCAATCCTAAATACACGCATTTTGTATATACGACAAAGGCATCTGTTTTGTTGGTGCGCAAAGATTTTGCACCTGAGCAGCCTATAAAAGCGACACTGATAAAGGTGGACGACCCGTATGCCACTTTGGCGGAGTTGCTCAATTTGGTGCAAGCATCGGCTCCTGTGAAATCCGGAGTGGAGCAGCCTGTATATGTTTCGGATGGCGTTGATTTGCCAAAATCAATTTATCTTGGTGCATTCTCTTATATCGGCAAGAATGCCAAAATAGGAGAGAACGTAAAAATATACCCTCAGTGCTATATTGGCGACGGTGTTGTTATTGGAAACAACACGACTCTTTACGCAGGTGTTAAAATATACCAGGGGTGCGTTGTCGGCGAGAATTGCATTCTCCATTCGGGAGTTGTTGTGGGAAGCGACGGCTTTGGATTTGCCCCTGAAAAGGACGGCAGTTATCTGAAGATTGCCCAGATCGGCAATGTGGTAATTGAAGACAATGTAGAAATAGGCGCCAACACCACTGTCGACAGGGCTACGATGGGCTCGACAAAAATCCATAAAGGCGTGAAGTTGGACAATCTTATACAAGTTGCGCATAATGTTGAAATCGGCGACAACACAGTTATTGCCGCGCAGACAGGCATTGCGGGTTCGGCTAAGATTGGCAAACAAAATATGATTGGAGGCCAAGTTGGCATCGCCGGTCACATCACAATCGGCGACCGGAACCAAATTGGGGCACAGTCTGGTATCCATACAAGAACAGGCGACGACAAGGTGCTGCTGGGGTATCCTGCGGTTGACGCAAGAGATTTTATGCGCGAAGCTGCATATCGTCGCCGGTTGGGCGACATAATCGCCGACTTGAACACTATAAAAAAAGACTTAAACAAAAAAGACAACAAATAAAAAAGATAATATGAAACAATGTACGTTGAAATCTGCTTTTACCATAAAAGGTAAGGGCTTGCATACGGGCAGGGAAATTGAAGCGACATTCAAGCCTGCTCCAGACAATTTTGGGCGGAAATTCCTTCGCATTGATGTTGAAGGCGCAGCGCCTATTGAAGCTGTGGCTGAGAATGTCGTGGAGACATGCCGCGGAACGGTTATTGCTTCTGGCGACTTGAAAATCTCCACTATTGAGCACGCCATGGCTGCGTTGTATGCTTCCAATGTCGACAACTGCCTCGTGGAGCTGAATGGCCCTGAAGTGCCAATCCTTGACGGCAGTGCAAAAATATTTATGGACAAGATTGAGGAAGTCGGAGTTGTTGAGCAGACGGAAGACGCAGCGGTGTACGTTGTAAGAAACCGCACAACGGTTAAGGACAGCGAGACCGAAGCCTCAATTTGCGTTATTCCCGACAGCGATTTCTGCGTGGATGTAATGATTGAGTTCAACTCGGTTGTACTCTCCAATCAGTTCGCCACTCTTGACTCTTTGGATGATTTCAAGACACAGATTGCTGCAAGCCGTACATTCGTTTTCGTAAGAGAAATTGAAGAGTTGGTCAAACACGACTTGATAAAAGGCGGCGACCTGGACAATGCCATCGTTATTTACGACACTCCGGTGGCGCAGTCGGAGCTTGACAGAATCGCCGATATGATGAACGTGCCAAGAAAGAAAGTGTCAGAGTTCGGATTCATCAACAACGACGAGCTGGTGTTTAAAAACGAGCCGGCACGCCACAAACTTCTTGATGTGGTTGGCGACGTGGCTTTGATTGGCAGACGTGTGCAGGGCCGTATTATCGCCACTTGCCCAGGTCATACAATCAACACTACATTTGCGAAAAAGGTGAGACGCGAATTAAAGCGTCAGGAGGTTCAGGCCCCGGTCTACAATCCAAACGAGACCCCGATTATGGACGTAAACCGTATCAGAGAGTTGCTTCCACACAGATATCCGTTCTTGTTGGTTGACAAGATTATCGACAAATCCGACAAATATATTGTTGGAGTAAAGAACGTGTCGGGCAACGAACCATTCTTCCAAGGCCACTTCCCTACAGAGCCAGTGATGCCTGGTGTGCTTCAAGTTGAAGCCATGGCTCAAACTGCAGGATTGCTTGTCTTAGGCTCTGTTGATAATCCAGAAAGCTATTCTACTTATTTTATGAAGATCGACAACGTAAAATTCCGACAGAAAGTAGTCCCTGGCGACACTTTAGTTTTCCACGTGTCATTTTTGACTGAATTGAGAAGAGGTTGTGCCAATATGAAGGGCTATGCTTTTGTTGGCGATAAAATCGTTTCCGAGGCTGAATTCATGGCGCAAATAATCAAAAATAAATAATATGAAGCAACCATTAGCATACATACATCCGGATGCCAAGATAGACCCAAGCGTGGTCATCGACCCGTTTGTGACAATTGACAGAAACGTGGAAATCGGAGCGGGAACACGCATTGCCAGCAACGTTACAATCATGGAGGGTACAAGGATTGGCAAGAACTGCACGATTTACCCGGGCGCTGTTATTGGTGCGATTCCTCAAGATCTTAAATTCATGGGAGAAAACACGTTGGCTATCGTTGGCGACAACACAACCATTCGTGAATGCGTGACCATAAACAGGGGCACCGCGTCGAAGGGCAAGACTGTTGTTGGCAGCAATTGCCTTATTATGGCTTATTCTCACATCGCCCATGACTGCGTGATTGGGGACAATATCATTATTGCAAACGCTTCGCAGATTGCTGGAGAGGTACAAATCGACAATTTTGCGGTAGTTGGAGGAGGAACATTGATTCATCAATTTTGCCATATAGGTTCTCATGTGATGATACAAGGCGGGGCTTTGGTCAACAAAGACATTCCCCCATATGTAAAAGCTGCCCGTGAACCGATATCGTATGCTGGCGTGAACTCAATAGGCTTGCGTAGACGCGGTTTCACAAATGAGCAGATTCGTGACATCCAGGACATATATCGTTATCTATATCTTTCTGGATACAACAATAGCGATGCTGTTGAGCATATCGAGGAGGAACTTCCTGCCACGAAAGAGCGTGACGAAATCATCTTGTTTGTGCGCAACTCGAAGCGAGGCATTATCAAAGGCTACGTATAGCAATAAGCCTTAACCGAAGACTTTCGAAAGGGCCGATCTGACAAAGTGTTAGGTCGACCCTTTCGCATTGGTATTTTTTCGAGGCGCCGAGAAGAGGTTGAAGGCGGCAAAGGCACTGAAGGAGAAAGGCGAGACGCCGAAAGGATTAAACGAGAAAGCGGTAGCGGAGGCACAGAGAGAGGTAGCCGCTTGGAAAGCCATCGTAGGCGAGAAGTCACGCAGAGAGGAAGCCGCCAAAGCGGAAGCGGAGAAGCGAATGGACGATGAAGAACCAAAGCCCTTAGGGAGTGGTGTGTTTGGAAACATCTACAACCAATTTAAAGGGAAGGTGAAGGAAGCCTTTGATTTCTTGATGAAGCATAAAGGCGGCGACTTGCTCGGTGTGTTCCACAGAAAAGATGTCGGTGACATTGATTTGGTGTGGGGTGACGAGAATGGCAGACTTGCCCATATTCTCAACAAGCACGTTGGAGAGGGTAAGAGTTTCGCCAACGTGGACGAGGCGATGAGCCACATACAAGACATTGTAGAAACTGGAAAGAACGATTTTGAGGACGGAGACAAGATTGTGTTCAGAAAGGGGTCTGAATTGGTCACGGTCAGAAAAAACTTCAGAGAGGGAGATAAAAAATAGCCGACAAAAACTGGGTTTTGACGGCTTATGACAAGGAAGCAGCTGACAATGGCAATCGCGTTACAACCAAAGTCATTGAAGACAAAGCTACGCCGCACACTGCTTCCACCGGCAAAGGTAGCGAAAAGCCGGGGAAGAAGCAAAAGAAGCAGATCGTTTTTGACAAGGCTAAGGAGATTGCCGACAAGGAGAAGAAGAAACGCAAGGCTGAGGATGACAAGCCAAAGCAAAAACCGCTGACGCCGAGGATGTTGCAGGTGCGTTGGGCTATCTTGTGGAATGGGTGGACGCGATGGAGGAGAACGGAACGATAGACGCGGACAAGAAAGTGATCCGCATCGCAAAGGATGCCGAGAACCCGTTAGTGCAGGTGCTGGGGCACGAGGTGGCGCACGGAGTGAAGCGGATGGACGGTGGCAAGTTCAAGGCTTTGCAGAAGGCGGCTATGGAGGTCGTCGGCGAGAAAGAATGGAATGAACGCATCGAGAAGAAGCGCAAGTTGAATGCTTATGCCGAGGGGAAACTTGCCGAGGAGGTGACGTGCGACATCGTTGGAGAGGCATTGAGCGACAAGGATGCGTTGAAGCGTCTTGCCGAGTCGCTGAGAGGAGAGAAAGGCATCCTTGCCCGTCTGCGTGACGCAGTGGCAAAGATGGTCGAGTATTTCAAGAACAGAGGCGACAAGGAAGGTGTGCGCAGGATGAAGGCCGCCGACAGACTTCTCGCAGAGTTTGAGAGTGCGTTGAAGGAGGGCGAAGGTGTGAACAGAAGTGCGAGAGAGGCTGAGAATGAAGCGGAGGAGCGGGAACTGAGGGACAACCTTGTGGAGCGTATGCGCAAAGGTGGACTTGACGTGGTGACTGATTCGGAAGAGATGCAGAGAGTCATAGACAGACTGAACGGAAGAGGGCGGTTAAGCGGCAAACAAAAATCAGCACTTGAAACCGCGATGATAGCAGCCGAAGCCACTAATAATGCCACTGTCATTTCAAGTGCTGACGGAACAATCTTGGAACACTTGCAACAAATTATGAGAATAATGAGAGCGAGGGAATAACCATTGTTATTTCAAGCCACAAAAACAAAGGCTTGCACAATGACGGCAACGCCCATATCATAGAATATTTCTACCCAAAACGTGCGCTTGAAAACGCAGAAGGCAAGCCTTTGGCAGAGATGATCCGTTCGGTATCTGACGCATTGCCGGTGAAGAGTTCAAAGACACGACAGGCTTGGCCGAGCGCGAGGAGGTTAACGGCAGTTCAGTCCGTGAGCATCGTGTGTACCACAGCAGCGGAGCGGACTTCGATGCTTTTGACCACTCGCATATGGGCGAGGGAGAAGGTGCGCAGGCTTACGGCTGGGGTACTTATGTGACCGAGGTGGAAGGTATCGGCAGGACGTATGCTATTCAGAATACAACAACGCACAATGATGCTTTACGTGCTAACAGACACCGGGGATGATTTGAAGTATGACGAAGAACAGCTAAAACGTGCTAATGAATGGAGAGCTGAGGCTGAACTTGCCTATGATTACCGACAATGACAAGTTCTTCCAAAAACATTATATAACCCGCACACTATTTATCATAATACAAATTATAGGAAAAACCAAAAGCTGAAAAAATACACCTTTTTTAGAACAAATGAGACATATTCAACATGCCAGCATGTAGCCATTGCGACTTCTAAACACCAATGGTTTTATAACACATCAAACTGGAGCGGCTATATCTGCCTCGTAAAAAACTTGAATACAAACTCTGCGGCATAAGTTGCCTCTCGGATTATGCCAAATAAGCATTGGAGGGCATTGAACCTCATCCGAACCATATCGCACATGGCAAGATTTACAAATGGAAGCGTTAAAGCAAATACCAATCTAAGAGATTCCGCCTTCAAAACGCAGCCATGCGCGTGAAGGATAAAAACAGAGACGTTTTAAGCTATTTTTTCAGATAATACTCCTCAAAACTGTTATCTGTAAAAAACACGACAATCTTTGAAATCTTCTTTTCTTGCGGCAACTGGTTGACAATAGGCATATTCTGAGCAATTGACCTTGACTCTACACCCTTGAGAATCTCATTTTCCACAGGATTTGGACTGTCATGCGGGAATAATAGATTCTCACACGCTTGATCAGACGCGCAAAACTTAGGTTTTTCGCCTTCGCCAAACAATAGCCACATCATTGGAATTTCCGGATATGTTTTATGAATAACAGAAATCACATCATCACCAATTTTTTTGTTTTTTCCACTCAACATTTGTGAAATTGTAGGACGTGGTATGCCACAGGCATCCGCAAATTGAGATCGAGTCAAATTGCGTTCTTCTATAAATGAATTTATCCGGTCTATTATGTTGTCTGATTCGTTCATTATTGTACAATTTTCTAAATACAAAGGTAGAAAAAACTGTTTTAAAATCCAAATTCAGGATTTAGTTTCTTAAATTTAGAATTGCAAATCTGACTGTTCCAATATACAAATCGGCGCAACAGCATAATCAGCGCGACGTAAACAAACACTTCATATTTATATTATTTATTTATTGCAAACCAAATTATTACGCATTGCTATTCTTGATAACAGCTATTCGATGGCAATCTTTTTGTATGCTAAATTTTTACTTTTGGTTTTACTCTATACATATTCTGATTTATAGCACATTATAATAATAGCTAAAATTTGTTTCCACTCTATTGTATATCCATTTCATCGTCCCAAATCATACACATTATCCATCTGCTTCCAATTGGCTTTTGAGTATCACTGTTATGTTTTTTCAAATTTTAATTTAAGAAATGAAATCATCAAGATGAAACAACACATCAAATCGCCTCAAATTATCCCCTATCCTATTCCCTCCCAGTTTTGGCTCCACCGATTCCCCCCTACCACATTTCAAAAACTTTTAATTTCCAAGCACTTAACCTTTCTCAGTCAAATGTTAGAGGCCTTCAGATTTTAAAATTCTGCAGGTCCTTTAATAATTACTCAGAATCCGACAACCTAATTTGCATTAACTGAATGGTTGTTTAGTTTGATATTCTTCATCCTAAATTTTGGAATCTCAAAATCTTTCATTTTCTTTGCGCATACTGGACCACCTCTAAATCTGTCGCGCTCCCACTAAAATGTGGCTTATTAGTCAAAACGGGTGCTGAAAGTGTGTCTTTTTAGTTGATATTCAGTATCTTTGGTTATTTAAAAATCTCAAAATTGCATTATGGACAAAAAAATGTCCGTTATGCAACTCCCCCGTTGTAAAGAAGGACGGCAAACGAAAAAGCGTGCAACGTTACAGGTGCATGGCGTGCGGACACCGCTTTAGTGGCGGACGCAATATAACGAAAGAATACATTTGGGAGATGTATCTGCACGGCAAGCAGACCATAGCCCAAATTAGTGAAACCACAGGGCTGAGCGCATCGACGATCACACGCCGACTTGCCTCCGTCTCTTTAAATTGGGATCAGCCAAAAGTCGGGGGTTGCGGAGTGGTACATCTCGACGCGACCTATTTCGGGCGCAACATTGGTGTGCTGCTGGCTTTAGAAAGCGGAACCGGAAGGCTTCTTTACATGAAGCATATCGCACACGAGCACATCAGCGACTACGAGGAAGCAGTGAGGCATATCGTCGGATGCGGATACCTTATCCTGGGGATTGTCATAGATGGTCTGCAAAAGCTGTTTGTTGTCCTTTCGGAATACAGGATACAGATGTGCCAGTTTCACATGGTAGCGATAATGAGGCGAAAAATGACTAAGAAGCCGCAACTTGAGGCAGGAAAGGAATTGCTGGAGCTGGCGTACCGCCTGAAAGGCATGGACAAGGACACATTCGTCGGCGAGTTCGAGAAGTGGAAGGAGAAATGGCGTGACTTCCTGAAGGAAAAGACTGTCAACGAGGTCACAGGCAGTACAGTTTACACCCATCAGCTACTCAGGTCTGCCATGGTTAGCATATCGACTTACCTGCCGTTCCTGTTCACATATGAGGATGTCGATGGTAGCCCAACACGAACAATATGATTGAGGGTACATTCACAGACATGAAGAAAACCTTGCGAAATCATCCCGGTATGATAGAAGATAACCGTAAGCGGATGGTGAATGGGTTTTTCTTGGCATATGCAAAATTACGGGAGACAACCAGTAAGGCCGTCTCCCGAATTGCATTATGCGTATTTGACGGCTTTATTCCTCGCGGAGTTGCTCCCCAGCAGAGCTCCGCTGCGCTTCAAGCCGCAACGCAAAATAAAAGGATTTATGTGAAACAGCCAAAAACGGGTGTTATTTTCAGCACCCGTTTTGACCTATAGAGAGCAAGCGCTCGCATCAAATGAGGGCTCAAAACTTCTGAACACATATATCCATCTGTACACCAGCATATTGCAAAGGTTTCAGCACCCGAATTGACCTATACGCCTAAATTCATGCGGGCATATCGGTCAAATAATTCCGAATCATTCATCTTATCGTGATTACAGTTTATTATAATGGAATGCAGTGATAGCTAAGGGTTGGCTATCACTGCATAGATTTGCTGGCAAAGTTAGAGTTTCTCTACTTTGAGTTCGTTGCCGTTCATGTAGCCAACGGGGAAATCCACGTTGTATTTCATCTTGAACTGGCGCTGAATCTCAGCCTTTACGGTTGAGTTGGCAAAAGGAAGCGTGCTTCCATTGAAAGAAACTTCGGCAGTCATACCGGCTTCGAGTCGCTTGCCTTCGCTAAGAAGGAGACGTTTTGTGGTTACTTTGAAGAGTGCCATATCTAATATTTTGATGGTTACTCTGCAAAGGTAGAACAGCGGTGTATCAGATTTGGTGACACCAAAAAGATTTTTAGTCTTCGTCGTAAAAGTCCTCTATGTCAAATCCGTCTTCAAAATCTTCAGAATCTACATCTTCATTGGGATACATCATCTGCATAATCTCACGCTCATCATATCCGGTGATTTCCCTACGTAAATTGACAATTTTTTGCTCAATACGATTACTTAATTTCCGTGCTTTACGACATTCTTCCGCTTTTTTGACAAAATAATTCGGGTCTTTATCGCCGGTGTATAAATGATCCTCAAAATGAAACAACTGCTCATTTATTTCTTCAAGTTCCTCTTTAATCTCATCTAAATCGGATAAAGCTTTATCCTCATCTGATGAGTAGTTTCCCTGCATATCGTCAAGACGTGAAAGCAAGGCTTTTAGTCTAATTGTAAAAGATTCGTTTTGTCTCATATTATATCTGATTTATTCAAACGAATGATTAAAGTAATTTCAACGCTATAGCAGCACAAGCCTCGGCATCACAAAGCGCATGATGGTGGTTTTCCATGTCATAACCACAGGCGGCTGCCGATAAATGGAGCTGATGGCTCGGAATGCCAAGACAGCGACGGGAGGCAGCGAGTGTGCAATGAAATTCGTAACCGGGATATTCCATATCATACTCCTCAAATACTGCCTTCAAGCAACTCTCATCAAAAGGACGGTTGTGTGCTACAAGCGGCAGGCCTTTTATTTTCTCTGCCACCTGCGCCCACACTTCCGGGAATGTCGGTTGTCCGTCAGTATCCCGACGGGTGAGTCCGTGGACCTCAGTAGTCCAATATGTATAATAATTGGGGGCAGGCTGAATAAGACTGTAGAATCTGTCAACAATCACACCGTCACGAACTATTACGATGCCGACACTACACACGCTGGAGCGTCGGCCATTGGCTGTTTCAAAGTCTATTGCTACAAAGTCTTGCATTGTCAGTCATTCTTATACAGTTCATACATCTCTGAAATCCAGCCCTTCATTGATCTGCGCAAAGAAGCCGGACTAACGACCTCTATCATCGCGCCGACATGGAGCAACTTCATTACGAAGTCATACGTCGGCGAGAGATAGAGTTCAAAGTCGGCGTACTCGCCATAGTCTTCGATAAGTCGCTGACTATGATGCAGCGGAAGGGTTTTCAGATAGTGTTTGTGGTCTTCGTTGGCACGAATCACAATTCTCTCCGGCTTGACATCATATCCAATGACCACGCCGAATTTTGTCGAGAAATACTCTGTGGCATCAAAATCCTTTGGCAACTTGAAGAGCGTTGATGTCGGTTCTACGCTCTCCAGACGGTCAAGGGCGTAAATCTTTATCTCGTCACGGTTGTTGTGACCGAGCACATACCAACGGTTATCAAACAGTTTCACGCAATATGGCTCAATGGGGAATGTATAGTTACGTTCCTTCTTGAAAGGGCGATATGTGATATTCACGACCCGGTTCTCCTTCATCGCATCAAGGATTGTGGTCAGATGATCGCGGCCTGAAGGGATTTCGTCAACCAATATGCGGCCTTTCAAAGAGAGATTCTCTCCGATTATATTGCCGACTGCAAAGGAATCGAGCATCCACTTTTTGAGTTTGTCCTCGTCAATATCCTCCGGATTTGAGATATAGTATAGATAACCGCCAACTTTCTGACAGTCAATCATTATCCCGAACTGCTCGTAGATTGCATCGCGCCAGCGGTTGAACGTGGCGCGATGAAGCGGCTTGCAGTCGCTCAAATCCTTGCAACGCTCCCAACGGTCGGAAAGATCCTTATGAGAAATCTTCCCGGCACGGCGGATTGTATCAATCAGCCAAGTGTATTTTTGTAGTTGGTTCATATCTGTTTGAGTTTAACGCTGCAAATTTAATCAAATCCTGTCACATTTTGTGATACAGGATTGGGTATAATCATGAATCGAAGTCAAAATTTCTTCATTTGTCACGGTCTGTTAAATCCATGCGCCATATAGTTCCTCGGGGTCATCATCCGGACGGTCATTCTCCAGTGTCGTTCTACGAGCTTCCGCCAACTCTTCTTCTGTCGGTGGAGGCAGTTCTACCATAAAGACATTGCATGGACGCTGCTTCATCCCGGCTTTATGGCGGAGCCAAAGATTTTCCATCAGGAGTGCGACTCCATCGGGAGATTGTATTGATTTCATAATATCACAGTTTTTATATTTACACATTCATAGAACCCTCAGGCTTTGACCAGTCCAACTTTGTTACTTGCCGATCAATCCAAATCACGCCGAGATTTTTCTCTTGACGGAGTTCTATTGTAGCTAATAGTAAAGGAATTATATATGGGATTCTTTCCTTGATATTCTCCCATGTCCCGTCGAGGTAACAACTTGCGACGTAATCCATGCGGAGATAAAGCCTTACTTGAGTCTTATCCTTATGATAATACATGGCAAATTCATTTCTCCAACCATATTCTTCAAGAATAGTTGCTGCTTCAGTAATAAGGTTTTCGCATTTGCGACTTTTTGAATGGACAAAATTACCTATGAATTCGACTGGCTCTTTCATTTCCTGAGGTTCAAATTCGTTTTCTGCTTCATCAAAAATACTCCCGATTGTTGTGAAATTCATGACGCTTTGAAATTAAAGATTGGACGAATGATGGTGTCTATGCAGACGGTGTCACCTATGTTGGCAATGATTTCTTCTGCCGGTTTATAGACCATCGGCGACTCGTCGCGAGTGAAGTCGTTGACTGACTCCGAATAGATGCCTTGCATGGATGCCTCGAAGTCCTCCATCGTTATTTTCTCGTATGCCTGAGTACGGCTCAATACTCGTCCGGCCCCGTGAGGTGCAGAGAAGTTCCAGTCAGGATTGCCCTTCCCAGTGCAGAGCAACGAACCATCGCGCATATTCAGCGGTATGATGCAACGTTCGCCCAAGGCTGCCGAGATAGAGCCTTTGCGGATGATGTTATCATCGCTGATATAGTTGTGAACCGATTCAAATTCCTCTTTGACCTCCACCCCGGGAAAGAACCGCATGAGCAATAGAGATATAAGTTTACGGTTGAGTACAGCCCATCGCTGACAAAGACGCATATCGTGGAGATAGTGCTCACGCCCTTCACCCTCGACATAGCAAAGAGCGGCAGGGAGGCGTGGTTCCGCTTCCTGATGTTCCTTGTGCATCTTCTTTATGACGCTCTGCAATTCAGATCGACGACCTGCTGCCTTGTATTCCTCAATGGTGCGTTTGATTATCTCTTCAAACTCGTCGGCTCCGTCGGTAAGATGTTTCACAGCTTTTGCCTGATAGATGTCGGCAACCTGCTTGCCGAGGTTGCGCGAACCGGTATGAATCACAAGGTAAACATTGCCCTTATCATCCTTGTCAAGCTCGATGAAATGGTTGCCACCGCCGAGCGAACCGATAGCCTTGTTGATACGCCCGGAGTCTTTAAGTTCACGGTAGCAGTAAAGTTCGGTCACAAGTTGCTTTGCCGCACGGTATATTTCCATTTCCTCACCGACAAGCGGCTTGAAACCGAACATATCTTCGCGCACTATCTTACCGGAAGGTACATTGCCCCGGATATGTTCATGAAATGCGTGAAAGTCAATTTCGGAGAGTTTGCCGAGATTGAGGATTCGCATACCGCAGCCGATGTCAACGCCCACTATATTGGGAATTACCTTGTCACCGAGGTCGCCTGTGAAACCAATGACGCAGCCTGCCCCAGCATGAACGTCAGGCATAATGCGTATCTTCTTGTCGGAAAACACATCAATCGAAAGTAGTTCCTTAATCTGCTCCAAGGCATTCTCTTCGATGTTGTCCGTAAATATCTTTACGTCATGTCCTTCTATCGTCTTCATATTCTGATGTTTTCTATTATTTGAATGCAAAGTTAGAATGCCGCTGCGCAACCATTTTGCGCATTAAAAAAGAAACACGACATTCTTCTATGAGCGCAAAATTATATCCAAGGTGACGCATTTTACGGTACAGCATGAGATTTTACTACCTGTTAAATATTCTTAACTTGTAAATAATTGAAATATAAGCAGCATTTCAATTATACGATACGAGGAAACTTGAAAAATAGAGTAATTTTAACGGATGTTTACATTTGGTTAAAATCCTTTATCGTATTAAAGAAGAGTACCAACACAAAAAGAGAAGTATGAAATTAGCAATCGTTGGCACTCGAAATCCGGGTGTAACCTATCAGGAGTGGGAGAAGCTCTTGCTCGACAAAATCAATCCCGACGAGATTCAGATGGTAATCTCCGGTGGCGCAAAAGGAGTTGACACTTTCGCCAAATTATTCGCGGCCCGCCATCACAAACCCTACATGGAGTTCGCTCCGCAGTATGACGTTTATGGACGATATGCAACTTTGAAGCGTAATACTCAAATCGTAAAAGAGGCATCAACCGTTATCGCGTTTCCTTCCGCTGAACCCAAGGGAACTTATCATATCATCAAAGAAGCCCAGCGACTCGGTCGTCGTGTTATAGTCGTAAATCTCTAAATTTTTTGTGGTGTCTCGAAAAATGGGACACCACATTATTAACTTTGCATCGTGATTATGGAAGAACAATACAGAAAAGAAATAACCTGGTGGTTTGCCGAGTTTGGGTCAGAGAGCGAGGTGGACAACTATCTTGCATTGTTTCCTGAACTGAAGAGCCGACTGTCAAAATTTGCTATTGGTCTTTTGATATGGAACATTGCAGGACTTATCGACATCAACAATCCTGATGATGTAAGCCGTGTGCGACTTATTCTAAAGGTCCTTGACCAAACACCCGGTTTTGACTTTTTCGACAACACTTTCAATGAGTGTGACCCCGAGACGGTCTGTGAAATCATAGGTATGTCACCGATGGTTCCAGTTGAAGAGCCAAAGATTGAATTTGACTATACAGTCAGTTATATTGGAAGTTATGCTGAGGCTCGTCAATATCTCGATATGACATCTTGGTGTATCGTTATTTCAGAAGAGTCATTCAATACCTATACTGTCAATGGCAACCGTTTCTACTTCTGTGGAAACGGCGAGTGGTGGGACGTGCCTTGTATTCCGGGATTAGGTTTTCCACGCGACCGCTTTGGTTATTCTCTCATTGCTGTTGAAGTCAGCCCTGAAAACAAAATCGTCTCAATCACTTCGAGATGGAACACCTGTGCCGGAGACACTGGCGACTTTATCACCGAGGATGAATTAAAATCAATCCTCGGTATGGAGAATTACAACAAACTACTTTGTAAACCCTCTGAAAATCACTAAATTTGCCAAAAATATTTTCCAGAAGATGAATAAATTGGAATATCCCGAAGTAAGCCTTTATAAATTAAGATTGCTTTCAAAAGGAGAAGAATCGCTAATTGTGACACGTCGCGACGAAAAACAACATTTCTATAATGTTTCTCTTGATACGATTGGTAAATATTATTCTCTTGAAGAAGCAGAAGCAGCCCTTAAAACTCATAAGGAAACTGACAAAGACGTGATTGTCTATCAGATTATCGGACCGGAACACGGACATGGGAATTCTACATTCGTAGAATCTGAAATAGATGGCATTCCGGACGAGATATTTGAAACAGAGGATTACGATGAATCCCCGGAATTTCAAATGGTATTCAACGCCAACCGCGAATTTATATCGTCATATTTCTATGATGCCAATAATCCGGGAGGTGCAAGGCTTGAAAACGAAAATACTTTCAATGTCGGAGATATGGTCTGGATGTCCGGCAGCTGTTGCTTTGAGAGGAGGAACTTAATGTCCTGATACCGGTAATAATTGAAAGTATGGTACAGAACAAACATCGGCTTAACATAGAATCGGATGGTGTCAAAGTCAAGCCATTGGTTACAGTAAAATGTAATTGGGGCGAATATCCGGATTCAGAAGGTTACGAGATCCCAAGAATTGACCTGCTGCCTCATAATATAATCAAGCAATAAACTCAAATTGAGTGAAAGATTGGAGTAAGTATGTTTGAAAATCCGGTGAAACTTTGTGATTGTCCATCCACTTGTCCGTCTCAAAAATGATTGGGAGGATACGGGCGGTCCCGAAATAGTAAACCATGTATATATTTTCCCGTACAAAAGATATCAAGTATGACAAATACTCAGAAAAACAAAATTAAAAAAATTGCTGAGCATTTCAGGAATTCATTGAAATTCCCCAAAGTCTTGTCAAAAAGTGGCGCAGAATTACTTTTTGATAACAACTTATTCACTGCCTTGTTCCGAGAGCGTTTTGGAGTCTCTTCAGAAAATAAGGAAGCATTTAATGCCGCTTTTCAAGCTGTGACTGAAGGTGTAGGACAAGAGATAACTAAAATCAATTCAGTAGTTTCCTCGGCTCTTCTCCCATTGCTGGTATTCTACAAACTTTATATACCCAAAGAGGGAATCTCAATCATACTTAAAGTCGGAGGTGAAACAAAAAAGTTTACCAGAGCCTTCTTTGAGGTAAGAAACAAGGTTATTGGCCGTCCTTCGTGCGTTGATGTCGCTCTTGTAAGTAGTGACGGAAATACAATACTTTTCTTGGAGTCGAAACTCACCGAAATGTTTGAAGATGCCACGACTGAGAAAGAATATGGTTCGAGCTACAAGGACTTGTATATGCAATCGGGTATCAGGAGCGCCCTTAACAACAGAAGGATTGCCATTGTAGAAGAAGCGACAAATCTTATACTTAAATCTGAGCAGCCTCAATACCTTGAAGGGATAAAGCAATCTATCAGTCATCTAATCGGGTTGGTAAAAGGACCACAGGACACCCAAGACCAATCTGAATATATAAACGCTTACAATCATGCAGAGAGACTGATCTATACTCCGATACTCTATGATCCTACTCATATTCTCAGTAAGCATGACAATGAATATTCAAACTACCATTCTCTTTACTCCGATGTAATTGGAACTCACGGCAATGCTATTCTTGATGCCATTAAAAACTGGGCTAAGAAATCAAACGGAAAGAAGATAGTCATTGAGCAAAGTCCTCTAACTTATCAGAAATTGACACAAGAGAATCCGGATTGGTTAGACGAAAGAGTAAAGACGTTCTATGGATTGTAGTTTGTGAATGCCGTATCGAAAATTGAGACATCTGAACGCTAACTTTGCCCGGAGTAAAAAACTACATAAAGACTATGTGTAAGACAATGATACTTGCAATCGGTGGCGCCGGTTGCAATATGGCTGAAACGATAATGCGCGTTGCCAATGCGCATTGGGTTAAAGAGGCTACATATCTTTTCGCAGATTCCGATATGGAACGCCTTTCAGAACTGGGTAAAAAAGGATTTGAAACGTTGCATCTTCAACGTGAGTCCGACTCCTTCCCGACAGAGAAACTGAGGGGAGTAGAAAAGCTCTACATCCTTGCCGGTCTCGGTGGCATGACAGGCAGTAGATTTGCAGAGATTGCAGCAAAGTCAGCCAAATCAGATGGTATTGGCAATGTGGCGTTAATCGTAACTCTTCCTTTCGTATTCGAGGGGTCAAGAAAATTGGCAAAAGCAACCGAGGCACTTAAATCACTTTCTGATATGTCGGTTAAAGTTCTAAATAACGAAGAACTTACAGAACGCTATCCGGACATTAAATTCATAAATGCCTTTGTATATTCCGACAAGGAAGCACTCAACGCAATGGAATCAGGACTTATTTAATGAAAATACTCCATCTTTCTGATACTCACAACTGCCACCATCGGCTCCGGGATTTACCCGAGGCTGATGTGGTAGTACATTCCGGTGATTTCTGTATGGTAGGGACCGAACAGGAAGCCCTTGATTTCCTCAACTGGTTTTGTGACTTGCCATACAAACACAAAATCTTTATCTGTGGCAACCATGACGATTGCCTCTATGGAGCAAATATTGACGGACTCCCTGACAACGTGCATCAACTCTCCAACTCAGGAGTTGAAATTGATGGTGTTAAGTTTTATGGTGTTCCGATGTTTCTGGAAGATTGCATAACCGAGCGACAGAGCCGCAACTATGAGAAAATTCCCGGCGATACCGATATATTGATTACTCATTCTCCGGCTTACGGCATACTTGATTATGATGATGGTATCAACTACGGATCCGAAGAGATTCTAATGAAGCTATCCGACCTTAATCTCAAAGCCCACCTATTCGGTCATATTCATGCCCAACACGGAATCAAGGAACAAAACGGCGTCATATTCTCCAATGGTGCAATTATGAATGCTGACTATACCGTTCCCAACTCACCTAATCAGATTATAATCTAATCGGTACGAGTGTTGACGATCATCCCAGTGAGAGTTTACGATGATTGGGGCATAATATCGACTGGTAAAAATCCGGTGTATGTGTATTACCTTTTGCCTATCAGAATATCCTGAGTGAACGATGGGAAAAGCAACTATTCTTCATACAGGAATGGGACTATCTTTGGGAAGTGTTCCGTATAAAGAATGATTACTATGACGAGACCAGTACAGACGAGAGACCTTTCACCCTCAGCTCAATAGAGCCATTTGTGCCTTGTGAGCATGAAGATATTAGTGAAAGTGAATTACAAGGACTCACGCCATCCAACCACTTTTTGGATTCTACATAAAAATGAAAAAATTGGCATAATGACACCTTACGGCTATACCGATGCCATATACGATAGTGTAGAACTCGACCACACGGAAATGGCTTTTGTTCTATACAATGGGAATGATTCCGTGAAACTATCTTATTTTGAAGTAGGACAAGCCGAGTCATTAGAAGCATCATTATAGTGTCGTGCAGCTATGCTGACGCTCTCTGCAATCCGGGCGCGGAACTCCGGTGGAGCAATGACTTCGGCATGACCTCCGTAGCCGAGAATCAAACGCTCCAGTTCGTTGTTTATGACGACCTTTAGAGAGAGTTGTATTGAGCCGTCGCGGAAACGTTGCTCCACTTTCTGCGATTTATGGAATGGCTTTGACTCGACGTATGGTGCCTGTTGGCGGTCGATTTTAATAACCACACGCCGCGCCTTGTCATGAATCCCTTTGGTCACTCCGATTGTGTCATCAAAGAAGTGTTCCGGGTCGAAGTCAACACATTTCTTAAACGGATGTTCTTTGTCAACTGCTAATGACTGGATGCGGTCGAGAGCAAAGATATTGACCTGCGGTACGCAGTTTGACGCTTTCTCACCGATTAGAAACCATCGGTTACGATACTCCTTCAATAAATAGGGATATACCACCAAAGCCTCGGATTGTCGAGCCTTGAACGACTGGTATTCGATAATGATAGTCTGCTGTTTGCGCACAGCGTCATATATGTCGCCTATAAATTTTGCCCCCCTGTATCCTGCCACATGCTCCATATCCATAGCCAGAACCAACGTGCCAGTATGTCGCGAAATCTGCTCGTTGAGTTTGCTTATTGTGTCGATAGAAGAAGCCAGCTGCGGAAAACCCTGCAACTGTCGCAATATGTCAAGAGCTGAGTTGAGAGCATCAAGACCTTCATCATTCAGCGGTAGATGCGTGATGCTGAAATCGGGGTCTTCGTACTCATAATATTTGTTTTTTCGAACCACTATAGGGGCATTATAGCCCAAACGGTCGCTGCGCATCAGTGCAAGGTCGTTCTGAAACGTGCGGCGACTCACTGGATTACTTCGCCCTTCAAATTCCGCCAACGCATCGGTACAGGCGTCAATCAAGTCGTTGATAGTCCAGCGGCGATAATGGTTCTGGAGGCACTTGTCAATGGTGGAAATTCGTATGAGAGTGGCGCGATTGATAGGCATAATCAGATATTTTTTTACAAAAGTAGCAAATTTCTCAGCAGTGCGCAAATCCATTGCGCACGCACATCTCAACTTTGCGGCATGAATATAAATGGAAAAACAACATCGGCAGAGATATTCACCGATAATATAGAGCTGTCAGCTCTTGACTGGATAACTGAACTGTGCGATCATCCGGCAATGGAGGGTGTGCCCATCGTGCAAATGCCCGACGTTCACGCCGGGAGTTCATGCAATGTAGGCACAGCCTATCCAATCGGAATGTATGTCAATCCTGACCATGTAGGAGTTGACATTGGTTGTACCATTTCCATGCACCGACTTTCGTTTGCTATCAACCCCAATGACTTTCCGTTGCTCGACCATCGCATCCGCGAGGTAATTCCGACAGGCACGGATATTTGCCAAAAGAACTCACTCAATGAAAAAGAATTGTTCCGCTTTCTGAACTCACAGTATCAGAAGGCCCGTTCGGCTACCCCTGACCTTATCAATGAGGCTCCTCGCATTGATGGACGTTTCATCACCGACTTCTGCCGTCGCATAAAACTTCAGGAAGGTATCTTCTACAAAAGTCTCGGAACACTCGGTGGCGGCAATCATTTCATAGAATATGGAGAAGACTCCGAATTAGGCGACGGATGGCTGACTATTCACTGTGGGTCTCGAAATCTCGGAGTCAAAGTTGCCAATCACTGGCGAAATATTGCACAGAATCCCAAACGAGCGAAATACATCGGCTATCTTTGGGGCGATGCTTTGCGCGGTTATCTCTCGGATATGATTATAGCCCAGGCATACGCTCTGTATAACCATCAGATAATTCGTGACCGTATTTTCGCCATACTCAAAAAACTGTGCAAGGCCAAATGCACCGAATCAATCTTTACCACTCACAATTATATATCGGTAACGGACGACGTGCCTATGTTACGCAAAGGTGCGATTGATGCTTCCGAGGGTCGTAAAGTGGCAATCCCGTTCAATATGCGCGACGGCATTGCTATCTGTATAGGAAAAGGTAATGAGCAGTGGCTCAATACCGCTCCGCATGGTGCAGGACGCATAATGAGCCGAGCCCAAGCCAAAAAGCAAATATCGTTGAACGAATTTGAAAATTCAATGACAGGCATCTATTCATCATCGGTCTGCCCAGGTACTCTTGATGAATCCCCGATGGCATACAAACCAACCGGGGAGATACTCGAACTTATCCGGCCGACAGTCGAGGTCATCGCTATGATAAAACCTAAACTTAACATCAAAGACAACGGAGAATGAAAAAATATATACAGATTACAGCCGGACGGGGTCCGGTGGAATGTGCCAGAGCCGTCACGCTCGTTGCCCGCGAATTGCTAAAGGCTTTCTCTTCGCTGCAACTCGCCGACTGTGAGCCTCACAATCAGGCGCATGGGTGCTTCATGTCAATGACATTCGCCACGGAAGAATCAATCCACCAGTCTGTTATTGACGAGTGGCAAGGCACGATACTTTGGCGTTCAACCAAGAATCCCTATCGTCCGGGACACAAACGCAGCAACTGGTTTGTAGGCATCAACTTCTTCGATGAAGTGTCGCTTCCGCAGATTGATGAATCTGACATTATTTATGAAACCTGTCGATCGGGAGGCAAGGGCGGTCAGAATGTCAACAAAGTCGAGACTGCGGTTCGTGCAATCCATACACCTACCGGTCTATCGGTAAAATGCTCTGATGAACGCACCCAATCGCAGAATAAGGCTCTTGCAAGAGAACGATTGTTGTTAAAGCTCCGTCAGATAAACGAAAAAACTCTCGCCGATTCTCAGGCACGCCAATGGAGCAATCACGACAACCTTGAACGTGGCAACCCCGTCAAAAAATTTTCAGGACCGCTGTGATTTTTTTATCCCAAATCGCGATTTGGGATAAAAAATATTGCCGCAATTGAAGAATGCCGAGTTTTTTATGCTAAATTTGCAATAATTTCTTAAACAATAATGACAATATAGGAATCGATTATCATTAATGGTACTGGCTTTGACCATGTCGAGCCCTACTTTATTGGCAGGAGTTGTTGAAAACTACGACTTCAAGGAAAATCACACTGGATATACGCTTTACTTTAAGCAAATTAATACTGACGAAGCGCGTTTGATGCAATTGAACATAGACAATAACGATACTGAGATTGTAATCCCATCGGTAGTAAAGGACACTTATGGATATGAATTTAAAGTCACTGCAATTGGTCAATTGTATGACGAGAATTACAATGACAAAAACATCGACTTTAGCGATGCGAATCTATATCCCAGCATTTTTGGAGATGTCAGCGATTGTCCCAACTACATAAAAAGTCTAACTATACCTGAATCTGTTAAAACAATCTGGCCTTCAGCGTTTTCCGGTAGTCTCAAGAATGGATATGGATTGGGGTGTAAATCCTTGACAATTCCCGGCAACGTAACGGAGATTGGTGCAGGTGCATTTAAGTATGCCAAGTTTGAGCAGGTTGCAATCCCTGACGCTGTCAAAAATATCTATAGAGAAACGTTTGATCGTTGTGGAAATTTAAAAAGCATCAATTTGGGCAATGGTGTGGAAGAGATTTGGGATGACGCATTCCGCGACATTGCGAACAATGCTGAAATACATATCGATGCGGTAACTCCTCCCAAAATTAGTGATCATGCCTTCTCTTTTGGCTATACGGCAAAGGTATTTGTACCATATGGCACGTCGGAAGACTATCGGAGCAAATGGAGTACGTTCAGCGAATTGACATTTGTAGAGATGGAGCCTGGACAGACATCAGGAGTGACTGTTGGCAAAGCGCCGGCAGAGCTTCACGTTGAGTGCAATCACAGTAATCTTTATGCCACAGCGGCTTCGGTTATTCGCATTTATTCAATATCCGGCACTTTGGTGCATTCAGGATCAGGCGTTGTCAATGTCTCACTGCCGGCAGGAGTATATTTAGTGAAATCCGGGACAGACGTTGTGAAAATATTGGTGCAATAAATAGAAATGATTAAAACACATCTCCTTTGAAAAAGAAGCTTATATGAATGGTCAGAATCTTAGTTATTTACATAATAGGAAACATTTCCATCAATGAAGATAACGCCAAATTATTATAAATCTTAAATAGAGATACGTAATTCATAAGAAAACGAACTGGTCAGGCAATCAATTCTAGTTGCCTGACCAATCTTATCCCTAACTCGCGTTAATAAGGAAAAAGGCAACGAGGAAATCATGGCGATTTCCTCGTTGCCTTTTAGTTCTGTCCTTTTCTTAAGGGAAAAAATAGGTTGCCTTCTGAATTAGAAAGCAACCATATTTTTTGTCTTGGAATTTATTTCCTGTTTGTACTATTCTTGCTCACGCAAAATATCCAATGCCATATCATATATTGTGGTGTCGTCCAAAACAACGATTCCCCCATCAGGACCTGGCTCAATGTGAAGCCCACAGTTCTTTCCGAAGGAATAATTAGTGCCACCAAAATAGTTTCTCACTGTTTGCACGTTGATGTTCAGACGGTCTGCAATTTTGTGCATAGAACCGTCTGGCAAGCAATCTTTGATTTTTCTCAACTCGTTAAAAGAAATAGTCTTCGTCATGATACTATAATTTTTAATGTTAAAAATTCAGTTGTTTAATTCGATGTCATAAATTTAGGCATTATTTGTAGTCTCGCCAAATTTTATGCCATTTATTTTATATGCTTTACAACATACTTTTACTGAGATTTTTTTATACCAGTGAAATTCACCACATTAAGCAAAGTTTATGCTTGGTGTGCAGGACGAAGCAAATCGTTTACAGTTTTCACCGGATTAAATGTTTCTACCGGGACCTCTACAAAAACGGTGTTCCAGTCACTCATCGCTCCGTTCCACAATCCAGGCAGCTCCAACGCCTTTATCTCGTGTCCGGATTTTGACTTTTCGGAGATGAACCCAGTATTGTGGTCCACGAATTTTGTCAAGTCAAACTTATTCCCTTTATAGTCTCTTATAAAGCAAACAAGATCTACTGGGTTGAAATGCGTAGCGCCTCTCATCAGTTCCATAGATTCTGAATTATTAGAGTCTATCTGTGAGCTTTCGAGAATCTGCGGAGCCGTTGTGCCATCTTGGCTGAATGCGATATAAGGGCCGCCGCCTGGCTCTCCTTCGTTTTTAACCACACCGCAAACGCGGATAGGTCTGTTTAATTTGTGCTTCAAATACACGACCAGTTCAGAGTCTTCAAGGTGTTTTACGTTTTCATATCTGACGCACAATTTGCGCTGTAGGAATCTTACAATTTCAAGCACTTGCTCCATTGTGTATTTTCCGCTGTCAAGGAGTTCAAGATATTCAGCAATTTTTTTCTGCACTTCAACAAGAACACCTCCAATAATTTTCTTATATCTAATTGTCGCTTTCCTCGAAGTGCTTGGCACCACATTGTCAATATTCTTAATAAATACTACATCTGTGTCTACATCGTTAAGATTTTCTATCAATGCACCATGCCCTCCTGGACGGAACAATAATTCTCCGTTCTCTCGGAAAGGTGTATTGTCTTTGTTGACGGCAATCGTGTCGGTGGAAGATTTTTGTGTTGACAAAGTCACGTTGTACTCACATCCGAATTTTGATGCCATCACAGGCATAGCTTCTTTCAGTTTATCGTTGAAAAGAGACTTGTGCTCCTCCGATACAGTAAAATGCAGATTCACCTCGTTTGAGGAATTTTTAGCATATTGAGCGCCTTCCTCAAGATGCTCTTCCATGGCAGTATGCACTTCCGAGCCGACCTTGTGAAAATCGAGCATCGCTTTTGGAAGGCTTCCGTAGTTCAAACCTTTCGGCATCAAAAGACAAGAAACGATGGTTTTGAATTTCCCGTCTTTCATCAATTGATCGATTGTCGTGCCCTCGGTTTCCTCCAGTTTTGCATTCAGCCTGTCATAGAAAGCAAATTTATGAATCTCATCGAAGAAATTCTTCATAAAACTGTCGGTTGGGACATCTCTGTCACCATCAACGAAGGAGAAAAGATTCTTAAACATTCTACTTGCCGCACCCGATGCCGGCACAAATTTCAAGATATGTCCGCCCGCAGCCAAGTAACTCTCCCATTCGTTAATGAATTTTTCCTCCTCGGCCGCGCCTAAGCGCAAAATTCCATTGCCCACCGTCGCTGCTGCCGACAATTTAAGGAAAGGGAACCCTTTTTTGAACGCATCTAACTGCCTTTCAATTTGTTCCACGCTCAAGCTATGGTCTTTAATTTGTTGTAAATCGTGTTCTGTAAACATAGTTTTGAATAAATTGTTATATTAGGCACTCAAACTTACTAATTTTTACCGTAACAAAGGCTATAAATTGACAAAAAATTCGTAAGTTTGGAAAACTTTATGGAAATAAAGATGATGGAAACATATTATACAGACAAAGAGCGGAAATTTGTAATCAGTGCCTTTCGAGAGTTAAGAATCGCGCTTGCCGATGATTTATCGTATCCAGAGATCCGAAGAATTGAAGACATTATAAGGGGCGGGATTGCGGCAGGCAAAGCCCACCGTGACAAATATGGGATAAATCCGTCGGTCAGACACTTGAACACAGCACTGCTCCTATCCCGATATGTGGGTGCCGACAGGAATATGATTATAGCCACATTGCTTTATCAGATATGTTCCGACGACTACTTTTCCCTTGAGGATGTAAAGGCGGAATTCGGAGATGACGTCCGCTCGATTATACATGGACTGAAGAACGTTGCTGATCTTTACAAGAAACAGACAACACAACGCGATGAGAATTTCAGCAAACTTATGATGGCATTTGCTGAAAATATCCGTGTGATTATAATAATGATTGTCGACCGTCTTGCTTTGATGAAAGCAATCAACCACCATCCCAATCAGAAGTTCGTGTTTGACATCGCATCGGAGTCTCTCTATCTTTATGCCCCATTGGCACACCGCTTGGGCCTTTATAAAATCAAGTCGGAATTAGAAGACATGTCTCTGAAATACACAAACAGAGATTTATATACACAAATCGCCCATAAGCTCAATGAGTCAAAGCAGGAACGAGACAAATATATTGCCGAATTTATCGCTCCGATTAAAAAGAAGCTTGAGGATGACGGCTTCAAATTTGAGATAAAAGGGCGCACCAAGTCCATCTATTCCATTTGGAACAAGATGAGGAAACAGAATGCGGAACTCAAAGACATCTATGATCTGTTTGCCATACGAATCATTATCGACACCCCTCTTAAAAACGAGAGAAGCGACTGTTGGAAAGCCTTTGCCATTGTGACAGACATGTTCAAGCCAAACCCTTCGAGATTGAAGGATTGGATATCCATTCCAAAATCGAACGGATACGAATCGCTGCATACTACGGTAACCGGTCCAGGCCAACGCTGGGTGGAGGTTCAAATACGCACGCAGCGTATGGATGAAATTGCAGAGAAGGGTTTGGCTGCCCATTTCAAGTATAAAGGTGTGAAGAGCGAGAAAAGTCTCGATGATTGGATGGCAAACGTTCGCGATCTTCTTGAAACATCGGGAAAAGACACTCCCGAAATAATGAAAAAGATGAATATGGACGTCTACGATAAGGAAGTATTTATATTTACTCCTAAGGGCGACTTGTTCAGACTGCCTCTTGGAGCCACAATTCTTGACTTTGCATTCGCCATACATTCAAAGATTGGCTGCACCTGCATTGGCGGGAAAGTCAACGGCAAAACACATAAGATTAATTATGAGTTGAAAAACGGCGACACCGTCGAAGTCCTGACATCATCCACACAGCAGCCAAAGCAGCAATGGCTTTCCATAGTGACGACCTCCAAGGCAAAAAATAAAATCCGCCAATCGCTTAACGAAATAAGCAACCGTTCAGCGGAGTTTGCCAAGGAATTGCTCCAACGACGTTTCAAGAATCGGAAAATCGAAATAGAAGAAGCCATTCTGACAAAAGTAATAAAACGACTTGGATACAAAACCGCCACAGACTTCTATAACGAGATATCAAGTGAAAAACTTGACATCGGGCAAATTGTGGACAGTTATGTCGCTTTAAAAGAAAAAGAAGACGAGACCCAACAGATTGCATCCAGTCGCTCCGCGCAAGAATTTGTTATGCAACCGCCTGCACTGTCAAGCTCCGAATCCAGCGACGTGGTGATTATTGGAGAAGGCATAAAGGGAATAAATTTCAAGCTTTCAAAATGCTGTATGCCTATTCAAGGTGACGATATTATGGGATTTATAGCAAGCGACGGCGCCATAAAAATCCATAAGCGCGGCTGCCCCAATGCACGCCATCTGATGAACCGCTATCCATACCGCACCATCAAGGCAGCATGGAGTGAAATTGTCGGCGGCAACCAATTTGCAGTGCCGTTAAGCATCATTGGCAATGATGACATTGGCATTGTTAACAACATAACGTCTTTAATAACTAAAGAAAAAAGTGTATCTTTGCGTAGCATTGCCATCGACTCGAACGACGGATTGTTTCAAGGGCGTCTTGTCGTCGGAGTCAACGACACTGTTTCACTCAATAATCTGATAAAGAAAATAACAGCAATAAAAGGAGTAAAAGATGTTAGACGCAACAATTAAACATATATTTCAATATACGCTACTTTCAGCATGCCTGTTTTGTTCGTTTTCCTGTGGCAACAGCAAGCAGGCAGAGGATTCGGAGAAAGCAGAACAAATAATGTCGGAAATAAAAAGTATGTATGCCGGAAAGGACTACGACAATGCGATGTTGATGATTGATTCTTTGATGAAAACATATCCTGGTTTGATCGATGTGCAACGTAAAGCAATGCATATACAAACTATGATTACAGAAAAGAGGACTTTGGCAGACAGCATTGCAAACGAGAAAGTCCTTGAGCAAAGTATGGCTGCGGCAGACTCTATAAAGCACAATCTTAAGTTTGTAAAGAGCGCAGATATGGTAGAAGGATATTTTGTTGACAAAACTATGCCCGACGACGGAATCCCTTCTGTAACAGGAATCGTTGCCAGGGTTGCAGAACACGGAGACATTTCCCTCCTGTCTTCATTGAGAGGACATCGCATCAGACATACGCGGATTTGCGCCATAGCCGACACCGCCAACGTCGCCACTGGCAACGTACCGCCCTCAAACTCAAGAAACTACCGTTATAACGACAATGGACAGAATGTTGAGCTTGTCACGTTCAACGCTCAGGAATGTGGGGATTTTCTTTCTTTCATCGCTCAGAATACCGCACTTCCAATAACTATTAAATTTGTCAACGGTTCAAAGAGTTACAAACAAGTGCTTTCACAGAAGGAAAAGAGCGCTATTAAGAATGTTGTCAATTATGCAACCGCAATAACGGCAGCCCATGACGCCGCTAATATGAGACTTAAATTTGCTCGCAAACTGCAATTGGCACGTAAGCAAATAAAGCAGACCGCAACAAACATACAGGGCGGCCGCTAATATAATCTGAATAAAAAACGTAATATATATGGGATTTTTTAATTTCTTCAGCAAGGAAAAGAAAGAAACGTTGGACAAAGGCTTGGAAAAGACCAAGCAAGGTTTGTTTGACAAGCTTAAGCGGGCGGTTGCCGGCAGGTCCAAAATCGATGATGATTTTCTGGACAATCTGGAAGAGGTGTTTATAACATCTGATGTTGGTGTGGAAACGACTCTCAAGATTATAGACCGGCTGCAGAAACGCGCTGCACGCGATAAATACGTATCGACATCGGAGCTGAATACGCTGCTTCGTGATGAAATAACAGAAATGCTTGCGGAAAACAACAATGCCGACACTCCCGACTTTTCCGTCCCGTCCGACAAAAAGCCATATGTAATAATGGTTGTGGGCGTAAACGGGGTTGGAAAAACGACTACTATCGGAAAACTTGCATACCAGTTCAAGAAGGCGGGCAACAAAGTCGTTTTGGGAGCCGCCGACACATTCCGTGCGGCAGCCATTGAACAATTGCAGATATGGGGCGAACGGGTAGATGTGCCTGTTGTCAAGCAGCAAATGGGCTCTGACCCTGCGTCGGTCGCGTTTGACACCGTAAGCTCGGCCAAAGCCTCCGGTGCAGATGTTGTGATAATCGACACAGCCGGACGCTTGCACAACAAAGTGGGATTGATGAAAGAGCTCTCGAAAATTAAAAATGTTATGCAGAAAGTTGTTCCAGGCGCACCTCACGAAGTGCTTCTGGTGCTTGACGGCTCTACTGGACAAAATGCATTTGAACAAGCAAAACAATTTGTTGCTGCGACAGAGGTAAACGAATTGGCTATAACCAAACTCGATGGCACCGCCAAAGGTGGCGTAGTGATTGGCATAAGCGACCAGTTTAAGATTCCAGTCAAATATATCGGTCTTGGTGAGGGACTCGAGGATTTGCAGATTTTCCGCAAAAAAGAATTTGTTGATTCTTTGTTTTCTTAATCAGAACGGTTTGAAATGGATAAAAAACGTATAGATGTCATTTCGCTTGGATGCTCAAAAAATCTCGTAGATTCAGAACGCCTTCTTAAGCAATTGGAGCTTTCTGGTTTTCAAGCATTCCACAATTCAGACAACGTAGATGGCGACATAGTTATCATAAACACATGCGGATTTATAGGCGATGCCAAGGAAGAATCAATAAACACGATATTGACCTATGCCGAGGCCAAGAACGAAGGTCGCATAAAGGAGCTCTATGTTATGGGATGCTTGTCTGAAAGATATCGCGACGACTTATTGGCCGAGATTCCTGAAATAGACAGAATCTATGGCAAGTTTGATTGGGTAAACATTGTATCCGACATAATCAAGCGCAATCCTGCGATAATGCCTTACGATAGAGTCATAACCACCCCCTCTCATTACACATATCTCAAAATTGCCGAGGGCTGCAATCGTTTTTGTGCATTCTGTGCAATTCCTCTGATTACTGGCAGATACAAGTCGCGTCCTATTGAAGAAATCCTTGAAGAGGTAAGAATGTTGGTGGGAAAAGGAGTAAAAGAATTCAACGTCATTGCCCAGGACTTGTCGTCCTACGGTCTTGACATATACAAGCGGCTTGCCCTTCCGGAACTTATCGACAGGATGGCGGAAATTGACGGAGTCAAATGGATTAGGCTGCACTATGCCTACCCTTCCGAATTCCCGTATGAGATTTTAGACGTAATGGCAAGACATTCCAATGTGTGCAACTACCTTGACATCGCCCTTCAGCACATCAACAACGATGTATTGAAGAATATGCGCCGCCACATCACAAAAGAGGAAACTCTCGCGCTAATACGCACCATTCGTGAAAAAGTGCCTGGGATACACATTCGCACCACTCTGATGGTGGGCTTCCCTGGAGAAACAGAAGACGCGTTTAATGAGCTTAAAGAGTTTGTCAGAGAGGCTAAATTCGAGCGTATGGGAGCTTTCGCCTATTGCGAAGAAGACGACACATATGCTGCCAAAAATTTCTCAGACAGCATTCCGCAAGAAGTTAAGGAAAGTCGCCTTGAGGAAATTATGACAATCCAGGAAGATGTAGCCTTGGAATCCAACCAATCTAAAATCGGTAAGACAATGACTGTTGTCATCGACCGTGAAGAGCCCGACTATTTTGTCGGTCGTACAGAGTTTGACTCTCCAGAGGTTGATCCGGAAGTGCTGATTGACAAGGATGACCGGTTGACAGTCGGAAATTTCTATGATGTTGAGATTACTGACGCTCTACCTTTCGAGCTAATGGCAAAACTGAAAGACTTCTGATGGAGACATTGCGGAAAGCCATAAATAAAGCTATAAAAAACAATATCACATTCTACGCCTATCGTCTCCCAGACGATAGGCTTTACCATTTTTCGGCACCTATAACCAGCCAGACATGCGAATCTGAAGGTTTTAAAGTCTCGCCATTCGATGATTTCCGACTCCCAAGCGTATTCATCCACAAGGGTCTGAATGCTTACGATTTCTGCAATTGCGGGACTGATTTTTGCATCAAGGCGTCAACCGAATCCATCGGTGATTTCTCAGAAACAACACGCAAAGAATATGCTTCTTCTTTTCAGCAATGCATGAAAGCATTGCGAAATGGCTCTCTTGAAAAAATCGTACTCTCCAAAGTAATCAAATGCGAATATCCAACAATTGATTGGGGATTGGCCTTTCAGCAGATGGCAGAAAAATACCCTCAGGCTTTTATCTTCATCTTCAATGCTCAAGAAACAGGAGCATGGGCTGGCGCTTCGCCTGAGACATTGGCTCGCTTTCATGATTCCCAGTTCTCCACTATGGCGTTGGCGGGGACAAGACTTGCTGCTGACAACGACAAAGAATGGGGCATAAAAGAGATTCAAGAACAGGGATATGTGACCGACTACATAGAGGACATATTTCTCAGAAACGGCATAACATACACAAAATTTCCAAGAACGACGTTGACAGCCGGACGCGTGGCACACCTTTGCAATAGGTTTGCCGCAAACGTTGTTTCTATGAGTGCCGCTGAATTGCTGGTCAGTGAGCTGCATCCCACCCCTGCCCTTTGCGGTTTGCCTACCGCCATTGCAAAAACAGCCATTTCGAAAATAGAATCACATCCGCGCACGTATTATGGCGGATACCTTGGGCCGGTCACGTCATCTGGCTTTGACTACTTTGTAAATCTTCGATCTTTGACATTTGACAAAGACAGCCAAATCTTATTCTGTGGAGGAGGGCTGACGGTTGATTCCGACGAAGATTCGGAATGGTCGGAGACGGAAGCAAAGTCACAGACTATGAAAACGATATTATATTCTTCGAAGGTGTAATAAATAAAAGCGAGTGCGCAGACAACACGTCCACGACCCGCTTATGCCTATTTCATGTATTCCCTACTTATTGTTGTAGTTGTTCATTGCAAAGCCAAGACCTGACAGGCAGAATGTTTTCATCGCCTCCACCGCCACTTCAATTCTTGGCTCCAGCAGTTTCTTTTCTTCAGCCGAGAAATGCCCGAGAACAAAATCCACCTGTGTGCCTTTGGGGAAATCGTTGCCAATGCCGAATCTCAATCTGGCATAATTTTGAGAGCCGAGCATCTGCGCAATGTTTTTCAAGCCATTATGCCCCGCATCGCTCCCTTTTCCTTTAATGCGTATTGTTCCCAGCGGCAAAGCCAGATCGTCGACAAGAACCAAAACATTTTCCAATGGGATATTCTCCTTGTCCATCCAATACTTTACAGCGTTGCCACTTAGGTTCATATAGGTCGATGGTTTAAGCAACAGCAGTTGTTTATTCTTGACCCGAGTCTCAGCAACATCGCCATATCGCTTGGTCTCAAAAGCAATATTGGATGCTTTGGCAAAAGCATCCAATATCATAAATCCCATATTGTGGCGGGTTTCTTGATACTCAGCACCAATATTACCCAATCCTACAATAAGATATTTCATCTTGCTGGCTTAGTTTATTTCGCAGCGGCAGCAGCTTGAGCGGCACCACGAGCGGCACGAGTCAACTGAACTGCACAAACAACAGCGTTCTTTGCATTTGTCAATTCAAGACCTTCGAAGCTAAGATCGCCAACCTGCATTGTCTTACCAAGACCCAAGTTGTCAACGTTGATAACCAAACGCTCTGGGATGTTTGTATAAACTGCTTTAACCTTAAGTTTCTTCATAGAAAGGCTCAATTTACCACCGGCTTTAACACCCTCGGCGTGACCTTCCAACTTAACAGGAACCTCGATTACTACCGGTTTCTTATCATTTACTTCGAGCAAATCGATATAAAGGATCTCATCCTTTACTGGGTGGAATTGGATTTCCTTAAGAATTGCAGTCTTTTTAGCTCCGTTAACATCCAAATCAATTGCGAAAATTTCCGGAGTGTAGATCAATTTACGAACATCCTCTGCCTTTACAGCAAGGCTTGTAACGATGATACCCTTGTTGTTGCCAAGGTCTACTACACGCTCGCCTTCTTTCAATGCGCCTGCATATGGAAGGTCAACTCGCTCACCACCAATCAAACCAACTGGGATAAGACCTGCGTTACGCAACAATTTTGATGCTTTCTTGCCAATCTCTGTTCTTGGCTGAGCTGATAAATTGTAAGTTTTCATTGTTTTTTAAAATTTGTGTTACTCAAAATTAAGTGCTTTGCTCCTTAACTTCCCATCACACATGGAATCCTTAAAAAGCGGCACAAAGATACGTTTTTTTTCGCAATGGCACAAAATATTTACGTCTAATCTTCACTGCGTGAGCAAATTTTATTGAATTGACAATACAAACATCTATTTTTGTGCTCGGTTTGCACAAACGGCACATCCTTGTCAAAAATATCACGTATGACTTTTCTGATCCGTTCCAAAAACTTGTCGTTTTTCAAATCGTTCAAATACCCGTCTACTGGTTTATATCTTATTGACTTGCCCTTAAGATAGGATTGCTGTATATCATACTTTCCATTCAGACATTTATCCACATCTCTGAACTTATATACAACAGGTGTAATGTCATCTGCATAATGCTCATGAGTTGCATATGCGTTGCAGTATAGCAGCAGTTGCAAAAGAGCTTTTTTATGCGCCCCATTCGAATCCGGAGCAAACAAGTCCTCAAAATCATCAGGCTTGCTTATTTGCACATCATCCGAGCCGGTCTTGTAATCAACAATACGCAGTTTGCCTTCGACAAAGTCGATTCTGTCTATAAAGCATTTAAAATTGAACGACACGCCATCGCCCAGATCCCAATTAAATGCCAATTCCTTCTCACTCGCCACATAGTCAAACGCACCGAGGCAATGGTCTTGAATTAATGCATTTTTCACATAGTACATTACAATTTTTGCAATCAAATCAGCTTCGTCGGTAGGTTTCTCATAGCATCGTGACTCATCAAGGCGCTTATAATATTTATTGACAGCATACGTCACAACCTTCTCAAGTTCTATTGTCTCAACATAAGTTTTATTTTTATTTCTCAGGTAGCGGTCAAGGAATGCGGAGTCAATGTGCCTTGGCTCACGGCCATAGAGCTTTTCCATTGCACCATGCACCACAGTGCCGAATGTTGAGCTGTCTATGAAATCCGTAACCGAATCCTCCTCTTGAAAGCCCTCCACCTTCTGCAAATAGAACTTAAACTGGCAGTCCAGATATGTATTAATTGAACTTGCTGAAAGATATCTTATATTATCTTTGTCTTCGGTCGACCTGAAATCATTCAAGATACTCATTATACGGTCCGTTTTGCGGATTGAAATTGAGGGCTCTTCAATGGCGAAAACCGAATAATCGTAAATCACCTGATGATTGCGTCCACGATTGTAAACCTGAGCAAGCTGTTTGATATATCTCGATTCCTCCCCGCTCGACACTCCCTGCACTCGCGAATCGTAAAGCAGAAACACATTCTCCGCACGACTTATCATTCGGAAGAAATAATATGCATACATCGAGTCCTGATATTTAAACGTCGACAAGCCATATGCCGAGCGAATACTGTTGGGAATAAACGATTTCGTATAATGCTTTGTCGGAAACACCTTCTCGTTCATCGACAGGACTATGATATTTTTAAAATCCAACGACCTCGTCTCCAGCACGCCCATTATCTGCAATCCGTGCAGCGGTTTTCCTTCAAATGGCACAATTGCCCCCGACATTGTGCGCGACAGTAGGAAAAACAACGATTGCTTTTCTACATGCACGTTGAATTTATTCATAACGGTCTTTATCTGATTGAGGGCCTGCATGTATTGCACAACAAAATAACGCTCAATCAAATTGTTCTTATCCTTTTCCAATGCACTATTGATGCGGGTCAGAATCCGTTCAACATACACCATTGGCTCTTCTTCATTTATGCCAAACAAATCAGACAAATCCCGGCCGCCCTCGGCAATCATCGACTTTGATACGAAGTATGCATTTTTACGATGAATTTCTCCTACCAAGTCATTGATTCCTGTGCCGCCAACCATAACTGCATACGGATGAGACGCCAACATTTCAACATCCTCATAGAAATACGACAATTCCCCCTTAAGCTCCTTCTTGCGATGTTCCAGATTGGCCAAATTCGTCAAAAAAGAAGCGATAGGACTCTGTCCGACCGACATACCCATAGTAATGTTGATCGACTTGAACATCTCCGGCACGGAGTCGAGCACCGAATTGACATATTTTTCCTCGGGCAAGACAATTGCCGTATTTACAGCATCGCTGACGTCAAGTTTGTTTTCGGCAACAAGCTGCTCCAGCACAGATCTGACAACAAGTCCTTGACCGGAGCCTGACGGAACAGACAATATGTTGATGTTGGGCACTGTCGGCTTGCTGTCCATTATATCATATATCGACTTGAACTCCGGAATGTATTGATTTAAGAAATAAGAGCCTTTATTGTCCTTGTCCAGAAATGCCGATTCAAAATCCCAATAAAAATCCGCTATTCCAAGTTTTTTAAACCTCTCGAATATCATTCTTTCCGCATTGGACAAAGTGCTGAATCCAACGAATATAATCCTTTCAAAATTGAAATCATCCGCACCCATTTTGTTGATTTTCTCAGCGACGCGGCGGTAACTCTGCCCTCCATACGTCAATCCTTTTTCCTCAAGAGCCTGTAGGAAAGAGTTGTACAGCTCATACATATTGTCCCACAGGTTTACATATGACGATTGGACAAACAGAGAATCTTCTTTCACCTCTTTTTTGTCAACGCCCCAATATTCCTTGATGACAGCAATCTGTTCGTCTGAAAGATAATCCGTTTTTATATTTTCCAGATTACGCATATTGAAAAACAGCTCCTTCGCATCAACCATATAACGGTCGATGTCATTGAAGTCATTCAATAGCATATCGCCAAGATGCAGAAAGTGGTCAAAGTCGTCATACTGCTTTTGGTCGCGCTCCGCAAGTGTGCGATATGCTTGATACAGCAAAAACAACTGCTCCACACGTCCTGCTTCAACCAAATCGGAATATTCATCGATAAAATCTGATATAGTGGTCAACTCCGGGAATATCGAATGCTTGTCGTTCAACGCATCCGACAAATACGACTCAAAGAACACACGGCTGCGCCTATTGGGCAACACGAAACAATATTTATATAACCTGTCAGCCTCATTCAGGGCGTAGACATCGGCAACTTTCTTAAGGAATGGTTTCATATCTCCAGGAATCTACATTCTTAATGCCACCACCATTTTGACAGCATAATCAAACATTACGATTTTTGCATTCGCATTTCTTGCGATGTCGGATGCCGCACGAGCGGTTTCATTTTCAATGGCTTCGACATTGCGTTCATTGACAAACGGGCAAAACTTTGCACTGAATTGCTCTTCTTGCGGAGTAAGATAATTCAATGAGCGGTTGCCTATGTTGTAGATGAAATTCTCGCGGAACAAACGGCTTAAATATGTCAGGAACAAGACATTCTTTTCCCGTTTCATATCGGCAGCCTCCTCCGACCAGACCTTCAATCCACGCACATCACGAAGATAAGCCATTCGTGTCAACTGCTTGAACATGTCAAGAAACATTGCATTGTCGGCTGCGGAATCCATAAGCCCCATTGCCTTTGTGACACTTCCCTCGGACAACGCCGCAAACGACATTGCCGTCTGAGAATCAACGGCGAGCGATTGCGTCAAACATTCTGCCACAAGACTGTCAGACAGACGCTTCATCCCAACACGTTGAATGCGGGAATATATCGTGGGCAATATTTCATTTGGCTTGTTGCTGACAAACAGCAGAACCGTGTTTTCATAAGGCTCTTCTATCATTTTGAGCAGACGGTTTGCACATTCTTCCTTCATTTTTTCAGGCAACCACATTATCATAATCTTATAGCGCGACGAATATGACTTCACGCTGATTTTATGTATAATCTGACTACCCTCTGAGTTGTAAATCACCGGCTGCTTTGTCCCGGGATTTAAAAAGCCAAGCCAGTCTTCAAACGAATGGTAGCGGCTATGCGCCAAGAATTCGTTCCATTCAGTGATATATTCATCGCAAAACACCGTCTCACTCGCCTTCTTGAATATCGGAAATGCGTAAAACAAATCCGGGTGATTGTTTGACTGGTGCTGCAAACAAGACGGGCATTTGCCACATGGCTCTCCCCCGACGCGATGCTCGCAATGCACATACTGAGCAAACGTCAGCGCCATCTGTAATTTGCCGATTCCCTCCTCTCCTTCCAGTAAAAGAGCATGAGGAATCCGATCGGAATCCGCCATGTCACGCAACCGGCGTTTAACGTCGTCATGACCTTTTATATCACTGAATTTCATTTTTATCAATATATAGATTTTGCTACTTGTCTAACACTTTCTGTTGCATTGAGCGAATAGAAATGAATACTTGGCACACCCCTATCCATCAATTCTTTCGCTTGCATTGTGCACCACTCCACTCCAATCTGCTTTGCCTCCACATTGTCTTTGCATTTCAGCAATTCTGTAGCCAGGTCTGTCGGCAAATCCACATGGAATACCTTGGGAAGAATTGTCAACTGCGAAGCGGTAACAATGGGTTTCAGGCCTGGGATAATCGGCACAGTTATGCCTATCGCCCGGCACCTGTCGACGAAATCAAAATATTTTTGGTTGTCGAAAAACATTTGTGTCACAATATATCGAGCACCTTTGTCGACTTTATCCTTCAAAAACATTAAGTCGATGTCCATATTCGGGGCTTCATCATGTTTCTCCGGATAGCCTGCCACCCCATACGAGAACCGCGAGTCGGTCATTATATCCATTTTTGTTCCGTCTATAAAATAGCCATTGTTGAAATTGTTAACCTGCTCCTGCAATTCACTTGCATGAGCGTGGCCATTTTCATTTGGTACAAAACGGTTCTCATGCTTCGCCTTGTCGCCTCTAAGCAAAAGCAAATTGTTTATGCCCAAGAAGTTCAAGTCGATTAACGCATATTCTGTTTCCACTTTCGAGAAACCGCTGCAAATGATGTGCGGCACGGCAGGAATGCCATATTTCTGTTGTATTGCAGCGGCCACAGCCACCGTGCCCGGTCTGGACCGCTCCGACACTCGCTGGTACGTCCCGTCGTCATTGCTCTTAAACACGTACTCACTGCGATGGGTCGTTATGTTTATGTATAGTGGATCAAACTCATTCAGTTTGTCTATTGCATTATAAATCTGCACAATGCCCTTCCCCTTAAGTGGCGGCAACACCTCAAAAGAGAATCCGCACTTGCCATTGTTCTGTATCAATTCTACTATATCCATATCTTATATTTTTTACAAACTTAATAAACAATCACAGATTCATCAATTCCTTTCGCAGGAATTTTCCAGTAATTGAATCTTTTGACTCACAAATTTCTTCCGGAGTGCCGACGGCAATGATTTTGCCCCCGTTTTTTCCACCTTCTGGCCCCATATCCACAATGTAGTCTGCGCATTTTATGACATCGAGGTTGTGCTCGATAACCAATACCGTATTGCCCCGGTCAACAAGTTTGTTGAGTACCCCCATGAGAATACGGATGTCTTCAAAATGCAATCCTGTTGTCGGCTCGTCGAGGATAAAAAGCGTTTTGCCTGTATCCTTCTTTGATAATTCCGTGGCAAGTTTCACTCGTTGACTCTCTCCGCCGGACAGCGTGCTTGATGGCTGTCCAAGTTTTATGTACCCCAGACCGACGTCCTGAAGCACCTTAATCTTCGACAATATTGACGGCATATTTTCAAAAAACTCCACAGCCTGATTTATTGTCATGTCGAGTACATCCGCTATTGATTTACCCTTGAATCTGACTTCAAGCGTTTCTCTGTTGTAGCGTTGGCCATGGCAAGCCTCGCAAGGCACCAATACGTTTGGCAGAAAATTCATTTCAATCGAGCGATAACCGTTTCCTTTGCACACATCACAACGTCCTCCCGACATATTAAAAGAAAAGCGTCCTGGCTTATACCCTCTGATTTTGGCTTCCGGAAGTTCCACAAACAAATTGCGTATGTTGGCAAACACATTGGTGTATGTCGCGGGGTTTGACCTCGGCGACTTTCCGATTGGCGCCTGGTCAACCGTGACCACCTTGTCAATGTTTTCAATGCCTTTTATGGCTTTATATGGCAGCGGCTCTTTCAACGAACGATAGAATTTCTGACTCAAAATCGGCTGAAGCGTTTCGTTAATGATTGTTGATTTTCCACTGCCCGACACTCCTGTGACGCAAATCAGTGCGCCCAGAGGCAGAGTCAGGTCTACATCTTTCAAATTATTGCCCGAGCAACCTTTCAACGTCAGTTTTTTTCCATTGCCTTTTCTTCGCTTTGCCGGCACTTCTATTTTCAACGAGCCGTTTAAATATCCAGCTGTCAGCGTGCCACTTTTAAACATCTCTTCAGGAGTCCCGGCAAACACAACTTTTCCACCCTTACGACCGGCCTTGGGTCCGATGTCAATCACATAATCCGATTCCAACATCATGTCTTTGTCATGCTCCACCACGACCACAGTATTACCAAGGTCGCGCAATTCCTTCAGCGAATGGATAAGTCTGTCATTGTCCCTTTGATGCAGGCCAATGCTTGGTTCATCCAGGATATACAACACATTGACCAGTTGGGAGCCAATCTGCGTGGCGATCCGTATGCGTTGGCTCTCGCCTCCTGACAGCGACATTGAACTGCGCGACAACGACAAGTAGTCAAGTCCCACATCGTTAAGAAAATGCAACCGTGAACGAATCTCCTTCAAGATTTCCTTTGCCACGACCCGTTGTTGCTTGCCCAATTTCTGTTCCACCGTATCGACCCACTCCTTCAAGTCAGACAATTCCATATTGGCAAGCTCGTCAATGTTTTTACCATCGATGAAATAATGCAAAGCCACCCTGTTGAGCCTTGCTCCATGACACACCGGACACACTGTAGGAGTGTAGAACTGCCCGGCCCATTTCTGTGCTTTGGACGACACTTCATCGTTTTGCTGCATCTCGATATATTTCACAATGCCGTCATATGTAGGTTGATACCCCCTGCCGATTCCTGCAGGATTGACGAGAGCCTCGTCCGTTCCATTAAGAATCTCATCAAGTGCTTTCTCCGAAAGATCCTTGATTGGCGTTTTCAAAGAATACCCCTCTTTCTCACAAATTCCCGCAATCTGTGAAAATATAAAGTTGTTTGAATAGCTACCCAATGGCAGAATACCCCCAGAATATATCGTTTTTGATTTGTCTGGTATAATCTTGTCCACATCAATCAGATTCACACTGCCAAGTCCCTTGCACTTTGGGCAAGCCCCCTGCATTGAGTTGAATGAAAAATTGTGTGGTGCAGGTTCTCTATACGACAAACCTGTTATCGGGTCCATCAGCGACTTACTATAGAAAAAGCCTTCACCTTTTTCCACGTCAAAAACCTGAATAACGCCATCGCCCTGCTTCATTGCAACCGCAATTGTTTCTTTAAGGCGTTGCCTGTCTTTGCCCGACACCTTCAGTTTGTCTACAACCAGTTCAATATTATGGTTTTTATAGCGGTCGAGACGCATTCCCACAACGATTTCCTGTAGCTCGCCGTCAACGCGCACATTCAGATATCCTTTACGGCGCAACTGCTCGAACAGCTCCTTGTAATGCCCCTTGCGGTTATTGACCAACGGGGAGAGAATCAACACCTTTTGGTTGTCAAACTTGCCCAAGATCAATTCCAGAATCTGTTCTTCTGTATATTTTATCATGGGCTTTCCGCTTTTATATGACACGGCTTCTCCAATCCTGGCAAAGAGCAGTCGCAAGAAATCATAGACCTCAGTAATTGTGCCTATTGTGCTCCGAGGATTCTTGTTTACCGTTTTTTGCTCTATCGAAATTACCGGACAGAGCCCCGTTATCTTGTCCACATCCGGGCGTTCGAGAGCCCCAAGCATATTCCGAGCATACGACGAAAATGTTTCTATATAACGACGTTGTCCTTCCGCATAAACCGTGTCAAACGCCAACGACGACTTGCCGCTGCCGCTAAGTCCCGTGATAACAGTCAATTTATCGTGTGGGATAAAAGCATCTATATTTTTGAGATTATGGACCCTGGCTCCGTAAACAGCCACGCAGTCCGTTTCATCATTTTTTTTTATCTTGTCCAATTCTCTCTATACGTTTTTAATGTCTGCTTGCTTCTGTACAAACTTGTTTCTTTCGGGATTTTAACCACATAAGTTTTGTTGTTGGGATTCGGCAGCGATACCGACCGAATCCACGGGTTGTATTCCCGAAGCAATGAATAAGTAATATTGTGCTCCTTCGACCACTGCACCCAGTCTTTTACAGGCTCTGCCACCACAAATGTGTCGCAATCCAACGGTTGATACAGTTGGTTCGCTTTTATCGCATACCCATATCTTGCTGGATTCTCGATTATCAGTTTCATTGCAAGCAAGCGGAAAATATACCGTGATGTTTCTTTGTTAAGATACAAATCAAGCGCATGCTCCACATCCTGTGTTTCCAGCGATTTGGAAATTCGCCCCATCCCGGCATTGTATGCCGCGGCGACGGTAAGCCAGCATTTATATTTTGCATAAGCACGTTTAAAGTATTTGCATGCCGCCACGGTGGATTTGTCACAATCCAAACGTTCGTCAACATATTCATTGACTTCCAAACCGTATTCTTTTGCTGTCGACGGCATAAACTGCCACATACCGACAGCTTTAGCACTTGACACAGCAGCGTTATCATAATGGCTCTCAATTGCCGCCAAGTAGACCAAATCTTCAGGCACGCCCTGTTCCTTCAATATCTTCACAATTCCAGGGGCATAGCGATTGGCTCGTTTTATTGTCAAAAGAGTGTTGGTGTGCCCAAAAGCAAACGATATCATCTCTCTGTCCATGCGCTCGTAGAAATCGATTCTGTCAAGATCGACAACCCTGTCGGCGAAATGCACTTTCTCTGGGATAACAGGCGCATATGCCACGGCGTTGCCCTGCGCCAGCATTGGCATAAACGGCATTGTCACCGCAAACACCACAATTGCAATCTTATTCTGTAGTTTCATTCCTGTCGATTCTTGTACTCCTCAATATGTTTATATCTCCCTTCTTTTTATACTCTTTTCCATCGGCGCCTTTCGCCTCTATCACATAATAGTAGACACCAGGCTTGACGTACTTGCCTTTGTATTTACCGTCCCATCCTTTTGACGGATCGTCAAACTCAATCATTTTATTGCCATAGCGGTCGAAAATCCAACATTTGAACTCAACGATAGACTTATACGACACTTTCCACTCATCGTTGTATCCAGGACTTGCGTCAGGAGAAAAAGCATTAGGACAATCAAGCAAAGACTCCCCTATCGACACTGTATAGACTTCGCTTTCGTTCGTGCACGAAGCATCGCTGTTTGAACCGATAAATTTAACATAATACGAACCCTGTTCGTTGAATGTATAATCGATTGTCTCCTCGTTAAACCGATAGTCGACTGTCGAGAAGTCCTGGCTTTTAGAAACTTGCCACTCTTTATGCTCCACGGCATCGGTGCATATTGCGGAAAACGTTATCGTTGCCGGCGCAGATCCGCCAAGTGCATCTTCCGCCGTCCCTTGCTCATTGCCATTCTCACGTCGCTGTTGGGTCGCGGTTGTTTGAAAATCTATTGACGAAGCACGAAGTATATCTGTCGTAAATGTTTTTGCAAGTCCCCATTGCGACAGAAATTTGTCTCCGTCAATCACAAACTGAGTATCGCATAATGGAGCAGGCAGAACCATCCTTTCAGACAGGTTTGCCACGGTTTCAGTTGTTTCCTTACCATTGTAAACCGCATCATCGTCATTCCACTCGAGAGTGTTGTAGCTGACTGTGATCTCTCGGCTCAACACCTTAGGAACACCAGTAACGGAATAATATGTTATCGTCGGGCAGTCGCAATCCACTTCCAATGTCGCAGAACCACAGTCCTGCTCGGCAGGAAATGACACTCCGTTGATTGCGAATTCATAATTAGAATAATCCACAAGCCAGAAATAACTACGCTTTGCACCATCCTCAATTATATAACCGCTGTTCACTCTTGGATTGCGAAACGTTGACACCGCACCACTACGGTCTATCGTCGAGACTTCCTCTGCATAGCCACCGCCCCGCTCATCATACACCAACCATTTCACATTGCTTTCACCAGACTCTGACGTGTATGTCAAAACGGTTTCAGATCCTCCATAAATGATATATATGTCATTTAATCCTGTTCCCGCAGGAGGTGTGACGGACAAAGCTTTACGCAACGAGCAGTCGACCGTCAAAGCGGCATTGGCGACAAGTCCCGTTGTCAGAAGGGCAAGTATACTTATGTATTTTCTTTTCATAATTGCAAAAATACAACAAACCCACCACTTATAGAACCCCGCAAAGCGAAATTCACGATGATTAACAATAAAAAAACAGAACCACATTATTGCAGTTCTGTTTTTGTGACTCCGACAGGATTCAAACCTGTAACCTTCTGATCCGTAGTCAGATGCTCTATTCAGTTGAGCTACGGAGCCGTTATTTCTCGTTTGCGAGTGCAAAGGTATACACAATTCTTCTTTCCCGCAAATTTTTGGGCAACTTTTTTCAAAAAAAATTAGATGGTGGCGTCATGGACGCCACCATCTAATTATGTATCAATGCAATTCCTTTACTTCAATAATTTGAAGTAAAGGCGACCATCCTCGGTAATAGAACAAGTTTCCACCATTCCACTCGACTTCTCCCAGTTGGGAATCCACGGTTTCGCTTCGAATAAATTTCTTTTCCGGAGAAAACGAACCACACACGCCTCGGTTTGCCGCAAGGCGGAAATAATCCATGCCGGACTTATAGAAATTCACCACATCCTTATCTTTAGATGCCAAATTAAGGCCGAAAGACATATCCACCGGGACCCAACCTACTCCTTCGAAATACACTTCCGCCCAGTCATGAATTCCGACATCCTCCGGTTCAAGATACCAGCCGCTCTCCCAACGCGCCGGAATTCCGATGTTTCGAAGAAGATTTATATACAAAAGCGATACTTGTCCACAGTCACCGTATCCACGATTGAGCGCATACTCCGCAAGGTTAGGAATCGTGCTGTATTCCCTGGCTCCCGCCCATGGAAAATAAGCGTCAATCCAATCATAAATAAGAGACGCCTGTTTTACCGGGTTGTCCTCCCTACCAACGATATGTTTTGCCAAAGCCTGGAAATCCTCGGAAAGAAGTATCTGGGGAGCATCTGGAGCCGTATACTTCAAATAGACATCCGATGTTTTATCATACGGCTTGAGGTGGCTCAACATGTAATCTTGCGAGAAATACTTTGAATACACATCATACGAGTATACTATCTCAAAATGCGCAGGCTGCCCTTTCTTCGCTTTTCGCTCCATATACACAGTGTTGTGCTTCTCGCTGTTGGAAAATCGCACCTTATCGCTCGACGAAATCAGCGTCACGTTTTTTTGGCGTTCCGTCGTTGTCGGGAAAGGCATCCACACACGTATTTTCTCACCGGCAGGAACCGAGTCAGCGTCAACATCAATCGTATATTTAATTGTTATGCGATGTCCGCCGTCATAACCGGTCTCCCTTGAGATGCCTTTCAGCACGCCACTGACCATTTCGGCTCCTGACACAGCATCAAATATCGCCTGCGTTTTTCTTCCCGCCGACAATTCCGGGACAAGCCTATCTATATTTGAAATCGCCTTACGAAACATCCGCTTCTCTCCGTTGATCATTTTCGTCTCAACAAAGTTGCGTGTTTCCCAGTCTTTCACATTGGCGACAGACACGTGCGGAAAGCGTTCCTGTATCTTTTCCACCCCTTCTTCAAAAGTATAGCAGAAATCCCTCTCAATGCGACTCATTATGGCGCGCAACGAATCAGCCTCGACCGCCGTCAAACTGACGTCACTCTTTCCAATCACACTGTCGGCCTTCGCGAACTCTCCATCTTTCATCAGCAATGAAATTTCCATCGGCACTTCACCGAAGCACGGCATGGCGGCAAAAGACACCAAGCCGGCAAACAAATATTTCCTGTTCATGACATTACGTTTCGTACATTAATTTCCAAAGGTAGGAAATTTTCACGTAAAGCCAACATCATTTCCGATTTTTTAATCCAAAATAATTCCATATTTACCCGTTCTTTCGTAATTTTGCAACACGACTATTATTAACGTAAAAAACATAACCTTGTAATTATGGCAAATCCAGAATTCAAGTACAGTCCGATGTTCCAACTTGGAAAGGACGACACCGAGTACTATTTACTTACCAAAGACCACGTTTCTGTTGGCGAATTTGAAGGTCATCCAATTTTGAAAGTGGAGAAGGAAGGCTTGTCCGCTATGGCAAACGCCGCTTTCCACGATGTTTCATTCATGCTTCGCCGTTCACACAACGAGCAAGTGGCAAAAATCCTTAACGACCCCGAGGCAAGCGAGAACGACAAGTATGTCGCATTGACATTCCTTCGCAACGCCGACGTTGCCACAAAAGGCGTATTGCCATTGTGCCAGGACACAGGTACCGCCATTATTCACGGAGAAAAAGGTCAACAAGTGTGGACTGGATTCAGCGATGAAGAGGCCCTTTCGTTAGGCGTATACAAAACATACACAGAAAACAACCTCCGCTATTCCCAAAACGCGCCATTGTCAATGTATGAGGAAGTAAATACGAAATGCAATCTTCCTGCACAAATCGACATTGAGGCAACAGAAGGCATGGAATACCATTTCTTGTGCGTAACCAAAGGTGGTGGCTCTGCAAACAAAACATATCTCTATCAAGAGACAAAAGCTATTCTGAATCCTGACACTTTGGTTCCGTTCCTTGTAGCCAAGATGAAGACTCTCGGCACAGCCGCTTGTCCTCCATACCACATTGCATTCGTGATTGGCGGCACATCGGCAGAGAAGAACTTGCTGACAGTTAAATTGGCATCCACCCATTATTACGACACGCTTCCTACAACAGGCGATGAGACAGGCCGCGCTTTCCGCGACATTGAATTGGAGAAGAAAGTGCTTGAAGAGGCCCACAACATCGGTCTTGGCGCTCAATTCGGCGGCAAATACTATGCACACGACATCCGCATCGTACGCCTGCCTAGACATGGAGCATCTTGTCCAATCGGTCTGGGAGTTTCCTGTTCAGCTGACCGCAACGTCAAGTGTAAAATCAATAAAGACGGTATTTGGATTGAAAAATTGGACAGCAACCCAGGCGAACTCATTCCAGAGGAATTGCGTAAAGCCGGCGAAGGCGATGTTATAAAAATAGACCTTGACCGTCCGATGTCGGAAGTGCTGAAGGAATTGACAAAATATCCAGTATCAACACGCTTGTCGTTGAACGGCACAATCATCGTGGCACGCGACATCGCTCACGCCAAGCTTAAAGAGCGTTTGGACAACGGCGAGGATCTCCCTGAATACATCAAGAATCATCCAGTATACTATGCTGGTCCGGCGAAAACTCCAGAAGGCATGCCGTGTGGATCGCTCGGTCCGACAACCGCAGGCCGTATGGACCCATATGTAGACTTGTTCCAGAGCCACGGAGGCAGCATGGTTATGCTGGCAAAGGGCAACCGTTCGCAGCAAGTGACAGACGCCTGCAAAAAACATGGCGGATTCTATCTCGGAAGCATCGGCGGTGCAGCTGCAATTCTTGCCCAGAACAACATCAAGAGCATTGAATGTGTTGAATTCCCAGAACTCGGAATGGAAGCCGTATGGAAAATCCGCGTAGAAGACTTTCCTGCATTCATTCTTGTTGACGACAAGGGTAACGACTTCTTCCAGCAAATCAAACCACGTTGCGCTGGTTGCAAATAATCCTTGATTTTCAAAGCGAACAAAGCGGTGTCCAGTTCTTCTGTTCACCGCTTTTTTAACACAAAGCGCCTTTGTCATTAGCAAAATTTGACACTCTGACTAAACCGCACATGCTTTAGCATTCAAAAAAACGACGTACCTTTGCAGTACAATTCTAACACATTATCACAAATGAATCTAAAAAACATTATTCTAAGCAGCGCACTTGCTCTGTTATTTATTTTCAACAGCAGCAATGCCCTTGCTCTCGACTTCACTCTGCTTACCGACATTCATGTCACTCCAGGCAATGAAAACGAAAAGCAACTGATAGCCGCTATCGACGAGATCAACAACAACAGCTCCTCATTCGTAATCATTTCAGGAGACTTATCCAATGAGGGCAGCGACGAGCAATTGTACAACATCAAACGCATCGTTGACAAACTGAACAAGCCCCTATACATAATTCCCGGCAACCACGAAAACAACTGGTCGCAAAGCGCCACAAAAACATTCAATGACATTTGGGGCGCCGACAAGTTTGTATTCGAGACTGACAGTCTGGTTTTTATAGGACTCAACTGTGGCCCATTTATGAAAATGGGCGACGGTCACATCAAACAAGAAGACCTAAGCTGGCTTGACAAACAACTGAGCGAGCGTTGCAAATCGGGAAAGAAAGTGGTTTCAATAAACCACTACCCCATCAAGGACGACCTTGACAACTACCAAGATTATATCAACATCCTCCAGAAATATCCAACCATAATACATATCTGCGGTCACTACCACAAATATGAACTATATAAAGGTGGCGACATTGATGCTGTAATCTGCCGCGCTCTTGACATGACTCACGTCAAAGATGGATTTGGATATACCGATTTCACAATTGACGGAAACACAATCCAAGTTTATGACAAAGTCATCGGCCACCCAAAGAAACTGCAATGGTCTTTGCCGATACGGGCGGCACATCCAAAATACAAGTACGAGAAAATTTCTGACACCAAGATTCCATACGGTTTCTCAATACGCAAGATCTATCAAGATGAAGCTTCGATATTCACCCGACTTGCCGTTGGCAAAAACAGCATATATTTCGGCAACTCGCTTGGACAGGCAAAAGCGATTGACAAAACCGGCAAAGTGCTTTGGTCTTTACAAACAGACGCCTCTCTGTTTTCACGCCCCGCAGTAGGCCAATCAAACTACGTTATCATTCCTGCGTCTGACAAGCGCATCATTTGGGCGGACAAGAAATCGGGCCGAACAATCAGAGAAAACGAATCCACAGGCCCATATGTCGCCGACGGTATTATTGCAAACGGCAAATTGTATCAAGGTGGGTATAAGAAATTCGAATGCTGGAATGTGAACACCGGCAACATCATTTGGCGCACCGAACTGAATAATTATTGCCAGGCAGAACCCGTTGTCAACGGCGACGATGTGATATTCGGCACATGGGACACATACCTACGTTGCCTTGACCGCAAAACAGGTGAGCTGAAATGGCAATGGTCAAACGGCAGTAAGGCGAATATGCTCAGCCCAGGCAACTGCGTTCCTGTTGTGACAAAAGACCGCGTAGTCATTGTTGCCCCCGACAGATATATGACTGTTCTTGACCGCAAGACCGGCAAACAGATATGGCGCTCTAACTTCGACAAAAAGTACCTCGTCCGTGAAAGTCTGGGATGCTCCGAAAATCAAGATTTGGTCTATGCAAAAACTATGGATGGACAACTATTAGCGGTAAATCCCAATGCCGACGAGGAAAATGTCGCGTTTGTTGTCGATGCCGGATTCGGATACGAACATGCACCTTGCATCGTCATCGAAGACAAAGGCATCATCTATATGGGTTCGCGTAGAGGTATGGTTGCCGCCATCGATGCGGCATCGCATAAACTACTCTGGACATACCGATGCGGCACGTCGGAAGTAAACGGCTTCGAAAAATCAAACGGCAAGCTTTACTTGTCGCTCACTGAAGGTTCAATTTGGGAAATCAAAAAATTATGACGACAATTCCATCTGACCCGTTTATGCTGATGAGTTATGTCAATCAGCAACTGCGCGACAATTACGACTCGCTCGATGAATTCTGCAAAAGCATGGACATTGACAAAAACGAATTGTTGCAGAAACTGAATGCCGCAGGGTTTGAATACAATCCCGACACAAACAAATTCTGGTAACAACAATCTGTATCAGCAATATGCGAGGAGAGCCTAACCATCGGCTCTCCTTTGCTTTTGTTGGCACTATTTTTGCATCTGCAATCATAAAATTTCTATTGATATGACTGAACAGACTCCAAATAAAGCAGATTTGCTGCTTCCGCTGACAATGGCTGCCATGAGCAACAGCTATGACAACGAAGAAACCGCCGACGAGGATGGTTTCCCCGACGACAGCCCCCAGAAGAAGAGCAATCCGACAAAAAAACAAGAACGCGTCGAGAACAGCCAAAACGACACCCCCGTGCTCGACAAATTCGGCAACGACATAACAAAAGCCGCCGAAGAAGGCAATCTTGATCCCGTTGTTGGCAGAGCCACAGAAATTGAACGAGTAATCCAAATTCTAAGCCGCCGAAAGAAAAACAACCCTGTGCTAATCGGCGAACCCGGAGTGGGCAAATCCGCAATCGTTGAAGGATTGGCAATTCGCATAAAAGAACACAAGGTGTCTCGCCTACTATTCGACAAACGCATCATATCCCTTGACATGGCAGCCGTTGTCGCTGGAACAAAATTCAGAGGCCAGTTTGAAGAACGCATCAAAGCAATCATCGACGAGGCTAAAAAGAATCCAAACGTGATTCTTTTCATTGATGAAATTCACAACATTGTAGGCGCCGGCAACTCACAGGGAACCATGGATGCCGCCAATTTGCTGAAACCAGCCCTTGCCCGTGGTGAGATTCAATGCATTGGAGCTACCACCCTTGATGAATACCGCAAGAATATTGAAAAGGACGGGGCATTGGAGCGCCGGTTCCAGAAAATAATTGTTGAGCAGACATCTGCCGAGGAAACGCTGCAGATTCTTCACAACATAAAGAACAATTATGAAGAGCATCACAATGTGACATACACCGACCGGGCGCTTGAGGCTTGTGTCAAGTTGACACAGCGCTATGTAAGCGACCGCTTCTTCCCCGACAAGGCCATCGACGCTCTTGACGAAGCTGGTTCAAGAGTGCATGTAGGCAATGTGAACGCTCCAAAAGAGATTGAGGAAATCGAGGAAAAGATTGCCGCCACAAACGAGCTCAAGCTCAAAGCCGCACAAGCGCAGAACTTTGAGGAGGCAGCAAGCCTTCGCGACTCTGTGCGCAACCTTCAAGCCGAACTTGACAACAAAAAAGAAGAATGGGAAGCCGACCTTAGAAACCACAGAGAAGTTGTGGACGAAGACAAAATTGCAGAGGTCGTGGCAATGATGACCGGCGTGCCAGTGCAACGAATCGCACAGACCGAGAGCTCGCGGTTGCTGAACATGGGCGACGAATTGAAAAGCAGCATCGTTGGACAAGATGAGGCAATCGACAAGATTGTAAAAGCCATTCAGCGAAATCGCGTCGGGCTGAAAGATCCCAACCGCCCAATTGGCACATTTATGTTTCTTGGCCCGACAGGTGTTGGCAAAACCCATCTCGCGAAGAAACTGTCAGAATTTTTGTTTGACTCAAAAGACTCTCTCGTTCGAATCGACATGAGTGAATATATGGAGAAATTCTCCGTGTCGCGCTTGGTGGGAGCGCCTCCCGGATATGTCGGTTACGAAGAAGGCGGACAACTCACAGAAAAGGTGCGCCGCCACCCCTATTCCGTTGTGCTGCTTGACGAATTGGAAAAAGCCCATGCCGACGTGTTCAACATGTTGCTGCAAGTGATGGACGAAGGCCGTCTGACCGACAGTCTCGGACGCTCCGTCGACTTTAAGAACACCATCATAATAATGACATCCAACATCGGCACACGCCAGTTAAAAGACTTTGGCAACGGCATCGGGTTCAACACAGGTGGCAGTACAACAGATTTCGCCCATGGTGTTATCCAAAAGGCTTTGAACAAGACTTTCTCTCCGGAATTTCTAAACCGTGTCGATGACATTGTTATGTTCAATGAGCTCGACAAGCAAGCCCTGAACAAGATTATCGACATTGAATTGGGAGGCTTCTTCAAGAGGGTCAAGGAAATGGGATATACCCTTGACGTGACCGAAAACGCACGTAATTTCCTCGTCGAGAAAGGATACGACAAACAATTTGGAGCGCGTCCATTGAAACGCGCCGTGCAACAATATCTTGAGGACGACCTGGCGGAAATGATCCTACGGGCGGAGGTTGAGAAAGGCAACAGTATTATTGTTGACCACACCGAAGACAACGAACGGCTCACATGCACCATCGCAGATGACAAAGACTGACGTTTAGTCAGACAATATGCCTAAAATGTCATATCTCATCAGATATGGCATTTTTTTTGCAATTAAAGGTTTCAGAAAATAAAAACTAACAACTATGACTATTCAGAAAGGTAAAATTGGAGTAACGACAGAAAACATTTTTCCTGTCATCAAAAAATTTCTATATAGCGACCACGACATCTTCTTGCGCGAAATCGTGTCAAACGCCATTGATGCCACACAGAAGCTGCGCACACTCTCTTCTTGCGGAGAGTTTAAAGGAGAACTTGGGGATTTAAATGTCCGCGTTTCTCTCGACAAAGACAAGGGAACGCTGACCGTAAGCGACTCAGGCATCGGTATGACCGCCGACGATATTGACAAATATATCAACCAGATAGCATTTTCTGGAGCAGAAGAATTCCTCGAAAAATACAAAGATGATGCAAACGCAATAATCGGACATTTCGGATTGGGATTTTATTCAGCCTTCATGGTGTCTAAAAAAGTTGAAATCCGCACAAAATCATATAAAGCCGATGCGAAAGCAATCTGCTGGAGCTGCGACGGTTCTCCTGAATTTGAGATGAACGAAATCGACAAGGAAAATCGTGGCACAGACATTGTTCTCTATATAGACGACGAATGCAAAGAGTTCCTTGAAAAAGACAAGATCGAGTCTTTGCTCAAGAAATATTGCAAGTTCTTGCCAATCCCTGTTGTTTTTGGCAAGAAACAAGAATGGAAAGACGGCAAGATGACTGATACCGATAACGACAACGTCATAAACGACACCAAGCCGGCTTGGACTCGCCAGCCTTCAGAATTAAAAGACGAGGACTACATAAAGTTTTACCACGAACTTTATCCTGGTGAAGAAGACCCGTTGTTCTGGATACACCTCAATGTAGACTATCCCTTCACACTCACTGGCATCCTCTACTTCCCGAAACTGAAAAACGAGATGGATGTGCAGAAAAACCGCATCCAGCTCTATTGCAACCAGGTGTTCGTAACAGACTCTGTTGAAGGCGTTGTACCTGACTTTATGATGATTATGCGCGGTGTCATTGACTCGCCCGACATTCCTCTGAACGTATCTCGTTCATATCTGCAAAGCGACTCCAACGTAAAGAAGATTTCATCCTATATTTCGAAAAAAGTTGCCTCCCAGCTTGATAATATTTTCAAGAATCGCCGCAACGAATACGAAACAAAATGGAACGACATCAAGATATTTATCGAATACGGTATGCTGTCGGATGAGAAATTCTGCGACGCAGCAATGAAATTCGCTCTTCTCGCCAATGTCGAGGATAAGAAGTTCACACTTGATGAATACAAGGAGCTTATCGCCGCCAACCAGACCGACAAAGACGGCAACCTCGTCTATCTGTACGCAACCGACAAGACTGCTCAATACAGCTACATCAAAGCCGCCAAAGACAAGGGCTACGACGTGCTGCTCATCAACGACCAACTTGGGAATCACTTTGTCGGACTGCTCGAACACAAACTCGAGAAATCTCGTTTTGTACGCGTTGACAGCGACATTGTTGAGAATCTGATTGTAAAAGAGGAACGCAAGGTGTCGGCTATGACTCCTGCAGAACGCAACATCTTCTCTGAGTTGTTCCGTTGCCAGATTCCGCATGTCGACAAGACCGAGTTTCTTGTTTCTTTTGAGTCGCTCGGCAGCGAGTCGCAACCAGTGCAGATTACACAAAGCGAATATATGCGCCGAATGAAAGAAATGGCAGCAATGCAACCAGGAATGAGTTTCTATGGCGAAATGCCAGATTCATACAATCTCGTACTCAACACCGAGCATCCTGTTGTCAAGCGGCTGCTTGATGAAGCCAAGGCATCGCTGAATGAAAAAGTGTCGCCAATTGAAACGGCTATTGACGTCGAGAACAAAGCGGCACAGGCACTCCGCGAAAAGAAAGATGCCACTGACGACGAGAAGAAGCAGGCAGCAGAGCATGAGGCAAAAGCCGAATCTTTGCGCAACGAAGAAAATGCCGACATCAAGACATATGCCGACACGGTCCCTGCCATCCGCCAAATCATCGACATTGCGCTTCTTGGCAACAATCTGCTTCGTGGAGAAGATCTTGACAAATTCCTCCGCAGGTCAATAGACTTACTTAAGTAACAACACCACAATCCGATACAAATAATCCGATATTGTTGCAACAGCGACAGTATCGGATTGTTTTTTTGCCTTATTTCAACATATTCCAGTGAATAATTACGTCATAAAACAAATTTTGATTACATTTGTAAAAGCATTTGAAAAAACAACGTTGTATGATTATAATTGGCATTGCCGGCGGCACCGGTTCTGGTAAGACCACGGTTGTAAAAAAAATAGTGGAAGCCCTCCCTCAAGGTGAAGTATCTGTACTTCCCCAAGATTCGTATTATAAAGATTCCAGCCATATTCCTGTTGAAGAAAGACAAAAAATCAACTTCGACGAACCGGCTGCTTTTGATTGGGAACTATTGATTTCACAACTTGAAGACTTAAAAAACGGCAAAAACATAGAAGTCCCGACCTACTCTTATCTCACATGCACTCGACAGCCAGAGACAGTCCCGATGCAGCCCCGCGATGTTGTCATAGTAGAGGGTATTCTTGTGTTCAGCGATGAGCGGTTGCGCAATATGATGGACATCAAGGTTTTTGTCGACGCAGATGCCGACGACCGTCTGATTCGTGTCATAAACAGAGACTGCATTGAGCGCGGGCGTACGCCAGAACTTGTTGTGGAGCGATACGAACGCGTTTTGAAGCCTATGCACAACAAATATATCGAACCGGCAAAGAAATATGCAGATTTGATTATTCCTCAAGGCGGAAACAACACTGTAGCCATAAAACTGCTTAAAGAATACATCGAAGGTCGCATAAACGCGCATAAGGAGGATTGACACAATGTCTATACGAAATATTGTAAATACGATAGAACGCAAAGTCATTGCCGCTAAAAACCATTCGGTTGGAAAAGAAAAAGCCGAAATGGTTGAGAAACTTACGCATTGCGATGGTCCAATGATGCTACGCACGGAAAATCTGGTCAAGAAATATCGCCAACGCACGGTGGTCAATCACGTTTCCATAAATGTAAAACAAGGAGAGATTGTGGGTCTGCTCGGTCCTAACGGAGCCGGAAAGACAACAACTTTCTATATGACAACTGGACTGATAACCCCATACGAAGGCAAGATTTTCCTTAACGATGTGGACATTACCAAATTTCCTGTATACAAACGGGCGCAGTATGGCATCGGTTATTTGGCACAGGAAGCCTCCGTGTTCCGCAAGTTAAGTGTAGAGAACAACATACGGGCTGTCCTTGAAATGACCGACACGACGAAAGAATATCAAGCGGAGAAACTGGAAAGTCTGATTTCTGAGTTCAGGCTGCAGAAAGTGCGTAAAAACTTGGGAATCCAGTTGTCAGGTGGAGAACGCAGACGAACTGAAATAGCACGATGTCTTGCCATCAACCCCAAGTTTATCATGCTTGACGAGCCTTTCGCTGGTGTCGACCCAATTGCAGTGGAGGACATTCAGTACATCGTATACAAATTGAAGGAGAAAAACATCGGAATCCTCATAACAGACCACAATGCGCCTGAGACGCTCAGCATCACAGACCGCGCTTATCTGCTGTTTGAAGGAAAGATTCTCTTTCAAGGCACATCGGAAGAACTTGCCGAAAATCCTATTGTGCGGGAAAAATACCTCGGCAGGAATTTCATATTCAGAAGAAAGAAGTTTGACTAACAGCGAATATTATGAACAAATTCGTATCATCTCTTTTAGGTGCATTCACGGGCACATGGATAGCATTTTTTGTCATAGGAATATTTATATTCTTTTCAGGCATAGCAATGATTTCCTCGCTTGCCTCGTCTACGATATCGCCAATTGCAACAATCGGCGACAATGCTATTCTACGCATTGATTTGTCGGGGTCAATCACAGACAAACCTTATAACAAATCATTGCAAGAATTGGTCAACAACGACGGCAACGCCAGCAACCTCTATGAAATTCTTGGCGCAATTGACCACGCAAGCACCGACAGCAACATTAAAGGAATCTACATAAATTGCGATGGCGCAGGAATGGGAGTAGCCTCTGCTACCGCAATACGCAATGCATTGATTTCATTCAAGAAAAAATCGGGCAAATGGATTTACGCCTATGGAAACGACATTGCACAAGGCGACTATTACGCTGCATCTGTCGCCGACAAAATATTTCTAAATCCAGCCGGAGCCCTCGACATCCATGGACTTACCAGCTCCATCCTTTTTTACAAAGGTCTGCTCGACAAAATTGGAGTGGAGATGCAAATAATCCGTGTGGGCACTTACAAAAGTGCCGTCGAGCCGTTTATGCTCACGCAGATGAGTGAAGCCAACAAGCAACAGACATCGGCTTTCATTGGAAGCATTTGGAAAAACATAACCTCCGACATTGCCTCTTCCAGAAAAGTAAACACCGACGATGTTCAAGCATACTCTGACAGTATTGGGGCTTTCCAAGATGCCAAAATTGCTGTTTCAAAGAAATTTGTCGACGAACTTTGCTATGAGCACCAGGTTGAATCCAAGCTGCGCAAACTTGTCGGCATCACAGAAACTGACGATTTGAATTTTGTCAGTCCGTCAGACGTTATGAATTCTGTAATCACAGACAATTCCAGCGGTGAACACATCGCCATCGTTTATGCTGAAGGAGAAATCAACGTTGACGGAAACTCTTCCAGCATAAACTCCAAGGACATTGTCCCTGAGATTATCAAATTGGCAAACGACAAGTCTGTAAAGGGACTCGTCTTACGCGTAAACTCTCCTGGAGGAAGCGCTTTCGCATCTGAGCAAATTTGGGAAGCCCTTGATTTCTTCAAGAGCAAGAATAAGCCATTTGCCGTGTCAATGGGTGATTATGCAGCCTCGGGAGGATACTACATCTCAGCGGGAGCAGACCGTATTTTTGCTGAAAAGACAACAATAACCGGCTCTATCGGCATTTATGGAATGATTCCGAATGTAAAACGTCTTGCCAATGACAAACTCGGCATTACGGCTGACTTCGTGTCTACCTCGCCAAACTCCAATCTGTCGGCATTTGAGCCGCTGACCCCAACTCAACGCAATGCCATTCAGCGCAATGTAAACCGTGGCTACGAACTGTTTGTGGCCCGTTGCGCAAAAGGCAGACACAAGACCACAGATGAAATCAAAGCCATTGCTGAAGGCCGTGTCTGGGATGGAGAATCTGCAAAGGAAATTGGTCTTGTGGACCAATTCGGAGGGATTGAGGATGCAGCAAAATGGGTTGCAAACAAAGCCAAGCTTGGAAGAGATTTCAAGTTAAAGATATATCCTGAATTCAAACCTGACTTTATCAACTTGCTTTATGCAACTATTGAGAAATCTGCCACAATACGGATGCAGCAATCCTACAACCCGGAATTGTTAAGATATGCACTCACGGTTCAGGATATACTCAATAAGGACCGTATACAATGTAGAATGGAAGATATTTGTTTGTACTAATGAATTTTTCTATTGACATACATAAATTAGCAAACGCGTTTCTTACCCCACTGTCCTATTTGTATGGTGCAGGGGTATATGCGCGCAACAAGCTTTTCGATTGGAATGCACTCAAATCGGAAAGTTTCGACATTCCCGTAATTTCAATTGGCAACATCGCTGTTGGAGGCACTGGCAAAACGCCGCATACAGAATATATCATAAACCTTTTGCGCAATTCATACAGGATTGGCGTTGTCAGCCGTGGATACAAGCGACAAACATCAGGCTTCGTTCTTGCCTCTCAGCACTCGTCTCCTGCAGACATTGGCGACGAGCCATACCAAATTTATCAGAAATTCCGCAACGACATACAAGTTGCCGTATGCGAAAAGAGAGTAAACGGCATAAAACAATTGCTGATAGAGCACCCGGAAATCAACTTGATTCTCCTCGACGATGCGTTCCAGCATCGGTATGTCAAGCCATCTCTGTCTATTGTACTGACGGAATACAACCGACCGTTCTACAATGACCGGCTGCTTCCGTTGGGTCGCTTGAGAGAAAGCGTCCAGTCTGTGCGCAACAGAGCGGATTTTGTCATTGTGACAAAATGCCCCGACAGCATAACTCCGTTGGATTTGCTGCTGTTTAAGAAAAATCTGGACTTATTCCCATACCAAAAACTTTTCTTCAGCAAGTTCAACTATGGCAGTCTGGCCCCTGTTTTTCCGGATGCTTCAAGATACATTCCCGTACTTGATGTACTTACTGGAAAAGACACAATTCTTACAATCACCGGCATCGCGAATCCCCTGCCATTGATAAAATTTCTGAAGTCATTCGACGCTGTGGTCAAAATAATGCAATATCCCGACCACCACGTATTCTCCCGTGACGACATCTGCGACATCGAAAAGACATTCTCAGCTCTTCACGGACGCTATAAATTCATTATGACGACAGAGAAAGACGCAGTAAGGATTGCCAACAATCCTTATTTCCCGACCGAATTGAAGCAACATATCTTCTATCAACCAGTAAATGTTGAGTTCATACAGTCTGGAAAAGAAGACTTCGACATTGAGTTGCGCAGTGCTGTCGCTCATAAAAAATAACAAGAAGATCATTTATTAACCACATTAAACCTTTATGGATATGTTAGAGAAAATAAAAGAGACCGCTGCTTTTATCAAAGCAAAAGTCAACGACATCCCTACTACAGCCATTATTCTTGGCACTGGTCTTGGAGAATTGGTAAACCATATTGACATTACCGATGAGTTGAACTATCAAGACATACCTAATTTCCCTGTTTCAACAGTTGAGGGACACAGCGGAAAATTGATTTTCGGAAATCTCGGCAACAAACGTGTAATGGCTATGCAAGGACGCTTCCATTTCTATGAAGGATATTGCATGCAGCAGGTGACGTTCCCAGTCAGAGTTATGAAAGCCTTGGGTGTCAACACATTGTTTGTTTCAAATGCCGCAGGCGGCATGAATCCCGATTTCCAAATCGGCGACATTATGATCATCACAGACCACATCAACCTCTTCCCAGAACACCCTCTGCGCGGTAAGAATTATAACGAGCTCGGCCCGCGCTTCCCTGATATGGGCGAACCATATTCTAAACGCCTCATTGCTGATGCTCTCAATGTTGCAAAGAAAAACGGCATCAAGGTGCAGCAAGGTGTATATGTAGGCACACAAGGTCCCACATTCGAAACTCCAGCAGAGTACCGCTATTTTAAAGCCATTGGCGGCGACGCTGTCGGAATGAGCACAGTTCCGGAGGTAATCGTTGCTCGACATGGAGGAATGGAAGTGTTTGCCATCTCTGTAATCACCGACCTTGGCGGCATGGACGATCCTGTTGAAGTTTCTCACGAAGAAGTTCAAAAAGCCGCAGCAGAGGCGCAGCCAAAGATGACGGCTATCATGAAGGGTCTTATCAACGAATTCAAAGCTTAGGATGGCTGATACGGAAATTTCAACGCTCGGCGAATTCGGACTTATTGAGAATCTGACCAAAGGCGTAGAACTGAAGAATCCCTCATCGGTAAAAGGTGTCGGAGATGATGCCGCTGTGCTTCATTATGGCGACAAAGAAACACTTGTCACCACCGACTTGCTTCTTGAAGGCATTCACTTCGATTTGACATATGTGCCGTTAAAGCACCTCGGCTATAAAGCCGCTGTGGTAAATTTCTCCGACATATATGCAATGAATGGCAAGCCTCGTCAAATAACAGTTTCGTTAGGCGTGTCAAAGCGTTTCACAATCGAACACCTGCAACAGCTTTACGATGGAATAAAGCTGGCATGTGACGTCTATGGTGTAGACCTTATCGGCGGCGACACATCTGCATCAGCCACAGGCCTGCTTATCAGCATCACATGCATTGGAGAAGGCGAAAGTGGAAAGATTGTGTATCGCAATGGAGCCAAAGATACTGATTTGATTTGCGTGTCAGGCGATCTTGGTGCGGCATATATGGGTTTGCAACTGCTTGAGAGAGAAAGAGTGGCTTCTGAAGGAATCAAAGATTTTCAGCCAAAATTCGCTGGCAAAGAATATATCCTCGAACGCCAACTAAAGCCAGAGGCTCGCAAAGACATAATTGAAGCGCTGGACAAAGCGGGAATCATACCAACTGCTATGATGGACATTTCCGACGGATTGTCGTCTGAGCTGCTCCACATTTGCCACCAAAGCGGTGTTGGATGCAGAATCTACGAAGAGCGCATACCTATTGACTACCAAACTGCCGTGATGGCTTCCGAGTTGAATATGAACTTAGTGACTGCCGCTCTCAACGGCGGAGAGGACTATGAGCTTCTGTTCACTGTGCCGCTTACCGACCACGAAAAGATTGCAGAAATGAGCGGTGTGAGAATTATTGGACACATGACCAAGCCAGAACTTGGATGCGTGCTTGCCACCCGCGACGACAACGAAATTCAGTTAAAGGCACAGGGTTGGAATGCTTTTTCCAATAAATAGCATCCGCTATGAAATAGAATGAGCGACAGAAATATCTGCCGCTCATTTTTTTGTCCTTTTATGCCACCTCTTTTGACTATTATTACTATCTTCGCATTACGAAAACAACACAATTATGATATACAGATTCAACCTCATTTCAGACGAAGTGGATGATTTCAAATTAGAAATCCAAATAGATAGCGACGACACATTTTTAAGCCTTCGCAATGTGATTCTTGACGCAGCTGAATATACAAAAGACCAAATGGATTCGTTCATCATCTGCGATGAAGAATGGAACAAAGAAAAGGAAGTGACTCTAACCGACATGGGCGCAGACAGCGATGAAGACATTTGGCTTATGGATGAGACCAAAATATCCGAACTCATTGATGACGAGGGCGACAGACTGATGTTTGTATTTGACTATCTGACAAACCGTGCGTTCTTCATGGAGCTGAAAGAATGCATTTTCTCAAAAGACATCGACGAGCCAATCTGCACCCGTAAAATCGGGCACGCTCCGAAGCAGAGCGTAGACATCGACGCCTTTGATGCCGAAATAGACAAAGCAGCAGCCACTGCCGCAAAAAACACTGACGACTACGATGCTGATTTTTATGGTTCTGATGAATTCAATGAAGATGAATTCGACAGCGAAGGTTTTGAAATAGAGTAAAGATAAAGTTCTACTTACAATTAAAATAAAAGCGTCGTCATTGCAAACAATGACGACGCTTTTATTTTGTGTTTTATGATTGGCTATCTATAGTTTTCCAAGCCATCTGGTTTGAATGACATTATAAATTTATGATGCTTCTCAACCTCTGCCTCTCCAAAGTTCACATAAACATTGGCAGACTTCAAGAATTTTTCATTTCTTGTTGTGTCACCAAGCAGAAGGTATCCCATAATGATATGTCCAGCCATCTCTACAAGACGACGAGCGTGGAAATCTGTATACTCGGTGTTTTTGTTGTCAACAACTGTCTTCAGAGCCTCTTCATAGAGTGCTGTCATCTTCACGAGACGTTCTTTCAATTCAGATGTTTCAGGAGCATACTCTTCTGCTGCATAAGCGTTGATTTGATTGAGATATGTTCCTGTGGTGACGTGGCGAATTGCTGCGACAACTTGCAACTGCGTCGTTCCCTCATAAATTGAAGTAATACGGGCGTCACGATATATTCGCTCGCAAGCATAATCTTTCATAAAGCCGGAACCGCCATGTACCTGGACAGCATCATATGCATTCTGGTTGCAGAATTCGCTTCCCATACCCTTCGCCATCGGAGTGAACGCATCTGCCAAACGCTGATATTTCTTCATCTCCTGACGCTCTTCCGGTGTCAGGCTGCGTTCGCGTGCAATGTCTTCGTAGATTTTGTATACATCAACGAAACGTGTTGTTTCATACAAAAGGCTTCTTGATGCGTCCAATTTTGCCTTCATCAATGAAATCATCTCAAACACAGCTGGGAATTCAATGATAGGTTTGCCGAATTGCTTACGGTCGTGGGCATACGACAATGCTTCACGATATGCAGCCTCGCTGACACCAACCGACTGAGCGGCGATACCCAAGCGGGCGCCATTCATCAAAGCCATCACATATTTAATCAAGCCCATGCGACGTGCTCCACAAAGTTCTGCTTTGGCATTCTTAAACACCAATTCACATGTCGGAGAGCCTTTGATACCCATTTTGTTCTCGATACGGCGCACTGTCACACCGCCGTCGTTGCGGTCATATATAAACATTGACAGACCTCTTCCGTCATGGCTTCCCTCTTCCGAACGGGCAAGCACCAATGCAATATGTCCATCACCATTCGTGATGAAACGCTTCACGCCGTTCAAGCGCCATGTGCCGTCAGCCTCATTGTATGTGGCCTTAAGCATTACAGCCTGCAAGTCGCTACCTGCATCTGGTTCAGTCAAATCCATTGCCATTGTTTCTCCGGCGCATACTCTCGGCAAGAAACGCTGACGCTGGTCTTCGTCTGCAAACTCATAAATGGTCTCTGCACAGTCCTGAAGTCCCCAGATATTCACAAAGCCTGCGTCTGCACGGCTCACCATATCGGCAGCCATAATATATGGCACCAACGAGAAATTCAAGCCATTATATCGGCGAGGCAGGGAAATGCCCATAAGACCGGCTTTCACCAATGCGTCAAGATTTTTCTGAGTGCCCTTCGCATAAACAACGTGACCGTCAACCACATGAGGTCCTTCATGATCTACGTCTTCTGCATTTTGAGCAACAATCTCTCCTGAAATCTCACCCGCTATCTCAAGCACTTTTTCGTATGAGTCCATTGCATCCTCATAGTCAAGAGGTGCATAGTCAAATTTTTCAGCGTCCGAGAAGTTACGCTCTTTCATTTCCACGATTTTGCGCATCAAAGGATGACTCAGGTGATGCTTCAAATCAGGATTATCATTATAGAAATTAGACATAGTTACTTAGAGTTTTTTTTGTAATACTTAATCAAGGCTGGAATCACCTCTTCCAAATCGCCTGTAATCACATAGTCTGCAATCGCATTGATCGGAGCGTCCGGATCATTGTTGATTGAGATAATAATAGAACTGTCCTGCATACCCGCGATGTGCTGGATTTGTCCAGAAATACCACATGCGATATACAGTTTCGGATGAACGGTCACACCGGTTTGACCAATCTGACGCTCATGCTCTGTAAAACCAGCGTCGACAGCTGCACGCGAAGCTCCAACTTCTCCGCCCAGAGTCTCTGCCAACTGATGGAGAAGGTTGAAATTCTCCTTGCTGCCAACACCATAGCCACCAGCCACAATAATTGGCGAGTTCTTGATATTGATTTTCGACTTTGCTATATGGCGGTCGATGATTGAAACCACATAGTCTGAAGCCGGGATATAATCTGCCGGATTCAGATTTACAACTTCTCCTTGATAATTTGCGTCAAAGATTTCTTTTTTCATAACGCCCTCACGCACGGTAGCCATTTGTGGGCGGCATTCCGGGTTGACAATTGTGGCAACAATATTGCCGCCAAAAGCCGGGCGAATCTGATAAAGCAAATTCTTATATTCAGTTTTTGTCTTCGGATCTGTATGATCGCCGATTTCAAGCGATGTACAGTCGGCAGTCAAACCGCTATGCAGACATGACGACACGCGCGGACCAAGATCGCGACCTATCGACGATGCTCCCATCAGACAAACTTGTGGTTTTATTTCCTTAAACAAGTTGATCAATGCCGAGGCATGTGGCAACGATGTGTAAGGATACAACTTTTTGTCTTCAAATTTATATACACGGTCAACGCCATATGGGAAAATTTGTTTCTCAACCCCTTCAAGTTTGTCGCCAAGAACCACAGCCTCAAGCTTAACACCTAATTGGGTCGCCAAAGAACGTCCTTTTGTCAACAATTCAAGGCTGACGTCAGAGATATTGCCGTCCTCAAACTCGCAATATACTATAAGATTATTGTTATCTTTCATAATGATAAATGTTTTTTGATACTACCCAATAGTATGATTAGCTATCAATTCTTTCACAAGATCCTCTATCGCACCTTGATCTTTGCCGTCCATTTTCTTGCTTTCTTTTGCCTGGAATACGACATTCACAATTCCTTTCACCTTTGTAGGTGAGCCTTTCAGGCCAATTTGTTCTGGATCCGCATCAACAAAGTCTGCACTCCACTCCTTGAGTTGAAGATAAGGACGAGCGTCGACCAATGCCGACAACGTCTCTGACATTGTTGCCTTTTCGCTCGGTGTTACTGCATATTTATATTTCTGTATGCGACGGGCATTTCTTGGACGGCAATCGTCTGCAGAGCCATTTACGGTAACGACCAATGGCAGCGGAGCCTCCACTGTCTCGACGCCTGACTCTATGCGGCGCGTAATCACAGCCTTTCCATCAGCCACTTTTTCTATCTTTTCAGCATAAGTAACCTGTGGCAAGTGCAGTTTTTCCGCCACCTGAGGTGCCACCTGTGCTGTATCGCCGTCAATAGCCTGACGTCCGGCAATAATCAAGTCAAACTCTCCCACCTTACGTATTGCAGCAGAAAGAGCATACGAAGTGGCGAGCGTATCCGCACCGGCAAATGCACGGTCGGTCAATACGATTCCTGTGTCAGCTCCTCTGAAAATGGCCTCTCTGATAATTTCAGCAGCACGAGGAGGTCCCATTGTCAAAATCGTAATTGTTGTGTCTGGATTTTGTTCTTTAATTTGCAGGGCTTGTTCCAATGCATTAAGGTCTTCCGGATTGAAAATCGCAGGCAACGCCGCACGATTGATTGTTCCGTCTTCCTTCATCGCATCTTTTCCTACATTTCGAGTGTCTGGCACTTGCTTGGCCAGGACGATGATTTTATATCCCATAGTAGAAATATTGTTTATGATTTATATTCATCAACGATGAAACCCACACATTCAGGCATGGGTTTTTATCTGTCGCAAAGTTATAAATTTTAGCAGACAGCACAAACCTTTTCACGGACAAAAAAGCACAAAAAGCGGGCTCTATACCATCAAGAGTCCGCTTTTTGTGTCATTTGCATTCCTATTATTTTTTGATGTCTGCGGCAGCTTTTGCCTCCCAACCCAAAGCACTTGCTCCAAGCACTGCTGCGTCGCTTTCTTTCAATTCGGAAAGAAGCAACTTAACCTTGCCTTTGAACACCGTCATCGTGTTGCGGTCCATTGATTCTTTAAGCGGACGCATCAGCAAATCTCCAGATTTGGCAAGGCCTCCAAAAAGCACGATAGCCTCCGGGCTTGAGAATGTTATGAAGTCTGCCAAAGCCTCACCAAGAATGTTTCCCGTAAAGTCAAAGACATCCTTTGCCAATTTGTCGCCGGCCACGGCTGCATCATAGACATCTTTTGATGTGATTGAGTCTACATCCATCGAGCGGAGTGTCGATGGTTCGTTTGCTCTTGCTTCCAAGAATTCACGCGCAGTACGTGCCACACCTGTAGCAGACGCATAAGTTTCCAAGCAACCTGTTCTTCCGCATCCGCAAATACGTCCGTTGTTGCGCTTCATGATAACGTGACCAAGTTCACCGGCAAAACCGTCGTGACCATAAACCATCTGGCCATTGACAACAATACCGCTACCAACTCCCGTACCCAATGTAATCATGATGAAATCCTTCATACCGCGAGCCACGCCATAAGTCATCTCGCCGATAGCAGCGGCATTTGCATCGTTTGTTATAGCAACAGGGATACCGAATTTATTTGACACCAAATCTGCCAATGGAATTGGAGTTGGCCACGGCAAATTCACACCATCGGCAATAACGCCGGTGAAATAATTGGCATTAGGAGCACCGATTCCTATACCTGCGATTTTGTCAACCGCATCGTTGGCTTCTATTAATTTAGACAACTCTGTATGCAACTCGTCAATATAATCTTCTATGGCTGCATGCTTGGCTGTTTTTATCGATCCACTTGCAAGAACATTGCCTCGCGCGTCCACTATACCGAACACGGTGTTTGTTCCACCGACATCGATACCTACAACATATGGTTTACTCATAATATGATTGTTAAGATAGTTGTTTTAATAATTCCACAAAATTATAATTAAAGTTTGAATGACGAAAATTTCAGCAAAAAAAAGTCAGTCGTTTTCACAACATTTACAACAATCTTCTTTCTTTTTCGCCTGCTTCAACTTGCAGTCTTTAATATCGCAACATGAGCAGCCTCCGGTCTTGCCGCCATTCTTGACTTTCCACACAACATAAACGACGATGCATACAAAGACAACGCCGATTATCACATACTGAAATATCATTCCTTTTTCCATCACAATCTTTTATTTGAAAAAAAGAACAAGCGACATCATTCTTTTGTTTTCAAAAACGCTTGCTGTTTCAACATATTGAACTCCATGACAAAATTAGGAGTCGTCTGACTTTTCGCAATAAGGCTTTCTATTTCCTCAAAACGAAAGAATCGTCCATCTTCTATTTCGTCTGGGGCAAATTTAATGTCACTATGCTCCGCTACGCATCGGAATGTATGCACCAATTCCCGTTCCACATCGCTTTCAAAGACATATTTATACAATAGCTCCGGGTTGTCTGCACAAAAGCCAAGTTCTTCAAACGTTTCCCTCTGCAACGCTTCTCCGACAGTCTCTCCATAATCAATATGCCCACCGACGGACGTATCCCATTTGCCTGGCTGTATATCCTTATTTTCCGCCCGTTTTTGGAGGAACAAACGTCCTTCCGAGTCAAAGACATGCAGATGGACAACAGGATGCAACTTTTTCGTTCCCGAATGACATTCTTTTCGAGAGGCTGAACCTATAACATTTCCTTTTTCATCCACAATTGGGAACAGTTCCGCGCCATTATATTTTGCCATCTTTTTTATACTTTTTTTCAATATACTTGTTGAGTGCCGATGGGGTCGTGCCTTCGCCCGACTTAAGCTCATCAAAGCCGACCCTGAAATCGCAACCTTTTCTGAATTCGCTACAGCCGAAGGCCGTACGTCCTTTTATCACATGTCCATTTTCACACTTCGGGCATACAATTTGCTCGAACTTGCGTATCGCCGGCTTGCGCTTTGGCTTTTCTTCTTTTTGCTTTTTAGAGACATCCGCCACTTCTATCTTATATCCGCTGTTGTCGCTAAGCACATCATATACGATCTGCGAAATCTGTTGCTTTAATTCGGCAATAAATTCCGACGCCTCATACTCTCCTTTCTCTATTTTGCGCAACCTGTTTTCCCAGATTCCAGTCAGCTTTGCCGATTTTAGTAAATCCACCTTTATTGTGTCAATCAAAGCGATACCAGCTTCTGTTGCCTTCACACTTTTACGTTCTTTCTTAATGTATTTACGCTTGAACAAAGTTTCTATTATCGACGCCCTTGTGGAAGGGCGCCCTATGCCATTCTCCTTCATCGCATCGCGCAACTCCTCGTCTTCCACCAATTTACCAGCCGTTTCCATCGCCCTCAGTAATGTTCCCTCGGTGTAGAATTTAGGTGGCTGTGTGGTCTTCTTGACAACCGACGGACTGTGGAGTCCGCTCTCGCCTATCTCAAAAGCCGGCAATATGCCATCGTCTTGGGCTTCATCATCCTTGTTCAAGTTGCTGTCGGCCTTACCATAGACTGCCCGCCATCCATCCGACACAATCTGCTTTCCATTGGCTTTGAACTCAACTCCACCGGCTTCTCCGACAACAGACGTTTGATCGAACTCGCAATCTGGATAAAATACGGCAAGAAATCTACGGGCTACCATGTCGTAAACCCGCTTCTCATCAACTGTCATAGTTGGCGCCGGTGGCACATTGGTCGGAATAATGGCATGGTGGTCGGTGACTTTAGAGTTGTCAAACACCTTCTTTGTTTTCGGAAGAGTCTTGGACAATAAAGGCTCTGCCAGATTGGCATACGGACGCATTGCCCTAAGCACCTCCGGCACTTTCGGATATATGTCCTCACTCAGATATGTTGTATCCACACGTGGGTATGTGGTAAACTTTTTCTCATACAATGATTGTATAAGCTTCAATGTCTGGTCAGCCGAGTATCCATATTTCTTATCGCATTCCACTTGTAAGGATGTAAGGTCGAACAACCTTGGAGCAGACTCTCTGCCACGCTTCGTGACACACGACTTTATTACAAACAGGTTTTCACTGATTCCATCAGCGACTTCCTGCGCGGATAATTCTGTACTGAAGCGCCCTTTTGTTGACTGAAAAACAACGTTGCGATACGTCGTTTTAAGTTCCCAATAATCTTCTGGGACAAAATTGTCTATTTCTTTTTGCCTTGCCACAACCAAAGCCAATGTCGGTGTTTGCACACGACCTATCGACAGTACATTTCTGCCTTGCGAATATTTCAACGTAAACAACCGTGTCGCATTCATTCCCAATATCCAGTCGCCGATAGCACGCGACAAGCCCGCCATATACAGTCTGTCGAAATCCGACTGTGGTCTCAAATGGCCAAATCCCTCACGGATACTCTCATCCGTAAGCGATGAAATCCACAATCTCTTTACATCTTTCTTACAATTGGCTTTTTGCATCACCCAACGTTGTATAAGCTCGCCCTCTTGACCGGCATCGCCACAGTTCACGATTTCATCGGCTTCTCCAAACAGCGTTTCTATAACCTTGAACTGCTTCTCAATGCCATGGTCGGCAATCAACTTGATTCCGAATCGCGGAGGCAGCATTGGCAAGGCCCCCAGACTCCACGACTTCCATCTTTCTGTATAGTCGTTAGGCTCCTTTAGCGAGCAAAGATGACCAAACGTCCACGTTATTTTGTAGCCGTTGCCTTCAAAATAGCCATCACGGCGCACTGTGGCGCCAAGTATCGCCGCAATGTCCTTTGCCACGCTGGGTTTCTCTGTTATGCAGACAATCATTCTTTTGCTTTTTCTTGTTCTTTTGCCTCATTCCACAGATTGTCCATCTGCTCGATAGTCATATCCTTCATGTTCACACCTTGCTCTTTTGCGGTGTCTTCAATATAATTGAAACGTCTTGTAAACTTTCTATTTGTTTGTTCCAAAGCATTGTCCACGTTGATTTTATACAGACGTGCCGCATTGACCAGACTGAACAGCACATCGCCGAATTCTTCCGTACGGCGATCATCGGTTCCTGACTCCAGCTCTGTTGCAAATTCGAGAACTTCCTCTTTGACTTTTGCCCAGACATCTTTTCTGTCCGCCCAGTCAAATCCATAATTGGCTGCCTTCTCCTGAATCCTTTCAGCCTTTATGAGCGATGGCAAATCAGACGGAACGCCATCAAGCACACGCTTGTTGCCTCCCTTTTCTTTTAACTTCAACTGCTCCCAATTCTGAATCACAGCATTGGCAGAATCAGCTTGGACATTTCCATAGATATGTGGATGCCGATAAATCAGTTTCTCTCTCAGCGAATCACACACATCCGCTATGTCAAACTGGTTCTTCTCCTTTCCTATGATTGAGTAAAACAGCACGTGCAACAGCACATCTCCCAGTTCTTTACGGATGTTGTCGGCATCATCGGCCATCAAAGCCGCGCTCAACTCATAGACTTCTTCTATCGTATTGCATCGCAGACTCTCGTTGGTTTGTTTTCTATCCCACGGACACTTTTGACGCAATTCTTCCACCACGTCCAGCAGGTCGCCAAAAGCCTTCAATATCTCGTTCTTATCTTTCTTCATTTTTTACGTTATATTTAGTCACACCAGCCTTCAAAAATTTCACGAATTTAGACACGTCCTCATCGTAGTAATATGGTCCGGAGAGCAATCCTCCCTCATTGTCCAACACGACATAATACGGTTGGGAATTTGCCCCGAATTTATATTGCTGCAGGAAGCTCCACAGATCGCCGTATGTTCGAAGTTTAACGTCTTTTCCATTTATTTTCTGCTCTATCATGCTCGGAAGTTCCTGCTTGTCATCGGTCATCAGTGTTATCATTACAAACTCACGTTCTATCAAGTCCTTCACCTTAGCATTCTCAAAGACAGCGGCTTCCATCTTCCGACAATTGACACATCCGTATCCAGAAAAATCAAGGAACACCGGTTTCTCCATTTTCTTCGCAGCCTCCATTCCTTCATCAAAGTCATCGTATTTAACAAACTTCCCGGCTTCATAAAGATTGAAATCCTGCGTAGACAAGGGTGGAGTGAACGCACTGACGCTTCGCAGCGGTGCGCCCCAAAGACCCGGAAGCAGATATGCGGCGAAGGCAAGCGAAACGACCGCCGCCATCAAGCGCAGCGCACCAATATGCGTTTTGTCGGAATCGCCGAAGAATCGGATGATTCGGAGCAGATACAATCCAAGACACACAAATATTGCTACCCACAACGCTATGAACACCTCTCTATCCAAGATGTGCCAACCATATGCCAAATCTGCTACAGACAGGAACTTCAACGACAATGCCAACTCCACAAAACCAAGAATCACCTTCATCGTATTCAACCATCCGCCCGACTTCGGCAAGCCTTTCAACCACGATGGAAATATTGCGAACACAGAAAACGGCACGGCCAATGCAATTGCAAATCCGAACATACCTACAGCCGGGCCGACGACGCTTCCATGCGTGACTGCCTCGACAAGCAGTGTGCCTATTATAGGACCAGTGCATGAAAACGAAACGAGCGCCAAAGTAAATGCCATCAGGAACACGCTTATAAGTCCCGTCGTCTTTCCAGCCTTGCTGTTAACGGCATTCGTAAGCCCGCTCGGCATTGTTATTTCAAAAACGCCGAAAAATGAAATTGCAAATATCACAAGCAAAATAAAGAACAGCACATTGAACCATGCACTTGTCGCCATTTCATTGAGCGTTCCTGGCCCGAAAGCAACGGTTATCACGAGCCCCAAAAGTAAATATATGACAATAATCGACAATCCGTAAACCAGAGCCTGGGCAACCGCCTTTTTCCGATTTGACGAGCGCTTGAGGAAGAAACTGACCGTAAGTGGAATCATCGGCCACACACACGGTGTCAGCAAAGCCAGCAGACCGCCAAGCAATCCACCCAGAAAAATAAAAAGCATTGACTGGCTTTCTTCCGACTGGGCACCTGCCGCAACAACGGGATTCCAATTCGAAGACATCTTCAATCCACCCGACTTCTCGGATGCAACAACATTCCCCGCCACCGTCACAGGCACAGTGTCCTGCAAAGCGACGGCTGCCGACTCTTTAAAGAATTTGAATTCTTGTTTCTTACGTTGGCACGTTTCATCGTTGCAGACCTGCCCAACAATCGCGCCCTCAATATTATAATCATTAGGGTTGGCCAGCCTAACTTTCTGATGGAAAGTCACCGAATTCTCCCACGTGCCCAGAATCAAATGGAAAAACATATCAACATTTTCCTCCGCCTTACGATTCGGAGTCAAATCACCGACAATTTCAACATTCCTAAGGCGGTCTTTATCCCAAACAATAGACGTAGGCACCGGCCCATCTTTCGGCAATTTAATATCATACAGATGCCAGCCACGTTCTATCTTTGCCTCCACGACCAATTCGGCATCAGAACCGCCATTCGATTCCAGCCTCACATTCCACGTCAATGGATTCAACATCTGCGCCGACAAAGTCAGCACACCAATCATCACAAACGCAAACGATACTAATATCCGTAGTTTTCTCATATTTTTTATTTTTGTTATACAAAGATAGTGCAAATCGAGCGCAGAACATTCAAGCTTGCTTGACAATGTTATGCCAAGATGCAGCCTATATTATACAAAGATAATGCAAATCGCTTGAAAAATGCGCAAAAAAGAGCCATTGTGCATTTTTTTTGCTCGAGTTTCAGATGTTTCAGAAAAAATTCGCTAAATTTGCAGCCTATATGTAAAAGAGCATATAGATAGTTTATACTAAATCATAAAATTAACCCCATAAACTATGAAGTTATTACAGGCGAAATTGGCAAAATATGACGCTCCCCAAAAAGCCAAAGCGGCAGGTGTTTACCCATACTTCCGCAAAATCGAAAGCGAGCAGGACACTGAAGTCTTAATAAACGGCAAAAAAGTATTAATGTTTGGCTCCAACAGCTACCTTGGCCTTACAAACCATCCTAAAGTAATTGAAGCCGCTGTTGCCGCCACTAAAAAATATGGAACCGGATGCGCTGGTTCTCGTTTCCTTAATGGCACCCTCGACATCCACATTGCCTTGGAAGATAGATTGGCTAAATTCGTCGGAAAAGACGAAGCCATTATTTACTCTACCGGTTTTCAGGTTAATCTTGGTGTTGCTTCATGTCTGACTGGTCGTGAAGACTACATCCTTTGGGATGAACTCGACCATGCCTCAATCATTGAAGGATGCCGTCTTTCTATGTCGAAAAAGATTAAATATAAGCACAACGACATGGAAAGCCTCGAGAAAAAGCTCCAAATGTGCGATCCCGACAAAGTTAAATTAATTATTACCGACGGCGTATTCTCTATGGAAGGCGACGTGGCAAACCTGCCTAAGATTTGCGAACTTGCAAAGAAATACAATGCCGCCGTTTATGTCGACGAGGCACATGGCATCGGCGTGTTTGGCAATCAAGGACGTGGCACATGCGACCACTTCGGTGTGACAAAAGACGTCGATTTGATTATGGGCACTTTCAGCAAATCGTTTGCCGCTCTTGGAGGCTTCATCGCGACAGACTCTGTGACTGCAAACTACCTCCGCCACAACTCGCGATCTTACATCTTCAGCGCCAGCATCACACCAGCGTCTACAGCTGCTGTAAACGCAGCCCTCGATATTATGGAGAGCGAGCCTGAAAGAATCGAACACTTGTGGAAGGTTACAAACTATGCATTGGATGGATTCAGAAACATCGGTTGTGAGATTGGTCACACCTCTACTCCTATCATTCCTCTCTTCATCCGCGACAACGACAAGACATTTGCAGTAACTCGCGACCTTCTTGAAGATGGCATATTTGTAAACCCTGTTGTGTCTCCGGCCGTTCCGTCGCAAGACACTTTGATTCGTTTCAGCCTTATGGCGACACACACAATCGAACAAGTCGACAGAGCTCTTGAATGCATTCAGAAAGTATTCAAAAAATACGATATCATCAAATAATCGTAATTGAAACATAAAAAGATCCGCAGAAATTCTGCGGATCTTTTTTATCCCATTAAGGTCATATGGTATCCCAACCGATTAAGCTGAACAGCAGCACCGTACAGATACATTTGACGCAAACATGCCACATAGCCCCTGAAAGCGTCCTCCGTACCAGCTTCTATGTCTGAGTTTCTCAATATAGCGAGAGTCCGCGACGCACACTCTCCTACGAGTTGGCTTGTCTGCCGCCGCTTTTCAGCATCAAGACGCAATACCTCCTCAAGAATATATTCATCCATATTATCGTATCCACGTTTATCCCTAAGCATCTCATAGATATTGGTATTCTGCCCATATTCTGTCCAATTCTCATCCCAGAACTGTGCCATCGCCATTCCCAGAAACATCATCCATCCTAACGAGACCGTCGGATAGCCACTAAATTCTCTTATCCCATCCGGAAGATATACCTCCGCTATTTTCCGCCAAGCGTCAGCCACATCAGGGCACTCCGGCATACGCTCATCTAGTTCTCCGACTGAACGCAAATATTTATATAAATCCTCCTTTACACCATTCTCCATATCTATAGTGCTTAATTATTCAACAATTTCGCTACTGCCTCCGCACATTTTTCTCCGTCCATCGCCGCAGAGACAATGCCTCCGGCATAACCGGCTCCCTCTCCACAAGGATAAAGTCCATCAATGCGTATATGCACCATTGTTTCCCTGTCACGCGGGATACGCACTGGTGAGGATGTGCGTGACTCAACACCAATCAATATCGCCTCATTGGTAAGGAACCCTCGCGCAAAACTTCCAAATTTTCGGAATCCTTGCTGCAAACGTTTACCAATCTGCTCCGGCAACCATTTGTCAAGACGCGACGGGTGAATGCCTGGAGCATATGATGTGCGGGGCAAATCGACCGATGCCCTACCTTCTACAAAGTCGCGCATACGCTGCGCCCCGGCATTTTGCGTCTTTCCCGCCTGTTCATAGCAAAGTCTTTCCAAGTCCTCTTGGAAAGCCATCATCTTCAAGTTGCCATATTTCGCATATTCTTCATCCACATCCTCTGGTCGGATTTCAACTACCATCCCTGAATTTGCCCATCGTGATCCTCGATTTGACGGCGACATTCCATTAACAACAAGTTGATTCGGTCCACTTGCTGCCGGCACGATGATTCCGCCCGGGCACATACAGAACGAGTAAACGCCGCGACCGTCAACTTGAGTCACAAAACTATATTCAGCAGCAGGGAGCCATTCGCCACGGCCTTCAGATGAATGATATTGTATCTGGTCTATAAGCTTTTGAGGATGCTCCAAACGCACTCCTACCGCGATGCCTTTTGCCTCTATTTCGATATTTAGCCCTTCAAGCATTCTGTATACATCTCGCGCAGAATGACCAGTGGCAAGAATGACCGGGCCGTCAAATTCCGAGCCATCCTCGCAAACGACACCAACAACCGACATTCCGTCCATCTTCAGTCCTGTCACACGTGTTGAGAAGCGCACATCTCCGCCACTTTTCAAAATCTGCTGCCGCATTGCCTTTATGACAGCCGGAAGTTTGTCTGATCCGATATGTGGATGAGCGTCTATAAGAATGTTTTCAGATGCGCCGAACTGATTGAATATCTGCAATATTCTGTCAACAGAACCGCGTTTTTTGCTTCGCGTGTACAACTTACCGTCTGAATACGCACCTGCACCACCTTCTCCAAAACTGTAGTTCGAATTCTCGTCAACAATGTTTTCTCTCGATATGCGAGCCAAGTCACGGCGACGGTCGTCAACGTTCTTGCCTCGTTCAAGAACCACCGGACGCAAGCCAAGCTCTATCAATCTGAGTGCGGCAAACAAGCCTCCAGGACCGGCCCCTACAACCACCACTGTCTGCGCATTGCTCACATCGCCATAGCGATATGGTTCATAGCGATTTATATTATCCGGGAGTTCATCAATAAAGCATCTAACCGTCAAATTGACCATTACCCGACGCTGACGGGCATCGATTGAGCGTTTCAAAATCTGTAACAATTTTATCCTGCCACGGTCAAAATTCCCCTGTCGGGCGACAAATGCAGCTACACGTTCATTGTCGGCTGCCGTACGCGGATCCACTCGTAATTGAAATTCTTTTGTCATATTCTAAAAATTCAACCGAAATTACTCACATTTCCCCATTCCACAAAATTATTTTGCAAATTCATCACAAAAGTTCCTACCTTTGCAGTCTAAAACTTATTTACACAATGAAAACTGGCGTATTATTCGATCTTGACGGAGTTCTAATTGACAGCGAAAGCATATATACTGAATTTTGGGAAGATGTTGACAAGGTGTTTCCAACAAATGTGCCCGACTTTGCTCACATAATAAAGGGTTCAACACTGCCCAAAATCCTCGGCACATATTTTCCAGACAAAAATATCCAGCAGCAAATACTGGATATGATCTCCTGCTTCGAAAAGGATATGCGCTATACTCCTTTTATCGAAGCCATGAGGTTTGTCGGCGAACTTAACGAAGCAGGCATTGAATGCGCCATCGTGACGAGCAGTTCATTGCAAAAAATGGAAAATCTCTATCGCCAGAATCCTGGATTCCGCGACAAATTCAAAGCCGTAATAACAAGCGATCTGGTAACATTCTCCAAACCGCATCCACAGCCTTATCTCCTTGGCGCAAAAGCCATTGGCGTCAGCCCGGAGAACTGCTTCGTTTTTGAGGACTCATTGTCGGGCATCGAATCAGGAAAAGCTGCTGGAGCAACCGTTATCGGGCTTGCCACCACTCTGCCATTAGATGCAATAAAAGGGAAAGCCCACAAAACCATCTCTGATTTTGCAGGCTTTAATATTTCCGATATGCTTTCTGTAAAGCAGAATTAGCAGGCTTTAAAACTCATATCCAGACCTTTGACAGAATGAGTCAAAGCTCCGACAGAGATATAGTCGACTCCGCATTCGCCATAGTCACGGAGCGTGTCGAATGTAATGCCGCCCGATGACTCCAATTCACATCGTCCAGCCACAATGTCGACAGCCTTCTTCGTATTTTCCGGAGTGAAATTGTCAAGCATTATGCGGTCAACGTGACCTGTGGCAAGCGCCTCATCAAGCTCATCAAAGTTGCGCACTTCGATTTCAATTTTCATGCCATCCTTATGGTTGGCTTTAATGTATTCATTCGCTTTATTGATGGCATTTGCAATACCGCCGGCAAAGTCTACATGGTTGTCTTTCAACAGAATCATGTCAAACAAGCCTATACGGTGATTCATTCCGCCGCCAATCCTCACTGCCTCCTTCTCAAGCATACGCATTCCTGGAGTCGTCTTGCGGGTGTCAAGCACTTTTGTTTTCAAGCCCTTCAATCGATCCATATATTTTGCCGTCATAGTAGCAATGCCGCTCATACGCTGCATGATGTTAAGCATCAGACGCTCCGTTTGAAGCAACGAACGCACTCTGCCTTCCACCACGAAAGCCACATCTCCGGGCTTCACATGCGCTCCGTCGTTGATAAACACAGTCATCTTCAGCTCTGGATCAAATTTATGGAACACCTTCTTGGCAATCTCCACTCCTGCAAGAATGCCTTCCTCTTTTACGAGCAAATGCTGCTTGCCCATCTCGTCGGCAGGAATGCAGCAAAGCGTTGTGTGGTCTCCGTCACCGATATCCTCGGCAAACGCCAAATCAAGCAATTCGTCAATAAGTTCGTCTTTTGTCTTCATATCTTATGTCTCTGTTTTTTCGTTAAACATCACAAAAGTACAAAAAACTAATCAACTCCGAAATTATACCGCCGACAAACTGACCGCACGACGACATTCAGATGCAAAAATCATCGATTGACGCACAAACCAGCCATCACTATCTGACCTTGTCATTGGCTTCAAGCCCAAACAATGATACGCTTTATCATAATGCCCGCCGACCGTCAGCATATCATAAAGACACGCAAGGTCATTCAAGCCACAGTGTCCTGACACGACAACTTCGCAACATTTTTCCAACGCCTCGTCCACAAGGCTCATCAATTCCACATCAGCATCCGTTTGCGCGGCCGACTGAATTGCGGCAAGCCGCTCAAGAGTCAACGAAACAGGTGCGCCGTCCCATAGATTTTCAGTCAGAGAATTCCGCCATCCGTCAATACATGAGTCGACAAATCCTCGCACCGACAAATTAGTATCCTCTTCCTGACAATACAAATAATATGCAGACACACGGCACAACAACGCCCTCAGCAATCCGTCTTCGCGGCACGCCTCTCGCCAGCAGCCGTCAGCTTCCGTCAGAAACGCATTGACAAACACGTCATCCTTCCTTGACGACCACTCCGAGCCAACGCCAGTCATTTCATCATGCATAAGTGCCAACAACCGGCATTTTGCCGCATCATTCTCAGTAGCAAGCTTCGCACGGATTCTCGTGAACAACAGATTCCCTGTTTTCACAAAATCCACTCCATCAAGCAATGGCGTCCCATCGAGTTGCGCACTCCACCCAGCCTTGCAGATTCTTACCGCCGCGCCAAGCTCTTCTACGCCACAACCCGTCGTTGCGACTCGCCTCAGATATGTTTCAATTGCTATTGCCATCTGCAAGCATAGCGCAAAGATTGTCTATGCATTTTTCTTTGGTGAAATATTTGCGATAATAATTCCATCCATTCTCGCCATAGGCCCGCAAATCATCGCCGTTCATTTTACTGAGCTTCAAAATATTTTCTGCCAAGCCTTGATAATCCTTTGCCGGTGAGGAAACGCCACAGTTGCTGTCTGCAATAAGATTCCGAGCCTCTCCGTCAATCATTGCCACCACCGGTTTTGCCGCAGCCATATACGCCTGCAACTTTGCTGGAGCGGTAAGACTGAATATATAATCGTCTTTTAATGCCAGCAACATAACATCCGCCTGCTTAAAAAACGACGGCATCAAGTCTATTGGGAAGCGGCCAAGAGCGCTTACTGTGTCTGACAACTGATGCTTTTCAATAAATGAATCGACCCATTCCTTCCTACGACCATCCCCGATGAAAATGAATTGTATATTCTTTTCCTTTTTCAACAATAACGCCGCCTGCATCACGTGCTCAAAGTCCTGCGCTTCTCCGATATTACCTGCAAACATCACTTTGAACCCAGCTTTCAAATCCGGGATAGGCTTTATTTCAGCATTCTCAAAAAGGTCTTCTGCCCAATTAGGAAAATACTCCAACTTGTCCAAGTATTCTCCCTTCTCTAAAATTGATTTTATAAAACCTTTAGAGCTGACCAATATCTTATGCGAATGTTCATACATCCTTTTTGTCTCGCGTTTAAATATATTCAAGACAAACTCATTATTAATATTTCCTGCCGATTGCAAACTTTCAGGCCACAAGTCCAACACCCAAAAATAGATTGGAATTCTCTGTATTTTTCTTACCAATAGTGCAGGATAACCTTGTGTGATTGGAGATGTTTCATGAACAATTATAGCGTCAAAACGCTTCTGGAAAGACAACGTCAATGCCCGTAATGACGCAAAAAAAGCCCAACTAAGATAGTTTATCGCCAATCGGGCACCAGATCCATTGCCTCGAGGCACAACAAGTGTCCTTATCACGTCCACTCCTTCTACCGTTTCTCTCCGTTTTTTGAACACGCCATATCCCTTGTAAAATTTCCCACCAGGATAATTCGGCAGACCTGTCAGGACTGTCACTTGATGTCCTCGCTTTTGCAGTTCAAAAGCTAAATCATTACTTTTAAACTGCTCTGGATAGAAGTATTGTGTGACAAGCAGGATTCTCATCTATAAGACTTTTATTTTCTCCAAACCATTTTATTCACGACTCCAGTGTAGCTCTGGACAAGCTTAACCACTTTGGTAGACACATTTTCATCCGTATAATTTGGCACAGGGATACCATTGTCACCGTTAATGTTCATCGCCACGGCTGTATCTACGGCTTGGAGCAGCGAACGCTCATCAATGCCGGCAAGGATAAAGCACCCTTTATCCATTGCCTCTGGGCGTTCTGTCGACGTGCGTATACACACTGCCGGGAACGGATGTCCGACAGATGTGAAAAACGAACTTTCCTCCGGCAATGTTCCAGAATCCGAGACAACCGCAAATGCGTTCATCTGCAAGCAGTTGTAATCATGAAAGCCAAGCGGTTCATGCTGTATCACACGTCCATCAAGCTTAAATCCGCTCTGCTCCAATCGCTTGCGGCTGCGAGGATGACAAGAATAAAGTATCGGCATATCGTATTTCTCTGCCATTGCATTAATTGCAGTAAACAAAGATTTGAAATTCTTTTCCGTGTCGATATTCTCCTCTCTATGGGCAGAAAGTAATATATATTTGCCCTTTTCCAAGCCAAGACGCGCATGTACGTCAGAGGCTTCTATTTCTGCCAAATTTTGATGAAGCACCTCTGCCATCGGCGATCCAGTAACGTAAGTACGCTCTTTTGCCACACCCGAAGCATTCAAATAGCGACGGGCATGCTCGCTGTAGCACATATTCACGTCGGAAATAATGTCGACGATCCTCCGATTGGTTTCTTCCGGAAGGCACTCATCGAAGCAACGGTTGCCTGCCTCCATGTGGAATATAGGAATGTGCAAACGCTTTGCCGGTATCACCGACAGACACGAATTGGTGTCGCCAAGCACAAGCATCGCATCTGGCTTAACCTGCGACAACAACTTATACGAGCAATTGATTATGTTGCCGACAGTTGCGCCCAAATCATCGCCTACCGCATCCATATAAACCTCGGGGTCCTTCAGTTTCAAGTCGTGGAAAAACACACCATTAAGATTGTAGTCATAGTTCTGTCCTGTATGGGCAAGTATACAATCAAAATATTTACGGCATTTGTTGATTACTGCTGCCAGACGGATGATTTCCGGTCGCGTGCCCACGATGATGACCAGCTTCAATCGACCGTCGTCGGCAAAATGTATGTCACTATAATCGAGTTTCATTGTTTCTATACTTTTTCAAAATATGTATCTGGTTTTTCTGGATTAAACCGTTCGTTTGCCAACATCAATGTCACCAAGTCGTCGGTTTCCGACAGATTGATGATATTGTGCGTGTAGCCTGGCAACATATGCACAGCTTCTATCTTATCTCCGCTCACCTCAAAACGCAACACATCGTCCGAGCCAATGCGACGCTCCTCAATCAACGCACGTCCGCTGACTACGATGAAGAATTCCCACTTTGTATTGTGCCAATGTTGCCCCTTGGTGATGCCAGGCTTGGAGATGTTTACCGAGAACTGACCGCAATCTGCCGTCTTAAGTAATTCCGTGAAACTACCGCGGTCGTCAACATTCATTTTCAATGGGAAAGCCACCTTTTCTTTGGGCAGATACGAAAGATACGTGCTGTATAATTTTTTTGCAAACGAGCCTTCAGCAATCTCCGGCATCATCAACGTTTGTGGCTGTGAATGGAACGATTCAAGCAAATCCACTATTTCGCCAAGAGTGGCACGATGGCTCACTGGCACGGCGCAATACGCACCATCCTTGCAGAGCACGGTATTCACTCCGTCAAACTCGCAATGATGCTCCTCGCCACGCAATGCTGCAATCATCTCATCCACAAGATCGTCGACATATAGCAATTCCAATTGGGTCGAGCGGTCGTTCACCTGTATCGGCAAATCATTGGCAATGTTGTTGCAGAATGTCGCAACTGCAGAATTATAGTTCGGACGACACCATTTGCCGAACAAATTAGGGAAACGGTAGACAAGCACTTTGGCCCCAGTTTCTTTGCCGTAGTCGAAAAACAGATTTTCTCCTGCCAATTTGCTCTTCCCATAATCCGACTCGCCATAGCGTCCAATCAACGTTGCCTGGATGCTCGAAGAGAGCATCACCGGACAAGTGTTGCCACAACGCTTCAACGTGTCGAGCAGCGTAGAGGCAAACCCGAAATTGCCTTGCATAAACTCCGCCTGGTCTTTTGGCCGGTTCACTCCAGCAAGGTTAAAAACGAAGTCTGCTCTGCCACACCACTCGTCAAGCAACCCAGGGTCGGTGTCAAGATCATATTCCATAACCTCGTCGACCGTCACGTTGCCATAGCAACGCGCCTTTCCGTCGCGGATATTCTTAAGCTGCGCACACAGGTTTCTACCGACAAAACCCTTCGCGCCTGTCACCAAGATTCTCATTTCGCTATATTTTCAATACCCTTCAGTTCATTCTGGATATACTCAAGCGCCGCAATCTTTGCCTTCGTCTCCTCAAGATCAAGACGTCGAGTGTTGTTGGAATTGAATTCCGTCAAATCGCAGCGTTTCTGGTCGCCCTCTGTGAAAAACTTGTCGTAGTTGAGCGAGCGGTTGTCGGCAGGCACACGATAGAAATTGCCCATATCCTCCGCTTTGGCACACTCCTCGTTGGTCAGCAACGTTTCATACATCTTCTCTCCATGGCGAATACCGATTACCTTGATTTCCTCCTTCTTGCCGCCAAACAGCTCACACACAGCCTCTGCCTGCGTCTGTATGGTGCACGCCGGAGCTTTCTGCACGAGAATGTCGCCATTATGTCCGTGCTCGAATGCAAACAGCACCAAGTCTACCGCCTCCTCGAGCGACATAATAAAACGCGTCATCCGCGGCTCCGTAATCGTAATCGGATTACCGTTGCGTATCTGGTCAATCCACAACGGAATCACCGAACCGCGCGAACACATCACATTGCCATAACGCGTACAGCAAATCTTGGTCTTGCCCGAATAACGGCTCTTGGCCACGGCAATCTTCTCCTCCACGGCCTTCGTCGTACCCATCGCATTGATTGGATAGGCAGCCTTGTCGGTCGACAGGCAGATTACTGCGCCGACGCCGGCCTCGATGGCTGCCGTAAGCACATTGTCTGTACCGATCACATTGGTCTTAACTGCCTCCATCGGGAAAAACTCGCAACTCGGCACCTGCTTAAGCGCCGCCGCATGGAAGATATAGTCAACGCCAGGCATCGCATTGCGACACGACTGAAGGTCGCGCACATCCCCGATAAAAAACTTTATCTTATGCGCCACATCCGGATATTTCACCTGATACTCATGGCGCATATCATCTTGTTTCTTCTCATCGCGCGAAAAAATGCGGATTTCGCCGATGTCAGTACGTAAAAATCTGTTTAACACAGCATTGCCAAACGAGCCCGTTCCGCCCGTTATCATCAATGTCTTTCCTGCAAAAATGCTCATATCGTGTATGTTGTTTTTATTGTTTTTCGTTCCACATTTCACTGCCGTCAGCTCCGTAAGCGCCGTCTTTAGCCTCAAGTATCACCGACGGCTCAACCACCTCCACCGTGTGCCACGCACCCGGCGGCACCTGGCAGCCATAGCGTCCTTCCTCCGGACAAAGCCGTATGCGCTCCGTCTCCACAAGCCGCCCGTCACGCTCCTCCAAAATCACTTCGTCCATCCTTCCGCGAAGGCACACCACCGTCTCCGTCGACCGAGGATGGCGATGCACAGCCACCACCGTTTCCGGCAACAAAGCGTTAAGCATACGCTGGCTGCTGTCAGCCTCCGACGTACGCATATCCATGCCCTGCCGCAACCTCGGATTCCTCCGAGCCGCAGCCAGCAGTTCTTCCAATAAGTCCTTGTTGAATTCTATCATTTCCATATTCGCCACAACGCAGCGATATGTGTTCTTCACTGGCACACCCGATTATACAGCCGCACATAGTCGGCATAGCGGTCATCCTTGTTGAAGCAAGTCACAGCCCTTTGGCGGCATGCCTCCTCATATTTTTGTTTGCCACGCCCGCGCACCGCTTGCAGCGCGACAAAGAATGCAAGTCTTGTTGTCTTACCCGGATTCGAATCATCATTATCTATTCACGGCTTTAAGAAATTCTTCCAATTCTTCTCGTGTATATCTTTCAGAATCTGAATATAGTTGTTTTTCATGCTCTATGATTTCTTCAATTGTCCAATAGAATTTTAACACCTTTGCAGGCACCCCCCCACTATGCAATAAGGAGGAACATCTCTTGACACCACAGCTCCTGCCGCAATCGTTGCGCCTCGACCAACTGTAATTCCAGACAATAAGGTTACATTGCAACCGATCCACACATCATTCTCAACAACAATGTCTTTATCATAGCCATCCGGTTTATCTGCATCTGTTATATCTGATACAAAACGACCTTTTAATCTTGCATGATTTCCCGTATGTACCGTTAACCCTTCTGCTATGGAGCAATGGCTTTTTATGATGAACTTAGCGTTTGGAACAGCCAGATAAGAATTTGCTCCAATATTCGTCTTGTCATATAGATATACATTGCCCGGTTTATCTATAAAAAATGGTGGAGACAGCACAACATCCTTGCCGCAGAATCCAAACTTATTTCGTTTCACTCCGAGCCATTGTTTGACAAAGAAGTACCCGGCTCTAACAAAACGGTTGTTTTTTAATTCATTCATACTTTTCTCCATATATCAATGGTTTTATGCCAAACGGAATCAATTGAATACTCTGCGACGACACGTTCTTTTGCCCTCGCTCCAAGCATTTCCGCATATTCGGAATTATCGAGCAACCTTTCAATAGCCTCCTTGAGTTTTTCCACATTTTTCACAGGTACCACAACACCACATTCTCCGCCAACATTATTTATGTCAAGCATTTCCGGAATTGCCCCGACTGGTGTTGTAACTATTGGGCAGCCACAAGCCATTCCCTCCAAAATCACATTGGGAAATCCCTCTGTATAGGTTGGCAATGCAAATACTGAGCAAGACATCATTTCTTTAAGCACATCTTCAAACGGCACTTGACCAACAATTTGAAGCTCATTGTCAGCGGCCGTCTTTTCTCTTCCAGCATTCAGTTGCCGCCGCATATCATCCGATACAGCTCCTATCAACTTAACCTTCACGCTTGGAATCTTACGGCAAGCATCCACTAATTCGAATACGCCTTTTGTTGGATACACATGCCCGGCAAATAATATAGTATGCCGTTCCCTTTTTATTCCTGGATTTGCTTTTACAAAATCGCAAACACTTGGAGCAATCGGATTGGGCAAATAGCAAACATTATCACAACCTATAGACTTCAACGCATTGTATGACTTCATATCTATTACAATTACCTTATCCGACAATTGCAATGCTCGTTTCAACAAATGCCATTCCCAATTTCTGCTTTCTATAATTTCCGGCACACGGCCAAAATGGAAATGTAAAATCGTTTTTAATCCAATGCTTTTCGCCTTACGCAGCATCAATATATCCTTCACGAAGCCCAACGATCCACTTGTCGCCACATGCACAATATCAAAATCGTTCTTGCCACTCAAACGCTTTCCGAATCGATGCAATAACGAGACATAATCTTTTACTCCAATAATTATCCGTTTCATGAAGCCTGTCGTTGGAGTAATCAACGCAGTCCGCTCCATTCTGAACAATTCTATATCCACTCCCGGATTATGCAGATGCTCGTAATACGTCATCAAATGGTCAACACATCTGGCAATTCCCCCCAATGCTGTATCTCGCGGCGCACAAAATAAAATCTTTCTACTCATCCAACGCCTTTTCAAATAGTTTTATATGCAAATCTGCGCACTTGTCTATTGTGTAATTCTCAAAGTCTTTTTTTATTTGTGCTTTTATCCTTGACTTATTCTCTTCTCCCATCAAGATAGCTCTTTTCATTGTGACATATACATCATCGACATCAGGAGTGGGACAAATTAAACCATTTACACCGTCTTGTATTACGTTCCGGCATCCACCAACGGGAGTCACAATGGGAATGCAATCCACAGACATCGCTTCCAGCAAACTTATTGGCATTCCTTCATAAACTGACGGCAAGATAAAGAAATTTGCCAAAGACATGTAATCAATCGGATTACTAACCTCCCCGACAACAAACACTTTATTGGATGTTTCTTTCAAGACTTCTTTATAATAATTCTCATCCCATATTTTACCCAAGAATAACACTTTTATGTTGTTTCCTTCGTTTATCAATTTATTTGCAGCACGAGCTATTGATAATTGATTCTTCTTAGGGACAAAACTTGCCACATTTACAAACAATAAATCTTTTCCATCCAAATTAAATTGGTTCAGTATACTTTCGTTGATATTTTTAGGAGAACGAACCACCCCATTGTTTATCATTGAGGCTCCTGTACAATATAATTTTTTAAAACTCTTGTCCGAATCCTCTGATATTGTTATGACTTGACATAACCCGGCTTTGAACAATATTTTTCTAATCAATCGATGCACACCTTCCGCCTCTTTAAATGCATCATTATGTATTGTGGCAAAATATCTCGTTCTTCTTACAAACAGACATGACAGAAAACAATATATAATCGCCTGGACATGGAAATGTGCTATATCATATTTACCACGTTTAATCAACCTCATTATTTCAAAAGGTAATTCTAAATCGACTCCCCTATGCTTTTTAAGATTTATCACATTTACTTTATTTGAGATTTTCTTTCTCAAAAATTCAGATTTTTCAGGAGGATACAATGTTAATATGGTTACTTCAACATCTTTATCTTGAGCTAATGTATTCGACAGGTTAACGATAAACGTTTCAGCCCCTCCCGCTTGTAAATTTGGCACAACTTCAAGTATCTTCATATTACATTTTTATATAAGGCATATGCGAAATCATATATATTTGCTATAATCAGGAAGTACAAGCAACTTCTAACAAATCTAGTTCTTGGCTTTTCCGTTAGATAGTATCCGAGAAATATTGTTAATGGTATCATTACCGCATCTTGAAATCTTGAACTGAAGAAAGCAGACACTGGTTGTCCGTAAAACAAGAATGCTATATACAACAACAAATAAGAATAATTCAAAAATATCTTATACTTATATGCAACCCGTTCTTTCTTAAAATAAATATTTCTGATGGCATAAAAAATTAGTAACACAACAGGGATTCTCCAAAGAGAAAGTTGTATCAACCCATAGAAATTTGCGGTTTGGTTGAAATCAGAATCTATATAACCTTGTCCAGAGACTATGGAGTCTTCACTTGCAAAAGAATTAGTCAAGAACAACGAAGCCATTATCGGTACAACCTTATATATAATCGGAAATAGCGCCAATGAGCTGATAAAAAACGCCCTATTGAGTGGTATTAAAGATAATCCAACTAACAAAATATACATAAACATACTTTTGTGCAAGTAAAAAGCACAAATAATCCCGAAAATGCAAACTACCACTCGACAACATATTCCTCGTTTACTGAACAATAGATATATCATTGCAAAATACAACATTACCAGACCCAAATTATTCCGCAGATTAGGAAATGTTGACAATGCCATTATAATAAACAACGCCACCGACTGCTTAAAATTCGGACTTGCTTTCTTATAGATAATAGCCAACAAGACAGTAGCCGTTCCCCAAACGACAAATCTCCAAATATAATAATTATCAGGTAACTCAAATATCAACCAACAATAAAATGATTCTAAGTGAATTTCCGTCTTCTGAATAGATATTAAATTGTATAATTCCCTATAATTGGAAAAATCACCGGTCAAAAATGCGAATGTGGAAAAAATGGCTATAGCGATTATAAAGCCCCACTGTCCTATACCCTCACTACAATAATTATAGGTTATTTGCTTTCTACTTCTAATTAGAAGCATAAGCCAAAGCGCAAAAACGAACAGCCACTGATATATAGTTATTGTTTCAATCATGACTGTTTCATCTTCACTTTACTCAATATTTTATCTTTAAAAAACAATCGTTTTTTTGTAATCGGTTGGTAGATAAGACTTAAAGAGTAGAAAGTTCGGTAGCCGGTAGCGATTTGGTAGCTGTGCGGGTTTCGCTGCATTGCTTCGCTTTGCTCTTGGAACTGATGCAAATATAGGGATTTTGACCGAAAAAGGGAAATGTTTCGGGGGATTTTTTATTTTTCGGAATCACCGGATTACAGGAAAAGCATAAAAGCAGGAGGCGGTGCAAGAAACGAGGTTGCACCCGTGGTTTTACCCGAAGTGTAAAGTGTTGATTTTCAGTGTGTATTTCTGTGGTGCAAGGTGCAGCTATATTTATATATATAGCTGCACCTTGCACCAGCCACACAGAGCTGTTTTGCGGCTTGCACCGATATTCTTTTAAGTTGCTGTAAATGAGTTGGTTTTGAATTTTTGTGTTTGTTTCGGGGAAAGGTGGGATGAACGGGGTGTTCCGATAGGGCTTGATTGCTTTGTGTTTGCCCTGCAAGGGCTTGGCAGGCGGGGGGCTGGAATGTCGGGCTTAGGGCAGTCTTGAGGCTTTTATTCAATCCTTTGCCCTTTGCGGTCGATGTAATACCAATCATCGCTTTCCCAATAGTGGTATTCCCCATCCGAACCGGGAACTTCTTCCAGTTCTCCCGTGTCGGTTACTTTCGCCTTCCCGTTCTCGAAAGGAAAGCCAAAAGCGAAGCGTGGCTCTATGAGGGTATTGCCATGCTCGTCCGCATATCCGATACGCCCTTTTTCATCGACGATGCGGTAAACGCCTTCCTGCACGGGGTCGTTGCCGTTGTCATACCGATACGGGACATAGAGGCTTGCGGGATGGCTGTTGCCGGAGGATATGGCCGTGCAGCGGTCATGATAAAGGGTGAACAGCCGTATTTCAAGCAGGATGGCGAGAACTGCAAGCACCATGCAGACAAGGAAACGAAGGCGATAGCGTTGCCGTACCGATACATGGAACGCCCCGTAATAGTCGTGCATCATGCGGTAACGCTCCTCGGTATAGATGCGCATATTCCTCCAGAGCAATACGGGGAACGGCAGTATCAGCGGGAAAAGGGTAAGGCGGTTGTCTGTTTCGTAAAGAAAGCGGACAGCCGGAGTGTCCAAGAACTGTAAAGCGATGGCGACAGGAAACAGGAGGCAGGCGAACTGAACCACACTGATGACCGCAAAACTACGATCCGGGAAGCCGTGCCGACAACTGCGCCACGTCCAATAAAAGAGGTGGTCGAAGAATCCGGGGAGCTTCAACCGGCTGGTTCTTTTATGTGGGGAGGCTTTCTTCATACGTTTGCGGCTATACAGGTGCAAATAAAACGTATTTCTTCCAAACGGAAAAGAATTTTGCGGTGAAACTTTTT
>ERZ894177.74-NODE-74-length-95446-cov-868.706_pt1 | contig 95446 bp, 91 predicted proteins | sample MGYA00380277_ERZ894177 | MGnify/ENA primary metagenome ERZ894177 (study PRJEB32331, sample SAMN06328428) | human gut metagenome | biome: human gut microbiome; feature: stool | host: Homo sapiens | collected 2014-06-03 ... | reverse complement strand
TTATTTTCACTCTTATTTTCACTCTTACTATTATCATTATCATCTTCATTATCATTATCATCTTCATTATCATCTTCATCTTCATCTTCATTATCATTACTCTTACTCTTACTCTTACCATTACTATTACCATTATCATTACCATTATTATCTTTATTTTCATCTCATTATTATTTCCATTATCTTTATTTTCATCTTCATTATCATTACCATTATTACCATTACTATCATCTTCATTATTATTTCCATTATATTTACTTTTCTTTTCACTCTAATTATTACCATTACTATCATTTTCACTATAACTCTCATTATAACTTTTCATTTCATTTTCATTATCGTTACCTTTATTACCTTTATCTTCATTATTTCCATTATCTTCGCCCTCATCTTTATAATTATCATCATTTTTATCATCGCATTTAACTCAGCCCTCACCAATATCTATAACTTCAGTTGCATATAAATCTTTATTAGCAATTACAATACCTTTATCAGTATCATTTTTAAATAAAACAAATTTATCAACTATAAGTCTATCTTTATCATCAAAAGTTTTTATTAATTTAGCTTCACTAATAATATTAATAAGTTTGTTAACATCACCTCTAAATATGTAAATAGGATTAACAACATAAATATTTCTAATATTAGTTCTTTTAATAATATTTTCATCTTCAAGATAAGCAATAGCGTTATAATAATCTCTATAATTAGGCTTAACTAAACCATAACCTTTAATTAAATCATGAGAAATATAAATAACATTACTATTAAATTTAATATTTTCAGCAATATAACCAATAAAAGAAATAATAACAGCATATCTATTTTTTCTTATTATATCCCAAACTCTCATACCAATAGTAACAAAATTACGTTTAATACCAACTTCTTTACTAAGATGATAACCATTATCAAATTCAGCAACTATACCAGTTCTGGTACTTTTATTATAACTAAAAGGATTAGCAACAACAAGTCTTTGTTTTTCAAATTCTTCTAAGCAATCAGCATTATAACAAACATCATTAACAAGTTTGTTATAAACTTTAGTAGGTTTAAAATCTTCTTTAAAAGTCATAACAATAATATTATTAAGTTCAACATAAAAATATATTACTCTAGGAAATGTCGAAATCTATTCCATGTATGGTATAGATATAGCAAATAAATAGCGAAATCTATTCCATGTATGGTATAAATTGGTATTTGTAACTTATTGATAATCAAGTAATTATAAGTTAGCAATAGTATCTATATAGATATATTATATATATATATAATAGTATCTATATATATATATATATATATATATATATATATATTATATATATAATATTTAATATAATCAGCATTAATAGATTCGCTGTGACCCGCTCCGAGCTTCGCTCTCCGCTCAACTCCCCGTGGAGGATGAATACAATCAGTATCAATCACATCAAGTTAATCAATACTATAATCAATATCATTATCTCTATTAATATCATTAATACTAATATGGTTAAGTCTAACTCATCTCCATCCTCCACGGGGAGTATGACTTGCATATTTATAATCATATAATCCTCTACGATTAAAATGTTAAAAATAGTTTTTCTCTTGGTAGATTCATTCAAACTCTTACATTTGCTAAAAACAATCAAGTTATGGGTAAAGATAAAAGTGAAACTAAACCTAAATACACTAGAGAATTTCATAGTGGAGAAAGGAATAAAAAAGAAGTTAAAGTTCCTAGTAAACTTAAACTTGGAAATATTGGTATTGATAGTATTATTAAAACTAAATAATTTAGTGTTATGATTAAAGTTGAAAGTAAATTTAAAGATTTTGGTATTCAAATACCTACTGACATCAGCGAAATAACAAGTGAAGCACTTGACGCTGTTCTTACTAATGTAGTTATTGCTAAACATTATTGTGTTGTTGCTCTTTGCCAAAATGAAAGTTTGTTTGGTGTTATTAATAGTAAAGTAAGTACAGTTGAGGTTATGCCAATTATTGCTAAGATTAGTAAAGAAGATGCTGAACTTATTGGTATGAATCAAATGGATAAGATTATTATTGACCGTTCTACTCTTGAACGTGGCTATCATCTTTATCTTAAACATAATGTTCTTAGTCCTCAATTTGTTAATAAGTATATTACTAATGATACTGAACTAACTCGTTCTATTACTGTTGGTACTTTTGGACAAAATCAAGGATATACAAAAGGACAAAAAGTTTGGTTTGTTGAATTTAAAGTTATAGCTATTAATGATTTAAGAGCTGCTATTACTGATAAACATAAAGCTATTAATCCTTTTGTTTATCATTCTGCTGAAAAAGCTAATTAGCCATTTCGTCTAAATAATCGAACTCTTCTTAAAACTACTTATGTATAATTTAAAATTATAGGTACTTGTGTCTTGTTTATAGTAGTAATTTAAGAAGAGTTCTTAAACTTTCAATTATGGATTTTAAGACTAATACTGGTTTTAATATTGCTAATACTAGTTCTCATGAAGATTTTGATGATGATTATATTCTTATCTATAAAGATATAAATAATATATTAGATGATATTGGATTTCAAGGTGATGATAGAATACTTTGTAAATCTATTATTGAAAGTCTTGAAAAAGAAGCTAGTATTAATATACGAAAAGATAAATGTGTTGCTATTCCTTATATTGGCACTATTCAAAAGAATTGGTATCGTTCCAAACTTATTAGTCATTATAAAGACTTTAAAGAAGCTAGAAAAACTATGACTAGAGAAGAGTATAAAGAATATACTGCTAAAGTTATGGAAGAAGAAAAGCAAAAACATTATGAAGAAGAAGAAAAGATTAAGACTGAAATTAAATTTAAAAAGAAACTTCTTCCTATTTGGATTAAACTAAGTAAAAAACATAGTGCTGCTTATGCTAATCTTTGGCTATATGCTATGGGTAAACTTGAAATTATTGAATTTGATGAAGAAGTAGAAGAAATATATGAACGGTTTGGAATTGGATTGGATGCTGACCATAGATGAAACTGGTATGCCAAAAGCTCCTACACTTAAACAACTTCTTGATAGAGATGTTAGTCTTCTTTATACTAGAGATAAATCTCCTAATAAAGAGATGTATGTTAAAGAAGTTGGAGTTATTTATTATCTTGGTGACCCTAAAGGTCCGTGTCTACAAGAAGGTCTTAGTGAAAAAGAAGCTCTTAAAAAAGCTATTGAAAACTTTGATTTACCTAAAAATTATCAACCTGATATTCTTGTTTGGAAACTTATTAAAAGATATTATAATCAAAAAGCTGGAGCTGGTATGGAAGCTGTACTTAATATTAAGCGTGGTATTCATAATGTTGCTCTAGCTGCTAGCAAGTTAAACGAATTGTTGAATGACAAGTTATCTGATGGTGCTAGTCTAGAAGATGTTCCAGTTGTTATTGGTTATATGAAACAAATTAATGATTTAGCTAATCAGTTTCCAAACACGATTAAAGCTCTTAATGTAGCTGAAGAAAATCTTCTGTATGAACAAGAGAATGTTGCTGGTAGAGGTGGTGTTGAAATTACTAGTAGTATGATTGAAGAATAAGCTGATGCTAATCTACTTCATCCTCCACGGGGAGTCTAGCGTAGGCACGTAGTGCCGAAGCGGGTCCAAACTAGTGTTGAACTTAATGGTATTAATAATATGGAACTTAGAGATAAAAGATATAATGATATTAGACTTATTTTTCATGAAGAAGAACATAAATATAATGATAGTCTAGGTAATGATTATATTTCAACTACTACTATCCTTCATAATTATGCTCCAAAGTTCGATAAGAACTATTGGTTGAGAAAAAAGTCTAAAGAACTAGGAATAAGTGAGAAGAAACTAGAGGAACAATGGTCAACTATTACTAAAGAAGCTTGTGAACGTGGAACTAATACTCATAATGGTCTTGAAGATGGTGTTAAAGGGGCATCTATGTTTCAACAAGCTATTAATTATCTTGATAAACGTGAAGATGGTGTAATGGTTACTATTGCTGATATTCCAAATTTTGGTGCTAGTTATAAGTTACTTAATCTTAAAGATTTTATTGAACTTACTAATAATCGTTATCCTCTTATTTATGATGCGTTTAAAATGTACACTGAAAGAGGATATAAGATTTATAGTGAGATTGGTATGTTTCTTATAGATTGGTTAATTAGTGGAACTATTGATATTCTTCTAGTTAATGAAGATACTAATTGTGCTGTTGTAGGTGATTGGAAAACTAATCGTGGTGGATTAAAATTTAGTAGTGGTTATTATAAGAAAGATAAAACAGTTAAACCTGCACAACAAACTAATGTTTGGGTTGATAAAGATGAACGACTTTTAGCTCCTCTTAATCATCTCCCTAATTGTAATGGTGCTATATATAATCTTCAACTTAGTATGTATGCTTTTGCTGTTGAATATATACTTGGTTTAACTATTAAAGGTATTTGGTTATGTCATATTGATAGTGATTTTGAACTTAATGAATATGGTATGCCAAAAAGATTTTCTGATGGTCTTTATCATATTAAAGAAAATCCTGTTGAAACTACTAAATTCTTTACTATGAATTATCTGCGGGATGATATTAATAAAGTTCTTAAAGATAGAGAATTACAAATTAAAGCTAGTGGTGTTCAAACTCAATTTAAACTTGCTATATGAAATTGAATAAAGATAATTTAATTGGAGTAATTATTGGATTTATTGTTTTAGTTATATTTGGTGTTTATTTATCTAGTGGATGTACTAAACGTATTACTCCAGTTCCTGAAATTCGTTATGTTCCTGTTACTGATTCTACTGCTGTTAATGAATTAGTTTTAACTAAAGAATTACTTCGTAGAACTCAAGATTCTCTTAACGCTTATAAATCTGATACTACAATTAGTGCTGATTATTTTGTAGCTAAATATAAACTTGAACGTATTAGATATTATAATAATATTGCAGGTAAAGGAAATAATATCAAATTTTTACGTTCATGGATTCGTAGAACTCTTGAAGAATAAAATATTATGTATATTATTAATCGTAGAAAAAATATAAGATTAATTGGCGATGAACATCATATTGGTGATGACTTTGAATTTGTGATTTATAAAGTTCAAATTAAAGTTCTTTGGTTTTGGGTTACAATTAAAGAATTTGATGAAGATGAATATTATGACGCTGTTGATTGTTTTAGATATTGTACTAATCCTTATATAAATTAAATTATGGCTTACTTTGGAGATGCTTTTAAAAAACTATCTATTAAAGAAGGTGGTTATGTAAACGATAAAGATGATGCTGGTGGAGAAACTTATAGAGGTATCAGTCGTAAATATAATCCTACTTGGCAAGGTTGGACTATGATTGATTCTTATAAGAAACATTATACTGTTGGTAGTAAAGAGTTTAAGTCTAAACTTGATAATGATGTTCAGCTTCAGAAACTTGTTTGGGAAAAGTATAAAATAGGTTATTGGGATGTATTTGAACTTGATGATTTTAATAGTCAGAGAGTTGCTGAACAATTATTTGATACTAACGTGAATTGTGGTCAAGTTGCAGCTATCAAGATGGCTCAAAGAGTCCTTGGTCTTAAAGAAACTGGTAGATGGAATCTTGATTTACTTAATAAACTTATAGAAATAAAAGATTAACTTAATACTGTATAGAATTATGAAGAAGATGCTGATAGCAATATTTATAATAGCGATTATCAATTTATGTGTTACTTTGTATTTATCAATAAGTCGTTTTAGTGTAGAAGTCAATTCATATAATAAAAGTGACACCGCTATTAATCATGTTCGGATTGATTCTATACAGTTAGTTATAACTGAAAGAGAAAGTATAGTTTATAAACTTAAAGAACATGAAAAAGATATTGAAGATAAAGTTATTAGTCTTAATGACAGTGCTACTTGGGAGTTATTCAAGAAGTTGGTGTCAGAGTGAGATTGATAATGTAGTGCATCCTCCACGGGGAGTCAACACTACTGATACAACTGTTCTTGTCCCTATTAATATGATTAAGATTGCTAATACTAAAATTATTAAAGCTAAACTTTATAAAGATATTATTAACGAACAAGATAGTATAATTAATCTTCATAAGATTAAATATAATGCTCTTTATAAAGAAGTTGAAATTTTACAAAATAATCTTGATAATAGTAATAAAGTAAATGATAATTTAAATAAGTCTATTGAACGTATTAAACGTAAGAATAGATATTTGGTAAGCGGTGGTGCTGTTTGCGCTATCGCTTTTGTTGTTTGTTTACTAGTTAAATAAAATATTATGGCTGATGGTAAATATCCTTTTCTAGAATACATTGAAGAACCTGATAAAGAGAAAAAGTATAAGAAAGCTAGTGATTGTGGATGGTATGACCCTCATAATAACTTTTTAATTGGAGATAGTGGTGGCTTTCTTTTAAATATTAGACCTGGCAAATTTGTTAATACTGAACTTTTTAATGAAGCTGCTAGAACATATCAAGCCACAGGTAAATATACTCAATTTAAAGTAGATAGTATTCCTCATAGGCAATTTAGACGTAGAGAATGTGATAGACGACGTAATGGTTTTTCTGCTCCTTGTTGGCAAAATCCAGATGGAAGTATAGAAGATGTTTGGATAACAGGTGGTCATTATAATTTTCTTAATTATACTCGTATGGAACGTACAGATGAATCATCTGTTATTGTTACTGAACATGGAGCTACTGCTAAAAAGATTTATAGTTTTCCTAGTTTTATTGATGCTCAATTTTGGACTTGGCAAATTATAGAATTTTGTAGACGTAATGGTTTACATCTTATTATTGATAAAACTCGACGTGGAGGTTTTTCTTATATTATGGCTGCTGATAGTTCTAATGAAGTTAACTTATCTAAGCATAAAGTTGTTATTCATGTTGCAGCTGATAATAAGTATTTAATTAAACAAGGAGGTTTAAGTGATTTTGCTGTTAATAATTTAAAGTTCTTTGAAGAAAAGACTCCATTTAAAAGAGGTATATATAGTCCTACTACTGATAGTTTTAAACTTGGTTATCGTATGAAAAATGGAGTTGAAGCTGATGATAGTTGGTCTAGTTCTCTTTTAAGTGTTAGTGCTAATAATAATCCAGACTGTGCTATTGGTAAAGATGCTGTTACAATTAAAGTTGAAGAGCTATCTACAATGCAGAACTTTGATGAGTTTATGAATGTAACTGAACCTACAATGACTGTTGGTACTCGTACTACTGGTACTCTTATGGCTTGGGGAACTGCTACTGCTGCTAATATGCAAATATTTGAACAAAACTTTTATAATCCTAGAGCATTTGGATTTATGGCTTTTGAAAATGTTTTTGATAATGATGCTCGCAATGAAGTTTGTGGATTCTTTAAATCTTATGCTTGGGGTCTTGAAGGAGAGATAGATGGAGTTAAAGGATTTGATGAAGATGGAAATAGTAATCTACGAATAGGACTTCAACTTGCTGCACGAGAAAGAGTTGAAAAGAAAAAGACTGCTAAGACTTTTGCAGAATATCTTAATTATCTTGGTCAGCGTGCTTTATTTCCTGCTGAATCTTTTAGTAGTGCTAGTGAAAATATATTTAGTAGTGAAGCTCTTAATAAGTTTGAAGATAAACTTCGAGTTGATAATAGTTATAAGTTTTATACTGATGGTGAACTATTTGAAGATGGAACTAAAAAGATTTATTTTAAATCTAATGCTCGTATAAGAATTGAAAATCCTGATATGAAAACTTATGATTATATTCAAGGAGTTCCTAGACGTGGTAACGAAGACCCTCATGGTTGTATAAGAGTTTGGTTTGCTCCTGAATATGAAGAAACATATATTAATGATAGACTTATAAGAAGTATTCTTCCTGGTACTTATGTTGCAGTTTATGACCCTGTTGGTATTGATAAAGATAAAAAAGAAATTACTGATAGACATTCTCATAATAGTATATTTGTTATTGAAATGCCTAGAGAACGTAATGGATTTAAACCTAAATTATGTGCTGCATATTATGGACGTACTGAAAGACTAGAAGAAGCCGATGAAAAGTTTTATCGTTTATGTAAATGGTATAATTGTATTGGTACTGGACTTGTAGAAATAAATCGTGGTGAAACTGTTTCTAATTTTCGTAAATGGAAAGCTACTAAATATTTAGGTTATGAACCTTTATATGTTTGGGATTCTGCTGTTAAAGAAAAAGTTAGTACTAGTTATGGTTATAATATTGGTAGTGGTCCTAAGAAACTAGATGGTCTTCGACTTCTTAAAGAGTTCTTATATGAAGTTATTGGTAAGAATGAATTTGGAGAAGATATTTATGTTTTTGAAAGATTTCTTGATTATCAAACAATTCTTGAACTTAAAAAGTTTAATGCCGAAGGTAACTTTGACCGTATATCTAGTCTTATACTTTTAGGTATATATTGGAAGTCTATTGATATTAAAGGTAAACGAGAACTTGCTAGTCGTAAGAAAGTTACAGAAGATAATGATAAAACAGATATTTTTAATAGACAATGGTTTACTATTATACCTCCTATTATAAGTTTTGGAATATTAATTTTTAATATATTATAATTATGAAAGCATATTGATGAAAATACATATAATAATGCTTATTGGAATTTAGAATGGTGTACTAATAAAGAAAATCTTCTTCATAGTGATGTGTTTAATAGAATAAGTAAAAAACAATTCGGAAAGATAATATGGGAGTATTTAAATTTATTGTTATTAATGATAAAATTGAATAAAGATATGTATAATTTTGGTAGACTTGATTTTCCTAATCAGCACGTTAGTTATGCTGAAAAACAAGAAGTTGATTGGTATGCTAAGTGTTGTGATTATGTTATAGAAGCTGGTATTGCTTGTAAAGCTGATTTTAATGTAGAAGAAAAGTTTAATATTCTTCTTGGTAATATTCCTAGAGAATATTATAGAAAAACTCTTAATCCTTATAATGAGAAAGATGAAAATCTAACTCGTTTTCCAGCTACTATGCGTAATTATGATATGATGAAAGGTATTATTAGAAGATATATTGGTGAATATATTAAGAATCCACATGATTTTATTGTTGGAGCTAATAATCCAGAAGTTGTATTTGCTAGAGATGCTGAACTTGGTAAACAAATTATGATGCTTGCAGAACAAGCTGTTGCTAAAAAGATACAAGAAAGTTATATGCAGTTTGTTAATGAAGGTAATAATCCTGAACAATTTAATCCTGAACAAGCTGTTGATATTGAAGCTTTTATTAAAGAATTTAATGAAAATTTTATTGATGATATTAGTGCACAAGGACAAGATTTAATTAATGTTATTGATGACCTTACTGATGCTTTTACTATATACGCTAGAGCTTATTTTGAATTTGTTGCTTTTGGAGCTTGTTATACATATAGAGATGTTGTAGGTAATCAATTAATTAAACGCGTTGTTAGTGTTAGAGATGCTTTTCCTATTCCTAACGATAATATGTTTGCAGAAGATTATGATATGTTTGCTGAACGTCGTATGTTGACTAAACAACAAATTATAGATGAATTTTATGAATATCTTTCTGAAAAAGAACGTGAAGCTCTTGATACATATTATCAATATAGTGCTACTACTTCTAGCGATAGAGCACTTTTAAATTGGGATAAATATATGTATTATTTTGGTGATATATGTAGTAAATTTAATAAAGATGATTTGCAACATATTAAGAACACTAATATAATGGCTCGTGATGCTAATAATGGTTTATTTGAAGTTTGGCATACTGTTTGGAGAGGTGAAATAAAAGAAGGTATTCTTACATATAGTAATGGAGCATTTGTTACAACAAGAATTGTTGATGAAACTTATCAGCTTAACCCTGCTGGTGGTGATATTAGTATTGAATGGGTGTGGCGTCCACAAGTTTATGAGAGCGTTAGAATTGGCTCTCGTGCTACAAGTATATATCCTTATAAGGCTCGTCCTATTGCTTACAATAGGAATGGTAAACTTCCTTATAATGGTATTGCAGAACTTCTTCCAGGTTTTGGAAGATTTAGTATTGTAGATACAGTTATTCCTTATCAAGTATTTCGTAATATAGTTTCTTATCATAGAGAAATGGCTATTGCTAAAAATAAGATGAATGTTCTTATGATTGCTAAATCTCTTCTTGGTAAAAAACCTGCTGAAACTATATATCGTATGGCTGCTGATGGAGTGCTTTATATTGATGATGAAGATGATGCTAATCTTGTTAAAGCACAAAATGTTCGTTATCTTGAAAGTCGTATGAATAATTATATTACTGAACTTGGACAACTTATTCAAGAGATTGAACAGACTGCTAAAATGGAATGTGATATGACTCCGCAACGTTATGGTGAGATTGCTAATAGTGCTGGTAAAGGAGTTACTGATGAAGCAGTTATTCGTGGAAGTATGGGTTCTGTTATTATTGAATTTATATTTGATAAAATGAGAGAACGAGATTATCAAGCTGAAATGGATTATACTAAACTTGCTTGGATTGATGGTCTTAATACTTCTTATAAAACTAAAGATGGCGATATTAGATATTTAAGTCTTGATGTTAATAGTCATATATTTGCTAATTATATTGTTACTTGTAAAACTTCTGTTAAAGAACGTGAGAAACTTGAACAATATAAACAACTTGCATTTAGTGCTGCTCAAAATGGTAATATGGATATGGCTAATGCTGCTATACGTGGAGATAATGTTGCTCAAATTAGTAAACTTATTGATAAGTATCAAAATATTCAACGTGAGCATGAACTTGATGTTGAACGTGTTTCTCAACAAACAGAACAACTTCGTCAAGAATTTGAACTTGCTAAGATTGATAGAAAAGCAGAACAAGATAGAGAAACTATTAGAGTTGAAAAATATCTTGATGGTCAAATTGAAGCTATGAAAGCAAATGCTAATATTATGAGTTTTGATAATGGTCTTAGTGATGCTGAAAAGAGTCAAGCTGAAGAACGTATGGAAAATGCTAGACTTAATCTTGAACGTAGTAAACTTAGTTTAGATGCTCAAAAGACTTCTGTTGAAGCGCAACTTAAAGAAAAAGAATTAGCTGTTAAACTTAAAGAAAGTGATGATAAAGTCAAGATTGCAAAAACGAATAAAAATCGTTATGATAGTAAAAGTAAATAATCGGCTGTACTTCTAAATTTTGTTCATAATAGGGCTGGACTTGCTTGTGAAAGTAGGTTCAGCCCATTTTCATTTTTCTTTACACCACATGAGCCATTTTAAGCTCATTTTAAGCACTTTATTCATTTCGTGATAGATTGATCATTATGATAAAATTTGATTCATACATGGCTTCTCTGAAAGCGACAGGATAGGTTATCAGTAATAAATATCCTAGTTAGCAATAGTATGTTAGTCGGCAAATCGGCTTAAAGGTGAACATATTTTAACGATACAAGTAAAACTCGTATTATTATTATAGTTTATATTTGTGATATAGTAATTAATTAAAAACAAAGAGTTATGCCTAATTTTGATAGTTTTGGTTTTAATGGTGAAACATCTAATGGTGATGGAAAACCTACTGACGACATTACAGACCTCGATACAGGTAAAACAGGGCAGTTAGATGCTGATGGTAATCCTATTGATGATATTACTAATAGTGGTAATGGAGATGGGAATAGCGATTCTAATGCTAATAAAGATAACCAATCTTCATCCTCCACGGGGGGTAAGCCTAATGACAAAGCAAATGACGCTGATGCTGAACATGGTTTAGAAGAAGGTACTATTATCGAAGATGGAGATAATAAATATACTGTTGATAAAGACGGTAATCTTATTGACGATAAAGGTAATATCTTTAAAGCTAAAAATGAAGTTGCTGCTTATCTTAAAGAATTTGAAGTAGAAGATACTAAAGAAGAAAATACTATTGATGTTAAATCAATTCAAGAACTTGTAGGTGTTTCTGTTACTTCAGAAGATGGTAAAGCTGTTACTTTTGAAAATACTCCTCAAGGAGTTGCAAGTTATATTCAATCCGTTATTGATTTAAAACGTGACGAATTTGCTCAAGCTGGTGTTAATAAATTATTTGAAGATTATCCTATCGTTGGTGATTTTCTTAATTATTATGTTGCAAATGGTAATTCATTTGAAGGCTTTGGTGAACTTCGAGATAGAAGCGGTATTGAAGTAGATGAAAATAATGTAAGTCAACAAGAAGCTATTGTTCGTGAGGCGTTTAAGGAATTTAATCGTCGTGGTAATGTTGATAAGTATATTCAATATCTTAAAGATAGCAATGAACTTTTCAATGTTGCTAAAGAAGAACTTGAAGCTCTTCAGAAAGCTGATAACGAAATGCGTGAAGCTAATGCTAAAGAAGCTATGCGAGTTAAAGCAGAAGAAGAGAAACAACTTGTGGAATTTTGGAATGGAGTTAAAGAATGTATTGATAAACGACAAATTGCTGGTTATCGTATTCCTGAAACTGTTATTATTGAACGTAATGGTAAACAGATTTCTACTACTCCAGAAGATTTCTTCAATTATGTTTATCAAGTTGATGATAAAGGACTTTCTCGTTATGAAAATGATTTAATGAAGTTATCTCCTGCTGAAAGACGCGATGAAGAACTGCTTAAGGCTTGGCTTAAATATACAGGTAAAGGTTATGATAGTTTGATAGAAATGGCTGTTTCTGATAAAGAAGCTAAAAAGTTGAAACTTACTGCTAGTCAACGTAAATCTACAAAAGGAGCTATTAAAATAACTAAACCTGACAGTAAAAAAGACGTTCTAAAAGATGAGCGTTTTGGTTATTAACATAATAGTAAATTTGTAGATGAAAACATTACGTGTTATTGGACAAACTCGTTATGAAGATAGAGGTTATTCTAATGAAGAATCAATTGCTTATCTTCAGCTTCAAAAGCCAGAAGAAATTAATAGTTTTCTGACTTATAATTATGGTATGGATGATGACCGTTTTCCTTTAAGTTTTATTACTGAAGGTCAAGGTAGTCGTGGTATTAAAAATGTTGCTACTGTACAATGGACTTGGAAAACTATGGGTCGTATGAAGTTTACAGACTTTGTAACTTACTTTAATACTGGTGTTACTAAACCTGGTCAAAATGGTAGTGAATTTGAAGTTCATTTCTCTACTCATTGGTTTATTGAACAACATGGTCTTACTGCTCCCGATGGTGTTACTCAAGTTCGTATTCAGAAAGACTTAGGTGAATCTGCTTATGGTTATGCTTATCTTTTGAAACTTACTTCTCCCAATCCTGATGCTTATGTTGACCTTCAATGGTTGGCTAAAGGTATGTATTGGGCAATGAGTGCTCCTACTGTTTCTGAATCTTATTCTAAAGGTAACAGAAGCAATACTATGGGTCCTGCTGGAATGACTTCTCAACTTGAGTTTTATCGTTATTCTAAAGAAATAGCTGGTAATCTTGCTAATGTTGTTACTCAATATCAATTCCAAAATGATAATGGTGGTACTTCTAATCTTTGGATTAACGAAGAGATGCGACAGTTCAACTTGCACATGAGAGTAATGAACGAAGAACGTTTGTGGAAGTCTGAATATAACCGTTTACCTGATGGTACTATTCCTTTGAAAGACCATGATAATGGTAAACCTATTCCTCGTACTGCTGGTATGTTAGAAATTTGTCGTGAATCTAACTACGATACTTATGGTGAAGTTCTAACTCTTAACAAACTTGAACGCACAGTTGGTGATGTTCTTGACCGTGATACTCAAGATGGCGATAAGAATGTAGCTCTTATGGGCGGTAAAGGATTTATTCGTGACTTTGAAATGGCTATCAGAACTGATGCTAAAGAAAACGGATTTATTACACCTCTTGGTGAAAAGATGATTCAAGATAATGGTGAGGGTCTTTCTTATGGACGTTACTTTAATAAGTATAAAACTCCAGATGGATATATCATTACTGTTATTCATAATGCTTATTTCGATAAGGGTACTGATGCTGAAGCTGCTAAACAAAATGGTATGATTCATCCTACTACTGGTTTGCCTATTACTTCTCATCAAGCTGCTTTGATTGATATGAGTAATTATAAAGGTAATCAGAATGTTCGTATAGTACGTCAAAAAGGACAGGCTTATAAAGCTAAAGTTATCGAAGGTATGACTGATATTCCTGCTTGCTGGGGATTGCCTAATACTAATCATGCAGCTACTGAAATTGATATGGCTCGTTATGAAGTTAAAGGCTCTATTGGTTTGCAGGTAGATAACACTACTAAGATGTTCTTATTGAAATGTGTATTATAATCATTTAAAAGAAGCTATTTAAGATATGGATTTTAACAAAGTAAATGAAGCTAATAAAGCAGGAGAAAATACTCCTGCTGCTTCTAATATAAATACAGATAAACAGGTTATACCCCCCGTAGAGGATGGAGTAGATAAACAGCCTGCTAATACAGTAGGATTTAGAGATGAAAGTCTTGATGAACCTTATACTGAAAAACGAACTATTACTATTAATTTAGTTACTAATTATTCATTATATCGTAGAGTTAATGATAAAACATTACCTAAACGAATGGATAAGATTGGTAGTTGTGTTCGTAGTTCTCGTACTCTTTCTTCTAATAAAGGTGAGATTGAATCTTATTTTCCTGCTTTAATTGGTCTTGCTCCTAATAACGAAAACTTTATTTCACGGGTTAAGGCTTATCTTAATAATATTAGTGTTTCAGTTGATGAACTAGGTAAAACTTTTGATATTTCTTTCTTTTGGAATCGTAAACGAGATTATCTTCGTTTTAGAGCTGAAGAAGAAGCTATTGAAACTGCTTATATGAATAGTGACCGTAAAGGAGTTAAAGAACTTAGAGAAGCTCTTGAAGCTAAAATTACTAAGTTAAATCTTCTTGAAAGTGAAAAGTATAAATATGGTTATCCTATTGTTCTTGATGATTATCTAATTTATCGTCATTGTTTATTGTATAAAGATGTAGCTAAAGATATTGCTCTTATTAATTCTGACCCATCTATTAGATTTTATTTTAAAGATGACCAAAGAGAAGCTGAGCGTCTTGCTAAACATCGTCAGGAAATTAATTCTGCTAAAGGCAATTATGTTAAACTTCTCACGAATAGTGATTTGTTTGATGCTGTATTTATTCAATACTGTGTTGCCAATAATATTAATATTCCTAACGGTATGGCTATGGATACTGTCGATAAACAAACTCATCTTGATAAATTTAGTACAAATGAACCTGCTAAGTTTAATAAACTTTGCAATGATAAAGATATTACTATTAAATCTTTAATTGAGGTTCTTATTTCTCGTGGAGAATTTATCAGAGCAATTCATAATCAAAATATTACTACTCCTGATGGTGAGTTCATTGGTGCTAATGTTAAAGAAGCTGTTACATGGTTTAAAAATCCTACTAATAGTGCTCTTGTTAGTGCTTATAAAAATAAACTTAAAAACATTTGATTATGAACATTGGGGAGATGCACGTGACGTTCAGAGAACTGGCACAACAGATGGGTATGCAGACCGTTCGTGCTATTCTCATGGAAGATATAGATATTTGTCTTAATGCTGCTATAATTGAAAAAGCTAGAAATGTAATAGTAGAAAACGTCGGACCTGTTCCTTATAATGATAAGGTTGCTCGACAAAATGCTTCTATTAGTCCTGTTAATGCTCTTAGAACTTTATACACAGCGGGTACTGTTAACGGCGGAGATATTACAGGTGGTGGAACAGAAGTTGACCCTTATAAAATTAACATTGATAGCGACGGAATAATGCTATATACAGGCTTTCAAGTTAGTTATAATGGCAAGACAATTTATGATTGTAGAATTATTGAAGCTGAAGATTTAGGTCAAACGCTAAGAGATTTCTGTAATCGTGCTGCGAAAGATGCTCCGATAGTTACTATATTTGGAGATGAATCTGGTATTAATGTTGATATATATACTGGACGTAATAATACAGTTAAACCTCAATTAGTTAAATATCTTTATATCAAAGAACCTGCTAAAGTTAAATTTGATGAAGATAGAGAAGAAGATTGGGTTAATTGTGATTTACCTCCTTATTTACATATGGAAATAGTTATGCGTGCAGTACAGATTTATCTTGCTAGTATTGGTGCTACTTCTAATGGAGCTGATAAACAAAGTTAAACTCTAAATTAAATTAAAAATGAGACAGTTTTTGTTAGCGGGCAATGTCGCTTATGGAGCGAGCTTACCTCTTGCTGCTGGAGCGGTTGCTTTTACTTATCTTGCTGATGGCAAGGAAATGATTGACGCTAACGGTACTAAGATTACCGATAAATTTTACATTAATCTTGGTCGTGAAGCAAATGGCCCAGTAGTTCTTCCAGCTTATAAGAAACATCTTACTTTTGTTAAAGGTGTTTATAAAGCTGCTACTACTTTCTCTGCTAATCTTACTATTGGAGATGTAAATGCTTATTCTGATTATTCTATTATAATTGTGAAAAAAGGATTAAAGTTCAATGAACGTAATCGTTGGACTGCTACCATTCATACTGGTCTTAATCCTACTGCTAATGATGTAGCAAAGAAATTAGCTAACCAAATTAATAATAGTACTGTTGGACATGGTATTAAAGCAACTGTTGCTGAGGCTAAAATTACTTTAATTGCTAAGTCTAAAGGTGTTGATTATGAAATTCTTGGAGCTGATGAATTAGTTGGTATAGCTGTTGCAGTTACATCTCAAGGTTTACCTGCTTATGGTGACGCTGCTTATATTACTGATTTAGCTAATAAAGCTGCTGCTGATGCAGGTATTGAATATACTTACCGTGATACTTATACTGAACTGTATCCTACATATCCTATTAATCCTTTGAAGCAACCTGATAGTGCAGATGCTGGATATACTATCTTTACTCTTCGTTTTGCTGTTCCACGTGAAATGAAAACTAGAGATGAAGTTGTTCATCAGATTGTACAAATAGCATTCCCTACTAAAGCTGATGCTATTGCAACTGTTGAAACTATTCTTAAAGCTATTGCTACTGAAGAAAAAGCATAACCTATTACCCGACTCGATTAGGTAAATATTAGGTAATATTAATCGAATAGGGGCTATTGGTATTAGCATTAGTGTTGATACTGATAGTCCCTATTCTTGTATCTATAAAAATGGAATTAATTCAAAATGCCTTTGAACAAGGTCTTATTCCCGGTATTGTTATTGTTATTTATCTTATAATTAATAAGATAATTGATAATAACAAAAGAAATCCTTTAGACGATATTGCCAAACTTCTTAACATAGTTACTAGAGATATTATTGAAAAAGATAGAGAAAAATCTAAAGCTGTTATTTCTATTACTATTGTTAATGCAGCTTCGGAATGTGCAAAGTTTGTTGCTTCAACTATTATTACTAATAATATTGATAATAATCGTGACCAAATAGAATATAACGCTAGACATTTAGTTAATAGTGTTTATTATGATGCTTATTCTAAACTTAATATGTATCGTGGTGATGAAGATTATCTTAGTCATTATATGAAAGAAGAATGGAAAGAAGATATTTATGGTGATATTATAAATATTGTCTATAATAAAAATCTTGATTCTAATCAACGTATTCTTGCGTTTAATAAACGTATTGATATTAGAGTTAATGATTATACTGCTTATATTATTAATAAGGCATTTAAATAAGATGATATTATGATAAAAGGTTATATTAATAATCCAAAACAGTTATCTAAAGAGATGCAATTACGTATTGCAAGCATGGCTGAAAAACAGGTGAGAATAGCAGAATTAGGCTTCCCATTGAACGAAAAAAATTGGTGCAAACTAACACAAGGGCAAATTTTAATTCAAGCGCTAGAAGCCTTAGAATTGCTTTCTGATGAGCAACAAAAATCAATTATTAATTCATACAATAACTTGATGATAGAATGGGTGAACAAATAGATGATAATTATGTTAATGGTGTCTATGTAAAAGCTGATGGAACTGAACAAATTGAAATTAGTCCTCAATATGTTTATATGACTGTTCCTAGCAAATATGTTTGTGTTTATCATAAACTATTAGTTCTTATGGCACAATATGGACTTGATATGCTTAATGATTGTTCTGCTACTTGTAAAGGTAATAATAAGAATATTGTTACTTGTTGGAATATGTTTCAATCTGCTATGGCAGCATATCAACTTGGTCAAGATAAACTTGCTGAAACTCTTCTTAAATATATTAAAGGTCAACTTAATATTATTTATGAAGGTAGTGAACAAGTTCAGTATAGTGGTTCTATTACGCTTCCTGTTGATGAAGAAGGTAAAATTCATGCAATAGTTAGTTGTGGAGATGCTCCTAAATTTTATGTTGACCCTGAAACTGGTAAACTTTGGGAGAAGAAAGAAGAAGGCAAAGAATATAATGAAACTTATAGTCTTAGTGGTGTTGATTATGATAATGAATAATGTGAATGTGTTCCATCCTCTACGGGGGGTCTACACTATGAATTTAGTAAACCGAGAGAACGTATGAAAACAATAGAAGAAGAACTTGGTAAAGTTAGCCTTACTTGTAATGGTCAATGGAATGATAGACCTTATGAAAGACTATGTATAGTTCATGACGGTTTCTATGCTAGCTATATATCTCGTAAAGCTGTTCCTGCTGGTATTCCTTTATCTAATGAAGAATATTGGCAGCCTATTGCTAAACTTCGAGAAGATTTAGTTATTGATTATGAAACTTTCAAGAAAGAAATACTAGAACTTATTGCTGTTGTTCAAAGAGGTCTTAAAGCTGCTAGAATTGTAGTATCTACAATGGAAGATAGAGATGCTCTTACTTGGGAACAGATTGGGGTAGGTTGTGAAGTTTATGTTATTGAAACTAAAAAGAGTTATATTCTTGATGAAATAACTCCTGTTACTAATGCAAAGAAATGGCATCTTGAAGCTGATTCTGAAATTGGTTCTAAATTTGTAGAATCATTTAGTGGTATGTTTCCAAGAGCAATTGCAGAACGTGCAGTTGCTGATGAATTTGGTATTAATATTCAAGATAACTATCTTCGTCGTAATGTTGTAGTTAATTATATGGCACAAGTACTTAAACAGTATTTTGAAGATAATGCTGTTCAAATACTTGAAGGTCAGATTACTCCTGAAATGCTTAGTGAATCTGTTAAACAAATGTTTACTGCTTCACAGATTACTAATGCAGCTGATGAAGAAGATTTAACTGTTGTTGATAATCTTCTTAAATTTGCAGATAAAGACTATAATACAAATGATTATAGTGGAAAGGCTCGTAAATATCTTCGTAAGAATATGATTAGTGGTGTTAATACTCTTACTCAAGATATGATTAACGAGCCTAATACTATTTATATACTTCAATATGATTATTGTTTAGCTGGACAAACTATTGAACTTCCAGATAATAGTATTATTCTTTGGAGAGGTGGTAGAATGTATGATGGTGCAGTTAAATTAAATCAATGTAGACTTCTTAGTAATTATCGTCAAGAAGATATGTTTGATAAAGAATCTATATCTCTTGATGGAAATTGGGCTGTTGGTCAAATTCTTTATCATCCTCTTGATTTAGGTGAAGATAATAAACAAGTTGAAATTGTTGGTTGGGGTGGAACTTATACTAATGATTTTTATTGGTTTTGGGATGGTGAAAAATGGGTAAGTATGGGTTTTAATTTATCTGTATATCTTACTCGTGCTGAATTTGAAGCTTTCTTAGAGAAGTTAAGAGAAGAGATGGAAAAGTTTTATGCTTGGCTTCTTGCAGAACTTAAAAAGATTAATGACCATCTTGAAATTCATGATAATCAAATATCTCAATTACAACAAAATATTGTTGATATTAATACTAGAATTAATAATCTTATTACTGAATATAATGCTAAATTTGAAGATATTTATAATAAGATTAGAGATTTAAATAGTAATATAGAAGGTAATATTAATAATCTTGAGCAATATATTAATAATAAGATTGAAGAAATTCTTGATAAAATAAACCAAAGTGGTAGTAATATCAGTAATGAGTATAAAAAATATTTTGAAAGTAATTATGTATCAATGTTTAAAAATAAGATTAGACCGGGTACTAATATTACTTTTGTTGAAAATGATGATGGTACTATTACTATTAATGCTGCCGGTGGAGGTTCTGGCGGAGGTGGATTAACCGAAGAAGAAGTACGTAATATTATTAATTCTATACTTAATAATTATTATACTAAGCAAGAAATTAATGATATTATCGCTGGTCTTGAAGGAGGTGGTGGCTCTGGTGGAGATGGCACTCATAATGTCATGTCTGTTACTCAACTTGGTGAAGCTAGAACTGGTAAATATCTTGTTATGAATAAATTTGCAGACAGTGAAACTAAACCTAGTAGACTTGATGTAGATTTTAATTCTCTCTATACTGATATTAAAAATAAATTAGTTGGAGAAGGATTTGGACAAGGTAGTGGAAGTGGACAAGGTGGTGGAGTTGCTGCTAGTCAAATTCAAGCTTGGATTGCTGCCGTTGTTCCTATTGGTTCTATTATGCTTTGGGATACTTCAACTCCTCCTAATGGTTGGGAAGTTTATACTGCTGCACAAGGACGTTTTGTTATGGGTTATATACCTAATGGTATTAATATTTATAATAATCCTAAACAAGGAAATCTTGATTGGAAAACAGTTCTTGAAAATGTTAAAGATACATATGACCCTTATGCTCCGGGTCGTAATGTAAGTGCATATACGTTTTATATCGGTGGTACTGATTTACCTCTTCATCAACATGCTGTTGCTGTTGGTAAAATTAAATCCGGTGATAATAACCATCAAGTTGTAGCACCTAGTAACTGGAGATTTATATCAGGTGATTTAAGTGATGATGTTAAAAAGGGTTATCCTTATGGTACTGATAAAAGTAGAATTGATAATCTTGGTATTAATCGTTCTACTAATTGGTATATGACTGGACCTAATATTAGTAATAATGGTGAAATGACTTGGCAACAAATAAGTGGTAATAGATGGACAGGTACTTATCTTGCTATTAATAAACTTATGCCTACTATTGCTTTACATTATATTAAACGTGTTTCTAATCCGTGGTAATTATGGCTGAAGAAGAAAATGTTTTTGTTGGTACTAATTGTCAATCTTTTGACCCTAGTAAAGTTCAATGTGATAAAGAGGGCAATATGCCAATTCATATACTAGATAAGTATTGTGAAGAAAATGATACTAGATATAATATATATCCTTTAACTGTTATACAAGCTGTATTTGATGGTTTAACTGGTACTAGACTTGATAGAATACTTGCTGCTTGTAATAGTGTTTATTTAACTTGGGAAGGTACTTTTGCTAATACTGTTAATAAACTTGATAAAATTTATCGTCGTAAAGGATATATTATTACTTATCGTGATGCAACTAATATTAATTGGACACAACGATATAATAGTGATGATATTAGTGATGTTGCTTGGACTAATCCTGCTAATTGGGAAGGATGGTCTTTTGATACTGTTATTAAAGATTTAGCAAAAGCACTTGAAAAGATATTTACTAATATAGGTGATTATAAAGACTTTCTTGATATTATTACTGGTTTTATTAATGATTTTGTTGTTAATGTATTTAATAATATTAATAATTATCCTAAACTAGTTGAAATTATTAAGAATAGTACAGTTGAAAGTTTGCCTATTATTATTAAAGATATATTTAATAATATTAATGAATATCCTGAGCTTAAAGAGATATTTAATCAATATATTAAACAATGGACTGAATCTATCTTTAATAATATTTCTTCTTATCCTGCTCTTAATCAATTCATAACTAATGCTATTAATTCTCATGTAGAAACTACTATTGGTAATATATTTAATAATATTGATAATTATCCTGCTATTAAAAATCTTATTATTACTAATACTGTTAATAAAGTAGTTGATATATTTAAAAATATTGGTCAATATCCGGAATTACAGGAAGCTATTCAGAATAATATTAATGAACGAGTTGATTATATATTTAATAATATTAATAATTATCCTGAACTCATTGGTATTCTTTCTGATTTAGTTTGTAATTGTGTTAAGAATATATTCGCCAATATTAATAATTATCCAGCTCTTGTTACTTGTATTAATAATGCTGTAAATAATAGAGTTGATTATATTTTCAATAATATTGATAGATTTCCTATTCTTAAGAATCTTATTGAAACTAAAGTAGAAGCTAGAGTTACTTATATATTTGAGCATATTAATAATTTTACTGAACTACTTAATGTTATTAAAGGTAATATAGAAAATATCTTTGATAATATTGATAATCATCCTAACCTTAAAGTTGTTATTGAGAATAAAGTTGAATCTACAGTTGAACATATCCTTAGTAATATAGATAATTATCCTATTATTAAAGAGAAGATTATTCAATTCTGTAATGAAGCTATTGAAGCTAAACGTGGTGTAGCAAATGGTATTGCTAGTCTTGATGGAAATGGTAAAGTCCCAGCAAGTCAATTACCTAGTTATGTTGATGATGTTCTTGAAGGATATTATGTTGATGAAACTCATTTTGCTGAAAAGTATATAGAAGATGCTCCTGTATATTATACTCCTGAAAAAGGTAAAATTTATGTTGATATAAGTGAAAGTACTGATTATAGCGGTAAGACTTATCGTTGGTCTGGAACTAAATATTCAGTTATATCTGAAACTTTAGCTTTAGGTGAAGTTACAGGTACTGCTTATGATGGCGGTAAAGGTAAGAAAACTACTGATATTGTTAATAGTTTACCTAAATATATTCCTAGTACACAAATTAAATTATCTAGGTCATCTAATGGAAATATCGTAATTGGTTCACATCATTATGAATTTAATAATACAACAAATGTTTATGAAAGTAAACCTTTTAATGATGGTATAACATTTCCTATTGTTAGTAAAACTGAATCTGGAGTTATGTCTGCTGCTGATAAAGTTAAACTTGATGAAACTTTACCTAATCAAATTACTGAACTTAGTAATAATGTTTATACTAAAGAAGAAATTAATAATAAGTTTGATAATGTACCAACAGTAGAAAATACTTATACTAAAGCTGAAGTTGATAAAGCTATTGCTGATGCTATTAAAGCTTTAATTCCTGCTGGTTATGAACTTGTTATTAAAAAGAAAACAACTTAATATTAATCATGGTGGTACTGAATAAGTGCCACCATTTAAAGTTTATAAAGTTATGCAAGATATTAATCAACAATTATATGAAAGAAAAGATACTCCTGAAGGATTTATTCCTGTTTATGGTGTAGTTGTTACTGTTCCTACTGGATTATATATTAATGGACAAAAAGATTTTACTTGTGATAAAACTTTTGATGAAGTAAAAGAAATATTATTAAAAGGCGGAAGTATTATTGCTGTTGATAATAACAATGATAGAATTAATTTTGATAGAATTGGTATAGGTAATAATAGCATTAGTGCTACGATTACTTATTTTTCTCCTAATGGCGGTGGAATTAATAAAATTGATTTAAGTTGGGATAAAGGTATAGCTAGAGTTGGTGGTGAAGAAACTAAAAGTATTAATACTTTTGTAGCTATAAATAGTAATTCAATTATTAAATCTTATGATATTAATACTATTATTATGTTATTAACTAATAATGGTACTCCTACGGAAGTATTAAATGCTATAAATACTACATTTACTAATTTTGATGGATTTGTCGCTGCTATCGGTAAACCTAATTCTGTATTTTATAATACTACCTATGGTAAATTTTATATTAGATATACTGGTGATACTATAACTATACAATGGAGTAATAGTAATACAATAAATCATGTAGCTTTACATAATGATGGTAATTATACTTATAATACTATTCAAATAGTTGACCAAACTCTTTATAGATTATCTAATCTTACTATTGAGCCAATAGTTAATCCTAAAATATGGGTTGGTACTGCTACTCAATATGCAGCTATTGCTCAAAAAGATAACAATACTACTTATATAGTTAAATCAGATGCTTAAGTTATGGCTATATATCAAGGAGATATTGAAATACATGATATTAAACTTGGTAGTATAGATGTATTTGAAATATATCAAGGTTCTAAACTTGTTTATCCAGAGAATACTGAAATTACTATTACGTTTAAATTAAATGTTTCCGGAACTGTTACTATTAATGGTTATACTCCTGTTATAAGTGAAAATAATACTAAATTTGTATTTACTATTCCTGTTAAGACTGATTATACTGCTAATATTACTGCTGAACATTATAAATCTCAAACTATTAGTGGTAACAGTGGTTATTTACCTATAACTCATAATGTAGAATTAGAATGGGAACAAAGATTTATTTCTTATACTGTTACTTTTCCTACAGATGGAGTTAAAGTTTTATTTGATGGAATAGAAAAAGGAGTTATAACTAATGGTAAGTTAGTTGTATTAATTGATGATACAGAAGCTAAAGATAGTTATACTGTTACGTTTAAAGGTAGTAAAGCTAGTATATATGATACTAATACATTAACAGTAGTTGATAGTAGTATAGCTAATACTGGTGGTGTTTATGATTTAAAACTTCCTACTAGTTCTGTTAAGAGTGGATATAAGAGAACTGATTATGCATCCTCCACGGGGAGTATAACCAAGGGTTCTACTTATGCTGGAACTTGGATTGAAACTATTGTTAATCTTACTGCTAGCTTTACTAGTTCTACTACTTTAGGTAGTATAAGTAATAATGTATTAACTATACCTAATAATGAATCTACTAATGCTAAAAGTGGAACTTTAACTGTTATATTTACTTTAGAAAATAAACAAACTAAAAAAGTTAGTGCTGCTTTAAATCAAGCTGCTGGCGCTAAAGTTTATACCAATTGGGTACTAGATTTACAAACTGATGGAACTAGTGTTGAAGCTAAAGGTGGTACTAGAACAGTTACAGCTAATATTGCTCGTAGAACTTATAAATGGAATAATACTGGTATTGTTTATAGTGAAACTGCTACTCCTACTCTTAGTATTAGTGGTAGTGCTAGTCTTAGTGGAAATCAAATAAAATTTACATCAAACGAAAGCGTTTCAGCCCGTTCAGCGACACTTACAGCTAGTTATGTAGGATTGTCCAAAACGGTTACGATAACGCAACAGGCAGGCGCAAAAGTGTATTCAGCGTGGTCTGCTTGGACTGTTTCTATTTCGGCAAGCACGCAAACGATAGCTGCAAGTGGTGGTTCATCTACGATAACTACTAATGCTAGTCGTTCTCGTACTTGGACTTGGAATGGAGTTGGTACTACACATACTGATACAGAAACTGCTACACCTACACTTAGTGGTAGTGCTGGCGGATTTACTTTAAGCGGTAAAACGGTTACTGCTAGTAATAATACTACAACAAATAGTCGTAGTATAACTATTACTGCTACTAGCAATAGTGTTTCTAAATCTATTACTATAACACAATCTGCTGGTGCTAAAGTTTATGGTAATTGGTCTAGTTGGACTGTTAATATTAGTGCTGATAAAACTAGTATTGGTGCAACAGGTGGAACAGCTACTATATCAACTAGTGCTAGTAGAACTAGAAGTTATACATGGAATGGTGTTGCCGGTTCTGGTGGTACAGAAACTGGAAATGGAAGTCCTACATTAAGTAAAGTTAGTGGTACAGGTAATTGGACTAGTCCTAAAGTTACTTATGAAAATAATACTAGTACAAGTGGTAAATCAACTGTTATTCGTGCTACTATTGATTCAACTACTAAAGATATAACTATTAGTCAATCTGCTGGGGCTAAACAATATAGTGCTTGGTCTGCATGGACAGTTAATATTTCTAATAGTGGAAATGTTGCTGCTAGTGGTGGTAGCTCAAATATAACTACTTCTGCAAGTAGAACAAGAACTTGGACATGGAACGGAGTTAGTGGAAGTGGTGGAACTGAAACAGGAACTGGAACTCCTACTCTTAGTAAAATTAGTGGTGCTGCTTCTTTAAGTGGTTCTACTGTTAGTTATGATAATAATACTTCTACAAGTGCTAGAAGTACAGTTATTAGAGCTACAATGGATTCTGTAACTAAAGATACTACTGTAACTCAAAATGCTGGTTCTAAAACTTATAGTAGTTGGGGAGCATGGTCTATTAGTTTAAGTGCTAATGTAACAACTATTGCTGCTGCTGGTGGAAGTGCTACATTATCTACTTCTGCTACTAGAAGTCGTACTTGGCAATGGAATGGTACAGGAACAACTTATACTGAAACTGAAAATGGTAGTCCGACTTTAAGTAAATCTGGAGATGGTACATTAAGTGGTACTACTAGCGGAAGTAAACTTACTTATGGTAATAGAACTGCTACAACAAGTAGAAGTACAACTGTTACTGCAACTTATAGTGGAGTTAGTAAATCAATTAATATTACACAATCTGCTGGTGTTAAAACAAATATAACTTCTTCTACAAAAGTATTGTTTTTGTATGACGGGGCAAGTGATTATGTTGAAGCAATTAATAATTCTGTGTATATTAATAATGCTAGAGATAATAATGAAAATTTTAATGGAGCAGTTGAGTATAATATTCGATTTAAAGTTATTATTACTGAAAGTTATAAATGGAATAATGTAGATAATGTTATTTCTTCTGAATCTTATGGTAGTATTGACCTTTATAAAGATATTTCATTCAATACTAGCACTTTATTACATAAAGATACTGATAATTCTTATTACGGTAGTTTTAGTATAATATCTAAAAATACTGCTGATGAAGAAGAATATTCAGCACAATATATAACTAATAATAATATAATCATTACTTTATATGTTAGACGTCCTAGATTATATTGGCAAATATGGTGTAATGAAATTCTTGAACAAAAAGACCGACCTTTTATTGTTAATGTTAATAAGGTTACTAGAACAAGATTATATAATAATAATACTGTAACTGAAGGTTGTGCTGGTAGTGGTGAACAATATTTATATCTATTTAGTACATCAAATATGATGACTAGTAGAAGTATAACTGTAAAATTAATAAGAAATAATAATCCTAATGATGCTTGTAAATTAACTAGTTTTACTGATATAAATACACATACTAAAACTAGTGTTGGTCTTGAAGAAGATAGAACTGTTATAAGAACATTTGTAACAAGTTACATTCAAGCATTGCCTATTAATCTATGTGAAGTTACATTTGAATACGCTAAACTAAAATTTAGAGTATTTATAGCTAAAGGTCTTGGTAATTAATATGATAAGAATACTATTTAATATAACAATATTACCAATGCTTATATTGTTTATTTACTCATTAAAGTTATTTAAATTAATCACATAATTATGAACAATAAACAACTATATGAAAAGCTAGGTCAGAATAGTTATGATAAAGTATTTCCTATTACTTATCTTCAAAATATTCTTGACAAAGATACAAACAATGATTTAACTGTTGTTCTATCTAGATTTAATCATTTATGGATTCCATATCAAGGAACTAGAGTTAATACTCGTAAAGCTGTTCCTGCTATTTTTAGACGTAATAGTCTTACTATTAGTTATTATGATGCTGAAAATAATGTATCTGTAACTGAAAGTTATACAGGTAATAATCTTCAAGCTGGTGTTGAAACTAGTTGGGTTTCTGATGATAATTGGACAAAAATTCTTAGTGAGAAGTATCTTGAAGAAAGTGGAGCTAAAATTCCAATTGCTGATGGAACTATTGATTGGGATATGCTTAATGAAGCTCTTAAACAAATGATTGCAGGAAATGGTAAAGTTAATATTATTAATTATCCTGATGAAGAAGATATTACTATAAGATTAAGTCCGGGTTGTTGTAATGTTAATCGTCTTAGTCTTAAAGATAGACCTTATGAGCCTGAATATAAAAGTGGTAAAGGATATAAAATAGTTCGCAAGGTCTTACTCCCCGTGGAGGACGATGCTAGTAATGCAGAACAGCTTTTATTTGATGGTTTTCTTGATGATACTTATTGTGAACACTATGGTCAAATAATTCTTAATACTGATAAATATGAAGTTATTAGAACAGATTTAGGTAATACTGCTGGTATTTATTATGATACATATCATAAATTATTTGTTCTTAGAGTTAAGACTATTCATGATGGAGTTGGTTTTTATAATTATTATACTAGATGGACTATTGTAGAACCTACTGATAGAGTTCATCCTCTACGGGGGGTCAACACTCCTGTTTATGGAAATAGTGAAGATTATAATATTTATAATACTTGTCTTTCTGATGAACGTCCAAGACTTGGTATTATATATGTTAATTCAGTAGATAATATTAAATATTATTTTAATGAAGAAAATCTAGTTCAAGTTAAGAATAATATTTATCTTAATTATAAAGCTGTTCTTACTCAGGATATGGTTAACGAAGAAAATACTCGTTATATTATTCGTTATGCTTTTGATTTAAGTGGTAAAACTATTACAATGCCTGTTGGTTGTGAACTTGTATTTGAAGGTGGTATTATTGAAAATGGTACTATTGATTTAAATAAATGTAAACTTACAGGTATGGTTGGTGAAGAGTCTGAATATCTTCCTAATGTAACTTGTAGTAATTGGGCTAAAGGTCAGATTGAATATCGTAATGGAAAGATTTGTTATTGGAATGGTACTGAATGGAGAGTAATGGGTGATACTTCTTCTATGGAAAGTTATACTAAAGAAGAGATTAATAATATGTTTAAAAATTATTATACTAAATCTGAAACTTATAATAAAGAAGAAGTTAATAATTTACTTAATAGATATGTTACTAATGCTACATTTAATAACTTTAAAGAAGAAATAAATCAAACTATTACTAATAGTGTTAATCTTGATAAGATTCAAAAAGCTATTAATGATGGATGTGGAGTTAATATGACTATGCCTAGTGCGAATAATAATAAACTTAGTCTTCCAATTTGGACAGGAACTGCTACCCAATATGCAACTATTACCCCAGTTGCTGGAATGACTTATAATATTATTGATGAATAATGAGTTTAACTCTTGGACGTCAAGGAGGAATTGCTCAGCCTCTTAAGAAACGGACAGTAGGTCAAACTAATATTGCTCATGTTTATGATGGTGCTAATCATATTTGGCCTACTTCTGTTATTTATTTTAGTGATTTTACTAGTGTCCAACTTAGATATATTTGGGGTAGTGATGATGGTCAAGATTTGGATACTAAATCATATTATGTTAATTCTCCTAATATTAATTTAAATTATGTAGCTGTTGGTTGGTCTTGGAATTTCAGTCAAATTCCTTATCTATATTGGGGTGGCGATAATACTGATTCAGGTGCTGAATGTGTTATGTTTAATATTGAATCTATGATTGACCTTGAAGATAAAATGCCTGATATAATGAAAATGAATCTTTGTGCTAATTGGTTTGGAAGTTTAAGTAGAGGTCATGTTACTGTTGAATGTACTGCTTATAAAGGTGGAGTTATTGTTTATGCTTGGCAATTAAAGAATCATGAAATTGATGTTAATAGTAGAGGAATGTTTATTTTTCCTTTGGCTGATGGAACTATTAATATGCCTGATGGACATGGTGGTTATAAAGAATGTTGGTATGGTGAAGTTATTAAAAGAGTTGCTAAATCTAATAATGAAGTAAAATATTTTAGAATTAATCCTGTTAATGATAAAACTATTGGTTTAGATAATATTAAAATAATTCGTCATGGTGGTGGTTATATTCATAGTGATGGTTATTGTTGGTATGAAAATCAACCTAATAATAAATATAAAGTTTGGAATAATCAAGTTAATACAACTGGTACTCCTTTAACTCTTGATAAACCAACTCTTAATATAACTAGTGATGATAATTATAGTTATGAATATCATACAGTTTTATTAAATGAAGATAATACTGTTTATAATGATAATTATACTGATAACTATAAATTTATGTTTGGTTTTGTTGCAGGTAATTCTGAATTTAGAGGACAACAAACTATTCAATGTTATGTTGGTACACAAGATGGCAAAGCTGATGATGGTAAGACTTCAATAGGTGAAATAAAATATACTAAACTTAATAAAATTGGTGAATTGACAATATATAATCCTATTGAAAGTTAAATTAATGTTAATTACCAAACAAAGATAACGGTTTAAGTGCTATAGATTATGTAGTTCAAACTACAAGTATTAATCTATTTTTTTAACTTAAACCTTAATTTATTATGCAAGTAATTGAAAAAGTGAAAGTTGTTCCAGAGGGCTATAATGGTGCTGGAATGAATTATGACGGTGGTAATCGTCGTGATGTAAACGGTAAGGCTAATGCAGGTTTAACTCTTGGTATTATCGGTACTGCACTTGGTGCTTGGGCTTTGTTTGGTAATCGTCGTTCTAGTGTATTAGGTGGCGCTGGTGGTGGAATGTTAGGTGATGGCTCTACTAATATTAACGTACTTGGTGCTACTGCTGGTAGTGGAAGCGGTGCTCCTACTGCTTTTCAAGCATGGGAAAAATCTTGTGAAGATACTTTAGCTCTTCAAGGTGGTCTTTATCAATGGGCTTTGACTCAACAGAATCAACGTTTTGAAGATAGAGAACGTCTTAATAGTGAATTGTTTGGTGTTTATATTGATGGACGTAATCGTACTGATGCTCTTATTGAGAAAAATAACACTGACCATTTTAATCTTTACAAATATACTCGTGATGCTGATGATGATATCCGTAAAGAGTTATCTGATTTGAAAGCTGAATTGGCTGTTACTAAAGCTATTCGTCCTTATCAAGATAAACTTATCCAATGCGAAATGGAAAAGATGTTTACGGCTGGTATCAACTATACTGATAGAAAGACTTGTAATGTTATCTATGGTGTAGTTACTCTTCCAAATGAACCTACTGTTACTGGTCTAGTTGGACGTAATGCTTGTGGATGTTTACCATGTGGTTTTACTCAACCTGCTAGCGGAACTCCTGCTCAGTAATATTACTAAGTTTGATTAAGAACATAAAATTGAAAGAGATATGATACCTGTTACTCAATTCATACTAGGTAATAGCGACCCTTTACTATACCCTAGTGAAAAAATGACTAATAGCATTGATGAACAAATTGCTTTTCTTCAAAGTCAAAAACAAGCAATTAATGAAGCTTATCGTCGTAATGCTATTCCTAATGCAAATAATGGTATAACTCAAAATCAGCAAGTTCCAACTCATGGTAATAAAGTATGGGAATATTTCCACATGAATAACTAATCATTATTGTAAAACTGTAAAAGGGAATTATCTTCGGATAGTTCCCTTTTTTATTTATCTAAATTTTAGTATGGACAAATTTATTGATGTAATTGTAGATGGAATCCTTAGTAATTTTGATTTTGGATTTATGTTTATTGTTAATGTTCTAACTTATATTATTATTAAAGTTATTGATTACTTTAATGGTGATAATAAAGTTCCTACTTGGCAAAAACGATGTGTATTAGTAATAAGTATTTTTACTATGGCTATGATTTATATTGCATCTGGATATGATAATACTATTATGCTTGTTAATAGTGCTGTTCTTGCTCCTGTGTTTTGGAGTTGGGTTGTTAGTCCTATTCTAAAGAAACTTGGAGTTGGTTATAAAGATATTGATAATACTATTGGTTAAGATTGTATGAGATTGATTAGCTAGGTTTGACTAACTGATTCAAGCCTGCTCCATTCTCTACGGGGAGTATAGCTTGCCGAATTTGGCTAGTTTTAAACCTAGCTGATTAACTGTACATGATTTAATGAAAGTCTTGTTATGAGCCTAAAAAGTGGCTCTATGAACGTACATAAATATTTACAATATTAAATTTTAAAATAGTAAAGTTATGAGAGTTATTAAGACTAAACATTTTCCTTTTAATGGTTATAAAGCTATTAATCTTTTTGGTGTTATATTTACTAAAGGTGAATTAAGTAATAAAGAACTTAATCATGAAGCTATTCATACAGAACAAATGAAAGAGATGTTATATATCTTTTTCTATATATGGTATGGTGTTGAATATCTTATTATAAGACTATTTCATATTAAACAACATGATGCTTATAAAGATGTAAGTTTTGAAGAAGAAGCTCATATTAATGATGATAATCTTAATTATATTAGTGAACGTAAACATTATACTTGGACTAAATATCTAGGTATTAATAGTTCTAAAACTGCTTAATTAAAAAATGTTAATAATATTGTTAAACTACTTGTTATTAATAATATAATTTATATTTGTAACAAACTAAATTCTAAAGATATGGAAGATGATAAAAGAGTTAATTATAAGTTAGATGCTATTAATAAACTTATTAATAATCTTAAACTTAGTATTTCTGGTAATAAAGAACATGATGAGCTTGGAGAAAATAATGTTATAGTTAATCTTGATGAGATTAGTCAAAAGATTACTGAATTACATGAAATGGTTAAAGCTGAATTTGATGAGTTTGAAAATCAACATAAAAGTGAATCAGATGAAACTCAAACTCTTCTTACTAAAAAATTTGATTTAGTTCATTCTGATTTAGCTACTATTAGTGATAAACTTACTACTATTGATACAAATATAAAGAATATGAGTAGTGCATTACAAGGTAAGTTTAATGCTTTAATTGCTGCCGTTAATGATATGAAAGCTAGCAATGATACTAAGAATGATGCTATAATTACTGCTCTTCGAGGACTTGTAATTCGAGTTAATCGAAATACTAATAATATTAATTCTCTTGATGGTCAAGTTGATGCTCTAGAACAAGCTTAACATGAATTTTAATTTAGTAGAGATGTATAATGGCTTGTTAAGATTTAACAAGCATATACTAAATGAACTTGCAGAAGGACTTAAACATTTACCTAATTTAGATGGAGTATCTAAAGGAGATAGTTTAATTATTAATGAACAAGGTAATCCAGCTTGGGGTTCTGCTGCATTTATTCCTACTTTTGAAAATGCTGCTTATGGTATTGAATGGACTAAAGATGACAATGATATAATCAGAATTGGTAATGCTAAATTTCATAGAGAACTTCCTATTCAAAATAGACTTAAAGGTTGTGTCTATAATGAAAAGAAAATCAGTTATTTCCTTAATCCTACGGGTTGGGCTAAACCTCTTGAAAATGGTCTTGTTCCTTCTCTTGATGGAAGTGATGGCGATGTTGGGGTAAGAGTTCCAGAGTTTTATATGTGCGTTAAAGATACTGGTACTAAATATCAACTTTGGATAAGTGATTTTAATATTGATGGAACATTTACTAGAGTTCATCCTTTTATTATAAGTCATACTAAAACTATGACTAGAACTAGAGAAGATGGTAAAGAAGAAGTATTTAGTGCTTGTATTAAACATGATGATACTAGATATTTAGGTGGAAATAAAAGTTCTTCTGTTGTTGCTACTAAATTACAAGGTAGACCTAGAACTGGAATTAGTTATGATAAAGCTAATGAATTTTGTGCTAATCGTGGAGATTGGATTACAATGATTGATTATCTTGAATATTGTGCTTTACAAGCTCTTTGTTATATTGAGTATGCTAATTTTGATAATCAAGCTGCATTAAATACTAATTTAACTAGTGATGGATTTAAACAAGGAGGACTTGGTGCTGGTGTTACTAATTTAAATTGGGAAAGATGGACAGCTTTTAATGATAATAATCCTATTGTACAAACTTATTGGACTGCTGAACATAATATTGGTAATGGTAGTACAAATGGTGACCATTATGAACTAGGAAATTATAATACAGATGGTAGTAATCTTAATACTTATCCTGCTGTTTATCGAGGTATTCTAAATTTCTTTGGTGATATATGGACATTTATTAGAGATGTAGTTATTGTAAATCGCAATGCAAATTATAATAGTGTTTATCTTCTTAAAAAAGGAGTTAATCATGCCGATATTACAATAGATAATATTCAAGATAAATGTTATTTTATAGGTGACCAAACTAATAGTGATAGTTTTATTACTGAATTTGATTTTAGATTTGGTCCTTATTTTATTCCTAATAAAGTTGGAACTAATAAAAAAGCTGATTATAATTGGATAAAAGGTGATAATGGACAAGATACAGATAAAGCTGTTCGTGTGCTTCTGCTTGCCGGTCGCGCTGATTTCGGTTCTGCGGTTGGCTCTGGTGCCTTTGCTCCTGCTTGGGTTCGGTCGGAGTCTGCTGCTAGGGCCGGCTTCTTTACTACAGTTAAACTTGATTAAATAAGTCCACGTGGAACTGTTGTTAGGAGTAGTTGGTTAATTAATTTGTTTTCTGTTTTTGCATTTCTCGATACTACTCCTGCAACAGTTTATTATAAAATTCAAAGTCTTACAGGTGTTAGATATTCTAATTGGAATGGTAAAAGAACTAATATTGCTAAATATTATGGTAAATACGTTAGAATAATTCAAATTATTAATTATGCTAAATATTTTAGAATTAATTTTATTAGAAATGGTAAAGCTTATTATGCTGATAGTAGAGATAAAACTCTATTTTATTCTATACATAGACTTAATCATTTTCCTATTAATTTTAAAATTACTAAATATGATTGGCGTATTTATGTTAAAAATAGAAAAGAAAATGTCAAACCTCAAACATAATATATTATGACTAAAGATAAACTTAAAGATGATATTATTAGAACTATATGTTGTTTAAATAGTGATATATCTAATAAAGATAGAGAACTTCTAATTAAATTATTTAATTCTATTATAGATTATACTAATAATACTGAACTTGAACAAGATGCTAAAGTTATAACACAAAAACATAACGAATTAGCTGAAATAGTTAATGAACTTAAAACTAAAGTTGAAACATATTCTAATAAGATTAATGAACTTGAACAAAGAGTTCATCAATTAGAAAACGCAAGTCAATCTTAACATGGCTAGTCTTAATCAATTAGTTAGTGAATTTGCTCATGCTGTTGGCAATCCTAATAGTATTCCTCTTAGACGTAATCTTCGATATGCTATTCTTCATGGTCGTAATGAACTAATTCGTAAAAGTTATGAAAATCATAAATATGTTGATAAAGGTTTGCAACAACGTATTCGTGTTTCTATTATTAATGTTCCTGATGGTGACTTATATAATAGTCAAACTCTTGGGCTTCCTGCAATTAAACGTACTAAACAAGAAGTTCCAAAGCCAGTTAGACTTATTAATAACTTACCTTTCCAATCAATTAGAACTACCGGACATACTGGGATAGAAATACCATTTGCAAAAGAAGCTAGTGCTAAGTTTTATCATTATCTTGCAGGTATGTGTAATCTTCCTGTTTATGATTATATTAATGGTTACATTTATTTCTTTAGTAATAATAAAGATTGGTTTCAAAATATAGGTTCTATTATTATTGAATCTCCATTTGAAATTCCTTATCTTGTTCCTACCGAAACTGTTGAAAAAGCTAAAGATGTAAATTATGACCCTATTGATGATGAAGCTAAATACGATGATGATGAATTTCTTATTCCTGAAGATATGATTGGAGCTCTTAAAGAGATTGTATTTAAACGTAATCTTATTGAAGTTCCTCGTCAAACAAATGAAACTCCTATTGATAATTTTGTAACTAGATAAATTATGATTAAAGATATAGATATTAGTCATTATTATAAAAAGTTTATTGAAACTTCTAATGACGATATGGCAAAATATAATAAAGAACTTGAAGTTATAAATAAGATGAAAGCTGATTGCCGTGCTTATATTAAAAGTAAAAATCAAGTTATTAAAGATGATTTAAAAATTAATCTTAATGAATATGGGTTTCAATTTCTTAATGATAATGTTGAATTAATTAATAAGTTAGAGCAATTAATTAATAATCAACTTAGTTATACAGTTGGAGAAAGACGTATTGTTCTTCTCCAACTTTTGCGTTATTGTAACTTAGCTAAAAAAGCAAACGATTATATTATTGCTCTTAAACTTGCTACAAGACGTTCTGAATTAAGTCTTTCTGATTATAAAAAGTACATTCATAGGTATTATAGTTATGGTGTTCATAAATGTGTTCTTGAAGGCTACGCTTATCATTTTAAATATGAAATTGGTGATTTAGTTATTAATTTCTGGAGATATAGAGATAAACCTAGAGATACTTATGTTGATTGGAACGCTACTAGACTTAAAAAACAAGAAATTATTGATGCTGGTCTTAAACCTTATGATAAAGAAGAAGCAGAAATATATAAAATTCGTGGACTTAAGTATGATGGTATTCCTTATGTAGTTTATAAAACTAATAAAGAGTTTTATGAAATACAACTTATTAATAATGGAACTCATAGTTATAGTGCTATTAAATTTAAGTATGCTAATTATATTAATAGAGAATTTAGAGGTAAAGATGCTAAACAACTTAATTCTGAATGTAAAACTGTTGATGATATTTTTAATCTTAAATTAGGATTAAGAAGTAAACTTCTTGTTTATCTTGAACGAGAACCTAATGCTCCATTTAAATATATTAGAAATGTTAATCAACAAAAGTATGAACGTGGAGCACATAATAATGGTAATAAAACTAGATATAAAAACTAATATTATGGCAAATAATAAAACGATTACGATAGAACATATAATTGCTAAACTCGATAATGATTTCAATCCTGATGGAAGTGATTGGATTCCTAGAGTTCCTGCTTGGTGTGTTGATGCTATGAATGAACTTAAAGTTCTTCGTAAAGTTGATAAGAAAATGAAACTAACCGTCATTAATAAGATAGCTAAAAGTAAATGTTGTCTTATTGATGACGGTCTTAAAGTATATGATAGTAATGGTTGTGAAGTACCTAGAGCTGATACTAGTAAATATAGATGTGGTGATACTGAATCTGCTCCATCCTCTACGGGGGGTCAAGCGGAGGACGAAAGTCCGGAGCGTGCTACTAATAAAGACTATCTTGGTATGCCTTATGATTGTTGTCCTAATGGTTCTAGAACTAGAGAAGTTATTGATACTGGTAAAGTAGGATGTAATCCTGTTGTTTATACAGTTCATAATAATACTGAATGTCCAAGATGTCAGCATGAAGTTCATTCTCATTGTCAGACCCCCCGTGGAGGATATGATAAGTCAAATCATAATTATATTCTTATTGGAGGTAATACTATTGAACTTAATTTTAATGATGCTTGTATAACAGTTGTTTATAAAGATATTGAAACTCAATATAGTGATAATTATCATTGTGAGATTCCTGTTATACCTGCTAATGGTAAATTAATTCAAGGTCTTACTTATTATTGTATGGCTCGTATGCTTATGAGAGGATATAAACATCCTGTGTTTAATCTTTCTGCTAGTCAATATGGAACTAATCCTTTCTATCTATGGGAAAGTATGAAGAAAGATATTAAGACTAGTATTCTATTAGATGAACAAAGTGATGATGATAGTGGTTGGAATGAGTTCTTTTATAACTTTACTTTTCCTAAATAATTATGAATATACAAAAGAAACTTAGTCTTAATAAACATCCGGGTGATTGTGTACCTTATTCATTAGTTGCTGCTAAAAATGTTAAAGTGAGCAATGATGATAGGATGATTGTTAATGAAGAAGGGCTTGAAGATTGTAAAGCAATTGCCAATTCTATTCATGAAGATGGTATTAATAATTTTAAAATAGTTGGTGTTATTCCAACTAGTACTGAACTTATTTTATTTATTGTTAATACTGATTCTAATGAATCTTATATTTATAGATATAATGAACAAGCTGATAATTGTTATAGAGTAAATAGTAATTGGAAGTATAATGGTGGTAAGATTAAAGGAACATATACTTATAATGTTAAAAATCATCTTATTATAGCTATTGCTGAAAGTAATACTTCTATTGATGTTCCTCTTAAAACTATTAATATTGATTTAGATTCTGACCGTCCTGATTCTGAAATGTCTGTTATTCCACAAGTAACTTTACCTACTATTAGTGGTTTAAATTATGTTAGTGGTGGAGCTTATAAAGGATTTTATTTTATATTTATTAGATATAAGATAGATAAAACTAATTATACTAAATGGTATAGTATTGGATTTCCTATTTTTAATGATGTTATAATTCCACAAGTTATTAATAAAGTTTGTTTTAGAAAAACTAATGTTTATGAACCGAAAGATGAACCAAACGGTTATTGTTATGGTAATACCGATTCATTTAGTGATTCTAAAGATATATGTAATCAAACTTTTGAAATAAATATTAGTGGAGGTCGTTCTGGTCTTTATCAACTTGGTTTTATTGTATGTAAAAAAGATAGTACTCAAGCGTTTAGAACAAATGATTTAAATAATAATATTTTTAAATTTAGTAGAGATATTCTTGTTGAATATAATGTTGCTGATTTAACTACTGACTATTATAATTATTATAATGTTGGTAATATTATTAATTATAAGAATAGAATATATATTGCTAATTATAATGAAAAAACTGATAACGATAATAGAACTTTAAATAATGGTAAAACATTAGAAGAGGCTGTTAAAGATATTACTATTAAACTTCGTAATAAAGCTGTTAATGCTTATTATAATGATTATACCACTGTTAATGCAGTTAGTGAAAAAGGTCCTTATTTTAAAATGGCTAGTCTTCAAATTACTGGTACTGCTGATTGGCAAATTGAAGATATTAATAAAGTATTCAATAATAATCAATATCCTTTTCGTACTTTTAGAACTTTATTTAATGATACAGTTATACAAGGTATTGCAGCATATGAATATTTAAAAATTAATTATAATGCTAAAATAAAAGTAGGTAGTAGAGGTAGTCATAATCTTAAAGAATATCTTGCTTGTCATTGTTTTATTATTCCTACAAGTTATAAATATGAAAATAATCAATCTGTTTATACTTTACCTAGTACAGTTAAAATAGCTTGTTATGTTTATAATGGAATTGGATTTACAGAAGATGCTGTATTTACTAGTGGACAAGTATTATTTGGTGATACTATATTTGATATTGATAATTGTAAAATGAGAATTACTCATTCTACTATTGAACCTAGTTATGATTTTAATGAACGTAAAAAGAATGATACTCTTATTCCTGGAGAAGTATATAACTTTTTTATTCATTTTGTTGATAAATATGGTGATGCTAGTAGAGGATATAAATTGTCAAATAAAGATAAGTATATAAATAATATTGTTAATGATGGTTCTCATTGTACTATAATTACTTTTAATTGGAATAATCAAGGTAATGGTAATACTCCATATTGGGCTGTTATTAGTGGAGATGTTCCAATATCTACTATTAGTTCTAATATTAAAAGATATATTGCTAATCATAAAATTGTAGTTTATACTGCTGAACCAATAAATAATCCTACTACTAATATATTACTTAATAGTTCTGGTGAACTTGAAGCTACTAACAAAGATGAACTATATACTCTTATATCTAATTACTTTATTGATTATCAAGATAAAGATAAATATAATGATTTATATGTTTATCAAGTTATAAATAGTGGTAGTTATACTCCTTGTAGTAATCAAGTAATAGGTGCTATTGGTGTTGATAATGAAGCTAAATTTGGTTATTACGAAAATATTAATGGTGATGAACTATTTAGAATACCTGATTTAATATTTGATGGTGAAGCTATTGGTGGTGAACATACTAGAGGTTTTATATATAATATGAATAATACTTTTAATAAGTTTTATATTCGTGCTAATATTGATACTACTTTATGGAATCAAATTAAAGAATTAGGTTATGTTGGATGGTTTATTAGTTATGAAAAAGTTGAACCTATTACTAGATATACTGGATTACTAACTAGAAAAGATTATTGTAATATAGCTAGTAATGTTACTTGGCAAGGTGGTAGTTGGGGTACAAAACCCGGTTTTGTAGCGAATAATTTTACTAGTGATAAATGTTATCTATATAGTGGTCGATTTGATATTGATGATAGTATTAAATATGATTTTAATATTATTCGTATTGATGGTAAATGTAAATTTAAACCTTATAAAGAGAAACATGATGTAGTTGATATGGTAGTTAATACTACCTATCCTTATAGTTATAATATGCCAGTTATAGGTGTAATTAGTAGAAATGAATATAAACCTATTAATAATTATAAATTAGTAATTGCTGATAGTGTTACTGATAGTAGAGCTGGAAAAGGAACTGCTCTTGAAATGGATGATTATAAGGAATTACTACTTGATGCTGAAACTATGTTTCTTGCAACAGTTCTTAATTGTACTAAAAATATTTATACTAGTAAAGAAAAAGAACTTGTAAGACTTAATGACGTTTGTTATAATGGTGGAACTTATTCTATTGAACATGGATATAATGGTAGAATGACTTATGATGGTGTTCTTATTTATAATGATAATGGAGTTATAATGAACGAAGGTAATTATAAATTATATACTCCTACTAATAATCAATATTATTATAGTGGTGATGAATCATGTTGGCTTGATATTCCATTCAATGTTTATATTCAATTTCCTTTATATAGTGATAAGTTCTTTGAAAGTAAATGTTTTAATAATGAACCTAGTAAGATAGCTTTTAGTATTAAAGAAGATACTGACAAGAAAAGTGTTGCTTTTGGTACATTTGTAGAACCTAAGAATAGTGTTGATTTATTTAAAGACCCTATTGGAAATGTTGACCAATATGTTCCTAAACTGTTAACTCAATATCGTAATGATATTATTAATATTACTCGTTTTGATAAAACTATAAGACGTAGTAATGTTATTCAAGATGAAAGTGAAGTTAATGCTTGGCGAATATTTCCTATTGAAGGTTATAAAAATATTACTGAAAATAAAGGAAGTATAACTAATTTAGTTGGAATTGGATATTATCTTTTAGTTCATACTCAACATAGTATGTTTATGTTTGATATAAGTGCTACACTTAAAACTAGAGATGAAAATGTTCAATTATATCAGCCTGATGCTTTTGAAGTTGATTATAAAGAAGTCTTTACTAGTGATAAAGGCTATGGTGGACTGCAAGATGATTTAGCATATATAGTTGGAGAATTTGGTTATATTTTTTATAATGATGATTTTCATAAACTTTATCAATTTGATGATGGTCAACTTAAAATAATGGATGAAGATATTAAATTATGGCTAGATAAATATCATCCCAATAAAGTTAGATTTGCTCATAATAAATTTAATAATCGTATTCTAATTAAATTTGATTATACTTATGATAATATTAATCCTAATACTAAAGAATCTATTATAGAATCACATAATGAAGTTATTAGTTTTAATTATAAAATAGGTAGTTTTATTAGTTTACATGATTATTATTTTAATAATGCTTGGTCTACTAAAACTAAATGTTATTTTCAAACTGAACATAACGATGATAGACTTAACTGTCCTCTTCATATATTTACTCATGAATATAATTATGGTAGATTTAATACTCACATGGGTGATGATAGTAGAAGTCTATATCTAGTATCTAAACAAGAAGTTGGCGATGAACCTATATTAGTTCATAATAGTTATATTGATATTATAGTTAATGAATCTTATGAACTTATTAAGTTTCTTGAATTTATTAAATATAAAGTACGTAAAATATATATTCCTATTTATAGCGATAATATTAATAATCCTGTTGATTTAAGAGAACATCCTTATGCTGGAGATATACTTCGTATATTTAATGAAGATAATGATACTGATGATATAGATATTAATATTGATAAACTTAATGAATTTAATAAGTATAAAAAACCGTGGTATGAATTAACTCAATATAACTTTAATTATTTCCGTAATGCTATTAAAGAACATCCTAATACAGTAAGTGATAAACTTCGTAGAGTATATGGTAATTATTTTGTAGTTCGTTTTATATTTAATAATTCAGATAATAAGCGCATTGAATTTGAAAGTCTTGAATGTGCTCAAACTCAATTTAGAAAATTATGATACAGTATAGAGATAGACAAAGACAAAAAGCTTTTATTGGTGCTATTATTGGTGCAGCTGCTAGTATTGCTGGTGGTATAATTAAAGGCAATAAACAAAAGAAAGCTCAAGAAAAAGCCCAAGCTGAAGCTCAAGCTGCACAAGACCATAAAGATGCTTTACAAAATGCTCAAGCTTTAACTAGTGCTTATGCTAATCAAGATTATGTTGGTCAATATAATGATAAGCTTACTCTTAAATGTGGTGGTAGAGTTCGACGTAAAGCTAATTTTGGTACTGAGTTTGCTCAAGCTCTTCCCGGTTTAGGTAATCTTGCTAGTTCTATTACAGGAGTTCAAGGACTTGGTGAATTAGGTACTGCAATAGGTCAAGGTATTTCTGCTAATCAACAAATTAATGAAAATAAACGTATTGCTCAAGAAGCTGAGCAACGTAAACAACTTCAAGCTGGTCAACAGCAACTTAATATTACTTCTGATAAAATGACTAATCCAATGACTATGTATCAACGTTCTAGTTTTATTAATAAATATAAATGTGGTGGACGTAGAAAAGCGTGGATTGGTGCTGCTATTGGTGCTGCTGGAAGTTTAATTGGTGGTATGTTTGGCAGTAAAGGACAACAACCAATTCAAGTTAAACAAGCTGACCAAGCTAGTTATAGTGCTCCTAAAACTGGTCTTGAACGTCCTGAATGGATTACTAATGGTACTGTTCAACAACCTGTTATGCCTCAATCAGTATATCGAGATAGGCTAAATGTATATCGCTGTGGCGGTCATAAACGCTAGTCTTTTGCTCTCTGTTGAATTATTATATATAGGTATGAACTATTAATCGACTGATAGACTATCATTCAGCAGAGAGCCTTAAAATCAATCAAATTACAATTTCTCATTATATTATATAAAATGCCTAGAAAAGATAAAGTTATTCATATAAGTAATTTACCTAGTACATTTAGAGGTAATGTTACTCGTAATGGAAGATTTATTCAAAATGGTATTCCTCCACTTGGCGGAGTTTATGATAAAGTTGTTAAATCTACTGGTTTAATAAGACTTGGTAATGAATTTCTCTATAATGGTATAAACAATTTAGTATCTAAAGATAATAGAGAAAAATTAATGAATAATACTGCCGGTAGACTTATTAATTATGTTAAAGATTTTAATAAAGAATCTTTTCCTAGTGATGATGAACTTGGACCAACATTTCCATTTAATATTATTCAAACTCCTAGAAGTAATGGAAAAAATCTTCCTCAAAAGCAATATGCTGTTGGTGGTAAAGTACCAAATGTAGTTGCTGGTGGTATTGCTCAACCTCTTGGTAATAATTTCTTTTATATGAATGGAAGAAAACATAGTCAAGGTGGTATTGATATTGGTCCTAGTGATAAAACTGGTATTGAAGTAGAAGATGGTGAAGTTGTTGAAACTAATGGAAATGAACTTAAAGTTTATTCTGCACAACCTATTATTAATGGTGCTAGTCCTGCTAAATTAGTTATGGGTGGAGCTAATCCTAATAAAGTATTTAAAGCTCAAGAAGATTTTAAAGATAGAAATAGAATTAATGATGATGGAACTAAATATAAAGAAGGTGGTAAAATTTATCAAGCACCTGATGAATATAAAAGACAAATCGCTGAAAGTGGTTCGATAATTATTGGTGGTTATCCTACAATAGCTGGTAATAGAAATTATAAATTTATTAAAGGTTTAACTAAAGCTTCTAGAATAGGTAGAACTGCTACTAATTTTATTAATTTAGGTAGACAAAAAATTTATGATTTAGCTAATAGAATTGATAATACTTGGATTAATCAAGGTATTAAAGAAGTTTATAGAACAACTATCGGTAAACATGGTAGTAATATTCCTAGAACTATTGATTATATAAATAAAAATAATATAAATGAAAATAAAAAAGCTATGGGTGGATTAAGTAGAGATAAAGATTATGGTTCTAAAAAGAAACCTTATCCTAGTGTAGCTAAAAAAGATTTTGCTGGTGGACATAGAAGTTATCCTATTCCTACAAAAGCAGATGCTGTTGATGCTTTAAGACTAGCTGGACTTCACGGTAGAAGTGATGTTAAAGCTAAAGTTTATAATAAATATCCAGAACTTAGAAAGAAAGGTAATGTTGGATTAGTTGTTAGTATTAATGGTAATATTAAGAATGGATTAATTCATTCTCCATCCTCTACGGGGGGTTTACATGATAAATTTGCTGTTGGTGGAAAACGGATTAATCGTCATGGAAGAACTTGGGAATATGATGAACAAATTGGAGCTTATGTTCCTATAACTAATAGAACTATTAATAGAACTTCTGCTTATCCTATTAATAAATCTGCTAGAGGAGAAACTATTATTGGAAGTGATTATACTTTTAGAAATGGAAAATGGTCTAAAAATAATAATGTAAATACTAATACTAATAAACCTAATATTGATAATGGAAATCGTCGTCCTCAATATTATGCAGAACGTAGACTTCCTTTATTTGAAGATGGTGCTGGAATTACTAGCGGTTTAGTTAGAGCTGGTTGGAGTCATGGAAATGATAAAGGTATTAGTACAAATAATACTAATATTCCAAGTTTATCTGCAACTAAATCTAGCGGGAAGACCCCCCGTAGAGGACGAAGTAAGTCAAGTCAATCAACTCAATCTGTTCCTACTAAAACACCTCCTACTGCTGTTTATAATCGCAATTTACCTAAAGTAGAAGCTAGTATTCCTACTACTTTATCTGTTTCTACTAGTACTCCTAATCAAGGAACAAAATATTCTGATGGTAAAGGTCAAGGTAAATTTAAAAATCTTACTACTGCTGATTGGATTGGACTAGGTAGTAATGTAGCTGGTAGTTTAGCTAGCTATTTTGCTAGTAGAAGAGCTATTAATAAAATGAGAGGTCCAGGTCAACCTACTCTTATTAGTGCTAATAAACTTAAAACTAAATATAATATTAATCCTCAACTTGATAGAATTAGAGAAGATAAATTTGAGGCTTATCGTGATATTGATTCTAATACTGCTAGTAGTCGTGTTAGTTTAGCTCGTAAACAACGAGTTCGTAATGCTGCTGGTCAAGCTGCTAATGAACTTTATGGTAATAAAGAAAATATAGAAACTAATCTTATTAATCAAGATAGACGTAATCAACAAAGTGTTCGTCAATTTAATGCCCAACAATACAATCAATATATAGATAGAAAAGCAGCATTTGATAATGGTATTAGAGAAGCTAAAGTAACTAATATTAATAATTTATTTAGTGGTATTAATGCTGGTATTCAAGATATGATTAGTAGATATGAAAATCGTAAAGCTTTAAATAATACTATTGGCGCAATGAGAGCATCTGCCCCTAATGTAGATGATAGAATTATGAGAGATGCTGGAGTTGATTATGATGAATTTATTATTCGTAAACGTAGAAAACTTGGAGGAAAACAATCATGCCGATAAACTTTTATACTCCTACTTTTAGACAACAAGTTAATCCTATTGACTTAAATGTCTTAGCTAGAACTTATAATACTCTTGAACAAGGGCATCAACAAGCTATTCAAACTAAATCTCAGATTGATGCTCAACTTGCTCAATTAGATTTAAATGAAGCTGAAGATGCTTGGCGTCAAGAACAACTTAATAAAGTTCGTAATGCTCTTACCGAAAATATGCAATATGGTAATGCTTATTCTAGTCTTGATGATATAGTTGGAACTTATGGAGATATAACTTCAAGTCCGGGAATGATTGGTCGTTTGCGTGCTCAACAAGATTATAAAGCTTATATTGATAATCTTGATAAACGTACTGATTTATCTGAAGATTATAAGAATTATTATCGTACTGTTAATAAATATAATTATCAAGATATAACTGATAAGAATGGTAATGTTATTGGTGGAAGTAAATGGACTCCTATTGATAAAGAAGTTTCTGAAATTCCTATGAATCAAATACTTAATCAAGCACTTCAATGGGCTGCTAAAGAACAAGGTGGTGGTAGTCAAACAAGATGGCTTGATGCTAACGGTAAAGTTACTGATGATATTACTAAATCTGTTACAGGAGAAATTTATTCTCATACTAAAGGTGATTGGCAAAGGTTAAGTAAAGCTAAACTTGCTGAAGCCGTTAAAGCTGTTATTGAAAACACTCCTGGCGCTAAAGCTAGTCTTGAGCAAGATTATAAAATTGCTAAATGGAAATATGACCAAAATGGAAGTAATCCTGATATAACAGATAAAAATGGTATTCTGCTTACTCCTGAACAGTATCTTGCTAAACGTATTGACCCTTTCTATAATGCTGCAACTTTTTATAATCAAAGTAGTAATACTACTTATGGTGAAGCATGGAAAGCTCAATTAGCTTTATCTAAACAAGCTGGTTTTGGAAGTAATGCTCAAAGAAAACAAGCTATTGATAATTTAACTTATAAAGGTACTCCTGTTCGTATTGATAATTTTATGCCTGCTCAAGCTCAAGCTGAAATTACTAGTAATAGACAATCAATAGCTGGATTGCTTAGTAAATATAATCCTGATATTAATATTAATTTAAGCACTGCTAATCCAGATGATATTAGAACTAGTATAATGACTAATATTACTAATCCATCTGATAGAGCCTATGCTTTAAGTTATCTTAATGATATTATTGATAATCAAGAATATATTAATAATCTTAAAGTTGGTAAATCTCAAGATAGTATTGATGGATTTGATACATATAATTCTATTATTAGTTTAAGTGATTTACCTAGTAATAAATATTCAGATAGATATAGTAAATATGTTAATCAAATATTTGGAGATAGTTCTGCTATTAGACAATACTTTAATAATGATGATGTTTATAATTCATTTATTAATGCTATTGGTGGAGAGAAAAAAGCTGCTAGTCTTGGAGTAAAATTTGGTTCTGATGGTAATGGTTATAGATATGCTGAATTACCTAAAGATTATCATAAATCTATTTATAGTTTTGGTAAAGCTGTTAAAGAAGCTGAAGATACTAGGAATCCTTTAAATGCTTTTCTTAATTCTGCTAAGACTAGATTTTTTGGTTATGGTGATAAATTTGTTCGAGTTGATTCTAATGGTGAAGAACATCATGCTGGATTACCAACAGGCAATAAAGAACCTTATATTGGTTTAATTGATTATGTTGATTCTCTTAAATCTAAAAATGATGCTGTTCTTGATGGTGGTCAAATAACTTCTTCTACTATTGGTATATCTGCAATGACTCCTGAACTTGCTGAACTTAATTTTGTTATGAGTTCTAATCCAGAAGCTGCTAGTAAATATTCTGCTCAAAAGAAACAATTAGAAGAACAAGCTATGTCTGCTATTAAAGCTGGTATTGATTTAACTCAAGGAGAATCTTATATTACTAGTGAAAATGGAATATTTGAGCCTATGTCTTCTGAAGATAGAAAAGCTTATACAGCTTATCTTAGAAGTGCTAAAGAAAATGAGATTACTCCTACTATTGTTCGTGACCCAAAAACTGGGGATGTTGGAGTTCAAATTAATATTGCAGGTTACTATGACACAGAAGGTAAACTTAAAAGAGAACCTATTACTTTACTTGTAGGTAGTGGTGCTATTGATAGTTCTATTATTCAATCTTGGAATCAAGATACTAGTTGGAGAGCTGCTGGTAAAGTAGAAAATTACTATAATGCTAATAGACCTATTTCTCTTACTAATAATACTGCATTTACTGGAATTGATAAATTTAAATTAGTACCCAATGGTGGAGGTTTTAATTTAATTAATTCTACTAATAATCAAACTATTGGTTTAGTAAGTAAAGAAAATGCTGTTGATATTGTAGATAATTTATCTCAATGGGAACAAACTGTAACTGCTGTTAAAGCTGGTATGGCAGTAGATGAAAATGCTGTTAAAGCTATTCAACAAAATGTTGCTACTAAACTTGCCCAACTTAGTGGCAGTTCAGACCCTTATGTTATTCAATATTACTATGATGAATTAACTAATAATCTATATTAATATGGATGTATTAAAGTTTCTACAAGGTGGTAATAAAACACCTAATCCTGAATATAATCCTAAAACTAAAAAGGGGGCTATACAGCCTCCTACTTTAGTTGATTACAACCCCGGCACTTCTATTAGTGACCGGGGTCGTGGTCATTTATTTAGTCGTATTGCTGGACAATCATATAATCTTAATCAATATGATATAGATAAATATGCTCCTTATGATGTTTATGTTAATCCTGTTGATGACCCAGAAAAACTTGATAAAGAACGTGCTGTTAATCAAAGTAATTGGGAACAAGGATTAAGAATGATTGGGCAAATTGGTAATGAAATTACTGTTGGAACAGCTATTGGTTTTGCAGATTTAGCTGATGCTTTCTATAATATGGTTAGTAATAGTCCTAATGATTATCAATCTGAAATAAGTTCTGAACTTGAATCTTTAAAAGAATCTATTAATGAGCGTTTAGCTATATATAGAGAAAATCCTAATGCTGCTTTTGATATTGGAGATTTTGCTTGGTGGGCTAGTAACGCTCCTAGTATAGCTAGTTCTTTAACTCTTATGGTTCCTAGTACTAGTCTTGCTAAAGGTGTTTCTTTATTAGGTAAAGGTATAAAGTTTAATAAATTAGCTAATAAAATGGCTAATGCTATTAATATGACTCAAAAGAGTAGAGCCATTACTGGTAGAATAGCAGAAGCTACTGCTATTGGAGTTCCTTCTCGTTATCTTGAAAATTATCAAGAAGCTAGACAAACTTATAATGATATTGAAGATTATTCTAAAACTCAACTTGCTAATATGAATGATAAACAAAGAGAAGAGTTTTATAATAATAATCCTAAATATAAAGATATGTCTGATGAAGAAGTAGCTAAAGATATTGCTAAAAATAGTGCTGATATTACTTTTGCTGAAGATTGGGCTAATGTTCTTTTTGACGTATGGCAAGTTTATAGTCTAAAGAACTTATGGAAAAATGCTTTAAGTGGTAATACAACTAGTTCCAGACTTAGAAATTTAAATATTGCATTTAATAGTAATATTGATGATGCCGCTGCAATTACTAATGCTTTAAGTAATAAAACTACTAAACAAGCTATTACTAGTACATTAAAAGATGTGGGTAATGATATTCTTCATGGTGTTAGAGCTGAATGGACAGAAGGGGTTGAAGAAGCTATTAATTATATAGCTAGTCAAGATGGTTTATATAATGGTAAAAAAGTATTTGATAAAGATATTCCTCAACAAACTATTAAAGATTATCTTCAAGACCCAATGTTATGGGAACAAGCATTTTGGGGTGCTCTTGGTGGTATTACTTTTAGTAGTGTTATGAATAAAGCTGGAGAGTTTATTAATAAACGTCTTGATAAAGATTGGACTTCTGCTGAAAAACAAAGAGAAAACGAAATTCTTGGTCGTACTGCTACTTTTCAAGCATATCAAGAAAGACTTAATAGTATTGCTAATGGTAAAAATCCATTTATAACTATTACTGATGAAAATGGTCAACAGGTTAATCCAGATATTATTACTGGTACTGAAGAAGAACTTCGTAATATAGCTGAAAAAGAATATATGGATAATATTATTATTAATTCTATGAACGCTGGTAATTTAGGACTTCTTGAAAGTTCTATTAATAGTAAAGAATTTAATGATAGTATTACTAATAAACTTGGATTACAACAACAAGATAGTAATGAACTTATTAATAGATTTAAAACTGAAATTAATAATCTTAAAAATGAATATAATACTACTTTAAATAAAGTTAATAGACTTGGTGGCGGATTTGAAGTTGGTCGTATTATAGCTACCCAAATGGTTCATGCTCGTAATCGTCAAGAAAATTATAATAATCTTCTTAATTGGGCTAATGATGTTTTAAATCAAGATATTACAAATAATCATATTGAAGATGTTGATATTAATTCTGCAAAGAATGGTATTTATCAACATATTATTGATAGTATTCAAAGAGATATTAAAACTATACAAGATAATGCAGCAATTAATAATTCCGTTAAACAAGAACGTATTGCTCAATTAAATGAACGATTAGATGCTATTAATAAACTTTATACTCCTATTGATATTGAAAATAAAAATGATATTCAATCAGCTATTCAACTTCAAAAACAATATAATGAAGTATTTAAAGATTTAGCAGAAGTTGTTAATGCTGAGATTAATGTTGAGATTAATAAAAATCAACTTAATTTATCTGATGATAATATTAAATCTCGTATAACTTATCTTAATAACTTCTTTGATAATAGTCGTAAAAAGATTGTTAATAAAGCTATGGACGATTTACGTAATACTTATAAACAATATGGTAAAGAATATGTCAATTCTGTTATTAAAGATGCTAATAATGGTAATAAACCTAATATAGATAAAGTTATTAGAGATGCTTATGCTGCACTTGATTTAAGTTCTAAAGGTAATGAACATCTTAAAAATACAATAGAGCAATTAGCTGAGATTGCTGAGATTGAAAATGATGTTAATAATACTCCTAAAGAGGAAGAAGTTGCTCCTGTTAATCCTGATGTTAATGAAGTTAATGAAACTGATGTAGATGATACTAACTCATCTCCATCCTCCACGGGGAGTATAGCGGAGCGAAGCGAAGCGGTTCCTAGTGAGCCTACTAATACTGAACAACCTCAATCTCAAACTGAACAACCAATTTCTCAAGAACCTATTAGTACTCCTAAATCTGAAGTTAATAATAATCTTCCAGATGATGAATTTGAACGTGGTCAAATAGGTACTGATTTAGTTTATGAAAGTATTGCTGATTTAGAAGATTCTCTTGGACATGAATCAACTAGTAGTGATTTACTTAATGCAAGACAATCTTTTATTGATAAACTTAGTCAAGCTGGATTTGAACAAACGGAAGCTACTGACATAGTTAATAATATTATTGACGGTCTTACAGGAGGTAGTTTATATAGTTCTGTTCAAGATGATAGTACTAGACGTTTATTACTTAATGCTACTTATGCTACTGTTACAGGTAATGAACGCAATATAGAAGCTGTTATGAATGATTTTGCTAATAGTGTTGATAGTGAAGGTAATACTAGAGGTAAAATTGTTAATGGTAAAGTCTATCTTAGTATTGGTCAATTAGTTGAATATATAGATAGTATTACAGGTAATAAAATTATTAAAAATTACTTGTTTAATCAAATAAAAAACTATCTTTATGCCAGCACTAATAATCAAGGTAAATATCGTGCTACTGATGAATCAACTATTAAGAAACTTAATGCTAGACAATTTGTTCAATACGTTGACGGTATTGCTAAAGAACGTCTTGAAAGACTTCAAGTTGAACATACTAATAATGTTAATCTTAAGTATATAGTAGAGAATGAAAATGTTAAAGCATTTACTAGTATTAAGCAAGGTGATTATTTAGAAGCCATATATAATGTTAAACTTAAACGTATTGATATTTTTGCTAATGATACAATTATTGGTTATATAGGAGTTCCAAATATTGATAAATTTGGTAATTATGATATGGTTAATCAAGGTTGGAAATATAATATTCATGCTGAAAATGGTCAAGTTGTTTCTCCACTTAAAGACGCTTTAATTAGTATTCTTGACGGTGACAGATTTGATGAAGAATTTATTGGTCATTTATATGAACTTGCCGTTAAAGAAGAAGTTACAAATAAAGAACTTGATACTTTATTTAAAGAATTTGAAGTTAAATATCCTGATATTGTTAAAAACTTTACTACTCCTGTTGCAAGTTTTGATTTAGCTGGACATCTTGTTAATCTTACTAAATATATATTTAATCAACCTTATGAGAATAGTCATGAAGCTAGTATTAATCGTTGGTTTAATAATCTTCTTAATAGTTATGACCAAGCTATTACAATAGTAAAAGGTGATTTTAAAGGTAAGATTAGAGCTGTTAATGTTAAATATGGAGTTCTTAATACTATTGATGATGCTAATGGTGAATGGAATGATGTACAAGAAACAGTAGTTGGTTATGATGAAAATATTAACAAACTTGGTGTAGTTGTACAAGGTCAACTATATCTTAATGGAGAAAGTAAACCTACTATTATTGAAAATCTTACTACTAATGGTATGCCTGTTATTAGTATTCCAAGTAGTGATGGTACTTCTCTATATGCTTTTTGTAAACAAGTTCCATTAAATAGTAATCTACTTAAAAGTGATGCTCGACGTATTATTAATTCTATTAAGAATGAAGTTAATAACCTTTGTAGAGATTATATTAGTGGTAAAATAAGTTTTGGTGAACTTAAACAAAATCTTGGAGATATATTTGGAAATAATAAACTTATTAACGGAGATAGAAATACTGGACTTCAAATTAGTATTAATCCTACTAATATAGGCTTTTATGTTAAAGGTGCACATTTTAATGGTAAGGATTATGCTTTTACTATTAATTCTGATGCTGGTAATTATAAACGTAATATTATTATTAATTCTCCTTATGTTGTTAATAGTGCTTTTAAAATAGGTAAAAGTTATGGAATTAATGCTAGTACTATTGATGAATTAGATAATGCTCTTCGTCCTGTTATTGATGAAATGTTTAACTATGCCCAATTTGCTATTAGTAAAGATTTTATTAATGATAGTACAAAAACTAATGATAAAACTAATAAATATATTTATCGTGAAAATGGTAAAACTATTATAAATATTGATGGTAAAACTTATAGTTATAATAGTTATCAAGATTTTATTATTAGTAATGGTTTAGTTAGAACTAAATTAGCTAATACTAATACTAATGAAACTGCTGGTAATTGGCAAATAGATATTCATTCTAAACTCGATATTACTTATGAACTTGAGGGTAGACCCCCCGTGGAGGATGGAGCAATACCTGAACAGCTATCAGAATTCATGTTAGATGATACTCTTAATGCTATTAATTTTAATGCTTTTGAATCTGCTATAACTGCTAAGAATTTAACTCGTGGACTTAAAAAGTATTTTGCTAATGACCAAACTGCTCTTGATTATATTGATTCTCTTCAAAAGATTGGTATTTTACCTAAAAATATTCAAGTTGTAGATAGTATTACTGATAATAATGGTAATCAAGTTAATGCTGTTTATCATCGTGATACTGATACAATTGAACTTAATAGTTCTGCTATTGCTGGTCAAAGAGTTTATCGAGTTGTTAATATTATACTTCATGAAAGTTTACATAGACAACTTTATACTAAATATAATACTGAACAAGCTCTTGCTTTAGTTAAACCTATTTATGATAAATTTAAAGCTTGGATTGATACTCAAGATGATGCTACTAAAGAAAGACTTAAACCTTATCTGTTTGAGAACTTTAATACAAGTGAAGCTCTTGAAGAATTTCTAGTTGAAAGTATTACTAGTAATGCTCTTATGACTGCACTTAATGAAATTAAATATGATAATAGAAAAGTTAATAAACGTAAGACTTTATTTAGTAGACTTCTTGAAATTATTGCTGATATGTTAGGTATTAAGATTAATGAAGATAGTTTATTAGCTGCTGCTAGAGATGCTTATAAAGCTATTAAAAAAATGCCTAAAGAAAGTAATCAAGAAGCTATTCAAGGAACTTTTCAGTTTGAAGAAGAAACTGCTAGTACAGAACAAACTGAAAATCCTAATGAAGATAACAGTCAAGATTATAATTATAATAATGATAATCTTAATGATGGACTTGATATGTTTAGTAGTGTTGATGATGATATGGTGTCAAATATGGCTGAATTAACTAGCCGTTTACCAATAGACCAACAGCCCGAATTTGCCACTTTGCTTGACACAGGGCGCATCAGTTTTAGCTGTATGTAGAATTAATCAAGCAAATATAAAAGTCGCTTAAAACGAAAGAAAACAGCCTCTATGACGATGTAATAAAATTTTACTTTACATTAGTCATAGAGGTATTACTATTAATGAATTTAAACTTAAATATAAACTTATGAGCTGTGGAAATATTAAACTTGTAGGATATAATAATCTTAATAATATTATTATTAAAGAACATGGTTCTAATAATGCTGATTATTATAGTCTTATAGCTATGGTTGAAGACCCAATCTTTAAGAAGATTGTAGCTGATAAAGGTATTAATGTTAAAACTTCTGGAAGACAAGCTTATAATGCTCTTCTTGAAGCTAGAGCTATTAAACTTCGTAATATGGACGATGTAGCTTCTATTGCTGAAAAAGAAGAACGTGGTTTGTTTAGTACAATTAAAGCTAGAGATACAGCTATTACTTATATGGCTGATATTATGAACAAACTTAGTTTTAATTTTCTATATAATGGTGCTCCATTAAATTTTAATGAAATTAAAAAACGTACTAATGAAACTGTTATTAATGCTGGACTTAAACGCGCTAAGAAATTAACTGGAAGTGATGAAGCTAAAAATAATGAACTTAATAGTTTTATTAATAATCCAAGTCCTGCTATTAAAATTAATGGTCTTGGAGCATTTCTTCGTAAATATGGTGATGCTCAAGATTTTAATTATGGTGCATTACTACGTTCATTAACTAATACTGAATTTAATGAAGCTCTTTTTAATAATAAAAATGTAGCTAAACTTATTAAACGAGATGAATTATATCAAACTACTGATTATGAAGAATTAGGCGGTTATCTTGATGAAACTTCTACTGAAGGTGATGAAAATAGTATAGATGATGGTATTGATTTAATGACTCAACTTTGGAATTTAAGTATTGGTGAAGTTAAAGATTTTAATAAACACGTAGAAGAAATTATTAAATATCATCTTGCAAGTTTACCTAAACTTACTGCTGCTTCTCAACTTGATAATGGAAGTTATCCTTTTGATACTAATAATGAATTAGGAGTTGTTACTTTTTCTGATGCTAATTACTTATCTAAAATATTATATGCTAGTGCTGATACTAGTAATGTAGATAATTTTATAGCTAGTCTTAAACGTATATCTGAAACTATTCCAAATTGTGAATGTTTAATTCAATTACATGATTTACTTAGCAAAAATAAAGTATTTGCTAATAAGTATATGATGGTGTTTAATAAACCTATTATATCTAAAATTGAAACTTATATTCAAACTGATTCTAATGGTAATAGTTATGTTCGTGCTCGTGTAACTAATCCTAATACTGATTCTCGTACTATTTTACAGAATACTTTTTATAATAATGTTAAGAATAATATTATTACTAATCGTGTTCCTAGTGCTCGTGAAAAGTTTCGTATATATGATAGATATAAAAATACTCCTCATGCTAATCTTTATTTATATGATGCTTTTAAAGAAATATTTCCAGATATTAATCAATCTAGTTTTAATTTAGCTATTGCTAAGATTGGTCGTGTAGCTATGGCTAATAATCTTATTAATTTTGCCAATGTTATTAATCGTACAGTTGAAAACTATAATAAATATGTAGAAGCGCTTAAAAAGGATAAAGGAACTAAAATGCCTGATAGTTTTATTAATAGAGGTGATACTTCTATTATATATCAAATGGCTGATGTTTTTAAAGATATTATTTATATTCCTGTTGAACTTAATTCTCGTAATCCCGAAGGTAATTTAAGTTCTGATGTTATTAATAGAAGTTTTATTACTAATATTGCTAAAATAATCAATGATGATAAATCTACTGTTGAAGAGCAAAACGCTATGGTTGAAGCTTATGCTAAACAAAAGTTTGCTAGTCATCAATATGATTATAGTAATTTACTTCTTGAACATAGGGATAGTAATGGTAATATAATTAATTATGGATTGTTTAGAAGAATTGGAAATGGAACTCCTAAACTTACCGAATATGCTCGTAATATGTTTAAAACTTCTCTTCTTAATGGTATTAGTGAATTAGATAATAATAATAATGACTTATATCGTAGTATGAGTGATGGTGATTATTTAATTACTGCTATGGGATTATTTATGACTGATATTAATAATTCTGAAACTCCTACTGCTAATTATTTACTTCCTATACCTAGTGATGCTCCTAAAAACTTTACTATTACTGCTCCTAGATATAGTCTTGCTGGATTGCGTAGTCAACTAGAAGATGGAACTAAAATTATAAATAGAGAACATCCATTATTTAAACAATATTATAATATAGCTATTCAAGAACTTACTAATATGGCTCAAGCTGTTAATGTAATGTTTAAGACTAATGCTAATGGTAATCCTATTTTAACTAATGGAGATTTTGAATTTAGTAATATTTATAATAATAAACCTGAACATTTTTATAATCAATATCATAAAGATGGAAAAGGTAATGTATTTATTACTAAAGATGGGCACAAAGTTTTAGCTGGTAGAGTATTTAGTTTTAAACGTTTAGTTAGTAAAATTACTCCTAATAGTAATGGAGCATTTAATGAACTAATTGGATATGGTAAGACTATTGACATCCTCTACGGGGGGTCTACACGTGGACTTAGCTATGTTAATAATCAAGTAGTTCTTAATGGAGAACAACGTGTTGCTCTTGAAGATGCTGTTGCTAATTGGTTAAATGAATATATAACTAATGGTTATAAAGAACTTAAAAATAAATATGGTACATTTATTGATGATAGGATTAATAATGAATCTTTAGCTGAATTTCTAGTTAATGATTATCTTGTTAGAGATAGTATGTACGATATGTATGGTGGTGACCAAAGTTTTTATAAGAATGGTCAAGCTATTCTAAAACGTATTAAAGAAGTACAAGCTAGTGGTAATCCTTTTGGTAATACTGATTTTACTAAAAATGATTTAGATATAGCTACTGATTTATATGATATAACTATTAAAGGTAATGCTGTTACTGTTCCTTATACTGTTAATGGAGTTACTAAACGTAAAAAAGTAGTTCTTCAAGATAAATTTAGGGGTGTTACTATTTATAATACTTTTAAAGCTTCTGATAAAGTTGTTATTGATAGACTTGATAATCAACTTAAAAAAGCTGGACTTGATAAAAAAGATAGAGAACGAATACTAGAACCGTTTAAAGGAGAAGTTAATGCTAATGATGCTCAATCTTATATTACTCTTGAAGAATGGATTCGTCGTATTACTGCTGCTGGTGAATTAGATAAATATGCTGGACTTATTCAAAGTCTTACAGATGATACTCCAATAGATAAAATTGATTGGACTAAATTTGCTAATAAAGTTCAAATTCAAAAGAATTTCTATTATGATTTATATTATGATACTACTGTTGGTATTGAAGTTCCTAGACAAGTAAAAAATGCTGAGTTTGTTCTTATTCCTAAACTTATTAAAGGAACAGAACTTGAAAAAGTTTATAATATAATGACTAATAGAGGTATTCATCAAATTAATACTGTTGAAACTGTTAAAGTTGCACAACATAATAGAATGACACTTTGGAATAACGATGGTGTTTTAACTGATGAAGCTCTTAAAGAATTTGATAATAATGTATTTGATAATTCTGAACTATTTAGTTATAATTATCTTTATCGTCAGCAAGAAGTTCCTCAACATATGGTTGATGCTAGTAATAAAGCTGCTATTCAGATTATGAAGAAAATGCTTGATAATCTTCCTAATCGAACTGAACTTAATGAACTTAAAGATAAAGTATTTAATAATTATGTAGCTAATATTAGAAATAGTTTTGAAAAAACTTGTGCTGAACTTGGTATTGGATTAGATGATAATGGTCATATTGATTTAAATTCTAATGGTACTATTAAAAATCTTAATCGTTTTGTATTTTTTGATAGATTTAAAGAAAATGCTCAACAACAAGGAGTTGAAAAAGCTCTTCTTGAGTTTTTCGATTTAGATAGTGCTGGATTTAATAATCTTCCTTTATTCTTATCTAATATTAATAGTAAACTTGAAAGTATTGCTAATAGTTATTTTAATACTAATATTACTAGACAACTTATTAGTGGTTGGCACGCTGCTCAGCTATCTGATTTTGGATTTAAAGTTGATAAACAAACTCAAACAGATAGTAAACTGCAATATAAAAAGATTGGAGAAGTTGATGGCACTCCTGTTTATTATACTGAAATTAAACTTCCTAGATGGAGTAGTAAACTTAAAGGGTTAAATATTGAACAAGTTCCTGATAGCTTACGTACTATGATTGGTTATCGTATTCCTACTGAAGGTAAACAATCTATATGTATTATGTATGTTAAAGAGTTTCTTCCAGATGCTTATGGTAGTACTGTTGTTGTTCCTGATGAATGGGTTACTCAAACTGGTTCTGACTTTGACGTTGATAGTGTTTATGGTATGTCTAAAACATTTAATCTTGTTAAAGGTATTCCAACTGAAATTACTCATGCTAGATATACTAAAGATGAAGTAGGATATATTAATTATGTTAAAGATAATGTAGATAAAGCTAGTCGTAAAATTCTTGGTAAGACTTATAATAAACAAGGTAATATTAGAGCTTCTTTAAAAAATAGCGAAGATGCTATTAATGCTACTCTTGAAGGTTATAATGGCAATCTTAAAGTTGTTGAAAAAATTGCTAATGATGGTGGACTTAAGTCTTACGAATCATACTTGAAACTCCCCGTGGAGGATACAAGTAGTCAAGCTGCTAGAACTAATGCTATTATTCAATCATTTATTAATATACTTAATAATCCTGCTGCATTTGAAGAAAATACTACTACTTCTAATTTTGAAAATGTCAAAGAAGCTAATGAAACTTATGCAGAAATAGTTGGTGCTAATAAAACAACTGTTGCTCCTAGTGATTTCTTTACTCAACTTGATTGGTTTGATGCTGCTACTTCTGGTATTAAACTTAAAGGTATCAGTGTTAATCGAGATACTTTTATGAGTATTGGTAATGTTACTAAGGCTAATCATAGCGAAGGTATTAAAGTTATGTACACTACTGATGTGATTAGTGAGCAAGAAGCTGTTAATAGATATGGTAAAGAAAATGTTGAAACTATTGGTAATAAACATATTCGTATTACTCATAAAAATTTTGGTTGGTCTGGAGATGATAAGAATGTTGATGGTTATTTGATTAATCCTTATAGTTCTCAGACTACTGCTCATATTCTTGATGTTATGAAAGAGGGAGCTATACATAATGAAAATACTTATACGTTTAATGCTTTTAAAACTATTGTTGACTTTGGAAGTAATTATGATACTGCTATTGGATTTATGTGGCAACCTGCTATTGATATACTAGTTCGTAAATGGAAAGAAACTAATAGTGTTCTTGCAGAAGGTACTAAAAATCCGCTTACTGAAGCTATTAGAGAAGTTGCTCATAATCTTGGTTTTGGTAAAAAGGTTAATTTTGCTGGACGTAAAAAGCTAATTGAAACTATTGATAAAAGTTATGGTGAAACTTTCAAGAAATTATTCAATTTAAGCGTTTCTGACGCATTTTCATCACCAGACCTTATATTTTCATCAGACGCATATAAATCTCGTCTTAGAGGGGAAATGAATGGCATTCAGCAGGCTTTATTTGACCTTTATGTTCTAGCACAATTCAATCGGCTAAACTCAATCGGACAGGATATAAGTAATAATCTTAATATTCTTAGTGCTGATAAATATGGTGCTAAACAAAGTTTTTATGCTAGTGATAAAGTATTTAGAGATGCTAGAACTGTTATTGAAAATAGTAATATTTATGCTCCATCCTCTACGGGGGGTCAAACCTTGCTGTTAGAGAGTGTATTTCCTGATATTAGTGGTGGTATAAATGCATTTATTAAATCTGATATATCTAGAAGTAGTTATCCTAGTTTAGCTGCATTTTTACAAATGAGTACTGCTCTTAGTGTTAAAGCTACTCAACAAGTATTTGAAACTGCTAATCCTGTATTTATTGATTATGTATATAGAATAGCAGAATGGACTAAAGGTGGAATAATGACTGAAAAGCTATATAATGACTATAAAGATTATCTTATTAATAAACTAGAAGTAGGTAATAATGGTAGTTCTTATCTTAATTTACCTGTTACTATTGTTAATGGTGATTTTGTTCATCCTAAATATATTAAAGAATGTGGCACTGGACAATCTAGAGCTTTAGAAGTTGGTAGAGTTAGTGGTATATTAGTTAATATTAAAACAGATGATGTTGTAGTTAAAAATATATTTGAGCCTACACAAACTGAAATTGATGTATTTGCTAGACTTACTCCTGCTCAGAAAGTTGATTGGATTAAACGTAATTTTAGTCAAGATGGTAGTGTATTTGAACATATTGAAATAGTTGCTAATGATGAAAGAAATAATCGTCGTAATGTAAATATTCAATATATTAATTACATACAAGGTGATATTACTAATGATGAAGCCCATAGATTATTTGATAGAGCTTGGAATCATCCTAATCCTCTTATTAAACTTACAGCTCTTGATTTAGTTAAATATGCTTTTATTGTTGAAGGTCATAAATTTAGAACTAGAAATATTAGTAGACTTATAAGTAATACTCCCCTTAGAGGATTGAGTGAGGGCGGAATAGCTATTGGAGATATAGCTATGAAAGGTATTAATAGTTATGGTTTTGTTGATAAAGATAATGTTGAAGATATAATTGGTTTTATTCGTAAGAATTATAATAGTTTTAATTGTCCTAGTTATACATTTAAAAGACTTACTAATAATAAAATTAATTATAGTCTAAAAAGAAGTGGTATTATTACTTTTAATAGTCAAGAAAATCTTGATAATGTAGGAATAATAAGAAATGAAGATGCTGTTAATGTTATTAGAATTAATAGAAATTTATATATTAAAGGAACTTATGATGGAACTTTAGCTTATTATCCTATTGATAGACTTGAATCGTTTGAAACTTATAATAGTATTGAACCTAGTATTATAGCTAATAATAATATTCATAAACCATTATCCGTTCTTCTTTATAAAGGTCTTATTCAACAAGAAAAAAGAGATAAATTTATTGATGGTATTAAAGATAATATTAATGAAGCTGTAAATAAAGGTTATAAAGAAGTTCCTGAACTATATAGTAAATATATATCTGATGAGTATTTCCAGCCTTTTATGAATACTACTTTTGAGAATAATACTATATATACTATTAATGATAAATTTTATCTTAATATTAATGGAACTACTGCTATTAATTTAAGCGATGATTTACAGCAATATAAAGCTAAATATCCTAATATTGAAGATAATAAACTTGGATTATTTATTAAAATTAATGAAAATGAAATAGATAGAGTTACTAGTAATACAGATAGATATAGTAGTGTTGATGACCAAACTCCTATTGGTAGATTTGCTAAAAATGCAAGTTTAATTATATCACGCGCTGTTCGTCATGGACAACCTGCTGCTCAAAATGTATTAAACGCTCTTAATAATGCTGAAATTAATTATCTTGATAGTAGTAGTCTTTCTGATAATTCTGAATTTTCATTATCAGTTATTGCTAATTATATAGATGTTGAAGCTAATAATATTCTTAATGATATTAATCGTTTTATTAAAATTGACGGTATTGATAAACCTATTAACGATAAAGATGTTATTGGTAAAGTTCTTAAAGATGAACAACTTCAAAATCGTTTCTTAGATGTTATTCTTAGTGCTAATACATTTAAGAATAAATACAAACTTATTAGCGAAATTGATATTGATAGTACAAATCTTGATGATAAAACTAAAGAGAATATTAGAAAGATTCAAAAATTAGTTAATCAAGTTGATTCCAATACTACTGTACATTCTGCTAGAAAAGATTGGTTTGAAAGATGGATTCAATTACGTACTACTAATCCTAATTATATAAGTGGTCTTATGAAAGAATTTGATGCTTATGGAGATACTGGATTTATGGATTATTGGATACAAGATATTCGTGCTAATCGTAACTTTGTATTGCAGAATATACTTAAAGATGTAATGGGTACTGTTGAAGAAGGTCGTCTTAATGGTATTAAAGAGTCTAATGACTTTAAAAACTATCTTAAAGAACTTAAATCTAGAGCTGCTAAAGATGGTAAATCTGTTAATCTTGATAGTATTATTGATGATGATGGTAGATTAATTCAACCTAATAATCCTGTTTGGGAAGAAAAGATGAAGAAATATAGAGATACTGCTATTGAAGCTGAACAAAAATTTGGTATTAATAGTGTTGAACATCTTATTGCTTTATCTAATAAAGCTAAGTTTATTGATATGACTACTATTCATCAACTTAAACCTATCACAGTTCAAGATGAAGATGGTAATGATGTTACTATTGAATATTCTACTTATATTATAAATCTTGAAAGAAGTTTATTAGGTCTTAAAAAAGGAGATGATGGTATTCCTAAAGAATTTGCTGAATATAAAAGACTTAATGGTAGAATACGAGATATTCTAAGTCAAGTTACTGATAATGTTACTACACAAAGTCAAGATGAAGAACTTGGACGTATATACGCTCAAATGGATAGTCTTACTAGTCTTTACGATGAAGATGGTAATAAAAAAATTGGTCATGATTTAAATGTAGCTGAAAGACTTCGTGCTTATCAAACTAATATTCGTAAAGTTAAAGAAATGTTCTATGATAAGCAAGCTAAAGAAGGATTTGATTCTAAACTTAAAGAACAACTTTCTATTATTAGTAAATATGAAAGTCAACGTGATGCTAATGGTAATCTTCTTATTAGTATGGAAGAACTTATGAAAGTTCCTGAATATTATGAAGCTAAAGAATGGATTCGTAAGAATACTAGATATATTCTTGATATTAAAGATATAGAAGATTTAAATTGGGCGTTTGAAGAACTTAAAGATGCTAATAAAGGTAATAGTGTTCTTAATCTTGCTATTAAAGAATTTCAAGCTAAAGATGAATTTAACGTAGTTGATGGACGTAAAATACCTGAAGAACGTGCAGCTCTTATAAAAGCTGAAACAGTTAGAAAATATAAATATACTAAAGGCAATGGTATGCCTTATGTTGGTATTATTCGTTCTGCTGAAGATGAACTTAGAATTTATCGTGCTGATTTCTATAATTATCTTACAGGTAATAAATCTAAGAGCGAAGAAGAAATTAATGTAGGAGAAGCTATTAATAAAATACTTGAAAAATATTTTGATAATGCTACTAGAACTCTTAATACTGCTGATATTAGTCAAGAAGATTTAGAACAACTCAAGACTGGTTTTGAAGTATTTAATGAAATTACTAGAGGTGAAAAGAGTACTGATAAAGCTAAAGCAAAACGTGTTGCTGAATTTATTGAAAGTGAATGTGATGTTACTTATAATTGGAAACAATATGAACTTGATAAAAATAGAGCTTTTGCTAAAGGTAAAAAATATTATGATAAGTGGTTAGAAGTATTTAGTGAACAAGTTGAAGAAAATGGAACTATTGCAGAAAGACCTAATCGAACTATTTATGGTATTATTAAACCTAAAGATTTAGATAAATGGACTGATATTGATAGAACTGCTGCAATTAATATTCTTCAAAAGAGAACTAGAGAAACTACTACTCAATATTATTATATGAAAGAAAGAGAAGTTCTTGATAAATATGGTATTGATAGTGTTGAATATAAACAATGGTATAGAGATAATCATTATTTTGACCCATATACTCGTACTATTAAACCTATTCGTATTTGGACTACTATGCAAATGATTAAAGATGATGGTTCAGCTGTTGTTGGTAATTATGAACCACGTATTAATCAAATGCATATTACTCCTAAAGAAGAACTTGTTAATCCAGAATATAGTAGTTTTGTTAATAAGTATAAAGTAGGAACAGGATATGATAATCCTAATTATACTAGTCTTAATGAGTATCAACTTGAACTTATGAATAAAGTAAATGAACTTATGAAAAAGTATTGTTTTACTAATAGTAATAAGAGATATGTTGATATGGGTTATCTTCCAGCTTTACCTAAGTCTAAAGATATGACTGTTAAAGATTACTTTGAACAAGCTCTTAGTTTTCTTGGTTGGACAGCCAATGTTCCTAATAATACTAGTTGGAGAAATAATGAAGATTTAACTTTTGATAAAGATTATGATATTCCTAATCCTAGATTAGTTCAGTTAGTTAATAAAGATACTCAACAGTTGCCTACTATACCTAAATTTAAAGAACCTAATGAAAGTGATGAAGAATTTAGTAAACGTAAAGCTGCTGCTATTAAAGCTAGAGATGAGATTATTGAAAAGAATAATAAAATTCATAATGATATTCTTAATCGTAATTGGGAAGAAGTATTTAATAGTTTCTTAATTGAAAGTAATAGATATAATGCTATTAAAACAGTTAAAAATCTTCTTTATACTGCTGACCAAATTATTACTAGTAATACTGCTTACGATATAAATTATAAAGGTAATATAAGTGAAAATAGAGAAGCTAGTGCCGGTGGAGAAATTGAATATAAACAAGAAAAACAAACTAGAACTAGTGCACATCTTAGAAGTTTTATTCGTCGTATTATATTTGAACAATATAAAGATAATAAAACTCCTAATCTAGTTAAATTAGGTTCTCTTGCTCAGAATATTGCTGGTAGTAAATATATGATGATGAACATTACTGGTGGTATTGCTAACGTTCTTACTGGTTCTAGTAATATATTTATGGAACGAGCTGCTGGTGAATATATTAATCTTAAAGATTGGGAAGCTGGTAAATCTGAATGGATTAAAGGAACTGTTAGTTATATGGCTAATATGTATAGTGAAAATAGTAGTACACTTCAAGATGCTATTATTAAACTTAGTCATGTAGTTGATTTTGATAGAGTAACTGAAGTTAGTACTGCTGAAGGTCTTAAAGAAAATATTCGTAGAGTTCGTGGATTACTATTTAGTCCTCAATCTGTTGGTGAACATTATATGCAAAATGTTATGCTATTTGCTATGCTTAAATCTCATAGACTTGTTGATAATGGTAGAGGTGGTTATGATATAATGAGTAAAGAAATGTATCATCGTAAAGCTGAACAAGATGCTCTTATGTCTGTAATAAATACTCCCCGTGGAGGAGAGAACCAAGCTCTTCTTGAACAATTCAATAAGTTCATGGATGATGCTAAAGCTGATAATAAAAAACGAGCTAAATATAATCTATTTAAAGCTAATCCTATATTCGATTTTGTTAAGACTTATCTTAATGAAGAACAACAAAGAGAATATATAGCTAAACGTAAAGAATTTATTAAAAATATTGATAAAAAGTTTGCTAAACTTCCAGATATTTATAATCAGTTTGAACTTAAAGATGGAATTGCTCAAATAAAATCTGATAGTAAACTTACTCTTAAAGAATATGCTAAATTTATTGATAAAGTTCGTGAAGTAAATAAGAAAGTTCATGGTGTTTATGATAAACTTGGTTCTGCTAATATTGAACAACATTGGTTGGGTGGTACAGTTATGCAATATCATAAACATCTTTATCCAGGTTTTAAGAAACGTTATCGTTGGAATGGTTATTATAATGAAACTCTAGGTACTATTGAAAAAGGTAGTTATACTAGTCTTTATGATTATTTAACTATTCCATTTAAAGAAACTAACATAGGAGAAATTAATAATGTAAGTGATGTTCTTAAAGCATTCCAAGTTTATGGTAAGAATTTACTTTCATTTGCTGTTAATTTCAAACTTAATTATGAACTTCTTCCTGAACATGAAAAAGCAAATATTAGACGTAATTTAGGTGATTTACTTTATATAGGTGCTGCTATTATTGGAGCAATTGCTATAACTGGTATGGGAGGAGATGATGATGAAAGTATTATATATAATCTTATGCTTTATCACGCTGACCGTCTTGCTTCTGAAGCTGCTTCATTTACTCCATTTGGTGCTTATGCTGAAGGTAAAAAACTATGGTCTAGTCCTGTTGCTATCGGACAAACTATTAATGACTTACTTGGTACTACTGCTATGGCTGCTAGATTCCTTATTGAAGAAGATTTCACAGAGGAATATACTACTGGTAGATATAAAGGTATGAATAAGTTTGAAGTTATGGCTGTTCGTAATATACCTGTTGTTCGTAGTATTAATCGAGTTCTTGATTTACCTAATAATAATAGTTATTATAAACTTGATGAAAATATACTTAGTATTATACCTTATAAAGATATAGCTAAAGATATATTTGAATAAGCTGGACTTGAATCTAGTAAAAAATAAGGGCTTGACTATGGTATCACTACCTAGACAAGCCCTATTTGTTTTAACATTAATAACTCAATCATCAAGAATAATACGTTTTTTATCATCAAGAAAACCAACCATACCATCATATTTATCATGATAAATTTTAATAAAATCAGTCATACTACCTCTAAATATATAATTATGATTAACAACATAAGTAGATTTTTTAGTAGTATTAATAATTACTTGTTCGTTATAAAGTTCATTTAAAGCAATATAAAAAGTTTTTGAATCAATATGAGCATAATTCGTTATATCACTTTCAGTAAAAGTAATTTTATTACTACACCGTTTAATATTATTACAAATATAACTAATAATAGCAATACTACCTTTATTAAGTTTAATAAGTTTAGAACTTAATTCATTACCAAATGTAACATATTCACGATTAGTAATAGTTTTCTTTGTAAGTTTAAAAACAGTATTAAGTGTTGCTAGACTATCAGTAATTTCTCTATCCTCTGTTGTAACTTCAATATTATACACAGTAGGAGCAATATTTTTAGCAACTTCATTAGCTCTTTTAGAATATATATCTCTAACCTTTTTAAGAGCTTTACTATCAAATGTAACTCTAGTCATAAAAACAATATTATTTAGATTATCAGTATGACAAATATAAATATTATGTAGGAAAAAACGGAATGATTAATGTTAAAAAAGTGTAACTATCTTCCAATTTTCGGAAGTAAATATTTTTATAATTAATTGATAATCAAGATATTACAAGCGTTCTTCTATCTATATAGATAGAAGAACAGATAGAATCAATATTTATTATTAGTAATATCTTAATTAAAACCATCATCATTATTACCAATAACACACATAAGAATAATAAAAAATATAATACCAACAACAAATAGTTTTCCGCTATATTTATCCATAGCTTCACTATCACTAATATTATTAGCAACAGCTAATAATTTAACACCACCAAATACAATTCCAAGAAGAACAATAAATGCAACCATAATTATAATATATTTAAGTTTAACAATAAGATAAAAATAAACCTCAGTAGTAAGACTAGCTTATCTACCGAGGTTTCAGTCATGCCAACGACTATAAGTTTAAGGATTAGTAGAACGCTCCGCTTCGCTACGCTCAACTCCCCGTGGAGGATGGAATAGACTAGTATTCATTCAATCAATATAATCATTATCATTAATAATTATACTAATATTACTAGCATAACTACCATTCCATCCTCTACGGGGAGTATAGCGAAGAGTGCGTAGCACTCGTAGCGGTTCCAAGCTAATCATTAAATTTAATAAAGCCAGCTCTATTAGAGCCAGCTTTACGTATAACATATAAACCATTAGCATTAATACTATTTACTTCTTTAGTCCATATTTAGCCCATTGAAGAACAAATCCAAGACCTTCCCAAATTTTATCTTCAGCTTTAATTCGAGCATAATTAGAACCAACATTTAAATCAAAATTTTCAGGTTTTACACAAGCTGCTTGACCATGAGCTTCAAATCCAGTAAGACAAGTAAGAGTAGTATTAGTTGTTTTAGTACCAACTTTTACATTTTCAATACCTTTAATAAATCTCTTAATATCATTTTCTTTAAGAACATCTCCAGCAGGGTCTTCAAGTTTATAATAAGCTTTTTCAAATTCTTTAGCAGGACTCCAAGATTTATATCCATCTGGATAAGTTACTTCATAGCCATCTTCTTCAAAAGAATGATTACCAATTCTATAACCTTTGTCATTTGCTTCACGAGCTGTCATAGGAACAGCTTCAATCATTTTAACTCCAATAAATTTAGCCATAATTTTAAAATTTAATTATTTATTTAATAGTAGTAGTAATTATTACAAATCTATCATCTACCGGTTCAACATCAATAGCCTGAAATTCTTTATATTCAGTATCTTCAACTAAAACAAGTTTATCTTCATCAAATTGTTGAAGTTTATCTATAAGTTCTTTAACTGTCATAGTTTATTCTTTTTCAAGTTTATTAATAATATCTTTAATATAATCACTAGGAAAACTTCCTTCAAGTCGAGCTAATTCTTTTCTTTTATAATCATTATCGACTTTAGTAATAACAGTAGTAGGAAATTTAGTAATTTCTTTTCTTAGAATATCATCTAGATTTGTATTACGAATATTAAGAGTAATATCACAATTAGCTTCATTAATAGCATCAGTTATATTTTTAATTGCTATTTTACAAGCGTCACAACCATCTCTAGTAAAACAATCAATACGTATCATAACACAATAGCATTATTTTTAACAGCTTCTTTAATAGTATTAGGAACTCTAAGAAGAGTATTCTTAATCATTTCAGTAGTAAGACTATCAGAATATACATAAGTAGCATAAGTTCTCCAACTATCTTTAATTACAACAGCAAATTTGTTAGGATTATCAACATTAGTTTGAATATATTCTACTTTAGTATTCTGATATTTCCACATCCAAGCAATAGCATCAGCGCATTTAGCACGAGTTATACAATCATGTTCATCAATAAACGCTTCAACAAATATATTATTTGTTTGTCTTGTAGGTTCATCTCCAGTAAGATAATTAATATCATTACGAAGTTCTTCCCAAGTAACAGAATTACTATATCGTTTATATTCTGTATCATCTCGATATATAATACAAGTAGGATATTCAGTAATATTCTTACCAGCAACAGCCTTTTCAAGTATCATATCTTCAAGAATAAGATGGTCAGGAAGATTTTTAAAATTACATTGAACATTAGTACCAAATAAAGCTATATCAATAGCTTCTCGCATAGCTTCTGTTTTATCTTTATCAGCACTTTTATAATAAAATTCAATTTTAACCATAGTATTCGTATAATATAATGAGAATTTATAAAATTAGCTATTTTAAAGCCCCACATTGAATGATATTCATATCGTGATAGATTAATCACAATAACAATTAAAATTCAATGTAGGGCAAAAGAATCATATCTATGACTTTCCTAGCAGCTTGCGAAGATACTTTCTAATAGTGTAATCGCTTTGCACACCACGTAGAATATTACCATCACAATAAGCAGTAGGAGCATCACTAATACCAGCACTACGAGCTTCTTGTCTACCAGTATCAGTATATAGATTATGCCTAATAAGATTAAACCTACCGGCAAACTCAGGTAGAGCAAGAGCTTTATGAAGCCTTTCTTCAAAAAGTTTACTAACATTACAATCAGGTAAATAGAATAAGATTAACTTTTTCATATATAAACTTCATTACCTTCAACTTTAGCATCACTAAAATGACTTTTAAAACTTTCAACACTTCTACACCATAAAGGTTCAAGCCCATTAAGTTTATAAATAACAGCAGGAATCCATTCACCTGTATCTGGATGTTTCATTTTAGTAATACTAATAATTATATATTCATTAGATGTTTTATTATGAATATAACGAGCACCAACTTTAAGCTTTAGCTCCTCCACCGGTTCCTTCTCCAAATCCTTTGTTTCCACGTTCACTTTCTCCTAATTCTTCAATAGATTCAACTTCTTTCCAAGTAATTCTTTGAGCACTATTAATAATAAGTTGACAACATCTATCTTTACCATCACAATTATATGGAGGAGTAGAAATTTTACCAAGAATATTAGTAATTGTAGCTCTAACATTATTAAGTTTAAGTCTAGCATTACCAACCATACTATCAGGCAAATACATATGTTCTCTTAATTTATCAACTATTTCAGCAAGAGTAGATACAGCATGAATTAAATCTCTAGAAGTGCGATTCTTAAAAATAATAAGAAGTTCTCCACGATAACCCCAATCAAGAGTACCAGGGGTATTAGGCATATAAAAGTCAGATTTAGTAAGATTACTTCTAGGACGTAAAGACATTTCATTAGGTTCACCATTAGCATCATCTCCAATATTAAACGCTAAACCTGTATGATAAATATGTCTATCTTTATCTCTATCATATTCATAATGAATAGGATAAACATCCATACAAGCATCACCTTCTTTACCATAAGCAGGTAGAATAGGTTGAACATTACAATACTGTTCTACATCTACAACATCTCCACTAAGAAGTTTAATCTCTTTCAGTTTAAATACTTTTACTTCCATATACAATTAAATTATTAAATTAAAGAGCTTCTGCAAGTGCAAAAGCATTTTCTATTTTTCTTGATTTATCACCATAACAAATGCTATCAAATCGCTTAGTACCTTCAATATTATCTATATTAGAATAATATCCACTAATAGCATTAACTGCACCCCAAGCTGTACCAAGAATATCTCTTTGACCTGGACCATCAAAATAATAATTATAAGTATCAGAAATAACATTCATTTTTCTACTACTTATTTTACTATCAGTTAAAGCTAAACCACTACGATAAGCAATATCTTTAATAGTATATCCTGTATCTTTTAGACGTTGAATTTCATCACTAGTAAGAAGATTTTCTCCAATAAATTGAATTACATCTTCATCAGTAACTTTAATATTAGCAAGTAAATTACAATATTGACCAAATTCTTCAGATTTAATTTTACTAATTCCAAGTATTTCTTGTGCAACAGAAATCTTATTATGAACACTAGTTGTATGTCGAAAACTAACATAATTACTACTAGTACGAATAGCAGCATTAAGAGTATTTTGACAAATAACTCTAATAGGAGTAAATAAAATCTTAACTCCGCCACTACCATCATGAGTATTAGTAAATACTAGATAATTTTCAACAGGGTCACCTTTAACAAGAATATTATTAGGAAGTTTAGCACTTACAAATATTCTTTCACCATTTCCCCAAAATCCAGCAGTTTGCCAAATAGCAGAATTTTTACCAATAGCGTCATCAAAGAAATTAAAAGCATCATTGTTTTGTACAATAGTATATTTACTTTTAACAACACCTAAAGGAATATTGTAATCAGTACGATAGGTAGCAAAGGCGTTATCACACTTACGATAAATGTCAGTACCAAAAACATGAGCGCCTTCTTTTTGTTCTTTAATAATTCGGTCAAGTTCTTCATCAGTTCCAGTAAGTTTAATAGGCATTTTACCAACTAGTTCACATTTAGCTACATTAAAATTAAGTCCAGCTTTAAGCATAACTTCTTTAGCAGTAGCACAATCTGATACATCAATAGCACCAGAATAAGCCCAAGGTTTACCTTTTACTTTATACATATTATTTATGACTTATACGTAACATAACACTTTCAATATCTCTAACAGCTTGGTCTTTATTAACACCATAAGTATCCATATACCATTTCATTAATTCTTTTACTTTTTCTTCTAGTTCCATAATTAGCAAGATTAGTAGTGTTGACTCCCCGTGGAGGATGAACTTAATTCTGTCCTCTACGGGGAGTATAACCAAATTATTTAATAATAAGACTAGTATTTTCAACAAGTTTAGCTATACTAATATCTCTACCATCATTAAGAATATTCTTCATAGTAGTTTTATTAATACTACTACTTCTAGTCATTTCATGTTGATGATTAAAGAAAGTATTAAGTAAATCAAAATTAATTTTATTAGCTAAATCACCAACAGGTTTTTCAATCTCAAATTTAACTTTAATACAATCTAAATCATCAAGCGTAAAATAACCTCCAGTTTCTTCTCTAAGTCTAGCAGATTGTTCAGGATATCTTTCAGTAAATTTATCATTAATTTGTTCAAGAAGAACATTTCTACTAAATGAGAAATTACTATCAATCATATCATTATCCCAAAGAGATTGTAAATGTTCAAGAACTAAATCAATAAATATTTGATTAAGATTTTCATTAATTTCAACACATTTACTATTCTTAGTATAGAGTTTACTATCAACTAAATTAATAACTTTATTACCAGACTTACCTAAATCTCCATAAGCAATAACAGCATCAAGCATAACTCCTTTAAGTCTTTCAGCATTGTTTTCTTTAGTTTTACGAAGAACAGCTAATCGTTGTTCTTCTTTTTTACAAGATTCAGCTTCAAGATTAAGTACAGTATATGCTTTACGATAACTATCAAGTTTAGATTTAAGACTTTCTTGTGTAATAGCAAGGCGTTCTTCAAGTTCAGAAGTTAATTCACCCCCATTTTCTTCTAACTCAAGAAATATATCCTCAAGTTCAGCAGTAATATTATAAATATTTGCCATTATTTTCTACGTTTAGGTATATTATAAGCAGAACGATAATAAGGATTTAAATAACCAAATAAATGAGTATAATCACTAGCAGTCATTTTACCTGTATTAGTTCTATATTTATAAATAGCTTCAGTATATTTCTTCCATAGTTTTTTTACTAAACCAAGATTACCAACAAATCCACCATTTTCAAATACAATAGCTTCTGTATTTTTAGTAGCTCTAAAACGGTTATTAAAACCATAAAATCTTCTTCCCATAACTTTAATATTTAAATAGTTAATAATTTATTTATTATTTCTCATTTCTTCATCTTTAACTACTTTAAGAACAACAATATTACATAAAAGACCATAACAAAGATACTTATTAAATACACAATCAGGACAATTTCCAATATGTTTATTTTTAACATATTTACATAAAAGTGTTACTTCTTTATCATCTTTACACCTAATTGTAGTATAAAGAAATTCTTCACCATCATTTAAGTCATCAGTGAAATTAGTACCACTATAATTTTCAACATGAAAATGTTTAAGTTTATCAATCTCTGAAGCCATATCCAAGTTCCATTAAATTATTTCTAATCATACCAGCTATAATAATACAATTAGGATGAGGAGTACCAGTAGTACCATAATAACGTAAATCAATAATATGACGCCAGTCTCTTACGGAATATGTATAAATACATCTAGTAGCAGTATCAAGAGGAAGTTTACCACGAGCATCTTGACGACGGATTTTATATTTATCTACAAGAATTTTATATTCTTCAAAATCTCTTTTACATCCATTAAGATAAACATTTATAGCTTCATTTAAATCAGCATTTATAGCTTCATTTAAAATAATATTATTATCATTATTAAATAATTCAGCTTCTTCTTTGCTTATCCAATGAGGTCTACAAATACTTCCATCTTCATAAACATATCTAGTTGATTTTTCAGCAATACTATTAGGACTAACGCGGTTTAATTCACGAGAAGTACTAATTTGTGTATCAACACAAAAAGTATATCTCATCATATGAAATCCTATTTCAGTATTACGAAAATCTTCAATAGGAACAATATATTTAGATAGATAACCAAATTGTGTTTTATGGTCTAAAGCCCAATTACCATTAATAGTTATATAATAAACATGTTTTTCATAATGATAACTAAAACCAATAGTATTAGCATAATTAATAATAATAGGTTCTAAAGTTTTATCACTATCATTAGCCATTATATAATAAGTTCCATGACGAAACATACTCCAATGTTTATCATTAATAAGTCGTTTAATAGTAGCTTCATCATTACCTGTTTCTCTACCATAACAAACTCTTGCACATCTAGCAACATGAGCTTTAGAATCATCTCCTTGTTGCCAAAGTTCAACTTTAGGTTCAATTATTTTCATCTTCTTGATTATTATAAAAATCTTTAACTACATTTCCAAATATACTATAAAAATGTTCTTTAGGTATAATATTAATAGGCTGTATAGAATCAAGCTCTTTAAAAAACTCTTTAAGACCTTTATTTCTAATCCATAAAGTATCATAAGTAGCAGTTATATAATTATCTTTATCCATGTCACAAGCTATAAAGCAAGTTTCACTATCAAGCTTATCTATACATTCTTTACATACAATAGCCTCAGCTATTTGTTTACTCTTACTAGCATCTTCTTCAACAGAATTTCCAAGTGGAGTATAACCAATAACTTTACCACAACATATACAAACTCTAGCAAGAGCATTTATACCAAAAATAGGATGTAATTTCATACCATATAATCAGTTACAAATTTAAGAACTTTATAGAAAAGACCAACAAGAGTACCGGTATTATCAATAACATAATCATCTTGAGAAATTTTAATTTGTTCACTTTCATGATTATCATTATTGTTAAATTTTCTATCTACTCTAATTATCATTCCTCCACATTGTTTAATAGCTTCACATTCGTCATTTTCAAATCTAGCATCAGCTATAATACATTGACCTTTACTATTTCTTATATCAAATGCTTTATTCATAGTATAATTAATAAAAGCTTTATGCCAAAAATGATTTCTAATAACATTAGTACCATAATATTGAAGAAGAGTTCTAATTTTAATAGAAACATTAGTATTTAAAAGAAGAAGTGTAGATAAATTATCAAATTCTAATACAGTATTAATAACACAGTCTATATCTTTAATATTAGTAGAAACAATACCAGTCTTAAAATTATAATAATAATTTTCTTTAATTTCTTGTCTATCTAGAAGTTTACGGTCAATACCACAAAATTCAGATATATCATCTTTAAGTTTATCAGCAAAATGAATAATTATTTCATCGTTTTCAACAAACCCATTTTTATGATAAAGAAGCCAAGTATCATAACTAGCTTTCATAATACCATCATGAAGGATATAACTAATCATAGAAGCAACTGTATCTTTACCACTTCCTTTAAATCCTTTAATACCAACAATAGTAACTTTATTAATACTCATAATAATTTGTTTTTGTTTATCAAGACAAATATAAAAATATAATAGGAATTTACTAGTAATCATGATGCTGAATTTAATGTTAAATATCATAGTGAGAATGACGCATTTTAAGGCTCAACATGACACGCAAATCTTATCGTGATAGATTAATCATTCTGATATATAAAATTGAATATAGGCAAAAAGAATCATATCTACGAGCGTGTTCTGTATAGTTTTAGACCTCTAACAAACAGAAAAGCCTAGCACACCATATTATGTACTAGGCTTCACCTTATTCAATATCTATATGATAAATAATACAAAAACCATTACGTTCTTCTGCAAATTTAACATTAATATTAAAATCATCTTTAGACACAACAAAAGAATTACGTAGTCTTGTATCGAGAAGTCTAATAACTCTATTAGGAATATATAACTTAAATCCAGTATTAGCATCTCGAATAATAGGAACACTATTATTAATTCTATTATCATTATACAAAATCACATAAAGTTCATTACTTTTAGTTATATCATTATATCTAACAGCAAAATTATAACTTTTAGCATCATAATCAGTAAATAGAATAATAGATTTATAATAACAACTAAAATAAGATTTAGTTCTATCAAAACTATTATTCTTAATTACATTATAATCTAGTATCTCCATTTATAACAACATTTTTAATATGAGATGGAACTCTAGTAACACCACTTCGTTCACCATAATCTATATGAACAGTTCTACCAATATAAGATTGAGAATCGAATAAAACTTCCTGTTGAACAATATGACTAGTACTTAAACGAGTTTCAAACTTTTCATTATTAATATCATTTTTACAAAGAAGAATAGGTAAATCACGTTTCTTTTCTTTATAAATATCAAGAATTATAAAATCTCCTTCAGTAGCATCTTTAAACTTCTCCATATAATTAGCTCTACGTCTACCATATTGATAATCAGTTTCAGTATTACGAAGTATAAGACCTTCAAAACCTAGATTAATAAAATGATTTCTAGCGTCAATAGCTTCATTATCATTAGTAATATATCCACTAGGAAGAATAATCAATTGTTCTTTATTATTATAATGTTCTTTAATATTATTAAAGCGAGTAGGCATTTTAATATGATAACGATATGTATTTCTATGAGTTTGATTACCTTCCATCATAATATCATAACACCAAAACTGAAGAAGTTTATTTTCAACACAATTAGCATCTTTAACAAAATGATTAATTTGATTAATAGTATAACCCGGAAGATAAACTTCACCATCAAGTGCTGCAAATCCATTAATCATATCGTCAATAATATTTGTATTAATAGTAGCAAGCAGATAATCTTCAAGATAGCCAAGAGTATGCCAAATAAGACCTTCACGACTTTGGAAACGAAGCCTAACAGGTTTAAACATATCATTTTGAGTATAAGCAGTAACAATACAACGCAGGCCATTAATCTTATACTGACCATACATACAACTTACTTTTTTCCAAACATTACCACTATACGTTTTAGCAAGCATTGGAAGTAGAAGATTAGTATTTCCATTACTAAGGTCTTTAGGTAGATAAGTATTTAGAAAATTAAATAGAGTATCATTATCTCCATCCTCCACGGGGGGTAAACCCTGCATATCACAAAGTTCATCAAGATATGTATATCCTTTTTTAATCTTATCGTTATATCTACTTTCAAGTTCTTTTTGACCATCTTTTTGAGTAACAGCATAAACTTCTTTACGAATATTACCTCTAACAAGACCATAAAAAACAGTGATACTATTAGTACCACTGTCAAGTTCAGCCCACCAAACAGTAGGCACACCATTATTATTTCTACGATAAAGTTTATTCATTATGTTCACTTATTTTTAAACCATTAAATGCAAAACTAACAGCTTTACCACCTAGAAGTTTAGCTTTACGCTGAGCAATCGTTTCCTTTTTAGGCTTAATAGCCTTTGCAATACCGGTGCTAACGTCAATGGGTTTACCTGTAAAGACATCTTTTGATTGATTAACTCTGTTAGAACTTCTAGTGCGTTTCCTTGGTTCTTTACTATAATATCGTACTGGGTTTCTTCTCTCGAAATCAAGATTTTTTTCATGTATATCAATAATTCTTTTAATAATACTATTACGATAATCAATATAACTTTGAGCTTTTTCTGGATGATGTTCTAGAACAAGATAAAGTTTATCAAGAATATATTCAATACTAGAAAGAGTAATACGATAACCATAATTAATAGTTTGTCTAGGACGAGAACCATCAGGATAAATAATAGTACAATCTAAATCTTTAATATAAGATTCAATTGCATCAGCCATTGTAGATTTATCAATAACATAATTAATATATCTAATATCTCTATCATCTAGCTTTTCTTCATATCCTTTTATTATCATAGATTTTCTTTCTTACATTTATAAATAATAATACGAGCTGGCTTACCTATAAGACAATGATTATATTTAAACCATTCAATAATATCAAATGTAGAATAAGTTTTAGCTATTCCTTCAACAAGAGCATAACCTTCTTGATAATTAAAATTACTATGAACAATTCCACCATTATCAGTATCAAGTAAGCTAAACTTTTTGATATATTCAACGTCATCATTAGAAGATAGATTAATTTCTCCATAACAATAAATATCTTTTTTATCAATACGTTTATTATCTATATCAAGATATTCAAATTTATCAAGATTTTGTTCATCCTCTTCAGTAATTGGACGCATAACAGTATATGTAACACCAGCTAAACTTTTAGTATGGCAAAGTATTACTTTCTTCCGTATCCCAAGTAAATTCAGTTTCTTCTCCATAATTATCTTCTATATATTTAATAACTTGTTGAGTTAGTTCATTAATAACATTTGTAGAATAACTATTTCTCAATTCTGCAAAATCTTTAACGCCAAGTTCTTTAGGAATAATAATAGGTATAATATCATAATCATTCTTAAGAATCACAGCTTCCATAAGACCAGTTTTATCATTATCCATAAGACTAATAAGAAAACCATTTCGATTAAGTTTACTACGAAGCCAATCATATTCAATTTGACGAAGTTTATAAGTTTCATGTGGAATATTAACAACACCAATAGTCTTAGATTCAAGGGTAGACCCCCCGTAGAGGATGGAATGATTAATACTCTTTAGATAACATTCAAGACTTAATCTATCTTTAGTAGATTTAGTTATAATAATAACGTCATAATTATCTAATTCAAGATTAATAACTCCCTCAATAGTATTACTATTAGTTATAAACTTAACTTCAGTTTTCTTATTTCTATTTGGAAAATACAATTTAACATTAACTATTCCTCTTTTATCTTGCCCAAAAACGTAACCATAACATAAATCTGTTTTATTTTTATCATAAAAATATTTAGGAATAGGATTAGTTGAACGATTAATATAAAATTGGTCAACAGGATAAACAAAATGAGTATTAAGAAAATTAAGATTAATACCAAATTGTCCCCAATACTTAGCATCTAAATTATTCCACGGACGAGTAACAAGTTCAATAATAGGTTTATGATTACGTACATTACTAATAGCCCTAGCAATATTATAATCGTTGTTTTCATCTTTATCTTGTCCATAAATAATATTTCTAAAAGTATAAGCAATATGTTTAAGAACAAATAGAAATTGACTTTTAATAGAAATATCAATTTGCTTATGAACAATTTCAGAGAGTACAGTTGCAGCAGCATCTATACAATCTCCCCACCAATATCCAGCAAAATCTCTTCCTTTAAGTTTATTCCTATTATCGTATCTAAAACCAAAACTAGGATGAGTATCTTCACGAAAAGGACTAGATATAAATTCTCCTGTATCTATACAATGTTGTATATCTTCAACACTAATTCCAGTATAAGTACTAAAAATAGTAATTTGACTAACTTTAGAGAAAATATAATCTTTAGTTAAAATAGTATTACTAATATTTCTTTTCATAATATTTCTAATTTGACCTTTATCGTGAACATATAAAAAAAGAGGACTAGGTACTAAAATAGTACCCAATCCTCTTACATACAACTATTTAACTAACTTTAATTTTTTAAAATGGCAAATCTTCTGTTGGATTAACAAAAGCACCAGCAGCATCATTACCACCACCAAATGGACTAAAATCTCCACCGCCATTAAATCCACTAACAGGATTTATAGGAGCAGCAGTTTGAACACCGGGCATTACACCAACACCAGGCATAGCAACATTTGGCTGTTTAGCTTGTTCGGCAGATTTTTGATAAACAATACTTTCTTTATAAGGGTCAATATGCAAACTAGGAGCAGATTGTTCTTTATAAAGTTCAATAACTCCATCATTGATAAATGTAGGAAATCCTAAATCACCAAATGAAGATTTACTTCCAACAACAGCACGCCATTTACCATCATTCTTAACGAAACGAAGAAGCTTCATCCAAATAGTAATAGGTTTACCTTTAGCATCATTATAAACAGGTTTACCATTATTATTAAGTAACTTAACATAATTTTCAAACACAGTTTTATAACCAGCTATAACTTCTTCAGCCTCAACAGGTACATACTGCATATTTTCATCAAAATCTTCAAAAGGCAAAGTAAGAGCATCAATTTCTTCTTCTGTTAAATCACGACCTTTAAGAACAAATACATTATATATATGTTTCATAAAGCGGAAAATGTTATCAACTTTCCAAGCACCTTTACCACCGGGAATAGTTTCAACATTACTTTCAGCAGGAAGAAGACGTTGAGTTACATAACGACGTTCATTGATATTTTCATGATTACTAGCAAAAGTAAATGTAAGATAAGGAATACTCATACCAGCAAATGAAGGCATACCTTGAACATCATCTTTCAATGTAGCCCAATCAACTTTAACATCTTCAAGATGACCAATAAACAAGCCATTAGCTTTATTACAATCAGTACGTTCATCAAACTTTTTACGAGTTACATCACGTAAATCGTTATTAATACCTCTACCTCTACGTTTTTTAGGAGTTTGTACTTCTGCATTAGCAGTTTGTTCAGCACTTGCTACAACAGTAGCTTCATTCTTAATTTCTTTTTCTGTCGACATAATTAAAGTAATTAAAAGAATTATTATATAAAATAAGAGCTGCACCATTAGCAATACTAACAATGCAGCTCTATGTTCAAGATACTATATTTCTAGGACGAAGATTTGATTATTCAGCAGTTTCTTCTTTTTCAGCTTTCTTACCGATACGAATAGGTTCTTCATCTTTATATTCGGTAAGCATTGCAATCTTAACAACAATATCTTTATGACCGTTATTAACAACAGCTTCTTGCAAGTTGTCAATATCTACTGTATAAACACGATTCTTAGAAGTAGCTTCTTCATCAGTCATATTAGCTTTCAACTGTTTCCAAACATTAGAATCAGTAAAGTTAAGAGTTACACCAATACCAGACAAAGCAGCAGTATTAGCACACTTAGAACCTTTAATCTTAGCAACTTCATCACCTTGAATACCGCTAACCAAAAGTTCTTTCTGTTCATCTTCGGTAATACCTTCACGACCAAGAGCAGCTTTAAGTTCTTCATTAGAAGAAGATAAAGCACCTTCAAGAGTTTCTTGGAAATAAGTATTAACATACTTAATCTTATCATTCTTAGTCATACGAACACGAGTAGTGCAAGGATTACCATTCTTGTCTAATTCAGCAATACCTTTAGCCAAAGCCCAAATATCAAATTCAGCATGAACAGCCGTAGCAGCTTCGGGAGATTCAATATCCAAACCTTGTTCTTCACAGAAAGCAACAACTTCGGGTACTTTATTGATAATAGCATTATCAATATTTGCACAGTTATTAATGAACATTACATATTCACCATGAGCAATGCCGAGAGCTTTAGAAACTTGGGCAGTCATACGGAAACTACCGGGAGTAGAAACAACTACCAATTCAGGTTCTTCACTAACTGCTCTTTGACCAGCATTAACAATACCCATACCAAAACTCAAACCTTTCTTAAAGTCTTTCATAATTATAATTATTTAAAAAGTGAATAATATCAGTCATACGACTGTTTTGTTTAATAATAATTTCTCTAATTTGTTTATGTTATTGAATTTCAGTAATATCAATAATATCTTCATTACTTAAATCAATACCTTGCATAGTCTTTAATTCTTCTGTGCTTAAACAGCCCATAATTAAATCATTAGCAATTTCACGAGCACCATAAACAAACGCTCTATGACTTATCATTATTTTAGGATATTTCTTATAAGTATCTTTTTCAAAACATCCAGCAACAATAGCATCTTTATAAGTAAACTCACCAGTAGCAACCATATTACGTTCTCCAATTTTACGATAAAAACGATAACTAGTAATATAATCAATAGGAACAGCAGGTATTCTATAAACAGGAACTTTACCAGTAGAAGCAATTTGTTTAGCTTCATTAGTATTAGTAGCTATTTCAAACTTACCATTAAGTTGATATTCTTTATATACATTACCATTATAATCTTTATAGTATTTAACAGGATAAACATATATATGTTCATGGTCTTTATCTTCTGCATTTTTAGTTTGTGCCTCTTTGGGAGTAAGACACTTAATACAGTCAAATGGAAGTTTATCTTCATCATAAGCATTAAAGCCATCTGTATATTCGTACAGAGCGCGATAATTATCTACTTTTTCCCAACTCACGCTGCCTTTGACAAGTAATGCCTTAATAATGTGAACATCAACACCTGTTTTACCTTGAACTACATGAATATGTTCAATGCAAGTAGAAAATGGAAGTCTAAGGTCTTTAGCTCTCATTGCAATAGCAAGACCATCTTCAACAGACTTAATACCACATTTATCACTACGCATAACACGTTTGATAAATACTTCAAGACTTGCAATTTCAGCTTCACTCATATAATTAAGCTGATATGGAGCAACAGAATGTTGAACACCATGTTGTTTTTCAATACCACTATTACTAACAGCAACAGCAGTATCATTAACTTTAACTTCTTTATCTTCGTCCATTCTATCAAAGAGCGATTTTGATTACACAACAAATGTAACTATTATATTTATACTAGCAAACAATATCATCAAAATTTTGAGCACTAATATCAGAATTAACATTCTGTATAACTTCATGGTTAGCTGATAACTTTTCCTTTTTAAGACTTGCTTCCTCAATAGTACCAGCTATATAAAGTTTATGTACTTTAAGTTTTGATTGACTACAATTAACATTATTATAACGATAGATAAGTTCATCTATAGTATCACATAAAGGTGAGGTTAAAATCCATTCTTCTACGCTTGTTTCTAGGCTGTCAGTTGAATTATTTTTTATAGATAATACTCTTAATAAGCCATCATTAAAAGACTTCAAATTCAGCGTGGAAATAGCCTTAGATTTGATTATACGAGCAGTCCCTTTCTTGCTTCCAGACTTGTACAAAACAGGAATACCATTATCATCAACTAGAACTTTATCCTCAATTTTATCGTGATAATCACCACAAATTTCACCTAATTTATCATTAATATATTTAGTTACAGTAGCAGCATATTCACCTCTCTTACTAATAATAAGAAATCGTTTATCAGGATTATCTTTAATAATTTCAACTATTCTTTCTAGCTTACAAACATTATCAGAACATATAAGCATACGTTCACGAACAATATTATAAAAAGTCTTAACTCGTTCAGCAAGAACAAGAGGATTATAACATTCATCAATTTGTTTACTAAAAGGATTAGTCATATCCATATCAGCACTCCATCCATTATATTCAGCTATTTCTGTAATATATTGAATAGCACTACGTCCGTCTTGAGTACCATTTCGAGCACATTTAATATTATCAAGATTACCAAATACTTGAATAGTCTGAGTAATAAATTCAGTATATTTATCATAATTAGTAATATCATCTTGATTAACAAACAAAATTGGCTCTCTGTGTTCCTCTACGGGGAGTATAGCTCGCATACCACTAGAATTTAGAATATTATTAATAGGTGGAATATTATTATAAATCTTAGTTAATGTAGAAGTATCAATAGTTTTTTCAGTTAAAATCATAAGTTTAAATCTAGCATGATTAAAAACTGTATTACAAGATAAATTCCATTCATTAACTCCAACAACAATAGAAATATCATAACTATAATTATATCTACTATTAACATAAGTATGAGTAAGAATATTAATAGTATCTATATTTATATTATGATTTTTAAGACCATCAACAATTTCAGTTCTTCTTTTCCAATTATCTGTAACAATAAGTATTTTAATATTATCATTCTTATTTCTCATAAGACTAATAATTCTACTTATAATTTCACAATAATCAACAGGTGGAACACAATTAATAGTTCCAATACCTTTATATTCTTTAGAACCCCATTTATTAATTAGTCTATCATAAGTTTCTTCAACTATATTTCTCATCCAAAATTATCTTCATTAAAAATAGGATTATACATACCACTATATTTTTTAATTTTACTTTTACCTTTACCTTTAGGAGAAATTTTAAGTTTAATAGGATTAATAATCTTCATAGCTTCTTGATAATAAAATTTAAAATTAATATCTCTAAGAGAAATATCTTTATCATCAAGACTATTAATAACTGTTACAACAGAACCAGCTGCCATTCTACTACGAGAACCGTTATCATTATGAACTTTCTCAATAATATAACCTCTATTAGAAACATAAAACCTAACATATCTTTGGCAAACAACATGAGTAACTTGTCCATTTTCAATCTTAGTTTCTTCTACATGAAATTGTTTACCTACATTTTGAGTAAGACAAAAGTCAAGAATATTAGTAGCTTCTTGAAGAGTATCCATTACAGGTTTATTCTTAAGAAAATAGTTTTCAATAGCTTGAGCAACAATAGGCATAGAATAACCTTTAGTTAAATCTAAAGAATACATCATAGGATTAAGAGCACCTTTAGATTCAAGCTTAAGTTTATGAACACCATTTTTAATAACTCTAAATTGGCTAAGATAATTATTTATATCTCTACTAACAAGACAATGATAATAATCAGTATCAAACTTAAGTTTAGTAGTTTGTTCCCACTCATCTTTAATACGATTATAAACATCAATATCTCGTTTATAAAGTTTAATAACAATACCATCTGTATTAGCACTTAACACATGAATATTGTGTAACTCTAATTCCTCAACCAACATTAGCATCATTAACTGCCCATTAATAGTAGTTTTAAGTACAGCTAATCTATCATAAAGATTACCATTTTCAAATCCAAGTTTACCATAAACAGAATTAATAACAATCTTTAAAACTAAAGCTAAAGTATCTCTATCAATTCCGTCAACAGTATCTTCATCGCTGTGTTTAACTTCAACTCTCTTATTTTTAAGCCAACCAATAAGATTACAAAAAGCATTAGTATCAAGATGAGCTGGAGCTACTTTATGAGCAGCAATAATACTAGGATACATACTATTAATATCAGCATGAATATAAACATAGTCATCATTGCCAAGTACATCGTGTTGACCCCCCGTGGAGGATGGAAATAATTCTCTTCCACTACTCCAAAGTTCAACAGGATTATCTTGACTATGTAAACCTCCAGTTGCAACAGTATAAGTTACATTTCCAATTTTAACTTCTTTACTAAACGCATCTTTATTAACTCTATAAATAGTAGTTTTAAGACATTCATCAAGAAAGTCTTGCATAGGTTTAGTTTTGAATTTAATAAAAGGAAAAATAACTTTTTTAAAACTCATAGCAGTTCTTTCAGTTTTCTTACCTTTCCATTGTTCAGGAGCAAGACCACTAAACTTACTATAAAATTTCTCAAAAAGAATATCAGCAGTTTTACTACGACTAGAATTAAGAACATCAACATCATATGCTTTACTAATAGCATAACGAGATTTAATTTCTTCTGGATAAAGACGAACTATTTCAGCTACAATAAAAACATCATTAAGATTATAATACATCATAGGTTCAATATATTCATCAAGAATAAATCTATCCCATTTATCTACTAGTTTATTAAGCTGTTTAACATTCATTCCTTTAAGACTAGGAATTTCATTATATAATTCAGCTTCTTCTTCATTAATATCAGGAAGTTCATATTCTAGAAGTTCATACCATTGAAGATTAATTGAAGTTTGCTTTAAACCTTTAGGAACAGGTTTACGTTCACCTGTTTTACTATCTACAACTACACTTGCTTTATTAAGAGCAAATATACGCATTACATCAATACCTGTAAATGGTAGTTTATATTTTCTAAGACTATTAAGATAAAAATCAATTTTAAATTTATCTTTATCATCTTGACTAGAAATAATAGTTTTACTAGTTTCATATAACTTATTAATAAGTTCTTTCGTACTATTCGTACGCATATAAAAACTAAGTAAAGCAGCAATCATAAGATTATCATAATTAAAACTATTAAATCCATATAAGTCTGTACGAATAATAGTTCCATTAGAATCTTTATAGCATCTAGTCTTATTAATATAACCTATAATAGAAAGTAATTGACTATCGTCTTTATCTGTTATATAAAATTTATATTTTTCAACAGTTTTAAGACGAGCCTTAATTTCTTCAACAGATAGTTTTTGAACTAAAGGAATAGGTTTATTATCAGCATTAACACAATCTTTAAATACTTTAAGATAACTATTAATACTAACAAAAGTAACAGAAAAGAAATTTCTTAAAACTTCAACATCATAAGCTATACAATTAATCATTTATATAATTTAGTCCATAGTTATTTCTATTTTGATTAACCCAATTAATATCATCAGCAAAACGTTGTTTAAATACATGATAAAGATTATCATCTTTAAATTTAATAAGAGGAGAATAATTATTAAATATATACTTACCACCAGTAGCCATAAATCTAGGAATATGATTATTACTAATACTAAGATAAGCATCACCAAATATAAATAGATACTTATAATTAATTCTAGCTAATTCTTTCCATAGAATATTACGACATTTATCAATAGCAGTAAGATATGTATTATAATTATTAGAACAAGCACATTTAATACTATAAGTCATATACACATCTTCAGTGTTATTACGTCCAGAATATTCATCATAAAGATTACCAATATCAGTAAATAATTGATAACCTTCACAATAATTTCTATCACCCCTAGGAAATAGGAAAACAACATCTCCATGAATACTTCCTCTACCACCTTGTATATATTTACCTGTATTAAATATACGATTTGGACATCTTTCACAATCAGGATATTCGTCAACAGTTTTACTTGCCATAAGATAATACTAATTGATTACTAGCGCGAGAACAAGCAACATACAATCTACGAAGCATTTCATCTCTATTAGTATAAGGATGACCATATTTATCATAAATTATATCGTTAATATCTACAAATACATTTTTATAAGTAGAACCTTGTGCTCTATGAGAAGTAATTGCAAAGCCATAATCTAAATCTCTACTAAATAAAATCTTACCATTACTATTCGTAATATTAGAAGCGATAAGATATTTACGTTTAAAATCAAAATATTGTTTCCATTTACTTCCACGTTCAGAACTACTAGCTTTTTTAGCATCATCAATAAGACTAGTCAACTTCTTATAATACATCTGAAATGTATAGTTATCATAATGGTCAATAACAAATAAAGGTTGAGTTATAGCACCACCATGAATAGCTTGAAACTTAATAAGAAATCCTTTAAACTCATAATCATTATCAATTGTATCAACAATATCTTTAACAATATATTCTTCACTATTGTTTATAATAATATCATTAAAAACATTAACAACAGTAGTATAACTCATTATTAAATCATTACGAGTAATAAGACTTTTATCAGCATCTTGAATAATCATATGTCTTACATGGTTATTCCATTGTGCAACACGACTATTAGTATAAGCTATAATACGATACAAATCAATATTTTTAGTATATTCTTCATCATTAAAACAAGTATCAATTAAATCAGAAAATTCAGTTTGACCACAAACATAAAATCCTTTAGTTTCTTCATTATAATCTTGTCTATTTTTAGATATATAATCAAGAAACTTCCATCCATTCTTATTATCTATATCTTCTCGAAGAAGTTTAAGAAGTTTACTAATAGGGTTATTATCTCCTTGTCGTACAACTTCTTTAAGATAATAAGTATTACTAGCAATAAGAAAAGCTTGACTAGCTTTCTCATTAACAGGAAAAAGTTGACTAGAATCACCAAGCATTATAACTTTAATTTGAAGCTTCTTACATTTATTACTAATATACTTAACAAGTTTAGCATTAAGCATAGAAGCTTCATCAATAATTAAAACTTTAAGACCATCTAGTTTATCTTTTCCAACAGGATTAAAAGCAGGATTTTCAGGGTCAAAATTTTCAATATTAACATCAAGTCTAAAACCAAATAATGATTGAATTGTATTAACTTCTTTTCCACCAATAGAATTACTAAGAACTCTACAAGCTTTATGTGTAGGAGCAGCACAACCTATAACACTACCAGACCATTTGCAATTATTAATAACATATTTAATAACAAATGTCTTACCTGTACCTCCAGCACCACAAAGAGCATTAATATATTTCTTATCATCCCAAGGCTGTGCAAGAAACTCAATAAGTTCATGCACAGCTATTTCTTGGTCTTTAGTAAACTTAATGTTAGTATCTTTTCTATTACTATTAGCAATATTAAGATTACCAATCATTACAATTCGTTGTTTACATCAATAAGATTATTTTTAACTTTATCTTCATATTCTTTCCATTCTTGAAAAGCTAAAATAGTAGATTCACTATCACTACGATTATAACACGTAGTAATATGAAACAATTCCTTAGCAAAAGGCATTTTAACAATTTTACCTTTAGCTATAAGTCCAGCAGCAAAAGGAATATAAAATCTAGTGTCAACAGTTTTTCTATTTTCACTATCTCTTATAATTTTAATTCTATGATTATATTTATCTAATCGACGAGCATAAACAACTTTCTTTCCTTTAGTTCTGTAACTTTCACCAGTAATGCTATATAGTTTGCCATTGTATTCTACTTTATAAGTACCATCAATATATCTAATAATACCTTCACATTTAGCAACTATAATAACATATTTATTGACTATTCCTTTCTCTTTGGATTTACCTACAACTCCAAATGAGAATTTAAAGCTAACCATAGCATACTACTTTCTTTTAATAGTACGCATACGTTTATCAACAGCACGAGTAATACCTTTAAAAGTATTATCCTCTGCAAATTTAGCTTTACGAGCAGCCTTTTTAGCAGTCTTTTTAGCAGCTTTCTTAGCAGCAATTTCTTCATCACGTTCTTTTTGTTGTTGAATAACATCAACAATCTCAACATGATAACCACAGTAATGAGAAAGAAAATCAATCTTACCACTAGTTCCATTACCAATAGCACTATTCTTAGCTACTTTAATAACTTTACTAGCAGGATTGATTCTAATAACAGCATCAACATTATTAAGTTGACGAACAACAGAAACTTCATCATACTTTTTCATAAGTACTTTACATTTTTAAAGATTAATAAAACAATTATATTTAATAATTAAAACTATAATAAATTCAATAATAGTTAGATTAGTAGAGCCACTACGCTACGCTCCGTGGCGACCCCCCGTGGAGGATGGAAGCAAGCTAGTCATTAAACTTTCTTTCTAATAATATCATTAAAATCATTAGCAAGTTTACCAATCCTATCTTCAATTCTATCTAGTCTATTTCTATCTCTATCTCTTTTAACTTCCCATTGTTTATTAATATCGCAAATATCAATTTGAATCTTTCTAATCCAATTTTGAGTATCATTAATATCTCTAATAAGTCTATCTAGTTTTTTACTAACAATGGTAATTCTTATAAAAAGATATACAGATAAACCAAATATCATACCAAGTATAAAATGAGAAACATTTTCAATCATAGAAATAATGATAAAGTTTACGAATAAGTTCAAATCTAGTATCAGTAATATTATAGATTTTAAATGCCTTAGCAACAAAATCAAAATCACCATATTTAAGCAAAACATCTATATAATCTTTAATATCACTAAGCCACATAATAGCACTAACAGAATATCTATCACTATCAGTATTAGTAATATATTGACCAATACCTTTAGCAATAGTATCAGCAGTTATATCATTAATAATAAACTTATCAGTAAACCAATTATCTTTTATATACTGTTTATCAGTATATTTATCACGAAAGGCTTTAGATAGTTTATTACATAAATCAATATAAGAACGAGCAGCAGTTCTATTATTATGATTAACAAATTGAACATCTTTAACTTTAAGAGTTAAGTTCATACCACATTCAATAATACGAACTTTAATTTGTTTTTTATCCTCATTAATATATAGAACAATAGCAAGTTTATCTTTCCAATAGCCAGTATTCAAAGTAACTATATCATAAAGTTTAACTTTAAATCCAGATGTAATAGTACCATCAATTTGTTTATAAGCAATATAATTCATAATAAAACTGTATTAAATTTTTAGTTTAACATTTATTAGCTAGTTCTTTTGCCCTGTATTGAACCCAATATTAATCGTGATAGATTAATCAGATTATATATAAAAATTCAACAGAGAGCAAAAGAATCATATCTACGAATGTATTATGAACATAAATAGTTAGTCATTACTAGCAGGCTCTGCATTTTGTTCATTATTCTTACCATCACGTTTAAGACGTTCTTTAAGAATATGTTCAGATACAGAACCAAGTTTACATTCACTAACACAACGACTAACACCTTTAGCATGAGTTACAGTATATACAATAGGATAATTAATATATTTATTATTACCTACTGTACGTTCAATTTTAGTAATTCCAACTTCAGTTACAATACCAACACAAATACCAAGCTTAGTTTGATTATGATATTGATAAGTATATTCCATATAAACTACTTGTCCTTTTTTAAACTTAGCTTGTTCTTCAATGTATCTATCTAATAGACCATCAAAAATAAAAGAATCATAATTATCCATTTTAATTATATATTTAAAGTTAATAATATACATACTAAAAAGCCTAGCACTATCTTCACAGACAATGCTAGGCAAAACTACAAATACGAAATCATATAAAACGAAATTTTTGACACAGACATTATTATTACTAATTTCACAATCAATAATAATAGAATAATTAACACCGAATCAAATATGACATATAACACTTGGACTATGATAAATATTAATAGCACTATCTTCACAGACCGTACTATTACAAAAGTTACAATTAGAAATTAAAACGGATAATAGCAATATCATAGTTTCGGAGTTCAATTCCTCCATCATCAGCAAGTGAAATAACACTATTATCTTCACAGACAATAGTGCTAGAAATAAAATCAAAAACTTATGTGGTATTATTTAGCAGATTTATTTGCTTTTCTACGTTTAAGTTCAGCATAAATTTCATCATCACTAACATTCTTAAACTTATTCTCTTGTTTATTATTATCAACAGATTGATTAACCATTTTAATAATTTCCTTATATTCTGCATTAGAAGTATCAATAATATGTTGAGCAATCAAATTATTAATTTTAGTATTAGCTTCAACAATATTAATAATCATATCTTTAGCATATTTAGGAAAAACAGCAATAATAGGTTTAAGAATATCTTTATCTTCAATTATACTATCCCAACGATTAATAAGCCAATCAAGTTCAAATCCATCTTGAGTAACAAGTTTAATAATATCTTCTTGAGTTTTACCAAAATCATTAATATATTTTTGTTCTTTAAGAACATATACATATAAAACTAAACCTCTAACATATTGGTCTGGAGATAAACCTTTATCTTTAATATCATTAATGAATTTATCAATAAGTTCATCAAGAATAACATTAATATTAATATTTTCCATAATTTTATTTATTTAATCATAATAACCAAAAACATCATTTTCCGGGTCAACAATAGGACTATCATCAACTATTGGTTCCCAAGCAATATCGTCAAAATCTTGACTTAGACATTCTGCATGAATTTCAACACCTTCAACATTATTATTGAAATATGTATCATCTTCAACAAAATAAATATCAGTTCTTTCCATATCTTTATATATAAAATAAACTCCGAGTAGAGAATGATTATCATCAACGTGTTAACTATAACAAACCCAATAAACAAAATGGATAAAAATGGCAAGAACATGAGAATTAGCTTTAACAAGCTCAACAGCACTATCCATCCTCTACGGGGAGTCTACACTATAAACTTAGTTAGCTTCAGAATCTTTATTCTTTTTATGAAGTTCAGTTTCAGTATCAATCATAATACCAATAACTCGCTGACTATCACTAGCAACATCAGCATGAGCCTTAACTAAAGCATCAATGAATAAATCATCTGTATATCTATATTCTCTACGAAGTCCACCATCAGCAGTAACTCTAAACTTATTCCATAAGAAGTCAACATAAGCACCTTTAGAATTACATATTCTTCCATCATCTTCAAGAGCATGAAGAATATTAAGAGAAGTATGACGTCTAAATGCAGCATTGAATTTAACAATACAAACTACATCAAGAATATGTTGAGGAACATTAATTCCAACAGGAACACCACGTTTATCAGTCTTAGCATCTTTAAAGTCATTATCTTCATTAGCTTGATTAACAACAGTAGTTTGTTCTTCCTGTTTACGAACTTTACTTTGTTTCTTCTTCCTAGCTTTATTCTTAGGCTGAACAGTTTCACTACTAACAACAGCATTAACTTGTGTATCTTCTTCAGGAACAACAAGTTTACCTTCTTGTTTAGCTTCTTCTAAACTTTCAGCCATAGTTTTCTTTCTAGGCTTAGATTGAACATTACTAGTAACATTATCAAAATTTACCATAACACTTATAAGTTTAAGATTAATATTATTATCAGTAGCAATATTACTCTACTGAACAACACGACAAATATAATAATTAAATATAATACTCCAAATATATTATAATTTATTTATACTATAATTCTAACTAATAATCAATAGCTATATTAAAATAACTAAAATAGTTATAGCAATAGGAATTAACTTACCACGAGTATAATAAATATCAATAGTATCAAGAGTATCATTAGTATAAAGAGAATCAGTAATATCAAGAATATTAAGAATATCATTAATAATACCACCAGTAATATTAGCATGACTAGTATTAATAGTCATTATAATACTGATAGTATTAATAGTGCTATTGTTAGCTAGAACTAATGCTGTTTGTCATTATGACTAGAAGTCTTATTAGACTTGGTAATACTGTTAGGACTAGTCTTAATACTGGGCTTAACGATAAAGTTCATGACGAAACTAGAGTTAAAGCTGATGTCAAAACTAATGTTGATGATGATGGTATAACCAAAGGTTATAATGCTGGAACTAGAGATTATGATAGTATAACGAGAAGTTATAGGAGGTATAACGAAAAGTTATAGGAGGGAAAGAGAGGGAGAAAGAGGGAATTGGAACAATAGGTTTAGATTGATTAGGAGGAGTGTTATTAGGAGGATGAAGAGGATTAGGAAGAATGGCAGCGGGATTAGTTCCTTCAGCATGACCATCTCCACACTTATCTCCACATTCATCTCCACCAAACTCACTCTCATCTCCACCATCAACCTCAATTTAACCCTATTTGAACCACATCCAACTCCACCATCTCATTCTCCACGAAATCCACATTCACCACTTTCATCTCCATATCCTCTTTCTCCACATTCAATACCTCTCGTCACCTCTAATTTCATCTCTATAACTTTTTGTTATGGGAGTAAATCTCCATGACCAATATCATTAACAATATCAGTAATCACTAGTTCTATCTCCATTAGTTTCGTCATGACGATCACTAGTTCTATCTCCATTAGTTTCGTCATGACGATCACTAGTTCTATCTCCATTAGTTTCGTCATGACGAATATCATTAAGATTATCATCATGACGAGCTAGATTAGTAATGCTAATCCGAAGAACTTGTGAAGCAAGTTCTGAAGCCTCACTAATTCCTATACTACTAGTATCACTAGTAGTATAAGTATGACTAACTCTAATTGTTAATAACTGTAATTATAACTAAATTAATATATAGCTAAATTCATGGGTAGACCCCCCGTGGAGGATGGATGATGAAATAACTAGCTAATATTCAGTAAGTTAAACATTACTACACCTGTATTTTAAACTAGCGTTTATGCTATTGCAAGCTAGCTTGCTAGCATAGCTAGTTTAAAATATAGTAGGATGTTTGACATTACCAAATTTAGCTTGATTATTTTATCATTCATTAACATGGAGGTTTATCCATGACTATTAGCATTATTAATATTAGTATAGCTAAGCTCAACATCATGGGTCATTCGGTGGCTACTGTTGCAAGCAACAGCAGCCATAAGCTTACTAGCTTAACTAGTCTTACTAGTACCATCAGGCTCAATAGGAGATTCTCCACGAACTCCACTTTGAGTTAGAGCAGTATTAATAATACGAGCGATACTTTTTAATTTACCAGCAATACCAAGTCTGCTCTTATTAACACTATCATATATTTTTGTTATATCTTCAGCATTACCATTAGTAGTCATATTAGTAATAGCAAGAAGAATACAATCACTAGCAGAATAAAGTTTAGTAAGTTCAATAGAAGTTATAGAATTATCATTCTCAACTTCAATAGTAGTAATAATACGATGTACTTTCATGATGTTTAATATTAGGACAAGACTTATCAGAACTTACAGCTAGGTCTTGGTTGATAAGTCTTATCAGACTGTTAAGTTCGTTTGCTGCAATCTATTTAATGTTGATGATGAGCATTTCCATGTTGAACACTAGCAACAGCATCAACAAAGCTATTGTTGATAACACAAACGCTACCAACCCGAAGGTCAGTAGCGTCATGTTCATTAGAATGGCATGTCATCATCACTCATTGCAGTAGCAACAAAACTAGCTGCTTTAGCTTTAGCCTCACGCTTGGCAGCAATGGCAGCACGAGCGTCCTCCATAATCTGCTTGATAAGTACATTATATGCACCAACAAGAACAGGGTCAGCAGGCTGTTCGATACCTACAATATGATATACATATCTATCATAATCCACAACATTGTAAAGATTATCTTTACGAGTAAACGGATTACGGTCTTGTACACCAGCAGGTACAAACTGGCAAAGAACTTTGACAGCAACACCAGTCAGATACATACTAGCAAAACCAGCTTCAGCAGCTTCGCCAACATAGTTGACAAATCTACCGTAGAACTTGTCTTTGCGCATTACAAGCAGTATCTGACTGAATGGCATCTGAATAGCACCAAGCATACCCATTCGATGTGTACCATCAGGCATACTTTGAGCACCTTTGACAGGACTAGCAATAGTAACAAACGCATTGAGATAAGGACTGCCATTACGACCTGTACGTTCTTGGCAGTCAATATTAGTAATGACAGTAGTCATTACATAACTATGACCATCAGTACAGATGCGTTTAACAACATCATCAATGGTTTCCACTTGCGCAGAACTTTGGTTATCTGTATCAACAGTAGGTTGAACAGGTTTGTTAACACTAGTAGTTGGTTCAACTACATTAACATTCTCGGAAGCAGCAGCACCACCTTGTGCAGCTTGCGCTAAATCTTTAACGTCTGGCATGACTATTAAGTATTTAATTACGCTAATCAGTAGCATTACTGACAGTTATTTTCGTTTCAACTGCAAAGTATTTAATGTTGATAATGAGCAACATCATCTAGTAGAGATTAATCTCTACTAAGATAACTAACAATAGCCGATAGTATTCCAAATACAACAGCAGTAATCTGTTCATCACTAGTTGGCTCTACTTTCAATGCTAGTATGATAGCTGGCATCATCAGTATGATTGCAACTAACAACAATGGTTTGTTTGTTTTCATAATGATTGGTATTAATAGTTAGTAATGTAATGAGATGAATAATCTCAATATATTTAATGTTGATAATGAGAGCGAGAACTTTACTTTCTCCTAGAACTTGACGGGGGTAGTCAAGTCCAATTTAATGACCCACCCCTTCTACTCACTAGCCTCATCAAAACATTAATATACATTATTTTCACTCTTA